>WNGO01000030.1_pt1 | contig 164075 bp, 156 predicted proteins | sample 5400511 | NCBI WGS metagenome assembly WNGO01 (sample SAMN13153380, study PRJNA577476) | soil metagenome | isolation source: 20 cm soil or saprolite under Garry oak tree replicate 2 | place: USA:California | collected 2016-06-15 | reverse complement strand
GCTGCAACCTTGGCGCGGATCCTCTCCGCCAGTACGCGCGCGCCTGATTCAGTCGTCTCATGGAGGATGAGGGCAAATTCTTCGCCCCCGTAGCGAGCGCACACATCGGATTCGCGCGCGCCTGTTTTCAGGATCTGGGCGAGCTCCGCCAGGACGGCATCACCGTTCAGGTGCCCGTACGTGTCGTTGACCTGCTTGAAGTGGTCGAGGTCGATCATGAGGAATGCGATCGCGTTGTGGTGCCGGCGGGCCCGCTGCATCTCCTGAAGAAACTGCTGGGCAAGCGCTCTCCGGTTGGGCAACTTGGTCAGCTCGTCGGTCAGGGCGTTCTCCTCCTGAGCCTGGAAAAGCTGCGCATGCCGGATCGCGATCGCGGCCTGCGACGCGACGCCGTTCAGGAGGTCCGCCTGGTCCTCCGACAGCTCACGCCAGGCGTTGAGGTAGAGCTCCATCGCCCCCATGAGCTGGCCTGAGCGCTGGATCGGAACCACCAGCGCATGCTGCGGATGCCCGCCGAGCTCGAGACCGGGCGCGGTGTGCTCATCGAGCTTGACCACCAGCGGCCGCATGGCGCCGATCGCGGAGGTCAACGGCTCTTCGTCGAGCTTGCGGGTGGCGCCGCGGGCGCGGCTGGTCAGGTTGTAGGAAGCCTCGCGGTACATCTCGGCTTTACCCGTCCGCACGAGGTACATGGCCCCTGCGACCGCACCCATGATCCGGCCGGCGTGGGTCAACGCGACGTTAAGCACTTCCTCGAGGGCGAGCGACGAGTTGACCGCAGAAGCGATCGCGAGCAACAGGCCCGCCCGGTCGCGGGCACCGCTCTCGTCCGCCAGCGCCGCCTCCAGCTCGCGGGCGGTCCCGCGCTGCCGCATGAGGGTCACTGTGAGCAGGAGGAAAGCTATGACGAAGAGGACCGAAACGACAAGCAGGACTGCCGCGAGATCCAACGGTTGCCTCCGGGGTGGGCTGAAGTTGCCATAGGTTAACGCCCGAAACTTGGGGTTGGTTCTGTAAACCCCATCTCGACGGGCGCATTACAAATGGCTTCGCGGGCTATACTCGGCCCGATCTGGAGCCGCTTTCATTTGACGACCTTCCCCTCGGCGGCGAGTGGACGACACGCCGCCGCACCGTCACCGAAGCCGAGATAGCGCTGTTCGCGGGCGTTGCCGGCGACTTCTCGCCGCTGACGATCGAAGCGGGCCGCGACGGGCCGCGGCCCGCCCCGCCGGCACTCGTCCTGGCGGTGGCCATCGGCCTTGGCTCGGTCGACATGCCGGTGCCATCTGTGGCGGAGTGGGAATGGCTGAACTGGAAGTTCCCCCGCCCCGTTCACGCGGGTGACACGATCTACGCCCGCTGGACGCTGACCCAGAAGCGGCCTCCCAGGGGAGGCGCGACGTCTTCTGTCGTCGTGTGGCGCGTCGATGTGCACACGGTCGACGGCGCCCTGTGCGCGGAAGGCGAGGTCGGGGCAAAGGTAAAGCGAAGCACGCCGGCGCCTCAGCACCGCGTGGCGGAAGCGGCGGCCACCCCGGGTGTCCAGGGGACGCCCCGGCGTCGGCGTCGTCGGTCTCGCGCCAACGGGGCGGCGCTCCCTGAGCCTCCGGCGGTGGCAGCGCCTCCGGCGGCCAGCGCCAAGCCCGAACGCGCTTCCGGACCCGCCCGCCGGCGGAGGCGCCGGCGCTCGTCAGGCTCTGCGGCGCGCGAAGAAGAGCACGAACCGCGGGCAAGCCACGTTCCCGAAACGGCGGCGCCACCCGCCACCCCACCGTCGCAACCCGCCAACCCAGGGCGGGCGAACCGCAGCGGCCTCGGCGGCGTCATCCGCCGCCTCCGCGGAACTTCCTAGGCCGGAACTTCGAGCGCTTCGAGATACTCGATCACGCGGCGCGTGAGCTGGCTGGGAGTCGAGGCGCCGCTCGTCACGCCGACCTTGCGCATCCCCCTGAGCCAGGCAACGTCCAGGTCCTCGAGCCGGTCGACTAGATAGGCGGGCTTGTGACCAAGCTTCTTGACCACCTCCACCAGCCGCAGCGAGTTGGACGAGCGCGGGCTGCCGACGACGATCACGAGATCGACCTCTTTGGCCGCTTCGACGGCGGCCTCCTGGCGCTCCTGCGTCGCGCGGCAGATCTCGTTGTAGACCTCAGCCTGCGGATAGCGCGCCTTGACCCTGCCGATGAGGTCCTCGGTGTCCCAGACCGAGAGTGTCGTCTGGCAGGTCACGGCGATCCGGTCGCCCGTCAGCTGTAGCGCGTCGATGTCCTCAGGTTCCTGGACGAGGTAGACGTGGCCCGGCGCCTCGCCGACCACCCCTTCCGGCTCCGGATGTCCCTTGCGGCCGATGTAGACGACCTCGTAGCCCTTGTTCGCGAGATCCGCGACGAGCTCGTGCGTGCGGACGACGTCGGAGCACGTCGCGTCGACCGGCTTGAGGCCGAGTTCGACCGCGCGCTGCTTGACCTGCGGCGAGACGCCGTGAGCCGTGAATATGACCGTGCCGTCCTTGATGTGCTCGAGCCCCGCGAGGCGATTGGGCTGATCGACCAGCGCGATGCCCTGCTTCTGCAGGTCGTCGGTGGCGTGGGTGTTGTGGACGAGCATGCCCAGCATGTGCACCGGGCCATCGGTCTCCTCGCGTACGCGCTTGGCGATGCGGAAAGCGTCCACCACACCGTGGCAGTAACCCCGCGGCGTGATCTTCACGACTTCCATGTGGATCCGAGTCTACGTGAGATCATTTCGGGCGCTATGGCTGTTGCCGCGGCTGGCTCCACGACAGCCGAACGTGCGGCATTCGCCCGGGAAGCCCGTGCCGCCCGCGTGGCGGCGCTGGTTCTTGACGTGTTTATCTTCGGCGTCATCACCGGTGTGGTGAACGGGGTGTACGGCGAGACGGAGATCACGTCAGGCTTCTTCTCGCCATCCGGCAGTGTCATGTCGACAACGACCTCTGTGGCGTGGCCCTGGCTGACGTTGCTCGGCGTCCTTTACTTCACGATCCCCGAGGCGATGTTCGGCGCGTCGCTCGGCAAACACCTCATGCGACTCAGAGTCGTCCGCCTGGGCGGAGGCCCGCTAGCTGTTCGCGACACGATAATCCGCAACGTTCTCAAGCCGATCGACTTTCTTCCCATCCTCTACCTGCTGGGCGGCTTGTTGGTTGTCGTCACGCCTGGGAGCCAGCGACTGGGTGACCTCGCCGCTGGAACAACCGTCTTATACCGGCATCGCGTGCTCGGCCAGGGCGCTACTCGAAGCAGCACCCCGCGAGCGAAAAAGACATTCCTCATCGGCCTCCTCGCGCTTGCAGTCGTGACGGGTGGATTCGACTACCTCGGCCGTCCGCCGTTGGTGATCGACGGCATGTTCAAAGAGCAGCGCCTTGTCAACCCTGACCTGCAGAGCTACTCGCTTGGACCGCCGGCGTGGGGATTAGGGACCGTGACCTATCCGTTGAGCGGCCGCACGGCTACAGAAAAGTGCAGTGGCACGGTCCAGCTGTCGTGGCAGTTGGCCGGCTGGGTCGAATCGACCAGCCAGCTGCTGTGCGTGCCTAGCTGATTCCGGCGAACAGGTCTGGCTCTGGGACCTCCGAGCCCGGCTTGCCCCGGACGAGCTGGTAGTACTCGATGCCGAACGCCATCTCGTAGATCTGGTCCTGCATGGTCGCGAACCATGAGTTCGGGTCGTTCTGGCTCGAGTGGGCTCGGAACGCCTCGCGCTTCCGCTCCACGTAGTCGTGCACGTCGACTCGGGTCGTGACCAGCTCGTCCGGCGTGCCGGCGACGCGCATGTTGCCACCCATCGCCGCTCGCGCCTCCTCGGGCATCTGCTGGATGAACGCCTCCATCATCGAGCGCGGGATCGCGGTGTAGTACTGCTTCTTGACGGCCAGGCCTTCCTTCTCCAGCAGATCGAGCGCTGCGTTCGTCACGTAGTGGGCCTTGATGTGGTCCGGGTGCCCGTACACGCCGTCTTCCGCGTAGGTGACGACGACGTCCGGTCGCTCCTCGCGCATGAAGACCGCAAGCTTGCCCGCCGCCTCCTCCAGCTTTGCCTGGTGAAAGGAGTGGGGGTCTTTGTTGTCGGCGGTGTCGACCATGCCCGAGTCGCGATAGCCGAGGAACTCCAGCCGGTCGACACCAAGGACCTCCGACGCTGCCTTCAACTCCTGGGTCCGGATCTCGCCGAGGCGCGGCCTCGACGCCGCCTCGTCCATGTTGTAGATCTCACCGGCCTCACCTCGAGTCGCCGTCACGAGCACCACGCGGTGGCCGTGCGCCTTCGCCTTCATCATCGCCCCACCGGTCGAGATGGACTCGTCGTCGGGGTGTGCGTGAACGAGCAAGAGGGTTGCCATCTATGAAAGCAACGCTTCGGCCAGCTGCTGGATTCCACCGTGGCCGGGTCCCGGAATCGTGCGATCGGCGGCCGCTATCACCTCGGGCGGCGAACCCTCGACCGCCACCCCCAGGCCAGCCCAGGCGATCATCGACGTGTCGTTGCGACCATCGCCCACCGCGACAGCCTGGTCTCGGGGGATCCCAAGGTGCTCACATAGAAAACGTAGCGCCGATGCCTTATCGCTCTCCACGCTCGTGAATTCGAGGTACTCGGGCACCGACGTCGCGACGTTCAGTTTGCCGGCCCACCTCGACCGAGCTGCCGGGAGCAGCCCCTCCAGCACCTCCGGCGTCGAGACGATGACGAGCTTCGGCGTCGTCTCGCCCATCGCCGCGTCAAGATCCCGGACCACGTGGACCTGCATGCCGGCATGCCGGGCGTAGATCTGGGCCTCTTCGCGATCGTGCTCGACGATCAGCTGATCGTCCCGATACGCCTGCACGTGGAGCTTGCGCTCGCGCGCGAAGCGGATGACCTCCATCGCGACCTCGTGCGGGATTCCGTGGTCGAGAAGCAACGTGCCGTCGAGGTTGCGGACCTGCGCGCCCTGGTAGCAGATGAGCGGACCGCCGAGCCCGAGCCGTTCCACCCAAGGCAGGGCGCCGGGGAACGGTCTTCCCGTGCAGGCGATCACCGCGACGCCGGCCGCGACCAGGCGATGCACTGCCTCCACGTCGCGTGGGTCGAGCTCGAGGTGCAGACCGAGGATTGTGCCGTCCAGGTCCAGCGCGAGCAAGCGGTAACGAAGTGCGAGCGCTATCGCTTGACCTCTGGGTTGACTAGGTTAGGCGGGCGGCCGCCACGGACCGCCGTCGCCATGTTGCGGGCCGCCATCGCCGACATCTCGGAGCGGGTGCGAACCGTCGCGCTCGCGATGTGCGGCGCGAGCACGACATTCGGCATCTGGAGCAGGCCCGGATGGACCGCCGGTTCGCGCTCGTAGACGTCCAGGCCCGCGCCGGCGAGCTTCCTCGCGCTCAGCGCATCGACCAGCGCGGCTTCGTCGACGACCGGCCCTCGCGAGGTGTTGACCAGGATCGCGTTGCGCTTCATGGCATTGAACTGCGGCGTGCTGATGAGATGCAGGGTCTCCTGGGTCAACGGAACGTGGATCGAGATGAAGTCCGATTCCGCGATCAGGCGATTCAGGTCGACGCGGGTCGCCCCGAGTTGCTCCTCCGCTTCGCGCGGGAGCGGCTGCGGGTCGTAGTAAAGAATCCGCATGTTGAAACCCTTAGCACGATGCGCAACGCCGCGCCCGATGCGCCCAATGCCGACGATGCCGAGGGTGGCGCCAAAGACGTCCTGCCCAAGCATCATGTCGATCGCCCAGCCCCGGAACCGACCACTCCGCGTGAAGCTGTCGGCCTCGACGATTCGCCGTGCCGCGGCCATCAGCAGTGTGAACGCGAAATCAGCCGTGGCGTCATCAAGCACGCCGGGTGTGTTGGTGACCATCACCTTCCGCGCCGTCGCTGCGGGGACGTCGATGTTGTCGAAGCCGACCGCGACGTTGCTCACGCACTTGAGCCCGGGCGTTGACAGGACGGTGTCGCGGATGGGGTCCATCAGCTGACTGACGATACCCACGCAGCCCTCGGCGGCTTGCCGGATGTTGGCCTCGTCAAGCGGCCGGTCTGGTGGATACGTGACGACTTCGGCGGCCTCCGCCAGGATGGACGGACCGGGATCGAGGATCGGGTGCATGAGAAGGACTCGCGCACTCATGGATTCAATCCAAGCTCCTGTGCGATCGGCTTCAGGGCATCGCGGACGAACTCCACGTGCTCGTCGAAGGGTATACCCAGCACCTCGGCGCCCGCGACCAGCTCATCCCGGTGCACGCCTCGCGCAAAAGCCTTGTCCTTCATCTTCTTGCGCACCGTGCTTGCTTCGACGGAGCCGAGCGACTTGTCCGGCTTGACCAGCGCGCAGGCGATGATGAAGCCGCACATCTCGTCGACGGCGTAAAGAGCTCTGCGCGCGTTGGTGTCGCGCGGCACGCTCAGATAGTCGGCATGCGAAGCGATGTCATCGAGGATGTCCTCGGGCCATCCTTTGTCGCGCAGCATCTGGATCCCGCGCATCGGATGGAGATCGAGAGTCGGGCCGGATTCGTAGTCCCAGTCGTGGATCAGGCCGAGTACCCCCCACCTCTCCTCATCCTCGCCAAAGCGCCGCGCGTAAGCGCGCATCGCCGCCTCGACGCTGCGCATGTGGCGGCGCAGCTGATCGGACTTCGTCATCGAGGCGACTAGCTCCCAGGCTTCATCTCGCGTCGGTGTGGTCAAAGGATCTCCTTCAAGGCTGCAATCAGCGCTTCGTGCTGGGCGCGCGTGCCGATCGTGATCCGGATCCAACCCGCGATCGGCTCACGATCGTAATGGCGGACCAGGATCTTGCGCTCGCGCAGCCCAGCCACGACCTCGGCCGCCGGTCTGGGCGGCCTGGCGAAGATGAAGTTCGCCGCGGACGCCACCAGCTCGAACCGGAGGTCCTCCAGGGCATGCGCCAGCTCCCCCCTGTTGCCGATGACCTCGTCGACCAATGCCTTGTGGTGCTCCTCATCCTGGATCGCCGCCACCGCCGCGACGATGGCGAGCCGGTCGACGTTGTAGGAATCCTTCACGGAGTCGAGCGTCTCGATCAGGTCTCGCGGGCCCAGCGCAAAGCCGATCCGCAGTCCGGCCAGGCCGTACGACTTGGAGAACGTGCGCAAAAGCAGAACGTTGTCGTGCTCAGCCAGCAATCCGAGTGCCGACCGAGGCGCAAAGTCAACGTACGCCTCGTCGATGACGACGACTCCAGAGGACGCTGCGACCGCCGCTTCGACATCCCCGGCCGCGAACAGCACGCCGGTGGGTGAGTTCGGATTGACGATGAACTTGAGCGGCGCGGGATCAGGGCCGAGGCTCGGCGGCAGCTCGGCGAAGACTTCCGTGGGATGAGTCGACGGCACAGCCTCGTGGATCCGGCACAGCGGCTCGAGCAATGGGTAAGTCGGTGTCGGGTAGGCGACCCGATCGCCTGCGCCGGCAAAGGCTCGAAAGCACATCTCGATCAGCTCGTCACCGCCGTTGCCGACCGTGACCTGCGTGGGAGACAGCTGAAAGCGCATGGCGATCGCCTCCCGCGCAGGTTGCGCGGTTGGGCTCGGATAGAGGCGAAGCGAGTCCGTCGCGGCCGCCTTGATCGCCTCGATCACCTGCGGGGAGGGCGGAACGGGCGACTCGTTGGTGTTGAGCTTGACCCAACCCTCGCCGTCGGGCGGCTGCTCGCCAGGGGTGTAAGCCTGATACCCCTGGAGCGCCCGCCTTACGACGCTTTTCGACACTCGAGCAAGAAGGTTTCGAAGGCGAGGCGTGGGCTGACGTTCTGCTCGAGGTAGCCCAGGGTGTCGTAGGAAAGTTCCAACAGCCTCGCCCAGCGTCCCTGCTCGCGGCCGCGCGCCGCCAGCATCCGGCGCCTAAGCTCGATCTGCCAGCTGGCCATGGCAAAGAGCGCCGGATCTTCCTCGTCGCCCTCGCTGCGCCGCCAGCCCATCTGCTCGGAGTCCAGCTGCGCGGCGAGGTGAAGCGGCACGTCAGCCGGCGCGCCGAAGATCTCTTCCAGCCGGCGCGTCCACAGGTGATGGAGCTCGATCACGCTCTCGTCGCTGGCTCTTCGCATCGCCCAGCCGGGCCGGCCGCCTGACAGATCAGCCAGCAGCTTCGCTCGCCTGGTGTCGACGCCCTGTGAGGTGAGCAGCTTCTCGACCTCCGGTGCGGGCACCGGGTGGAAGAACAGGCGCTGGCATCGCGAGACGACAGTGGGCAGCACAACAAAAGGATTGAGGCTGGGCGTCGTGAGGACGATGACCCGGTGCGGATGTGGTTCCTCCAGCGTCTTCAGCAAGACCCCCTGATCCTGGTCGCGGATGCGACCGACATTGGTGACGAGGGCAACGCGACGCGTGCCGATCGCGGGCTTCAAGTTAAGAAAGACCTGCAAGGTGAGTTCGTGAAACTCCGGCGGCTTCTCGGGCAGAAGGCGGATCTCGTTGATCGACAGCGCCTTGATCCGGTCGTCTTCCCAGTAATCGGGATGACGCCTCAAAGGAGCCTCCGCCAGCAAGGCGGATGCCATGGCGCGAGCCGTCGTCGATTTGCCGAGACCGGACTCGCCGACGAACAGGTACGCGTGCGCAAGGCGATCGGTCTTGATCTGCGAACGCAGTTGGTCCAGCGCCTGGCCGTGGCCGACGACGGCCCCGAACGGATCCCCGGTGAGGGGCAGCTTCGAAATCACGGCGCAGCCTCAGATTTCGCGGGGATGTTCAAGGCGCCTGGTTGGGAGCCGGCCGGCTTGACTTGGCCTGGGCTTTGCGCTCGCGCTCACGCTCGAGCCGCTGCGCGCGTCCCTGCAGCCAGACCTCGCGGATGCGTTGCAAGGCTGTGATGTTAGTCACGATCGCGAGCAGGAAGACGATTCCGTACAGCCACCAGCCGCCAAGAAGCAGCCCGATCACCGTGGCCACGACCCGCTCGGGGCGCTGGAACAGGCCGGACTTGCACGCAAAGCCGAGGCTCTGCGCGCGAGCCCGCACGTAGCTCACCAGGAATGACCCCGCGAGGGCCGCGAGCGTGGCCAGGATGAGCCACTCCTGGAGAGGCGGCTTGATGGTGACGAAGTAGGCTGCAAGACCCAGGTAGACGGCGCCCTCGGAGTAGCGGTCGAGCGTGGAGTCGAGAAACGCGCCGTATGGATAGCTCGCCTTGGTCGAGCGAGCGAGCGCCCCGTCGAGGATGTCACACGTGCCGGCGAAGATGAGCACGACGCCCGCCCAACGCAGCTGGCCGAACGCCGCGAGGCCGGCCGCCAAGCAGGTCAGGGCAAATCCGACCACCGTGACCTGGTTGGGGGTCAAGGGCGAGCGGCCCAGCGCGGCCATCAGCGCCTCGGCCTGCCTGCGCACCCAGGCTTCAAACCGCGTGGTGAACACTGCTCACCTCCAGCGCGGGTATGGGCTCTCTGGCGAGAGCCTTGCGCGCGTCCAGATAGACCTCGACCACCTCGGCGGCGACGTTCTTCCATGAGTAGCGCGCCGCCTTCTGCATGGCGTAGTCGGCAAGCCGCGCGCGCAGCTCTGGATCGCGCGCGAGAATCACCAGCGACGCCGCCAGCTCGCGCCAGTTCTTCGGCGGGACCGTGACGCTGTCGCGCCCTGGCTCCAGGACGGACATATAGCCAGGTACCTCGGTCGCCACCACCGGCAGTCCGGATGCGAGCGCCTCGAGCAGCACGATGCCGAAGCTCTCGGCACCCGTCGCCGGCGCGCAGAAGATGTCGGCGCTGTTGTAGTACCGGGGCTTGACCGAATCTGGGACGTAGCCGGCCATGACCACATTGGCCAGCCGGTGCCGCGCGATGTACGACTCGACTCGTCCGCGCAGTGGTCCGTCACCGACGATGATCAGCCTCGCTCGCGGAACTCGAGAGCTCATGACGCGGTATGCACGGAGAAGATCGCCGAGACCTTTGCGCTTCTCGAGTCGCCCCACGAAAAGGATGTTGAGGTTGTCGTCACGCAAGTGACGGATGGGCGCCAGGCCTGGGCGATAGACGTTGAGGTCGATCCCGTTGGGGATCACACGCATCGGAAAGTCCGGAAAGTAACGGTTCACGAAATCTCGCGCGGGCTCACTTACCGCGATCGCGCGGTGGAGACGCCCGAGGTAGGGCTGCAGCAATGGGCGGCCGTAGTAGTAGCCGATGTTGGAGTGCGCGAAGGCGTGAAAGGTGCCGACGTTGGCCGTGGTCGACATCCGCAGCATCGTCATCGGGAGGGCCGGCATCAGCGGCTCGTGAAAGTGCAGGACGTCGAATCTTTCATCAGCGACGATCGCGGCGACCTGGTTGGCCAGGTGAAAGCTCAAGGTGATTCGCGCGACCGAGTCGTTGACCGGGATCGCGATCGGCGTACCAATTCGGTAGAAGCGGGCCTTGTCGAATCCGACGTCGGAGCGGCTCGAGGGCGCGAAGATGCGGCTCTCATGGCCGAGCTCCTGCAGCCGGACCGCGAGGTTGCGGACATGATCGTTCACGCCGCCCGGCGAGGCGAAGTCGTAGGGCGACACGAGCCCGACTCTCATCTCGTGATACCTCTTCCCCATGGATGGGGAAGTACCCGGCGCAGCCGGGGGATGGGGCCCCTCACGGCGAACCCGGCCAGATCCGATGCGGAACGTGCCACTGCTCGGGGTGCTCCTCGATAAATCCCTCGATGCGACGCAAGAGCTGCTCGGTCGCGCTTATCTGGTCGGCGCGGGCGTTGCCCGTCGACTTCGCGTAGATCAGCGGCGTGCCCTCGGCCATGTACGTATCGTCGGGCAGCCGGTAAACACACACCGGAAGGAGCGGGGTGCCCAGACGCAACGCGATCGCCGCGGGCCCGAGCGGGATGGGCGCCGGCTTGCCGAAAAACGGCATCACATGGCCCGTCCCGGTGATGTCGCGGTCGATGGCGGTGATCACCATCTCCTGGTCGCGCAAGGCTTCCAGCACCTTGCGGATGCCGCCATGGTCCAGGGTCAGGACGCTGATCCCGAGCCGAGCGCGGGTGTCGCGATACCACTCGAACAGTGCCCGCGGTTCCAGCTCCTCGGCGAAAAAGCTCACGGGAGCCAATGTCGCCGACCAGATCGCGGCCACCACCTCGTACGAGCCCATGTGGCACGACACGACAAGGGCGCCCTTGCCCAGCGCGCGAGCCTCGTCGACGTACTCCCACCCCGTCACCTTCAGGAGCGAGCGCATCGATTCGACCCTGGCCGTTGGCAGCTGCATCAGATCTGCGTACGCCTTCGCGTGGTTGCGGAAATTCAGCTTCGACAGGCGGCGCAATTCGGCCGGATTGCTTTCCATCTCGGGGCAGGCGATCTTCAGGTTGTACTCGAGCCTGGGTCGGGCGAGCGGTGCGAACTGCCACGCGATCCTGGCCGCCAGCACCGCCAGCGCGTACGCCCACGAGCGCGGGAGACGCTCCACGATTGCCTGCACGATCCTGAATGCGCGCCATGTCCACTCGCCCATCCCTCAGCGACTGAACATCGGCCGGAAGGCGTACCACTGGTCGGGTCGCTCCTTGATGAATTCTTGGAACCGATCCACCACACGCTGCATCAAGCCCTCTTTTGATTCCTGCCCGTCAATTGTCAAGGCTGGGTCGAGGTGGACGTGATAGCGGCCCGCCGAGACGGCGTACTGACAGGCGGGAACCAGCGCAGCGCCTGTTTTGATCGCGATCGCGGCCGGTCCGCCGGGCACCACCGCACTGCGTCCGAAGAACCGCACGTTGACGCCCGGCCCCTGTTCGAGATCGCATAGCAGCGCCACGATCGAGTTCGCTTTAAGCGCTGCCGTGATCTCCCGCACGGCGGAGCGACCGAGCATGACGACGTTGAGCCCGAACCGCTGCCGCGTCCGTACGACCGCTTCGTTCAGCGATCCAGGGAAACGTTCGGCGACGGCGGTGATCGGATAGCCGAGGGCTCCGGCATATGAGCCGGCCATGTCCCACGAGCCCATGTGGGGCACGGCCATGATCGCCCCGCGGCCAACCGCGAGCGCCGCATCGAGATGATCGCGCCCGTCGGCTGTCATCCTTGCCATCAGCTCCTCCGGCGTGAGGCTGCCAAGGAGCAAGAAGTCCATCAACATCCGCCCGTAGTTCTGGAACGCGCGGCGCGCGACGCGGGCGACTTCAGGGTCCGCGGGGTCGCGGCTCATCGCCGCGGCGTAGTTGTCGAGAGCGGCACGTCGCTGGGCGCGGCTCAGCCAGAACCAGGCAACGCCACCAGGCGCGGCGGCAGCGTGCCGCAGTCCCGGTGGCGTCGCGCGCAGCAGACGCGCGCCCGCTTGATAGCTAGCGGCGAGCAGCTGCGGCCGGTTTCGCGCGGGTCGCGGCGCGGCGGACGCGTCCGTTACGCCCGTTCCCCCCATTGACTCCCGCCTTATCACCTTCGATGAACTCCTCCACCAACTTTCTGGCTTCGTTATCGCTGTACTGCACGGGCGGCGACTTCATGAAGTACGAGCTCGGCGCCTCGAGCGCTCCGCCGATGCCGCGGTCAAGGGCGAGCTTGGCGCAGCGCACGGCGTCGATCACGATGCCCGCCGAGTTGGGGGAATCCACGACCTCGAGCTTGAGCTCGACATTCAGCGGCACGTCGCCGAAGGAGCGTCCCTCGAGGCGGATGTAGGCCCACTTGCGGTCGTTCAACCACGGCACATAGTCGGAAGGGCCGATGTGGACGTTGTCCTTGCCGATGTCGTAGTCGAGTTGCGAGGTGACCGACCGGGTCTTGGAGATCTTCTTCGACATCAGACGGTCGCGCTCCAGCATGTTGAGAAAGTCGGTGTTGCCGCCGAAGTTGAGCTGGTAGGTGCGCTCGAGCTTGACGCCGCGGTCTCGGAACAGGCGCGTGAGGACGCGGTGGATGATCGTGGCTCCGACCTGGGACTTGATGTCGTCGCCGATGATCGGAAGGTTCTTGTCCAGGAAGCGCTTCTGCCAGTAGGGCTCGCGCGCGATGAAGACGGGGATGCAGTTGACAAAGCCGACCCCGGCCGTCAGCGCCTGCTCGACGTACCACTTCGTCGCTTCTTCCGAACCGACAGGCAGGTAGCTGACGACCACGTCGGCTTTGGTCTTCTTCAGGATGCCGACCACGTCGGACGTTTCGCCCGGCGCCTTCTGCACGACGTCCGACAGGTACTTGCCGATGCCGTCATGCGTCATGCCGCGTTGGACCTTGACGCCGGCCTTTGGCACGTCGCTGAACTTGACCGTGTTGTTGGGCTTGGCGAAGATCGCCTCCGACAGGTCAAGGCCAACCTTGTTCTTGTCGATGTCAAATGCCGCGACGAATTCGATGTCGCGGATGTGATAGCCGCCGAGGTCGACGTGCATCAGGCCGGGGACCGAGTCCTTGGTCGACGCGTCCCGGTAGTAGTGCACGCCCTGGACCAGCGACGAGGCGCAGTTGCCGACGCCGACGATGGCCACGCGCACCTTGCCGCTGCCGTTGCGATGACCGTTCTTGTGATTGGGGCTCATGCTCCAACCTCCTCACGAACTTTGCGTGTTGATGTCATGCCGAGCATCTCGTCCAGGCGCTCGCGATAGCGCCGAATGTTCTCCACGTCCAGCGAGCAGTAAACCTGTCGCCCTTCCCGGCGCGTCCGGATGACCCCGCCGACTCGCAGCATCCGCAGGTGCCAGGAGATGCGCGGCTGGCTCATGTGGAGGAAGGCGGCGAGCTCGTTGACGTTCACTTCGCCGGCCGTCGCCAGGCGCTCGAGGATGCGCAGGCGCGTCGGGTTGGCGAAGGCCAGAAAGTGGTCGGGCAGCTCGTTGCGCGGGTTCTGGAGAAACATAAAGGTTCCTTTATCGAATATAACGCATAAAGGCTTCGTTATGTATCGATGGGTCGAGACCTAGTAGATCGAGAACGTGGCCGTGCCCGCGGCCGAGCACAACTGACCGGTGGCGGGACCGCATTGTGCTGAATCGGTCAGCTGAAAAGTAGGGCTGTAAGGCGTCGCGAGTCTTGAGATTGGCTGCGGCGGAACCTGAATCACGAGATAGTGCTTGGCCGAGTCGACGTAATACGTCGAGCCCGCCGGAAGCGCGCCTTTCATCAATTTGGCGGTCGGCGAGCCTTGGGGCGAACCTGGTGTGTAAGGCAGCGCGATGGTCACCGCCACACCGGCTGCATACGGATTCGGGTTGTTGTAGTCCGGCAGCTTGATGTGGCCAAAGACCGAAAACTGGGCAAGCACGCTCCCGGTTGCGCCCAGCGAGTCCTTGACCGTGACCTGAAACCGGTACGGAGGTGGCAGCGTCAGCCCGACTGGCGGCAGGGGGAAAGGTCCCGTCAAGCTGAGGCCTGACAAGCCCATTCCGGCGGGCAACGAGCCGACACGCGCGTAGGTGAATGGACCGACTCCGCCGCTCTGGTTTGCGAATTTGCCGCAAACGGTCACGCATCCATCCTCCACCGCGCATGGGGCGGCTGTGGTGCAGACGCCGGTGACGGCGAGAGGAGCGGCGACCGTAATCGAGCGGTTCACGGTCGCGCTATGGCCTGCCGAGTCGTCCACTCGAACGGTGAATGGCGCGTTGCCAGCTGCCGTCGGCGTACCAGAGACCGTGCCACTGCTCGTGGCGGTGACACCGCCTGGGAGTGAACCCAGGCTGATGCTCCACGAGTAAGGCATCACCCCGCCCGTCGCGTGAAGGCTGACTGGAGCGTAACCGACCCCGACCTCTCCGCCATGGAACACAGCGCTCGTGATCATCAATAAGGGCACTCGCGTGGTCGTGGTCGGTGTCGGCGACGATTCCTGGCCTGGCGTCAGGGTCGGCTCGGACGAAACCTGCGATGCTGGACTCGTATCCGGCGAGTTGGAATTGCTCACATGAGGCGGCGGAGCACAGGCCGTGAACAGCATTGTCAACGCTGCAAGCGCGACGATCGCATTTCTCAATTCGCTAGCAACTTGGGAAGGTGACCGTGACCGTCGCAGGTGCTGATGAGCAATAGACGCCGGGGCTGCAAATGCTTCCGTCGACTAGTACCAGTTTGACCTGGGCGTTATAAGCAAGTCCGGGGCAACCATGCGGCACTGACCCAGAAACGAGGCCCTTACTCGCCGTGAAGCTGTAACCGCCCGGCAACGCTGGTCCTGATACGAGAGTGACTTTGACTGGAGGCAGCGCAAGGCCCGGAGTGCCGAGCGTGTACGCCAACTGTGGCTGCATGGTGCACGCGGTAGTCCCAGCGCTGCATGTGGCGGTCAGCGGACCAGTAAAGGCGATGTGTGGGAAGACCCGGAACTTTGCACTGATCTGCGCCGTAGCGCCAATCGCATCGGTAACCCTGACCGAAAAGATCCAGTCCTTTGCCGGCGATGGAAAAGCATTGGTAAGTGAGAGGCCATTGAGTCCCATCCCGGTCGGGAGTGCGCCGGCGACAACCTTGTAGGTGAGAGGAGCGACGCCTCCTGACGCGTGCCCGAAAACCCCGCACGCCGTCAGGCATCCAGCCTCGACGAGGCAAGGCTGGCCGGTAGGACACGTGGTGACCACAGCGATGTGCTTGCTGACCGCGATCGACGTGCTGATGGTCGCGCTGCCGCCGACCGCGTCGCCCACCTGAACCGCAAACACAAAGGTCCCGGTGGCCCTCGGCGTCCCCGAAATCGCGCCTGCCGCGCTCATCACCAGTCCGCCCGGGAACGACCCTCCGCTGACAGTCCAGTTGTAAGGAGGTACACCGCCCTTGGCGGTCGCCGCCACGGGCGCGTAAGCGAAACCCAGCTCGCCGGAGTGAAATGCAACCGACACGATCGCCAGCGGCGGGATCGGCGATGGTGACGGCGAGGGGGAGCTCTCGGCGCTCGCTGAGGCTGGCGGCGGAGAGCTCGACGACACCAGCTTTTGCGGGGCGGCGCAGCCGGCCACGAGGAGCAGGAGAACCACGATTCCGGACGCCCAGCCCCTCAACACGATTTTGCTGCGCGGAGTCTAGAGCCCTCCGCCGCGCCCTGGCCGGATTTAGCCGGTGCGGCGGACCAGGTCCAGGAACTCAGCCCGCGTCCGGGGGTCCCGGCGGAAAGTGCCGAGCATGCAGGACGTCATCATGCGGCCGCCCGGCCTCTCGACCCCTCGCATCTCCATGCACAGGTGACGCGCCTCGACCACAACCCCTACTCCCTTCGGCGCCAGGGTGTCGTTGAGCGCTTCGGCGATTTCCCGCGTCAGCTGCTCCTGGATCTGGAGGCGATGCGAGAAAACCTCGACCAGGCGCGGGATCTTGCTCAGCCCGATCACCTTCCCTTTCGGCAGGTAGCCGACGTGGACCTGGCCGAAGAACGGCAGCATGTGGTGCTCGCACAGGCTGTAAAAGGAGATGTCCTTGACGATGACCATCTCGTCGTAGTCCTGGTCGAAGATGGCGTCGGCGACCACCTCCTCCGGCTTCACGCCGTAGCCGTCGGTCAGCTCGCGCAGCGCCCGGGACACGCGCTCCGGGGTGGCTTTCAGGCCCTGCCGGTCCGGGTCTTCGCCCAGCTCGACCAGCAGCGATTCCACCATTTCGATGATCGGGTCTCCCGGCTTCGGATCAGGTCGCGCCATCGTTGCTCACACAATTTACGGTGTGGACGCGGTCGCTGCGGCGCAGGCGCTGTCCGAAATCGGATACCTCCTGCGGCAGAACGAAAAGGAACGCTTTCGGGCCAAAGCCTTCTCGGCTGCCGCCTGGTCGATCGCCCTCGAGCGACCGGACCTGGCCTCCCTACAGCGCACAGAGAATCTGACCCAGATCGAAGGCGTCGGGGAAGGCATCGCAAGGGTGCTGTCCGACCTCATCCAGAACGGCGAGAGCCGCTATCTGAATCGACTGCGGGAACAGATGGGACAACCCGCCCGCGACGACCAATCCGACCTCGATTTCGACGATTACCAGGGCGACGTCCACTCGCACACCAACTGGAGCGACGGCAGAGCCACGATGCTGGAGATGGCCCAGGGCGCGCAAGCGCTCGGCTACAGGTACCTCGGTATCACCGATCACTCGCCCCGCATCACGGTCGTTCACGGACTCAACGCTGAGCGCCTGGTCACGCAGTCACGCGAGATGGCCGAGGTCCAAAAGCAGGTAGAGGGCGTGACGCTTCTCCAGGGCATCGAGGTCGACATCCTCGAGGACGGAGCGCTCGACCTGCCCGACGCGGTGCTTGAAATACTCGATGTGGTCATCGCCTCGCCACACGTCAAGCTGCGCCAGGAACCGGCGGCCATGAATGAACGCATGCTCCGCGCCGCCTCGCATCCACACGTCGACGTGATCGGCCATCCAACGGGCCGCCGCCCGGGCTCACGCGAAGGCGCGAGCTACGACTTCGAAGCTGTCTTCAAGGAAGCCGCCAAGCATGGCATCGCGCTGGAGATCGATTGCGACCCGGCACGCATGGACCTGTCACCGGAGATGGCACGCCTGGCCTATGAATGCGGATGCAATTTCGTCGTCGACGCCGACGCGCACGCCCCGGCCGAGTTTGCTTACGTGCCGATGGCCTTGTGGATGGCGCGACGGGCGGGCATCCCCAAGGAGCGCATCCTCAACTTTCGCTCTCTGGATGAACTTACGATGGCCTTCCAGTGACTCGAGTTGGCATCATGCTGGAAGGCCAGGAGGGACTCAATTGGGACCGCTGGCGAAGGATCTGCGCCGACGCCGAGCGTCTCGGCTTTGCCTCGCTGCGGCGGAGTGACCATCTCATCTCCCTGATGGGCCCGGACACCAGCGAGCGCGATTGCATCGAATGCTGGGAGTCGCTCGCGCTCGCCGCAGAGTGGACCAAGACTATCGAGTTCGGTCCGATGGTCAGCCCGATGACGTTCCGGCTGCCGGGCGTGCTCGCGAAGATCGCGGCATCGGTGGACGCTTTGTCGGGCGGCCGCCTGATCCTTGGCGTCGGAGCCGGTTGGAACCGGAACGAGCACGATGCGTTCGGGATCCCTTTCCTTACCGAGCAAGAACGCTTCGAGCGCCTCGAGTCAGGCATCAAGACGATGCGCGACATATGGAGCAAGACGAATCCCCGACCAATCCGCAACCCCATCCCCCTCCTGATCGGAGGTAAGGGTCTGAAACGCTCGATTCCACTGATCGCGCGCGAGGCCGCCGAATGGAACCTCTCGCGCCTCGACGCGGACATGATCCGGGCGCTGCGTGACGCCCTCGACCAGCGCTGCCGCGAGATCGGTCGCGACCCCGCAACGATTCGCCGCTCCGTGATGACGAGCTACGTCATCGGCCGCGACCGCTCAGACCAGTTGGAGCGGGCCGCGCAACTGCGCGAGGTCATCCCCGATCTCAAGTCGCTGAGCCCCGCAGAGGTGCTCGAAAGCCGCAAGGGCCCGTGGCTGGTTGGCACACCGGAAGAGATCGCCGAAGCGATCCGCGAGCACGCCAAGCTAGGGGTCGAGCTGTTCATGCTTCAGCACTTCTTGCTCGACGACTCGGACGCGCTGGAGCTTCTCGGCAAAGAAGTCCTGCCGGCCGTCGCCTAAGGTAGGGACGTGGACTTCGAGCTGAGCGCTCCCGAGAAGGAATTTCGCGATGAGGTCCGCGCCTGGCTGAAGGCCAACGCCCCGCACGACGCTGAGGGCGCTGGTGACTTGAAGTCGTTCATCGAGCGGCGGCGAGCGTGGCAGAAGAAGCTCTACGGCGCCGGGTACGTCGGCATCACGTGGCCTGAGGAGTACGGCGGTAGGGGCCGCACCTTCATGGAACAGCTGATCTTCAACGACGAGATGATCCTGGCCCACGCGCCCGAGCCGATCAACGTTATCGGCCTCGGCATGGGCGGCCCCGTGGTCATCGCGCACGGCAACGATGAGCAGAAGAAGCGATACCTGAAGCCCCTGCTCTCGGCAGAGGAGATCTGGTGCCAGGGGTTCAGCGAGCCGAACGCAGGGAGCGACCTGTCGGGCCTTCAGACTCGCGCCGAAGACAAGGGCGACCACTACGTCGTGAATGGGCAGAAGGTCTGGACGACGCTGGCCCATGTCGCGAAGTGGTGCATGCTGCTCGCTCGCGAGCGCAAGGAAGCGAATCCGCGCGACGGGCTGACCTACCTGCTGGTCGACATGGAGAGCCCCGGCATCGAGGTCCGGCCACTGGTCCAGATCACGGGAGACGCCGAGTTCAACGAGATCTTCTTCAAGGACGTGAAGGTCCCAAAGTCGCAGATCCTCGGCGACGCCGGCCAGGGATGGGCGGTCGCGATGACCACGCTCCTCCACGAGCGCGGCACGCTCGGTCTGGCGCTGGCGACGCGGGCCCAGATCACGGCGTCAGAGCTGGCCGACCACTCGCGCAAGCTCGGTCGGAGCGCGGACCCGCTCGTCCGCCAGAAGATCGCCCAGCACACGATCGAAGCCCGAGCGCTCCAGCTCAACGGCTACCGCGCAGTCACCGCGGTAAAGCGGAACGGGATTCCGGGTCCGGAAGGTTCGATCCTCAAGCTCATGTGGTCGGAGCTCAACCAGCGGATGACCGAGACGGCGATGGACATCGCCGGGCCTGCCGGGCAGGTCGGCGACGGCGGCGGCTGGAAGTATCAGTTCCTACGCTCGCGCGCGAACACGATCGAGGCGGGAACGTCGGAGGTTCTGCGCAACATCCTGGCCGAAAGGGTGCTGGGCCTGCCGCGATCTCGGTAATCTTGGCTGAGTGACTGCCGTCGCCTCCCAGGCGGCCGGCACGACCGTGAAGGGCGGACTCGACCGTGGCGTCATGGCCGTCTTCGCCGGTCTGATGCTCGGCTCGCTGATCGCCTCACTCAACATGACGCTCGTCGCGCCCGCTCTACCGACGATCGTGGCCGAGCTCGGCGGGATCGCCGACTACAGCTGGATTCCGATCTCGGCCATGCTCGCCTCGACCATCGTCACGCCGGTGGCGGGCAAGCTTTCGGACATCTACGGCCGCAAGCCGCTTTACATGACCGGGATCGTTGTCTTCGCCGTCGGTTCCGCGCTGTCCGGCATGGCTCCGAACTTCTGGTTCCTGGTCTTCGCGCGCTTCGTGCAAGGAGCGGGCATGGGCTTCATCATGCCGCTGTCGCAGGCGATCATCGGCGACATCATCTCGCCGCGTGAGCGCGGCAAGTACCAGGGAATGATGGGCGCGTCGTTTGGGCTCGCCTCGATCATCGGTCCCGCGGCTGGTGGATTCATCACCGAGCACTGGTCGTGGCGCTGGCTGTTCTTCGTGAACCTGCCGATCGCCGTGCTGACCCTGATCGTGATCTGGTTCTACATGCACGTGCCGAACGAGCGGCGCAAGCACAAGATCGACGTCTGGGGCAGCGTGACCCTCTCGCTCGGTATCGCGTGCGCGCTGCTTGCGACCGTGTGGGGCGGAGTGCAGTACCCGTGGAACTCGGGGCAGATCATCGGCCTGTACGCAGCTTCAGCGATCTTGCTCACCGGGTTCGTGTGGATCGAGGCGCATACGCCCGAGCCGGTGCTCCCGCTTCGCCTCTGGAAGAGCAGCATCTTCACGTTTTCGAACATCGCCAGCGTCGGAGTCGCCATGTCGATGTTCGGGGCGATCTTCTTCCTGCCCGTGTTCGTGCAGGGCGTCGTCGGGAACAGCGTGACCAGCTCGGGCGCGATCCTGGTCCCGATGCTGGTGTCGATGATCGTCACGAGCATCCTCGGTGGGCAGCTCATCTCGCGGACGGGGCGCTACAAGATCCTCTTGCTCGCCGGCCTGCTTTCCATGGGCGCCGGTTATTACATGCTGTCGACATTCACCGTCAACACCACCAACGAGGTCGTCATCGTGGCGATGATCCTCCTCGGCCTAGGGCTCGGCGTCTCGATGCAGACCTACGTGCTGATCGTGCAAAACTCGGTCGAGCGCGAGGACATGGCGGTCGCCACATCGGCGACGCAGTTGTCGCGTTCGATCGGCGCCGCGATCGGGCTCGCGATCCTGGGCACCATCCTCACCCAGGGCATGGCCGTATCGATACCCAGGTACCTGTCGGCGGACGCGCTGAAACAGTTGCAGGCGCGCGAGGGCGGCGCCGCCGCGACGGCGGTTTTCGACCCATCGCAGCTTGCGCACCTACCTCCCGCGATCGAGATGGGCATCCGCCATGGCCTTGCGGATGCCCTCCACCCCGTCTTCCTCGCCGGTGTGCCGATCATCGTCATCGCGTTCCTCGCAACGCTGTTCATCAAGGAGCTTCCGCTGCGTCAGACAGCGCATGTGGCGGCCGGCAGGCGGGTCGCCGGAGCCTCGCCGGAAGCTGGAGACGCAACTTAGAGCCGCTATCGGCTTGTCTTGCGCGTGCACGCAGGACAGAATTCCGCTCGTGAATCCGGGGTTCAGCGCGCGGGTGCTCCGCCAGGAGCCCCGCCTGGTCTGGTCGTTCTGGGTTGCCGCCGGGCTGGCTGCCGCCGGCGGAGCGATGCCGTTTCTGGTTGGCGGGTCCTCCAGCCGGATCTCGAACGTCTATATCCCCTACGCGATAGGCGCGGTCGCCTTCGGCGCGGCCGCCCTCTGGCACGATCGCGGGCGGGCGGTGACCGGTGGCCTCTACTTCGTGGCCGGGCTGGCTCTGGTCTTCGGAATGCTGACGATGTTCGCGTTCCCGCTCGAGCTGGCGGCGCTGGGTACGTGCCCCGCCCCGCCGGAGGCCTGCACCAGCGGCCTGCAGCGCCCATTGACCATCAACGAGAACACCGGCATCGGGTTTGCAGCGGGTTTTGCTTTTGCCGCCCTCTTCGTAGGGTTCCTGGGGCTGATGGTCGTCTATCGCCGCCACGTCGTGACCGCGACGGCCCCTCCGGTGCGAAGCATTCCGCCTGTCGCTTCGAGCCGGGAAACGTCGCCTATCGAACCCAGCGCCGCTCCGGCGGCCCCCACGAATGGCGCCAAGCCGGCGGTCGAAGAGCCAGAGCTCGAGCTGCCTGCCCACGAGGAAGAGGATCGCCCGGAGCTGCCTCCACACGAATCGAGTCCGCCCACAACCTAGACTCAGTTCTCGCCGTGGATTTCGCGTTTTCGGAAGAGCAGGAGATGCTGCGCCGCTCGGCGCGTGAGTTCCTTGCCAAGGAATGCAGCCCGAAAGTCGTGCGCAGGTTGATGGAGAGCCCCGACGGTTACGACGCGGCGCTGTGGAAGAAAGTCGCCGACCTTGGGTGGACGGCACTCGGCATTCCCGAGGAGTACGGCGGCGTCGGGACGTTCCTCGACCTGGTCGTCGTGCTCGAGGAAGCCGGCCGCGCGCTGCTCCCCGGTCCTTACTTCTCCACGATGGGGCTGGCGGTACCGGTCTTGATCGAAGCCGGCAACGAGGCGCAGAAAAAAGAAGCTCTCGGCGCGATCGCGTCTGGCTCGGCGCGCGCGACACTGGCGTTCACGGAGCCGTCGGGCCGGTGGGACGCAGGCAGCGTCACCCTGACCGCCAAGCCATCGGGCGGCGGGTGGCGGTTGGACGGCGTGAAGGTTTTCGTACCTGACGTCCTGCTTCTCGCGGCCGACTACCTCATCGTGGTTGCGCGCACTCGCGGCGAAGGAGAGGAAGGCATCACGCTCTTTCTCCTCAAGGGCAAGCCGGACGGCTTGACCGTGCGTCCATTGGAGACGCTCGATCTGACCCGCCGCTGGAGCGAGATCCGATTCGATGGCGTGCAGCTCGGTGCCGACGCGGTGATGGGCGCACCGGACCAAGCCTGGCCGCGGCTCAAGCGCTCGCTCGAATGGGCGACCTGCGCGCTGTGCGCGGAGATGGTAGGCGGCGTACAGAAGGTGCTCGAGACATCGACCGAATACGCCAAGACGCGACACCAGTTCGGCAAGCCGATCGGGATCTATCAGGCCGTGTCGCACAAGCTCGCTGACATGCTGGTGCTCTCAGAGAGCGGTCGGTCGGCAGCCTACTACGCGGCCTGGGCCGTGGACGCCGACGCGCCGGATCGTTCGCTAGCGTCATCGATGGCGAAGGCGTACGTCTCGGATGCGTACCGGAAGGTGGCCGGCGACGGAATCCAGATCCACGGCGGGATCGGCTTCACGTGGGAGCACGACATGCACCTGTATTTCAAGCGCGCCAAGGCGTCGGAGGTGACGCTGGGGGACGCCACGTTCCATCGCGAGCTGGTGGCGCAAGCGCTCGATCTCTGATGTTCGTCTCCTGGGTCTTGCTGGTGACGGCAATCGCCACCGAGGTCGTCGGCACGCTTGCGCTGCGGGCCTCGAACGGCTACACGCAGCTTGTGCCCTCCGTCGTGACGACGATCGCTTACCTGGTGAGCATCGTCTTGCTGGCGATCGTGCTCAAGACGCTGCCGGTGGGCATCGTCTACGCGATCTGGTCGGCGGTCGGCATCGCCCTCGTTGCCGTGCTCGGCAAGATCATCTTCGGCGACCCCGTCCCACCGCTCGCCGCGGTGGGAATGGTCCTGATCGTGGGCGGAGTGGCGCTGGTCGGCTTCTCAGGCGCCAAGGCGCACTAGATCTAGATCCGCACACTCCCGACAAAAGCCCCGGGGAAGCCCAGCGAGACCGCGGCGCCAGGCGAGTTGGAGGTGACGTACGCGAGATTGCTGTTGATCCATCCGACCATCGTCGTCGAGTCAAGCCAACCGTAAGCGCCAAAACCCTGGGCGAGGTCCACCTGGGAGCCGTCGCGACCAACCAGCAGTTCATGTGAATCGCTGAGGTTCCGATCGTTGCAGCAGATCATCACGTGCTGTCCGTCGGGCGCTAGAAACGGCCCGAACGGCGAGTTCTGTCCAACGACGGTCGCGTGCCACAGCTCAGCTCCATCCGCACGACGAACGCTCACGGGCACCGTCACCTGCTGCTGAGGTGTGCCGCCGTTTGTAATGACGGCGTCTTTCGTGCAAACAAACGAGCCGCTCTGGATCGACGACCAGACCGTGCACGAGGATGGGTTGGACAGGACTGTGCCGGGCTTGATTGTCGTTGCGTCGACTCGCACCTTGACTCCGAGCGTCGAGCCGGGTCCGCCGCCCTGCGAGGCCCAGACGGTCGGGTAGGTACCGAGCGGTCCGATCGAATCCCAGCCGGTCAACGCGAGGAGGTCCTGCGGCTTGGTCCAGCTCTCGTGGTGCACGAGCTGGCTGGATCCGCCGTTGGTCGCCGAGTAGGCGTCATAGGCGAAGGTGCCCGCTGAAGAAGAGCCAGTGCACGAAAAAGCAGTCTTCGGTGACGTGAAAACCGTGCCCAAAAGCCTGCTCCCCTCCGGGCTGACCGCGAACGACAACATCTGTTGACCCGAGGTCAGCGGGAAGGTTGCGGCAGTCGTTACCGTTCCGTCGACTGCGAGGCTGCGCACGACCCCTTTCGCGTCAGCAAAGAACACCTTGCCCGCGGCCACATGCGCCGATTCAGGAATGACAGCGCCCATGCAGCCGAGGTCGGGGACGGGCATTGGCGCGAAGGTGGCACTCGCTCGCGCGTGGCCGTCGAGCCCCGCGATCGCAACCGTGTTGTACGTCCACGCATTGGCGGTGCCCTTGGCTTCGAGCACGGCGAACAGCAACGCCGGCGAGGCGTTGGCGGTTGGTGACCCAACGGACGAGGTCGGTTTCCCCTGGGCCTGGCCGCATGCGACAGCGATAAGGAGAAGGGCGCTCAGGAGGATTGTTCTCATGCCAGCGACAACGGCTCCTCTGAAAATTAGTTTCAGCCAGACGCGAGCAATCTGAAGACGACGAGCCCGAACAACACGCATGCGGGCATCACCAACTGGCGAAAAACCGCCCAGTAGTTCGACCAAGCGTCGCGCAGGCGGTCCAGCCGGCGCCCTGACCCGAAGATCAACGACCAGTAGATGGGAAGCGCCGCACCTGTGTTGAGCGCGACGGCCAGCAAGGCAACGCCGCCGGCGCCGGCCAGCCACGGTTGAAGCGGTCCAGCGCCGCCAAACCCGGCCTGCACGCCCCACAGCGCGGCTCCCACCACAAGACCGAGCAGCGCCGGCAGGCCGAGGAGGAAGAACGCGGCGAAGCTGACGATGACCATCGCCAGCATGAGGGCCAGCGAAGCGACGATCCCGGCAAGGCCGGCGGCCGCGATGGTCACTCCATTGGCGGGCCGTGAAAGATGCCCGTTGGAACTGGAAGCCACGAGCTCGGGATCCACGTGCCCGCCGGTCATCGCGGCCTGGACCTGCGGCCACGAGCTCCAGTGCGCGCTCGCGCTGATCGAACCCGTCAAGCCGGCCGGCGCGGCCGCGATCAGCACGCCGGCCGCGATCGCGCCGGCGTTGCGGCGCAGGATGCCGGCGTGGAACCAGCTGCGCCGGCGCCGTGTGCGGCCGAGGCCCGTCTCCATGAGGCGCTCGCGGTCGAACGTCGTGCCGCAAAGCACAGTGAGCGCGAGGCACGCCGTGATCGGAAGCAGCAGGGACGCCGGCGCGAAGGGCGACCTGAACACGAAGAGCGCGAGCGGCAGGTCGGCCACCGCAGCCGAGACGGGCGACAGCAGGAAGGACCAGGCTCCACCGGCCGCGCCTTCGCGCGGAAACAGCATGAAGCCGAGCATGCGGCCCATCGCGGCCCAGTAGGCGGTGACCCCCGCGACGAACGCAAAGACCGGTAGGAGGTCCCAGGGGGCGACCTCGCCGAAAAGACTTAGGAGCCCCATCCCCGCCCCCATCCAGGCCGTGACCCAGACGATGCTGACGGCCGCGCCGGGGAGCACCTCGAGCCAGATGAGCGATGGGTCGGAGAGCGGCGCGTAGAGGAGCACCTCGAGCGAGCCCTGTGCCTTCTCCCACCAGATCCCGATCGACGTCTTGATCGACTCCAGCAACGCGAACGACATGAAGAACAGTGGCAGCAGAAGACCGGCTTGCAGCGCCGTCCCGCCGGCGAAGCGAGCGGCGATCTGACCCGCCGGGCCTGGCAGCTGGCCGAACAACGAGGTGGCCGCCACGAGCAGGAGCACGAACGCGTTCAGGTACACCACCCAGCTCAGGTCGCCCCGCCGCCACCACGAGCTCACATAAAAAGGAATGGAATGGCGGAGCAGGTTGCCCTGCTGCGGGAGCGAGCGAAACATGCTCACGGCGCCGATGCCGGAGACCGCGCTCTTCGATGCGAGAGGCGCGGAGGGCTCGTCGGTGATCTCCTCCGACATCGCAGCCAGGTAGACCGACTCGAGGCTTGGCTGCCGCTCCTCGAGCTCGTGAAACGGTGCACCACCTCTGCTGAGACGGCGCTGCAGCTTCGCGGCAAACGATGCCCGCTCGGCAACCGATGCGTCCCAGTCCAGCGCGTAGGTCAGACGATCACCCTGGAGCTCATGGTGCAGGGTGTTTTCGCCGAGCCACCCGTCGACCGCCTGGCGATCGCCAGGCGCCGCCGCGAGCTTGGCTGTGAATAGCCTGCCCGCGCGTGACTCGCGCCGGAGCTCTTCGAGGGTTCCGGACTTGACGATTACGCCGCGACGCATGATCGCGATCCTGTCCGCGATGAGCTCGGCCTCGCCCAGGGCGTGCGTTGTCACGATGAGCGCGGCGCCTCGCTCTCGTTGCTCGGCGAGGTAGTGGCGCATATCCGCCGCGGCGACGGGATCGAGGCCAGCCGTCGGCTCGTCGCAGAAGATCCACTCGGGATCGTGCAGAGTGGCGCGGATCAGGGCGATCTTTTGCGCCATGCCGCGCGAGTAGGCCGCGAGCACGGTGTCGGCGCGGTCGGCCAGCTCGAAGCGCTCGAGCAGCCGCTTGATCCGCTCGCGACGCTCGATCTGTGGGACGCCGTAGAGATAACCGAAGTGGTCGAGGTACTCGGAGGCGGTGTTGCGTCCGTAGAGCCGCGCCTGGTCGGGGACGACGCCGAGCCGCGCACGAATCGCGTCGAGGCGATCGGGAACCCGCAGTCCGTCGAGCTCGATGAATCCCGCATCAGCGTGCAGGATTCCGCCCAGGCATCGCAGGGTCGTCGACTTGCCCGCCCCGTTCTGGCCGAGAAGGACGAGGATCTTGCCGCGCTCGACGCGAAGGTCCACGCCGCGGACAGCCGGCACGTCACCGAAACTCTTGAACAGGCCTTCGACGCGGATCAACGCTGTAAGCCTCGGCCAGGCGGGAGGCTCAAATCTTCTCGAACGAGTCCACCGGCACCACAAAAACCGTCGCGCCCCCGACCTGCACCTCGACCGGGTACGCCATGAAGAACTCGCCGGGCTCCGCCAGCGGTGGCACGGGCGTGAGGTAGCGACTGCGCTCGCGACAGTTCTCGTGGATGACCTGCATCGCCTGCTGCACCTGGGCGTCCTCCAATCCGATTAGAAGAGTCACGTTTCCCTGCTGCAGGAAGCCGCCGCTCGACGAGATTCGCGTCGAGCTGATTCCCTTGTCCGTCAGCGCGGCCATGGTTCGCTGCGCGTCTTCAGCCTGCACGACCGCGATGATGAGCTTCAACGCCGCTCGAGCAGCGACTTGAGGTGATCGCGGACCTCGAAGTGGATCTTGTCGCGCGAGCCTGTCGCGTCGAGCCGGACGAATCGCTTCGGCTCCGCGCCGGCGAGGCGGTCGTACTCCTCGGCCACCTTGCGGTGGAAGTCGATCGACTCCTGCTCCATGCGGTCTTTGCTCTTGCCTGCGGCCTCGTGCCGCCCCAGCCCGGCTTCGACTGGACCCTCGAGGAGAAAGGTGATGTCCGGCCGCGGGAAGGTCGGCGGCCAAACTGTGGGTAGCCCGCGCGCGCCGCCCTGATAGGCGAGCGTCGAGTCGTGGTAGCGATCTGCGATCACGACCTGACCCGCCGCCAGGGCCGGCGCGATGACCTCGCCGATCAGCTGGCGGCGGGAAGCCATGAAGAGGTACATCTCGGCCTCCGGGTCGATCTCCAGGCCCTTGTACAGAAGCACGTCTCGGATCTGCTCGCCCAGCTCGGTGCCACCGGGTTCCCGGACCACGACCGGGTCATCCTTCGCCAGCCACTCGCCCAGGAGCTCGGCCTGCGTCGTCTTGCCCGAACCCTCGGTGCCCTCGAACGTGATGAACAGACCTCGCCTAGCCATTGTTCGGGGAACTGTAACTAAGCGGGTTCCTCAGGAGACGGTGTGATGCGCAATCGGCGCTGGGGCTCCTTGCCCGTGCTCCGCGCGGACAGGGCGTTCTCGGCCACGAGCTGGTGCTGCAGCCGCCTCAGGTAGGCGTTCTGCGGTGAGATCTCCACCGGCCGCAGGGTCGTCTTGACCTCCCGGATGGCCGCGGCGGCCTCGGCCATGGCGCGGCTGGTCGCCTCATCCTGCCTTTCCACTCCGTAAATCCTCGTCAGGGCGTCGCGCACCTGGCTCGCAGAGTTGCTCTTCAAGATGTGGATCGGCAAGCCACGACTTTCGGCCTGGCGCAGGCTGTCGGGCCGCCGGCGGTAGTGATTTTTAAGGGTGAGCACCGCGCCCGCGCCATCGAGGTTGCCCAGCACCTTCACCGGCAGCTCGAGCTCGCGGATCGACTGCTCGACGTGGTGACGGCTCACGCCGTATGGAAAGATGCCCAGCGGCTTGTTCGAGATGGCCGTCACCGGCGGCGGCTCCGCAACGAGCACAGGGGCATCGACGTTAGAGATCACGCGGCCCTCGCGTGTGCGGACGCGAATCTTTGGCGTCTGCAGCGGTCCCCGCAGTGCGGTGTCGACGACGTCGGCCAGCGGCACGTGAATGGCGACGCGGTCGCGGTCCTGGATCTCGACCAGGACATCGAAGGTGGGTGGGGCTTTGCGCTCGAGCACCGATTTCTGGGTGCCGCGGCGCCGCGCCTCCTCGTCGGACAATGTCACGCTCTGGATGCCGCCGAGGAGATCGTTTAGGGTCGGGTTGACCAGGAGATTTTCGAGGGTCTGGCCATGCGCGGTGGCGATGAGCTGGACGCCTCGCTCGGCGATCGTGCGTGCCGCCGCGGCCTCGAGCTCGGTGCCGATCTCGTCGATCACGATGACCTCGGGCATGTGGTTCTCGACCGCCTCGATCATCACGGCGTGCTGAAGCATTGGGGTCCTCACCTGCATGCGGCGAGCGCGGCCGATGCCTGGATGCGGGATGTCTCCGTCGCCACCGATCTCGTTCGAGGTGTCGACGATGACGACGCGCTTGCGCAGCTCGTCGGCGAGCAGGCGCGCGCATTCGCGGAGCATGGTTGTCTTCCCGATGCCAGGCCGGCCCAGGAGCAGGATGCTCTGGCCGCTGACGACGATGTCGCGGATGATCTCGCCGGTACCGGTCACCGCCCGACCGACACGCATCGTCAGGCCGACGATGCGGCCCGAGCGATTGCGGATCGCGGAGACTCGGTGCAGCGTGCGTTCAATGCCCGCCCGGTTGTCATCACCGAACTGGCCGACGTTGTTGGCGACGTGGTCCAGGTCGGACGTCGAAACCGGATGGTCGGCCAGGAGCACCTCACGACCGGGCACACGTGCTTCGGGTTCGCGGCCGAGGTCGAGCACGATCTCGAGAAGCTCGCCGGGATGGATGCGCTCGTGAAGCGCCCGCGCGAGGTCGGGCGGCAGCGCGCGAGCGAGGAGCTCGATCTCTTCGTCCCAGTTGGCGGCGCGGGCCTGTCGCGAAGATTCGCGTTCGGCCTGTGAGCTCATCCGAACGACGGCACCAGTCCTTTCTCTCGCACCGGCTTCGGCACCCGCAGCGCAAGCTCTTTGACCAACAAGAGCTGCGTGAGCAAAACCGTGAACCCACGCCCGCGGAGGGCGTCGATCATGTGCGAATCATAGTGACGGAGGCTTGACCAGGCCGGCGCTTCGGAGTCGCCGAGCAAGGAGATCCCGAAATCGGCGAGCTCGGCGGGCAGCGGGCCTTCCGGCAGAGCCATGAACTGCAGCGTGTCCGGCCTCGCGCCGCCGCCTCGCTGCATCCTGACCCAGCCCACCACTTCGACCCGGTCCACGACGTAGCTGCCCGTCCACTCACCGGAATGAAGCGCCTTCCACTCCCGATAGGTCGGCGCTTCCAGCTGCGACACCCCCTGCGGCGTGACCTTCCGATACAGCTGGTACAGATTGCGGTCGTCGCCTCGCTTGCCCGGCCGCAAGCCGTCGGGGTACTGACCCGAGCGCGGGCGGGGCTTTTCCGAGTAGACGACCTGCTCGGTCGCGTACTGGCGGAACCCCTGCAAGCGGAAGGCCGGCAGAAGCGCATCGCGATCGGGCAGGCGGACGAACAGGCGGATCGCGCCTCGCTCGAGGGCCTGATTGCAGAGGTGCTGGACCAGCGCAGGCGCGACATCGTCGGGATCGGCTTCGTCGGCGACCTGCAGATTCAAGACCTGGAGGATGCGCGCACGTCGCAGATCAAGGCTGATCGGCTGGCCCGAGGCCTGGATGAACCCGACCACCTTGCCGTTGTCTTCCGCGACGTACATCAGGGTTTCCTGCGACAGGGGCAGCAGCGCCGAGAGTGTCGAGCTGAGCAGCGACCACAGCCGGGCCGCGGGCGGCGCGGCCTCGCTCAACTTGATATCGGAGGAGCGATGCATCTCCTCGATGCGTGCAAGGTCGAGCAGTCCGGCCGTGCGAATTCTCAAGTGCGCGAGCTCGCCAGGCGCACGAACTCACGATGCAGCCGGAGGTCGCCGCTCAGCTCGGGGTGAAAGCCGAGCGCGAGGATGCGGTCGTGGCGGAGGGCGACGGGATGTCCATCGTGCGAGGCGATCACCTCGACGTCGCCCGTTCTTTCGACCAGCGGCGCTCGTATGAACACGCCCGGGAACGTCTTGCCGTTGAGTCCCTCGATGCGAAGTGGGGCCTCGAAGCTATCGACCTGGCGCCCGTATCCGTTGCGGCGCACACCTATGTCGAGCAGGCCGAGGCCATGCTGCTCGGCCATCCCGTCCGCGACGTCCCTGGCAAGCACGATCATGCCCGCGCAGGTGGCGAGAGTGGCGAGGCCGCCGCGGATTGCCTCGCGCAGGGGTTCCAGCAGGCCGACGCGCTCCATGAGCATCGTCATCGTGGTGCTCTCTCCGCCGGGAAGCACGATCCCGTCAAGGCCGGCGAGGTCTTCGTGCGTGCGGACAAGCCGCGTGCGAGCGCCGGTCGCTTCGAGCGCACGAACGTGCTCGGCAAAGGCTCCCTGCATCGCGAGGACCCCGATGAGGGGCTGCTTGCTTCCGCGAGAGGCGGAGCTACCAGCCTCGGGCAGCGAGCAGCTCGTCCTTCGGGATGGCCGGGATCTCGAGGCCGTGCATCGGTTTGCCAAGCCCCGCCGAGACCTCGGCCAGCACCTCTGGCTTGTCGTAATAGGTCGTGGCCGCGACGATCGCCTTGGCACGCTTCAAGGGGTCCTCGGACTTGAAGATGCCCGACCCGACGAACACGCCATCAACGCCCAGCTGCATCATCAGCGCCGCGTCCGCCGGAGTCGCGATCCCACCGGCGGCAAAGTTGACCACCGGCAGCCGGCCCAGCTTCTGACACTCGACGAGCACCTCGACCGGCGCGCCGATCTGCTTGGCTTCGTGGACAAGCTCGGCATGGTTCAGGCCCAAAAGCCCGCGGATGCCCGCGTTGACCGCGCGCGCATGGCGCACGGCTTCGACCACGTTGCCGGTTCCGGCTTCGCCCTTGGTGCGGATCATCGCGGCGCCTTCGGCGATCCGGCGCGCCGCTTCGCCGAGGTCGCGGCACCCGCACACGAACGGGACCTTGAACGGGTGCTTGTCGATATGGTTTTCCTCGTCGGCCGGCGTGAGGACTTCGGATTCGTCGATGTAGTCGATTCCCAACGCCTCGAGGATCTGCGCCTCGACGAAATGGCCGATCCGGCACTTCGCCATGACCGGGATCGTGACCGCGGCCATGATCGACTTGATGAGCTCTGGGTCGGACATGCGCGCGACGCCGCCTTCTTTGCGGATGTCGGCGGGCACGCGCTCGAGCGCCATCACGGCGCACGCGCCGGCGTCCTGGGCGATCCGGGCGTGCTCGGGCGTGACGACGTCCATGATCACGCCGCCTTTGAGCATCTGGGCGAGCCCGGACTTGACCTTGAAAGAACCCTTCACCGACCCGTTTCCATGACGCGCACCGTTGCGTTCGGCCACGTTCGAGATTCTACGCGGCCGCTACTTAAGCAACTCCCCCCAGCCATGGGTAGGTAGCGCCGGAGGCGCCGAAGGGGCTGGGTCGCTCGGCCTAGAGTCGCTCCAGGACGAGAGTCCGCTTCGACGCGTACTCGTGATCGGACAGCAAGCCATCGCGATGCAGCCGCGTCAGCATGTCCATCTCCTCCAGAACGTCGAGAAGCGGCGCCATGGTGCGGCGCGCGAGGTACGCGTCGGAGGCGGTTCCGGCTTCCTCGCCCCGCGCGTCGAACTCGCGCACGAAGAAGAGAGCCTTGACGGCTGAGAACGGAATTCCCAGCTTGCGGATCGGGCTGTCGCTTTGTTCGGCGTGGAGGTGCAGGACCACTCCGTAACGATGCCGCTCCAGCGTGCCGTCCAGGTGGCCCCGCAGGACCTCACCGTCGAGGAAGCGGATGGCGACTTTACGAGTCGGAGTGTCAGCCAGCTCCTTGTCGCGCTGGAGCTCCACCCACTTGACCGCGGTGAGCGGGATCCAGGCAGTCTCGTTGTTCTCCAGGCCGCCCGCGTCATCCACCTCGACGAGGAAGTCCGGCTCGTCGAAATCGAGGTCGCGGGCGACCCCTTCGACGGTCTCGTCGTCGAAGAAGCGCACGACTATCCTGGCCATTTCACACCTACTGTACTAACCATCATTTGGCAACACTCCTGCGCTGGTCTTTGAGACGTCGGCGGCCGATTCGGCGGGCGCATTTGGCGCACGTGGCGATGTGGCTGCGGACGGATTCCGCCTGCGGGCGCCGCAGCTTGCCCGCCAGGTAAGGCGCCAGCAGCGGCAGCGCCTCCTCGTGACTCAGCTCGCCTTCCCGCTGCGAGGCCAGGTATTCCTCCTTGAACCTGAGGCGGGCGCGGTAGAGCAGCGTCTCGACCGCGCTTTCGGACATCTTCAGGGTGTGGGCGATCTGCCGATAGCTCAGGTCCTGGAGCTCGCGAAGGGTGAGCACCAGGCGATATTTCTCAGGCAGGCGCTGGGACACGATCCAGACCTGACGGCGGGTTTCATTGGATTCCTGGACTTGTACCGGGTCGAACGCCCGTGCGGTCGAGGGCAGGTTCGACATGAGCTCGTCGTCCTCCTCGTCGGTCGGCCCATCGGCGCGGAGGTCGCGCTGGCGGCGCCGCAGCTCGTCGTAGCAGAGGTTGCGCGCCACCGTGTGGATCCAACCCCCGAAGTTGAAGGACTCGTCGACCCGATCCATCATCCGGAGCGCCTTCATGAAGGTCTCCTGAGCGATGTCTTCGGCCAGCAGGGCGTCGCCGAGCTTGCGCCGGACGAGCCGGTAGATCGAAGCGACGTAGCGCCGGTGCAGCTCCTCGAAGGCATGGACGTCGCCCTCGCGATAGGCGCGAACCAGCTCTACGTCAGTCGGCTCGCCGGGTGCCCTTGCGTGTGGCTTGACTTCCTCGACCTGATTTACGTCGTCCATGGATGCCTGCGGCAGGCTACTACGGCGGCCCGCGCCAGCACCCCCTCTGGCTCATTTAGAGCACTTTGCAGGTCCGCCCCTTCCTCGATGAGCGTCACGACCGACGTGACCCCCAACTCGCTCAACGTCTCCCAGCCAGGCCCCTTGCTGCCCGCGATCAAGACCACCGGGATACCCAGGGCATGGGCACGCCTGGCGACTTCGCCTGGTGCCTTTCCGTAAGCGGTCTGAGCGTCAGCGCGCCCCTCGCCCGTGATCACGAGATCGGCGCCGGCAAGGTGCCGGTCGAACCCGCTCGCGCCGACGACAAGCGGCGCGCCAGGCTCGAGGACGGCATCGAGGAACGCGATCATGCCGGCGCCGGTGCCGCCGGCGGCGCCGGCCCCCGGAACATCCGCCACACGCTTGCCGAGGTCGCGCTCGATGACCTCGGCAAAGTGATCCAACGCACGGTCGAGCACCCCGACCGTGTCAGGGTCCGCGCCCTTCTGCGGGCCATAGACGGCGCTCGCGCCCTGCGGCCCCGTGAGGGGATTCGTCACGTCGCACGCAACCCTGACCGCGACCGACTTCCACGCCGGGTTCATGCCGGACACGTCGATCCGCTCCGCCCCGAGGAGGGCGGCGCCGCCGCGTGGAACGTCGTGGCCCGAGGCGTCGAGCAAGCGCACGCCGAGGGCCTGGGCCATTCCCGCGCCGCAGTCGTTCGTTGCCGAGCCGCCGATTCCCGAGATGACCGACTTGGCCCCGGCCGCGCGGGCTGCGTCGAGCAGCTGGCCGAATCCGAAGGTCGAAGCTTTCTTGACGTCTCGGCGCGCCGCGGTTACGAGCGAGAAGCCGCTTGCCGACGCCATCTCCATGACAGCCGTGCTGCCGCCGTCGATCAAGCCATACGAAGCGAGCACCGCATCGCCCAACGGTCCCTCGACGTTCACCCATTGGTACGTACCGCGGTTGGCCGTGACGAGCGCCTCGGCCGTGCCCTCGCCGCCATCGGCGACCGGTACTTCGACCACCGTCGCCCGAGGGAGCGCTTCGCGCACACCGCGGGCGATGGCGGCAGCCGCCTGGGTGGCGGAAAGGCTTCCCTTGAACGAGTTCGGCGCCACGACGACTTTCACGGGCGGTGCAGGCTCGCAGGGGGGAGGCCTGCCTCACCCGTGCTAATCGACCTGCGGTGCGTGCAGGCCGGATTCACTCCGGCCGTCACCACGCCTGAACCAAAAAGTCGCCAGGCGAGGCACGCAACGGAGGGGGTTCCACGGGGGAGGCCTGCCTCACCCGTGCTAATAGACCGGGATCGTCCAGTCCTTGTACTTCGGGGTCTCGCCGCGCACGGCGCCGAAGTAGATGTTCTGCAGCTCCTGAGTGAATTCGCCGACTTTACCGTCGCCGATCGGGCGCCGGTCGACTTCGATCACCGGTGAGATCTGGGCGCCGGTTCCACAGAGGAGCAATTCGTCGCACGTGTAGAGCTCGGTGCGATCGATGCTTCGCTCGAGCACGTTGAGGTTGAGCTCATCCTTGATCACCTTCATCAGGAGCTGGCGTGTCACGCCTTCGAGGATATCGTCGGTTACCGGCGGGGTGACAAAGACTCCGTCTTTGAGCATGAACAGGTTCTCCGCCGAGCCCTCGGAAACGTGTCCGTCGATGGACAGCACGATCGCCTCATCGAACCCGCTCTCGACCGCTTCGGATTTGGCAAGCGCGGCCTGCGCGTAGGAACCGGTGATCTTGGCACGCGCTGGCAGCGCCTGATCGGGAACGCGGCGCCAGCTGCTCACCATGCACCGAATGCCTGCGTCGACCTCGACGTATTTGCCAAAAGGCACGGCGTAGATGAAGAAGGACCGGTCCAGGTTGTGCAGCCGGACGCCGATCTCTTCGCTCGATGTGTAGAGCAGCGGCCGCACGTAGACGTCCGACTTGAACTCGTTGCGCCGCAAGAGCTCGAGGGTGTAGTTGACGAGCTCCTCGGTCGAGTACGGCAGCTTCATCCGCATGACGTTGGCTGACCGCTTCATCCGGTCGTAGTGCGCGGCTGCCTCGAGCAAATAGAGCTGGCCCTTCTTTTCGTTCCAGTAAGCCCGGATGCCCTCGAAGACGGCGGTGCCGTAGTGGAGGGCATGCGTCATGAGCCCAAGCCTGGCGTCGTTGTAGCGCGCGAACTCGCCTTCGAAAAAGACCCACGTGTTCGGATGGACCGCGGGTTTCTTTACCGCGGCCTTGGTCTTGGTATCCACACCCATTGAGGTAAGTGTATTCGGCGGCCGGGTACTCACCCTCCCTTCCCCGCTCGCCGGTGAAGGTGCCGCCGACCGCGAAAGCGGCCCGGAGGGATGGGGAGCAACAAGGTCGTGCGCGAATCGCCCAGAGTCTGTTATGAATCGCGACGTGAGCCTGTACGGCATCATCGCCGATCTCCGCCGCGAGCACCCCACGCCCGCCACCACCCAGACCCTCGACATGGTCGTGGCCGAGCTTGGCCGGACTCGCGACAACCTCAAGGAGGCGGTCGCCAACCTGGAAGGCAAATCGCTGCCGCCCGGCGGCAAGGCGGTGCTCGACGAGCTGATCGCGAGGGCGCGCGAGGAAGGCGTCTACGACCTGGACTTCGGCCCCGATCCGTACGACAGGGCGGCCGTGGAACCGCTCGACGAAGGGACTGCCGGCATCGGCGCCCTGCTCGCGATCTCTTCCCTGGTCGGTGTCGCGCTCGCGGCCGTGGCCTTTGTCGCCGGATTCAACGCGATCATGCACAGCGGTGGCTGATCGGACGCCATGGCTGAGTACTCGTTCGACGTCGTTTCCGAGTTCAACCCCGCGGAGCTGACGAACGCGATCGATCAGGCCCGGCGGGAGGTCGCGACCCGTTTCGACTTCAAAGACACCGCCACGAGCTATGACCTTCAAGGCGAGGTGATCCAGATCGAGTCGGCGAGTGAGGACCGCGCCAAGGCTGCCCTCCAGGTGCTCCGCGAGAAAGCAGCGCGTCGCCAGCTCTCCCCAAAACTCTTCGAGGCCGGCGATCCGAAAACGGTCGGCAGGGGGCGCGGCCAGATCGACGTCCGCCTGAACGCGGGCATCAACGACGAGCTGGCTCGCGACCTTCGCAAGCGGATCCAGAACGTTTCGAGCAAGCTGCAGGTCCGGATCCAGGGCGAACAGCTGCGAGTGGTGAGCAAGGACAAGGACACCCTTCAGCTCGTGATCAAGTCGCTGCGCGAGGCGGAGGACATCCCAGTCCCGCTGCAGTTCACCAACTACCGCTAGCCACCGCCTGGCTTTCTCCAGCCGTGCTCGTCATCCCCGCAATCGACATCTTGGGCGGCCGGTGCGTGCGGTTGACCCAGGGCAAGTACGAAAGCCCGACTGTGTACGCGAGCGATCCGGTCGAGGTCGGAAAGCGATTTGCGGCCGCCGGCGCTAAGCGCGTGCACGTCGTCGATCTGGACGCCGCTCGCGGATCCTCGAGCAACCGGCAGGTGATCGGGCGGATGCTCGACGGATCGGCGATCCAGCTCCAGGTCGCGGGCGGCGTGCGCACCGAGGAATCCGTCAACACCCTGCTGGACGGCGGCGCGCAGTGGGTTGTGATGGGCACTGCGGCGGTCCGCGACCCGCATCTCTTTGAGCGCTGCGCCTTTGGCCACCCCGAGCGAGTCCTGGCCGCACTGGACGTCCGCGATAACAAGGCTGCCGTCAGCGGATGGTTGGACACAGACCCGGTCGTCCTCAAAGCGCTGGTCGGACGGTGGCGAGACCTCCCGCTCGCGGGAGTGATCCTGACCTGCATCGACCGCGACGGGACGCTGTCGGGTCCCGACCTCGAGACGCTGGCTCGGGTTCGCAAGATGACCGGCTTCGAACTCCAATACTCGGGCGGCGTGGCTTCGGTCGACGACATCCGGCGCGTGGCCGCGGCCGGCGCCGACGCTGTCATCCTCGGCAAGGCGCTTTACGAAGGAAGAATCACGCTGGAGCAGGCTCTGGCGACTTGAGAAGGTTCGCGTCCATCGCAGCAGCGGCGCTGATCCTGGCCGCTTGCGGCGGCCGTGAAACACCCGACGACCAGGCCCTGCACCGAGATATCCAGAGCAACAGCGCGGGCGCCGAGGTGACGTTCGATGCGACCGCGCTGAACGACCCGGTGCAGTCAGGGGACCACGAGAGGTTCGAGGTGCGGGCGGCGACCGGAGAGATGCTCGAGGTCGACCACAACACCAGCCTCGCCCAACGCGTGCCGCTGCGCATAGGTGACGCGCTGGTCATACGTGGCGAGCTGTACATCGACCCAGGTCCGCGCTATGGCGTGCACTGCACGCACGCGCACACATCGAGCGGCTGCCCCAACCCAGGCTGGATCGAGCTCGACAACACCTATTACGAATGAAATCGCAATGACTTGGGAGGCGTTTGGTGAGGAAAACACTGGGTGACGGCCGGGGTAAATCCCGCCGGCACGGCTCGTCTAAACACCCGCAAAATTGGATTACGAATGAACCGGCGCCTGCGTCCCTCACCCTGGAGCTTGCTTCGGAATCTCACCGCGGGTTCCTACAACCCTCGTGAGCGCCTCCGTCTGACGATTCGCAACACGCGCCGCAAAGCGGGCGGCCGCGGTTGCTGCGGTAACTACGGCGAGCCCGGTTGTTGAATGACGAGAGACGAGGCCCGGGCGGCCGGCTTGATCAATTAGGGGGATTTCCTCCTCGCCTTAGCCCTTCGCCGCGCGCTTCGCCTTCCGTGCAACCGTCGTGACGTTGGCCTGCGCGACGGGGCGGACGACGATCTCGTCGATGTCGACATGCGGTGGCCGGGTGACGGCAAACACCACGCAATCGGCAATGTCTTCCGCCGTTAGCGGCTTGATCCCCTCGTAAACGGCCTTCGCTGCTTTGCGGTCGCCGTGAAAACGGATGACGCTGAACTCGGTCTCGACCAGGCCGGGCGCAATCTCCGTGATTCGAATTGGTTCACCGTTGAGCTCGAGGCGCAGGGTCTTCGTGATCGCCCGCACGGCGTGTTTGACCGCGGTGTAGCCGGCGCCTCCCTTGTATGTCTCAAAGCCCGCGATCGAACCAATGTTGACGATGTGGCCGTGCCTTGCCTTACGCAACAACGGCAGGCAGGCGCGCGTCATCCACATCAGGCCAAGCACGTTGGTCTTCCACATCTCGACCCATTCGTCGTCGACCGCCTGCGCGATGGGATTCAGGCCAAGCGCGCCTCCGGCGTTGTTGACGAGGACATCGATGTGGCCAAAACGCTTTGCCACCTCACGCACAAATTCCTTGACGTTGTCTTCGTCCGTCACATCCAGGCGCAGCGCGACACCCTGTTCGCCGGCGACTCGCTGGAGCCTCTCGATGCGCCTCGCGCCGACCACGACCTTGTACCCGTGACGTCCCAGGGCAATCGCGGTGGCCGCTCCGATGCCCGATGACGCTCCAGTGATGACCGCGATTGGAGCCACGCCTCAACCCCCTGGGTAAACGGTTGCAAAACCGACGCCTTCCAAGCGTAACCTAGGGAAAAATGCTGGACGCGATCGTTGGGTTCGTCGTAGTCCTCCTGGTTGGAGCTGGGATTCTCGTCATCATCGGGCCCGGCGCGTTGGCCCAACGGGTCAGATCGTTTCCTCGCTTGAGCGGACTTGCGGCGCTCTTCGAGCCCCGACGGCGCCCTCGCGAGGTCATCCCGCCGGCCCTCAACCCGAAGACCCAACGCGTCCTGGTCGCCGCTGCGCGTCTTGCCAACTGGATGCGGGCACACGGCCACGAAGACGTGGCGCGAGACATTCGCAACGCGGCGGCGCGCATCAGCGGAAATGAACCGGCGGGGCTTTACGCGCTGCAGACGTCGCTGCGGAGGATTCGCGTCGTGAACATCAATGACAGCGCTTCGCAGGAACGCCTGAAGGCGCTCCTCACCGAGCTTCGCACCGCGGTCCAGGATCGTTTCGAGCAGCTGGAGCTCCTTCCGTTCCGCAGACCCTGAACGACCGCAAACGGGTCAGCTCGGGTTCGCCGTTCGAGAAGACGATCGGCTTTTGCAGGGCGTTGCGGGTGGGGGATCGGGTGCTGGTGTCGGGCACGGCGCCGATCTGGCCGGACGGCTCGGTCGACCCCGACCCCTACATCCAGGCGAAGAGGTGCTTCGAGATCATCGCCGGCGCGTTGGACGAGGTCGGCGCCTCGGTGGACCAGGTGGTGCGCACCCGCATGTTCGTCACCGACGCGTCATTCGGCGAGGCGGTCGGCCGTGCTCACGGCGAGGCAATGGGCGCGACTCGCCCGACGGCGACGATGATCGTCGTCAAGGGCTTGCTCGACGAGCGCTGGAAGGTGGAGATCGAGGCCGAGGCGGTTACGTCTTAGCTCGCGGCCCCCTGCCTGATTCGACGTATCTCTTGAGCGATTCCATGTTCTTGCGAATGCCCGCCGCGTATTGCGGAGCGAGTACCCCGGTGGCGAAACGGAGCATGCCCCCCAGCTGGTAGTCCATGTCATAGACGAGGCGAGTCGATCCATCCTTGCGCTGGGTGTAGGTATAGGACCAGGTTCCGTTGATCGGGCCCTTGACGAACTTGCCCGCGCATTTTTTCGGCTTGTTATAAACGTCCTGCTCGACCTCGATCGTCACATGCTGTCCGCCGATATTGAGGTGATAGCGGTAACGCGTGCCTCTGCCGGGCGGGCCGTCATCAAGCTTCTCGATCTTCTCGACGTTGGAAGACCATTTCGGCACGTTCTTCACGTCCTCCGCGACCACCGCCCACACGCGTTCCACCGGCGCGTCGACGTCGACAACCTCATGCAGATTGGCCACACTGCGATGATCGCATTCAGATGAGCGAGGCTGCGCCAAGCCGGATGTTGGGTGCGCTGCGGCATCGCAACTACCGTCTCTTTCTGGTTGGCCAGATCGTCTCCACGATCGGGACGTGGATGCAAACTGTGGCGCTTCCGTGGCTGGCGCTCGAGCTCACGCACAACGGACTTCTCGTCGGCCTCGTGCTCGCGGCGCAGTTCGTGCCGGTGCTCGTGCTCAGCCCATTTGCGGGCGAGATCGCGGACCGCTATCGCAAGCGAACCGTCCTCCTACTCACGCAGACGTCCTTCGTGGTGCCTCCTCTTGTCCTGTTTGCGCTGACCGAGACGGGCCACGCGCAGTACTGGATGGTTGTCCTTGCCGCGGTGGCGACAGGCACCATCAACGCACTCGACGTTCCGACGCGGCAGGCGTTCCAGGTCGACATGGTCGGCAAGCACGACCTCCTGAACGCGATCGCGCTCAACTCTTCGGTCTTCAACGCTTCGGCAGTCATCGGACCATCCATTGCGGGCGTGCTCATCGCCGTCGTTGGCGTGCCGATCTGCTTCTTGCTCAACTCCGTGAGCTACCTGGCCGCGATCGCCGCCCTGCTGTTGATGCGAAACCTCCCACCAGCGGCTCCAAGGCGCGAGGAGCAGCCCATGCTCAGGCGGATCGCAGAGGGAGCGGCCTACGCGCGAAGCGAACCCGTGGTCGGAACGCTGCTGATCGTCGTTGCCGTGTTCTCGTTGTTCGCGATGAACCGCACGACCTTGATGCCACTGTTCGCCGACCAGGTCCTGCGCGTCGGCGCGCACGGCTTCGGCTTCCTGCTGGCATCGATGGGCCTTGGTTCCTTGACCGGGGCCCTGACGCTCGCGTTCTTTCCCCACCTTGCCGCCGATCCGCGGCGCCAGCTCTGGATGGCCGCGATCTGGGTTGCCGCGTTGCTCGCGTTTTCGGTATCTCGAATCTTTGCAGCCTCCCTCGTCACCCTGTTCGTGGCGGGGTATTGCCAGATCTCTTTCGTGGCCGCCGCCAACAGCCGCATCCAGACCATCACCCCTGACCACCTAAGGGGACGCGTGATGGCGCTCTACGCGGAAGCCTTGATCGGCGTAGGCCCACTCGGCGCCACCCAGGCGGGCGCGCTCGCGACGCTCCTGGGGGCGCCCTGGGCGATGGCGATCGGGGCTTCCATCGCCGGCGCCGTGGTGCTCGCCGTCCGGCTAATCCGGCCGGAGGTTTTCGGTCAGCCCAGGAAGACTTCGAGCACCGCGGCCACCGCCAGTGCGGGGACCAGCCACCGAAGCGCTCGCACATAATCGGCCAGCGCCGCCAGCACGCGGCCGCTCCAACCGCCGCGCGCGTCCATATGAATCGCGGCGGCGCCGACCTGGATCGCCAGGCCGCCCGCGATGATCGCGGCCGGGATCTCGACGATTCCGTTGGGCACGATCCCGGTCAGCGCGATGCTCCACGAGGAGAGCGCAGCCACGAAGCCGACCAGGAAGCCAGGAGCAAACGTGAGCAGGAATCCGCTGACGCCGACGGTCAGGATCGCGAACAAAGCCACCAGGACGAACGCGAGCAGATTGTGGCTGAAGATCGCGAGCGCCTCCGCGATCGCGCCGCCATCCCCAGACGACCTCACAAGGCTCGACAGGACGGGCTGCACCACGACCGCGGGAATGACGCCGGTCGACCCGGCAAGGTAGCCGATCAAGGCACCGATTGGAAGGCCGGCCGCCGCGATCAGCATCGGCACGCGGCGCATCCACACGAGACGGAAGAAAGAGGGGCGGCGGGCGAAGCTGGCGCGCAAAGCGCCCAGGGCGCGGCCGAAAGGATTCTTCAGGCCGACGTCGCGGGCGAGAAGGGCCTCTCGGGAGAACCCGTTGAAACCCATGCGCACGAGGACGATCGCCACGATCGTCATGAGGAGGGCGAACCCCCACAGAAATTCCGCGCGGCCGAGCAAGATCAGCGCGGCCTCGACCTGGAGCACGACCGACATTGGCAGGATGATGAAAGACGCCATCACGTTGGCCGCGCGCATCGTTCGGGCATTGAGGCTGATGATCACCGCGCCCGCCACCATCGCCGCCACCTGGCAGACAGTCGAAAGGCCCAGCGCAAGGAGGATGCCAAGCGGGAAATAACCCAGGCCCGGAAACGTGACCAGGCAGTAAACGGCAAGGCCGCCGTAACAAAGGGTGAGCGAAACCGCGAGCACCGCCGCGACCTTGCCCGCGTAGATCTCAGCCTCGCGCAGTGGCGTCGAGAGCAGAACCTCGAGCGTCGTGCGCTCCCGCTCACCCACGAATGACTCGAGGGCGAGGACCAGCGAGAAGCTGGCGGGAATGAACACGACAAAGAACGCGCCGACGAGCGAGAGGCGATTGACCACGGCGGTTCCGCCGCCGAATGCCGCGAGCGCTCGGACGCCAGACCCCGAGGCAATCGGAATCGCAAGCGTCAAGGCGACCATCGCCGCGATCAGGCGCAGCTCGCTGAGGGCGTCGCGAAGGTCGCGCCCCGCCACCAGCGCGGCTTTGGAGATGTGGCGAGAGAGGCTAGCCGGATCTTTGGAGCCCATGCGGCCCGATCCGCGCGTCACGGGGCCCGGGCCTTCGTCAGACATTGACAATGCGCTCCTCGTCGGGCCACCCGTTCCTTCGGCTCGGACCACCCGGACCTCCAAATCTCTGGGCCGCCCCTGCCGCCGCATCTCCTGCCGATCGAGTTTCGGCCAGCCCATGGTGGCTGCCCACGATCGCGAGGTAGACGTCCTGCAACGTGGGTAGCTGACGAACCTGCTTACGGGTCTTCAGGCCTGAGAGGCGGCGGAGCTTGCTCAGGTTGCCGATCGCAAGCGCGCGGCCGGCCGACATGATCCCGATCGCCCCAGGACTTCCCGCGAACTCACCAGATTTGGCGGGAGCCGCGAGGTGCTCTGCCTCCTCCATGCTGTGCGTGCAGATCACGAGCGCGCAGCCCTCGCTCTGCAGGTCCCTCAGGTAGTCCCACGCGCGTCGCGCGCTGTCGGGGTCCAGCGCCGACGTTGGCTCATCGGCGAGCACCAGTCTCGGACGGTGCAGGGTGGCCCTGATCAGCGCGACCTTCTGCCGCATACCTTTGGAGAAGGTGCCAAGCCAGCGGTCACCCGCATCCGCGAGCTCGAAGGTTTCGAGCAACTCGCTGATCCGTCGCCGGCGCAGCCCTGGCTCGATGTCGTAGATGGCCCCGAAGTGGTCGAGGTAGGCGCGGGCCGACATGCGCTCGTACAGCCCGGGGACCTCCGGCATCAGACCGATGCGGGCGCGAACCGCCGCCGGGTCTTCGGCGGCGTCGATGCCGTCGACTTTCACGGTTCCGGCAGTGGGCAGCAGCACGCCGCCCATGCAGCGCAGCGCTGTCGTCTTGCCTGCGCCGTTGCGGCCGAGCAAGACCAGACACTGGCCTTCCTCGACCCGGACGGTGAGGTCCTTGAGCGCGAGCACGTCGCCATATCGCTTGGCCAGGTTGTCGACTTCCAGCACGGCTAGTGGATTGTGACGGGGGCCCCTCAGGAAGTTGTTGACTTTGGCGGTGTCGGAAACCGACTCTCCACCGCCGGCCCGTACCTGCGGAACGAACGGCGACCCGAGAGCATGATGGCCCATAGCGCGGCTGCGAACGCCGCCGCGCCGGCAAGCAGGACTCCGTACGCCGGCGCACCGAAGCCTTCGGCGGCGAGAGCGCCAATGGCCCCTCCGACCGAGGCCACGATGACCCCCAGCATGCCGGGCAGGGTCACGAAAGCGTGAAAAATCGTGCCGAGGCTTGGCGCGCTCACCGGATCCAGCCCGAGCGTCTCCAGAGCACCAGGCAAATCGTCATACGGGCTTGTTACGAAATTCGGCCCGAGCTCCGGATGGAGCTCGAGGTAGGCATGGCGTAGCCGGTTCATCCCGACCACCCACTTGTAGTCGTCACGGTTGAGCATCAGAAGCCGTCGGATTGTGGCGACGCCGGTAAAGAAAACGACCGTGAGCATGAAGATCGCGACGGTGATGAACGTCCGTCCGAAGCGGTCTGCCTGCGCGACGAGGGCGAGCGCGATCACCGCGCCGGAAAGGATGGTCAGGAACATGTTCACCCGGCCCAGTGATTCCTGATATGTCAGGGCGCGGGTCGCCAGCAGGCTCCAATGCTCGGTCGCGAGGATCTGGATTGCTTCCGACTGCGATCGGGGGGGCGGAATCTCCGTAGACATCTAGTCGCGTGGAAGATACCGGGGCAGGTCAGCGAGCGACGCGAATCCCCTGGACACAAGGAACGCTGCGATCCCATCGTGCACGTCGGCGATGGCGCGTGGATTGGCGAAAGTCGCCGTACCTACCTGGACGGCCGCGCATCCCGCGACGAGAAACTCCAGTGCGTCTTCGGCCCGCGCGATTCCCCCGACGCCGATCACAGGGATCCTCACCGCACGCGCGGCCTGATGCGCGAGATGGACCGCAAGCGGCCTGATTGCGGGGCCGGACAGGCCACCGGTACGAAAGCTGAGCCGGGGCTTGTAGGCAGTGAGGTCGATCGACATCCCGACGAAGGTGTTGATGGCGCAGAGCGCGTCGGCCCCGGCGGCCTCCACGGCGCGGGCGATGACGCCGATGTCGCTCACCATCGGCGTGAGCTTCACCCAGACAGGCAGGCTCGTACGAGCGCGCACGGCCTCGGTGACCGCAGCCGCGGCACGCGGATCATTGCCGAAGTAAAGGCCGCCCTGCTCGACGTTTGGGCACGAGATGTTGATCTCGAGCCCCGCGATGCCCGGTACTCCGTCGAGCATGGCCGCGAGGTCGCCGTACTCGGACGCCGACTCACCGTTGATGTTGACGAAAACCGGAAAATCCCACTCCGCCCACTGCGGTGCGTAGTCGCGCAAGAGGGCCTCGGCGCCGGGGCCCTGCAACCCGATCGCGTTGAGCATCCCGCTGGGGGTCTCGGCGATTCTCGGCGGCGCCGTGCCCTCGCGAGGGCGCAGGAAGATGCCTTTGGATACCATCCCGCCGAGGGCGCGCCTTTCGAGCGGGGGCACCTCAGTGCCGTAGCCGAAGGTGCCGGAGGCCGCGAGCACTGGACCGCGAAGTCGGACCGCGCCGACCGCCACCGTCGTGTCGACGCTCATGCGGTGACCGCATATGAAAGGTGCGACGGCAGCGCGGACCAGTCGACGTCGGACGCGCGGTACACGGGGCCTTCCTTGCATGCTCGGTCGTAGCCGCCTCGGCGCAGCGGGACGGCGCACCCGAGGCAGACGCCGGTGCCGCATCCCATGTAGGTCTCGACCGCGACCTGCGCTTCCGGCCAGCGCTCGGCGACCGCGGCGAGCATCCGGTTGGGTCCGCAGGCGAGGACGACCTCGCCGTCTCCTGAAAATGCGTCCTGCGCGCGCCCGCCGGCAGCCGCCACAGCCGTGCCGCGCGCACCACGCGAGCCGTCGTCGGTGGCCCAGATCACGTCGTCGCCTTCGGCCTCGGTGCAAAGCTCCGTGGCGGTGCGCGCGCCGTGCACCCATGTAACACGCGCGCCGTTTGCTTTCGCATCCCTCGCCGCGAGCGGCATCGGGGCCACGCCCAGTCCACCGCTCAGAAGGACGGCGCTGCGAGCCCCGGCGGAGAGATCGAAGCCCTTGCCGAGAGGTCCAAGACAGCTGAGCCGCTCGCCGCGCTGCATCGCGAGGAGCTCCGTGGTGCCGGCACCGACAGCTTTCAGCACGATCTCGATGTGCTCGCCCTGGACCCGGTAGACCGAGAACGGCCGCCGCAACAGAGGGCCGCGAGACCAACTGAGGTTGACGAACTGCCCGGCCCGCACGGCACCCGCGATCTCCGGCGAGTGCATCGTGAGCACGAACATGCCATGCGCGACCTCGCGGCGGGCGGTCAGCGGCGCGTCAACGAGGAACACGCCGACCTACGCGACTCACGCGGACCCTCTCGGCGACGGGGAGAGCGAACCTGCTTCCCGCCATTCGTCGATGGTCCGGACCTCGATCTCATCCGGGGCGGCGACCGCCGACTCGAGCAGCGCGGTTGCGGTGTCGAGCGAGGTTAGGCAGGGAATGCGGCGCTCGACGGCCGCGCGGCGGATCTCGAAACCATCCTTGAAGACGGGCGCGCCGTCGCCGCGGTCTTCGTAGATGTTCGACATCGTGTTGATCACCAACTGCACCTCTCCCCTGACGATGACATCGACGACGGTCGGCCCCTCCTCGCCGATCTTCGCCACCACCCGTGGCGAGAAGCCGGCCGCACGCAGCGCCTTGGCCGTGCCGTCGGTCGCGACCAGCCGGCAGCCCAACTCGACCAGACGCGACACGATTGGAAAGAGCTCCGGCTTGTCCGCGTCCGCAATCGTGAGCAAGGCCGCGCTCCCGCGCTCGACGTGCACGCCCGACGCCGCGAAGGCTTTGCGCAGTGCTTCGTTCAGCGTGCGAGCGATGCCGATCGCCTCGCCCGTGGATTTCATCTCCGGACCAAGGTAGGAGTCGACCGCCGCGAGCTTGTTCATGGAGAACACGGGCGCCTTGACTGCGATCAGGTCGCGCGGAGGCACCAGCCCGGTCGACCAACCGAGGTCTGTCAGCTTCTCGCCGAGCATCACACGTGTCGCGAGCTTGACGATGGGCACCCCGGTGACCTTGGAGAGAAAGGGCACCGTACGCGAGGCGCGCGGGTTCACCTCGAGCACGTAGACGCGGCCGCGATGCACCACATATTGCACGTTGACGAGGCCACGCAGTCGCAAATGCCGAGCGATGCGCACCGTGTAGTCGACGATGTGGCCGAGCTCGGAACGCTCCAGGCCCTGTGCCGGGTACACCGCGTAGGAATCGCCCGAGTGGACGCCCGCTCGCTCTACGTGCTGCATCACGCCGGGGATGACGACGGTCTCCCCATCCGAGATCGCGTCGACCTCGACCTCCATGCCCTGGAGGTACTTGTCGACGAGGACCTGGCCTCGCGGCATCGCGCCGATCGCCCAGACCATGTAGCGGCGCAGCTCCTCACGGTTGCGCACGATTTCCATCGCCCGGCCTCCCAGGACATACGATGGGCGCACGAGGACGGGGTATCCCGCGCGCTCCGCGATCGCTTCCGCCTCTTCGACGGTGGTCGTTGTGCCACCCATCGGTTGGGGGACGCCAATCGCGTCCAGGGAGCGCGCGAAGGCGCGCCGATCTTCGGCCAGGTCGATTGCCTCCACGCTCGACCCAAGGATCGTGACCTGATGCTCGTCGAGAGGCTGCGCCAGGTTGATCGCGGTCTGTCCGCCGAACTGAACCAGCGCGCCGCTTGCCTCCTCCGCGCGCGCCACGTGCAGCGCGCCGTCGAGATCGAGCGGCTCGAAGTACAGGCGGTCGGAGGTGTCAAAGTCTGTCGACACCGTCTCGGGATTCGAATTGACCATCACCGCGCGCACGCCGGCCTCGCGCAGGGCCCAAGCCGCATGTACGGAGCAGTAGTCGAACTCGATTCCCTGTCCGATCCGGATCGGGCCTGAACCGATGACTTCCGCCGTCCGGCCATCCACCGCGATAGCCTCGTCTTCCTCCTCCCAGCAGGAGTAGTAGTACGGCGTGGCGGCCTCGAACTCCCCGGCGCACGTGTCGACCAGCTTGTAGGTGGGCTGCGCGACTTCCACCGTGTCGCCGCGCAGGGCGGTGATCATAGCGTCAGAGAAACCCGCCCGGCGCAGGTCGTGCACATCGCCTTCGACCTCGACCCGCACGATGCTCGCCATGCGGTCGATGAACCATCGGTCGATGCCGCTGCGCTCGGCCAGCGAGGCAGAGTCAGCTCCACCGCGCAGCGCGTGGAAGAGGGCGAAGAGCCTCCTATCGTTAGGCTGATCGATGCTCTCTGGGCCGATCTCCAGGTCGGACGGAGGCTTCTGCTCGAGCGACCGCATCGCTTTGGTCAGCGCTGCCTCGAAGGTCCGCTCCACGGCCATCACCTCGCCAGTCGACGCCATCTGCGTGCCAAGCCGGCGGTCGCCCGCGGGGAACTTGTCGAAAGGCCACCGCGGGATCTTCACCACGCAGTAGTCGAGCGCCGGCTCGAACGCCGCGAAAGTCCGCCCGGTGATCTCGTTGCGGATCTCTTCGAGCCGCCTGCCCACGGCGACTTTGGCCGCGACGCGAGCGATCGGGTAGCCCGTCGCCTTAGACGCCAGCGCCGACGAGCGGCTGACTCGAGGATTGACCTCGATGACGTAGTACTGCGAGCTCGTCGGATCGAGAGCGAACTGCACGTTGCATCCACCTTCGATGCCGAGCGCACGGATGATCCGGATCGCGGACGACCGCAGCATCTGGTGGTCGCGGTCGGAGAGCGTCTGCGAGGGCGCGACGACGATCGAATCACCCGTATGCACGCCCATCGGGTCGAGGTTTTCCATGTTGCAGACGGTGATGCACGTGTCGGCGCCATCGCGCATGACCTCGTATTCGATCTCCTTCCATCCCCACAGCGAGCGCTCGATGAGCACCTGGTGGATCGGCGAAGCGGCAAGGCCACGCAAGGCGACCCGCTCGAGGTCTGCCTCGGTGGTCACAAAACCCCCGCCCGTACCGCCCAGCGTGTATGCGGGACGGATGACCAGCGGGAGGCCGTTCAGTGCGGCAAAGTCTTTGACCTCGTCGATGGACTCGCAGACACGCGAGACGGGCACTGGTTCGCCGATCGACTCGAGCATCTCCTTGAAGGCCTGCCGGTCCTCCGCCTTGCGGATCGTGTCGATCGTCGCTCCGAGCAAACGGACTCCGTGCCTGTCGAGCACGCCCGCGTTGGCGAGATCGGTCGCCAGGTTCAGGCCCGTCTGGCCACCCAGGGTCGGCAGCAGGGCATCGGGCCGTTCACGCTCGATGATGCGCTCCACCGTCTCGACCGTCAGCGGCTCGAGGTAGACGCGGTCGGCGACCTCTTCGTCGGTCATGATGGTCGCCGGGTTCGAGTTCACCAGCACCGTCTCGATGCCCTCTTCGCGCAGCGCCTTGCACGCCTGCGTGCCGGCGTAGTCGAACTCGGCCGCCTGACCGATCACGATGGGCCCCGAACCGAGGATCAGCACCTTGCGCGGGCGGGCTGCCTCGGCCATACCCGCAACCGCCCGGGCGACCGGCGCGCGACTGCGGACCATGTCGATGACGCGGTCATAGAGGTGCTGGTTGTCCTGGGGTCCCGGGCATCCCTCGGGGTGGTACTGGACGCTGAACGCGGCCAGCTTGCGATGTCCGAGCCCTTCGACCGAGCCGTCGTTCAGGTTGCGCTGCGAGACGTAGAAGTCGCCGGGTGGGAGTGACCCGGCGTCCACCTGGAACTCGTGGTTCTGGCTCGTGATGTGGACGCGGCCGGTGTCGAAGTCTTTGACAGGGTGGTTCGCGCCGTGGTGGCCGTACGGCAGCCGCGAGGTCGTCGCGCCGGCGGCGCGGCCCATGACCTGGTGACCGAGGCAGATGCCGAACATCGGGATCTGGCCCAGTGCCTCACGAGCCAGCTGCACCGGTCCATCGAGCACGGCGGGGTCGCCGGGTCCGTTCGAAAGGACCAGGCCGTCCGCGCCGCTCGATCGCACGTCCGCCCAGGTCGCGGTGTGCGGAAGTACAACCACGCGACACCTACGTTCGCGCAGCGAGCGGAGGATGTTGGATTTGACGCCGTAGTCGATCACCGCGACAACGAGGCCCTCGCCGTCGCTCCGGTCGCCAACGCGAAGCTCAGGAGGCATCGGCTCGAGCCACTCTTCCTGGCGGGTCCGCGACGTCTGTGCGACAAGGTCCTGCTCGGCCAATGGCGTCACGCGCCTTGCGACAAGAGCTAGCTCGGCCAGCCTGGCCTCGGAGGGGGTTTGCGGTTCGTGGACGAGCACCGCTCGCTGAGTGCCGTGCTTCCGAATGTGGCGCGTCAGGGCGCGGGTATCGATCTCGGTGATCGCGGGCACGTTCCACCGGCGCAGGTAGTCGTCGAGCGATGCTTCGCTCGAGTGATGGCTTGGCGAAGGGCACGCCCACCGGACGACAAACGCGCGGGCCCAGGGCCGCGCCGACTCGGAGTCCGCGTCGCGAACGCCGTAGTTGCCCTGCAGCGGATACGTCATGCAGACCATTTGGCCGGCATACGACGGATCGGTGAGAACCTCCTGGTAGCCGGTCATGGCGGTGTTGAAGACGACCTCGCCCTCACCCACCACGTCCGCGCCGAGCGGCGCGCCGACGAATGCGCGGCCATCTTCGAGAACCAGGGCGGCGACGGACTTGCTAGCCGGCAACGATGACCGCCTGGTCCACGCCGTCCTCTTCGGCGATCAGGACCTCGATGCGCTCCGAATCGGCCGTCGGCACGTTCTTGCCCACGTAGTCCGGCCGGATGGGCAACTCCCGGTGGCCGCGGTCGATCAGCACGGCAAGCTGGATCGCCCTCGGCCGGCCAAAATCCATCAGCGCGTCCATCGCGGCGCGCGCCGTCCGGCCGTGGTGGATGACGTCGTCGATCAGCACGACCACGCGGCCGTCGATCTCGGGCACCTCGCTGGCACGGCGATGGCCGTCCGGCGGCCTGAGGTGCAGGTCGTCGCGGTGCTTGGTCACGTCGAGGCGGCCGTAAGGCACGTCCCTACCCTCGAGCGACGTCAGCGTCGCGGCGAGCCGCTCCGCCAGCACATCACCTTTGCTGACCACGCCGACCAGCACGACATCGTCGACTCCGCGATTGCGCTCGACGATCTCATGTGCGATGCGCGAAAGGGAGCGACGGATCTGGTCGGCGTCCATCACAGTGGCCTTCAGACGACCCTGCGCGACGCTCACGTAAGGAGGCGGTCCAGGAGGGCCATGCGGACGTGCAGGCCGTTGCGCGCCTGGCGAAAGTACGCCGACCGAGGATCGCCGTCGACTTCGGGCGCGATCTCATCGACGCGGGGCAGCGGGTGCATGAGGATCGCGTACTTGCGCATCAGGGCCATCGCGTCGTGGTCGATCCGGTAAGTCCCTTTCAACGCGTTGTACGCCTGCGGATCGGTGAACCTCTCCTTCTGGATTCGCGTCATGTAGACCACGTCGACCTCGGGCAGCACCGCATTGAGATCCTCCGTTTCGATCCATGGCACGCGGTGCTCGTCAAGGTGAGCCTTGAGGTCTTCGCGCATCCCGACCTGAGCCGGGGCGACGAACCAGAGCTTGATGTCCTTGTACTTGCTCAGCAGGTAGGTGAGGGAGCGAACGGTGCGGCCGTTGGCCAGGTCGCCGACCATCGCCACGCTCACTCCGTCGATGCGGCCCAGCTCGTTGCGGATGGTGTAGAGGTCGAGGAGCGCCTGCGTCGGGTGCTGGCCGGGCCCGTCGCCGGCATTGATGACCGGAACCGAGGAAACGGCGGCGGCGCGCCTCGCCGCGCCCTCCTCGTTGTGCCGTAGGACGATCACGTCGGCGTAGCCGCTGACGATACGGATGGTGTCTTCGAGGGTCTCGCCCTTCGCCGCGGATGAGAATTCGCGGGCGTTGTCGGTGCCCATCGTCTCGCCGCCCAGCCGCAGCATCGCGGCCTCGAAGGAGAGACGCGTTCGAGTCGACGGTTCGTAGAACAGCGCCGCCATCACCTGTCCGGCGAGCCGGCCGATGAAGTGATGGGGCTCGCGCTTGATCTCTTCCGCGCGCGCGAAGAGATCCTCCAGAAGGGCGCGGGAAAACTGCTGGCTTTCGATTACGTGTCGCAGTTTCGAGGTGATGGCCATGCCTAAGGCTCTGTGAGGGGTGCGTCGTCGACGAGAACTTTCCGATCGGCGCGTCCCGCGCGCGCCCGGCGTACATGCCGCAGGCTGGACGTGACAGCCACGAAAAAAACTCCTTCCCGGGCTCTCTGTCCCGGACTTAAAGGCGAGCTCGCGAGAGTTTACCGTAACTTAGGCACCCGATGAACAAGCGCCCAGGGCACGTCAACGTCACGGTCGAGACCGGCTACTGCAACTTCTGCGGCCGCACGCGCAACCTGCGGCGCGAGGAGCACCAGCTGGGCACGCTGGTCCGCACGATCATCACGTGCGAGACCTGCCACCGCACGCTCTCCAGCTCGGTCGGCGTCGCGGCGGTCGAGCCTGAGCCTGTCGAAGCCCCGGCCGCCACGGCGGCGACCGCGGCCGAGCCCCCAGCCCAGCCCAAGGCGAAAGTGCTAACGGGGGTGAAGGCGCCGGCGAAACCGAAAGCGCCCGCCAAGGCCAAAGCGCCGGCCAAGCCCGCGACCAAAGCAAAGACCGCAACGGCCAATCGCACCACCTCCTCGACGAAGACGAAGACCCCCGCGAAGAGAGCCACGACCAAAAAGAAGTGATATCAGCGGCCGTCAAGGTCGACCGCCTCGAAAAGACCCTTGGCCCGAACAAGGTGCTCCGCGGCATCTCGTTCGAAGCGCACTCCGGGGAGATCTTCGGCCTGCTCGGCCCCAACGGCGCCGGCAAGACCACCACCCTGCGCATCATCTGCACGCTCCTGGCGCCGGACGCCGGATCGGTCAACGTCCTCGGCTTCGACACTCGAACGGCGCCGCAAGAGGTGCGCCGCCGAGTCGGCGTGGTCACGGCCGAGATCGGCGTCTACCCGCGCCTGACGGCCCGCGAGAACATTGCGTACTTCGCGGAGCTGAGCGGGCTGCTCGATGGACGGCTCCACCAAAGGGTCGACGCGGTCATCGAACGGTTGGACATGGCGTCGTTCGCCAGCCAGCGCGCGGAGAGCCTGTCGTCTGGGCAGAAGCAGAAGGTCGCGATCGCCCGCGCCATCGTCCACGACCCGCCGGTGCTCATGTTCGACGAGCCGACCTCCAACCTGGACGTTCTGGCTTCGCGCGAGATCCGCGAGTTCATGGTGGAGTCCAAAGGGCGCGGTAAGTGCGTGATCTTCTCCACCCACGTGCTGCACGACGCCGAGCGCCTGTGCAACCGCGTGACGATCATCCACCAGGGGCGCGTCATTGCAAGCGGCAACACAGCCGAGGTGCGTGGGAGCCGCCAGGACCTCGAGGATTCGTTTCTGTCGCTGGTCGAGTCCGCGACATGAGGGCCACGCTGATCGTCTACCGCAAAGAGCTGCGCGAGATCTTGCGCGACCGGCGCACGCTGATCGCGATCGCGCTGGCCGCGCTCGCCACGCCGGTCATCCTGTTCGTCGTGTCCCAGGTCTCCATCAAGACCGCCGCTCAGGCCTACACAATCGGCTACTCGGGCAACATTCCCGCCGGCCTTGACGTGCTCTTCAACGCGACAGGTCTCAAGCTGGAACGGGTCGATGACCCTGCCGAGGCGGCGAAGGCTCAGGTGGACATCGGCCTGGCTTTCAACGGATCGGGCGTCGACGAGTACTACGACCCAACTCGCCAGTCGGCGCAAGTCGCGGACATTCGCCTGCAGACGATCCTCGGCCGCTACGACGCCGCCAAGATCGCCGCGACATTGCAGGAAAAGGGGGTCGATCCATCCATCCTGGATCCACTCCCTGTGCGGACCCACCCGCTGAGCTCGCCGACCCAAGCAGCCAGCAACGCGTTCCTCAGCTTCTTCCTGCCCTACATCCTGATCACGATGAGCCTCACGGGCGGCTTGTCGGCAGCGCTCGACAGCTCTGCCGGGGAGCGCGAGCGAAAGACCCTGGAGAGCCTGCTCCTCACCCCGGCACCTCGCGGCCGGCTTCTGATCGGCAAGATCCTCGCGGTGACCACGATCAGCCTCGCGGCGGCCGTGGCCTCGATCACGTCGATGCTCATCGCGCTGAGCCAGATCTCGTTTGGCTTCGGGAACGGCCAGGACCAGCACGTCATCTTGAGCCCGCTCGCCGCCACGGTGATGCTGTGGCTGGCGCTCCTCCTCGCCGCCTCCTTCAGCTCCGTGACGATCGCCCTGGGCACCCTGGCGCGTAACTTCCGGCAAGGCCAGGCGTACGCGACGCCGCTCTACTTCATCACGATCTTTCCCGCCTCGATCGTGCTGTTCATCCCCGATTTCAACCCGGGCTCCGCCTACTACCTGATCCCGATCCTCAACGCCGTGCTCGTGCTCCGAGACGCAATCGTCCACAACTCGATTGCGTGGAGCTCTCTCGCCGTGACGTCCCTGAGCCTGATTCTCACCGGTGCGCTGTGCTTCTACGCGGCCCTCAGGTTGTTCACCCGCGAGGCCCTTTTGGTCCGCTCGTAGGCCCTCGGCGGTGGCACACTGTTGTTGATAGCAATGCGTCGTCGGACCGAGCTGAGGGACCTGCGAAGCCTCGAGCGGAGGAGCATGTACTCGATCTTCCAGCCGCTCGACCCTGACGAGCGGCTGCCGCGCGAGCTGATCCTGGAAGGCAGGCGCCACCGGCTGATCGAGATCCGTCACCTGGAGATCGCCGGCGCGCTCTACCTGCCGGCGCTGATTGTGGCGATCCTCGTGATGGGCGCCGTCCACCTGAACCCTCTGCTGGCGTTCGCGGTGGCAGGCGTTCTTTTCATGGCCTTCTTCGGGTTCGTCGTCTCCTTCAAGAACAGCTAAGCACGACGACGGCGTATAACCGTGCCATGACCGACGCCGTGATCGTCGCCTACGGCCGCTCGCCCATCGGGCGTGCGCGCAAGGGATCATTGGTCGACGTGCGGCCCGACGACCTCGCGGCGCACGTCGTCACCAAGGTTCTGGACAAGGTCCCCGCGCTGGATCCGACCCAGATCGAAGATCTCATCTGCGGTTGCGGACTGCCAGGCGGCGAGCAGGGACACAACATCGGTCGCGTGGTCTCGATCCTCGCGAGGCTCGACGTGCCTGGTGTCACCGTAAACCGGTACTGCTCTTCGTCGCTGATGACGACCCGAATGGCAGCCCACGCCATCGAGGCGGGCGAGGGCGATGTGTTCCTTTCCGTCGGTGTCGAGTGTGTGTCGCGCTACGGCAGCGGCTACCCGGACGCCCCGGACACGTACAACCCAAAGCTCGTGCCCGGCAACACCGAGGAGTATCCCGAGGTGTACATCGCCATGGGCCAGACCGCGGAGAACGTCGCGCAGCGCGAGAAGATCAGCCGCGAAGAGCAAGACCGGTACGCGGTCAAGAGCCAGAACGCGGCGGTCAAGGCGCGAGACGATGGTTTCTTCGACCGCGAGATCGTCCCGGTGCCCCTGCCCAACGGGCAGACGTTCACGAAGGACGACGGCCCGCGGCCCGGGACGACGGTGGAGGTGCTCGCGGCGCTTCAGCCGGTCTTCCGCGAGAACGGCACGGTCACCGCCGGCAACGCGTGTCCTTTGAACGACGGCGCGGCAGCTGTCGTCGTGATGTCCGACCGCCGCGCCAAAGAGCTGGGCATCAAGCCCATCGCCCGTGTGGTCGCGACGGGCCTCTCGGCGCTGGAGCCGGAGTTCATGGGGCTCGGGCCGATCGACGCGTCCAGGCAGGCCTTGAAGCGCGCCCAGATGACGATCGACGATATCGACATCGTGGAGATCAATGAGGCATTCGCGGCGCAGGTCATCCCCTCGGCCCGCGGGATAGGGGTCGACCCCTTTGGCGACAAGCTCAACCCACACGGCGGGGCCATTGCGCTCGGGCATCCTTTCGGCATGACGGGGGCCCGCATCCTGTGCACTCTGCTCAACGGTCTCGAGGAGAAGGGCAAGACCTTCGGCCTGGAAACGATGTGCGTCGGCGGCGGCCAGGGGATGGCGATGATCCTGGAGCGGCTTAACTAAGGCCTAGCTGCGCGTCTCCTGCAGCATCCCGTCGAGCACCCGTTCGACGAGCTTGTTGAGCATCTTTCGCTCCTCTGCCGACAGCGGCGCGAGGATCTCGTCTTCGAGACCCTCCCTAGCCTTGTCGGCGCGCTCCAGGGCCCGGCGCCCGACCGCGGTGAGCTCGACGATGTGGCGGCGGCGATCCTGCGGGTCGCGGCGACGGACGGAGAACTGCGCCGCCTCGAGCTCGTTGAGGATGAGGACCACTGTGTTGGCGTCCATCCAGAGCCCCGTCTCGATCTCCTGCTGCGTCGTGCCCGGGTGGTCGCGGATGTAGCCGAGAGCCATGTAGGGCTTGAGCCGGAGCCCGAGGAGCTCGTCGGTCGACCTGCGGTGGAGCACCTTGGAAAGCTGGGTTACAAGCGAGACGAGCCCGCGATCCTGGCGCTTCTCGCTGTCGTTCACGTTCATCGATTCTATCACCAACTATTAATCTTCCCACCTTCCAGATAATCCATGCAATAAGGATCATGATGATCATGTTATAGTGATCATCCTAGTATCGGTTCGGTTGTCTGGAGGCGTTTATGAACTCGAATTTGCGACGTTGGGCGGCCCTCGTCATCGTCTGCTTCGGGCAGCTGATGATCGTCCTCGACACCACGATCGTGAACGTCGCGCTGCCCTCGATGCAGCGTGACCTTCGCTTCAGCCAAGCAGACCTGACCTGGGTCGTCAACAGCTACCTCATCGCATACGGCAGCTTCCTTTTGGTTGCCGGCCGCGCCGGGGACCTGTTCGGGCGGCGCAAAGTCTTCCTGACCGGGGTCCTCCTGTTCACGGTGGCGTCGTTCGGCACCGGCATGTCGACGGGAGCCCAGAGCCTGATCGTCGGACGATTCCTCCAGGGATTGGGCGGCTCGCTGGCGGCCGGCGTGATCCTGGCCATCATCGTTGCCGAGTTCAGCAAACCGGGAGAGCGCGCTCGCGCGATGTCCGTATTCACGCTGGTGGCGGCGGGCGGAGGGTCGATCGGGCTCCTCGCGGGCGGGGCGCTGACTCAGTTGGTGAACTGGCACTGGATCTTTTTCATCAACGTGCCGATCGGTGTCGCAACGCTCGTGCTCGGGGCGTGGCTGGTCGAGGAGAACGAGGGCCTTGAGGCTGGCGGGGGCATCGACGTGCTCGGCTCCCTCGTCATCACGGCAGCGATGATGCTCGGCGTCTACGCGATCGTGACTGCCGCAGACGCGGGCTGGACGTCCGTGCACACGCTTGGTTTCGGCGCGGCGGCCGTCGTGCTGGTGATGGTCTTCGTGGCGCTCGAGTGGCGCCTCGAGAACCCATTGATCCCGGTGCGGATCCTGCGCCTTCGCTCGCTCACGGGCGGAAGCGCGGTGCGCGCCTTCCTGGTCGCCGGGATGTTCACAAACTTCTTTATCGGGTCCCTGTACCTGCAGCACATCAAAGGCATGGACGCGATCGGTGTCGGGCTGGCCTTTCTACCCTCGACACTGACGCTGGCGACTTTCTCCGCGGCCGGGATCACCGCATGGCTCATGGCCCGGTTCGGGGCGCGCAACCTCGCCGTCGCCGGCCTGGCCACGATCGCCACAGCGCTGTTCGTGCTGTCCGGCGCGGACGAGCAGTCGGCCTACTTCCCGCGCATCTTCGCGGGCTACCTCCTGTTCGGGATCGGCGCGGGGACAGCGTTCCTGCCCCTGCTCGCGATCTCCATGTCGGAGGTACCGACGGCGGACGCGGGCGTGGCAAGCGGTTTCGGCAACGTGGCGATGCAGGTCGGCGCCGCGGTCGGCCTGGCAGCCGTGGGCACAATCTCCACGACACACACAACGGGGCTGGTCGCGGCGGGTATCCCGGTGCAGGCCGCGCTCACGAGTGGCTACCAGCTGGCGTTCCTGATCGCCGCCGCGAGCGTCGCCGCTGGGGTGCTGGTCATCCTGGCGGTTCTCCGCCCCGGCGGGAGCCACGTCGCGGAGCGGGCGCGGCTCGAAGGGGCTGAGGCCGAGGCGGCCTAGCTGGCGAGGAAAGCGACGAGGCGGTCGACATCCGCCTCGTCGTTCCACCATCCAAGCGACGCGCGCAGCCAGCCGTCGGGCAGGTTGCGGATGATGATCCCTATCTCCTCCGCTGCCTTGACCACGGCGGGTGGATCGCCCGGGACTCGAAATGAGACGAGCGTGCCCTGGCCGGCTTCTGTCCTGACCTCGACGCCGCCCCCCAGGAGCGACTCGCGGCATCGCGCGACGAGGCCCGCGGCGCGCGCGAAGCCCCATTCGGGAAGGTCTTCGACGGCCGCCAGGAGCCCCGCGACCATCGCCGGCGCCAGGTGCACCAGAGCGAGGCGGCCGGCGTCGGTCCGGGATGAGGCGGCGTAGCTCTGCACGCGGGGCTTCAGTTGCTCATGGTCGCTGACGTATAGCGCACCGGTCGTCTCCGGCCCGCAGAGCCACTTCTGGCCGGACACCGTGTACCAATCGGCGAGCGAAGCGTCGACGGGGATCGCGCCAACCGCCTGAGCGCCGTCCACGAGGAGCGGCAACCCGGTGGCGCGTTTGATCTCCGCCAGCGGGAGGATGTGGCCGTTGAGCCACACGATGTGAGACAGCGCGATCAGGCGCGTTCGCGGCGTGACCTCGGCGAGGATCGCGGCCAGCGCTTCGGCTGCCGGCCGCTGCATCACCCCGGCTTGCTTGACCCGGGCACCAGACGCAAGCAACGGCATGAGAAGTCCGGGATGCTCGGCATCGGTCGTCACGACCTCGTCCTCAGGCGTCAGACGCAGAGCGGTGACGACGAGGTTGCAGCCCTCGGTCGTCGAGGTGGTCAGGACGAGCTTGTCGGGTGCGACGTGGATGAGCTCGCCAATCCGCTCGCGGAGGCGCGACTCGAAGGCGGCGGCCGCTTCCCAGACCTTTGCACCGCCCCGCCCTTGCTCCAGGGCGGCCCTCTCGCGAGACTGCATCGCCTCGAACGTGCGGCTGGAAAGCGGGCCGACCGATCCGGCGTTCAGGTACGCGTATCGCTCGAGCACTGGAAAGGCGGAGCGCGCCTCAACCGGCGTCATGTGACCTTCGCGTAGAAGCGGCAGGGCGGCGATTCGGCGGTGGTGTGGAAGTTCCAGTGCCTGCACCAGGCGGTGCCGTCGAACTTCCGGCACGAGCCGCACGTGACCCGCGGCGCCTGGACGCTTGTCTTCTTCATGTGATGCTCGGGACGTTCGCCCGGGAACTCACGACTCAAAGTTGCGAGCGCACCTCCCAGAGCTCCGGATAGAACCGCTTGCCGAGAGTGCTTCGCAGGTACTGGGCACCGGTGCTGCCACCCGTCCCGGTCTTGCTGCCGATCTGCCGCTCGACCATCAGCACGTGCCGTGCCCGCCAGTGGGCAAACGTCTCGTCGTGGTTCAGCAACCCCTCGCACAGGTCGAAGAGGTCGCCGTATCGCTCGCGGTCGCGGAAGATGTTCGTCAGCGATGGTGAGCCGCGGCGCTGGATGAGCGCACGAAAGGCGTCGTCGACCGTCGGCTCCTCGAGTCGCTTGCGCAGCCGGGTCATCTCCTCGGGAGTGCCCTCGAGGCGGGCCAGGTACTTGGGATCTTTGAGGCCGGACAGAAACTCGATCTCACGAAACTGCACCGACTGAAATCCGCTCGCGGGCGCGAGCTTGGAGCGGAACGCGAGAAAATCCTGCGGCGACATCGTCTCCAGGACATCGATCTGGTCGACGAGCAGCCGCTCGATGACATGGACGCGGTGCAGGTGGTGCCGGGCGAAGAAGATGTCGTCGGCGTCAATCCTGCCGCGCGCAGCCTCCAGCTCGAACAGCACGACTTTGAACCAGAGCTCGTAGACCTGGTGAGCGACGATGAACAGCAGCTCGTCGTGCTCCTTGCTGAGCCCGTGCTGCAGCCGCAGCAACTCCGGCACCTTGAGGTAGCTGCCGTAGGAAAGCTCGCGCCCCTCCTCGCCGAATCGACGGCTCAATGTTTGAAGTGGCGCCGGCCTGTCATGACCATCGCGATCCCTGCCTCATCGGCGGCGGCGATCACCTCCGCGTCCCTGACCGAGCCCCCTGGCTGAATCGCAGCGGTCACTCCGGCCCGGATGCCCGCCTCGAGCCCGTCGGGAAAAGGGAAGAACGCGTCGGAGGCCATCACCGCGCCGCGCGCTCGTTCTCCGGCGCGGTGCACCGCGAGGTCAACCGCTTCGACGCGCGACATCTGACCCGCGCCGACGCCCACCGCCGCCCCGCCCTTGAACAAGACGATGGCATTCGACTTGACATGCTTCACGGCGGTCCAGGCGAGCCCAAGCTGCTCCCATTCCTCCTGGGTCGGGGAGCGACGGGTTACAGACCGGGCTGCCGCGCGATCGAATCGTGCGCGGTCCCACTCCTGCACCAGCAGCCCGCCAGGCACCGAGCGCACGTCCAGGTCCAACAACCCTTCGCGCGCGGGCTGCGCGGCCAGAACGATCATCCCCTTGCGACGCGCCAGGACATCGTGGGCCTCATCAAGCACGTCGGGCGCCACGATCACGTGAGTCACGATCTGCACGATCTGCTCCGCGGTCGTCCGATCGAGCGGCCTGTTGACGGCGACGATCCCTCCGAACGCCGAGACCTTGTCGCAGTCGTAGGCCATGCGATAGGCGACGGCGATGTCGTCCGCCACGGCAAGCCCGCATGGGTTCATATGCTTGACGATCGCGGCTGCCGGCTGGGCGTAGTCCATGACCAGCTGGAATGCGGCGGAGGCGTCCTGAAGGTTGTTGAACCCAGGCGGCCCACCCTGCACCTGCCGAGCTCCGCCGATGCCGCCCGGATCCGGGCCCAGCCGGTAGAAGGCAGCTTTCTGGTGCTCGTTCTCGCCGTACTTCAGTGGTTGGGCAAGCAGGCCGGAGATCGAGATCTCAGGCGGGAATCCGTTCCGCTCCCCGCTTCTCATGTATGCCGCGATCCACGCGTCGTAGGCGGATGTGTGCGCGAACGCTTCCGCGGCCAGCCGCCGCCGCATTTCCAGGTCGAGCGTCGCTTCGTGCAGCGCGCCAAGGATCTCCGAGTAACGCTGCGGCCGGACGATGACCACGACCGACTCGTGGTTCTTCCCTGCAGCCCGGATCATCGCGGGGCCGCCGATGTCGATCTGCTCGATCGCGTCCTCGAAGGTGACGTCGGGCTTGAGCACGGTGTCGACGAAGGGATAGAGGTTGCAGCAGACGAGGTCGATCAGTCGCAGGCCGTGCTCGGCGAGGGCCGCGACGTGTTCCGGTTTGTCGCGCCGGGCCAGGATGCCGGCGTGAACGCCGGGATGGAGCGTCTTGATGCGGCCGTCCATCATCTCGGGGAAGTGGGTGAGGTCGCTCACCGGGCGGGCATCGATCGCCGCCGCTTCGATCACCTGCAGCGTGCTTCCCGTCGCGAACAGGTCATAGCCCAGACGCTGGAGCCCGCGCGCAAATGCGGCGAGACCGGTCTTGTCGCTAACCGACAGCAGAGCTGTTGGCAAGCCGCGCCTCCATCAGCCGGACCGCCTGCGGCAGGATCCGGTATTCCGCTTCATGCACCCTCTGGCGCAGAGTCTGCTCCGTATCGCCGTCGCGGATCGGCACGCGCTCCTGCAGCAGGACAGGGCCCGCGTCGACCTCGGCGGTGACCATGTGCACGGTCGCGCCCGTCTCGTGCGCGCCGCTGTCAAGGGCCCGCTCGATGGCATCCATGCCTCCCGCGAAATTTGGCAGCAGCGATGGATGCACATTGATGACCCGATTCGCGAACGCGTCGAGAAAGGGCCTGGTGTGGATTCTGTCGTAGCCGGCGTCGACGACCAGGTCGACGCGATGCCGGACGAAGAAATCGCGCATCGCGACGTCACGGGCTTCGGCGGACTCGAATGACTTCTGCGAAAGCTCGCCGAGCGGGATGCCGCGTTCGCGCGCGAAGGCCGCCCCGCCACACGATGGACGGTTCGTCGCGACGGCCACCACGTTGATGCCCTGCTCGACCAGGTTGCGTAGATTGGTTCCCTGGCCGGAGACGCAGACCCCGATGTTTATTTGATCGTCACCCGGTCGGGGCCGGTCTGGCGGACGACCTCGCCTACCACCATCGCACCGCTTGGAACAGAGTCGTGAGCGACCACCAGGATCATGCCCAGCCCCATGTTGAAGGTCGCGTACATCTCGTCGTCCGCGATTCGGCCGCGGTGACGAATGCGCTCGAAGATGGGCGGGACCTTCCACGCCAAGCCGTCCAGCCGCGCCGCGATTCCTTCCGGCAGGCACCGCGGCAGGTTGCCGAGGATGCCGCCGCCGGTGATATGGGCCGCGCCCTTCCAGGGAATGCGCGCCAGGTCGCCGAGGTAGGAGAGGTGCGGGGCCATCAGCTCGTCCGCGAGCGCGCCGCTCAACGGCACGTCGGCGAACACCTTCCGGGCGAGGGAGTAGCCATTCGTATGTAGACCAGTCGACGGCAGCCCGACCAGGACATCCCCGGCCTGGATCGGCTCGCGACGCGCGCCGGGCTCCACAAGGCCGACGATGAATCCCGCCAGGTCATAGTCGCGGAGCGCGTAGACGCCGGGCATCTCGGCGGTCTCTCCGCCGAGTAGAGCGCAGCCCGCCTCCTGGCAGGCTGACGTCATGCCTTCGACCAGCTGGGTGAACACATCCGGCTCGAGCTTTCCTGTGGCGAAGTAGTCGAGAAAGAACAGCGGCCGCGCGCCGGCCGTGGCGATGTCGTTGACGCAGTGATTGACGATATCGGCTCCGATGACGCGGTGGTTACCGGTGGCGATGGCGACCTTGATCTTGGTGCCGACGCCGTCGGTGCTCGCGGCGAGGTGCCCGCCCCCGGGAAGCGCGTAGAGCCCCGCGAACGGGCCCACGCCGACCGCGACCTCCTGGCCCTGCGTCGCGGCGATCAACGGTTTGACCCGCTCCAGGACGCGCTGGTAAGCCTCGATGTCGACGCCGGCCGCGGCGTATGACAACCCCTCTCGCTGCATTCCTAAATCTTGGCTAGTTGCGGCGACGGGGGCCCCGCGATGTGGTCCGACTTCAGTGGCATCTCGAACTGCATCTTGTCCATCTCGAGCTGCTGCGGCACGGGCACCGGGTACGAGCCGTCGAAGCAGGCGCGGCAGAACTCCTGAGCGGTGCCGCGTCCGATGGCCCGGATCAAGCCTGGGATCGACAGATAGTGGAGCGAGTCGGCACCGATCTGGCGGCGCACCTCGTCGACCGAGCGGCCGGATGCGATGAGCTCCTTGGTCGAGCCGATGTCGACGCCCATGAAGCAAGGAAAACGCATCGGCGGGCTGGAGATCCTCATGTGGATCTCGCTCGCGCCGGCAGCGCGCAGCCGCTCGATGATGCGCCGCGACGTGGTACCGCGGACGATCGAGTCGTCGACGGCGATGATCCGCTTGCCTTTGATCGAGCGCGGGAGCGCGTTGAGCTTCAGCATCACGCCCGCCTCACGCAGCGACTGGTCCGGCTGGATGAAGGTGCGGTTGATGTAGCGGCTCTTCATCAGGGCCTCGCGGAAGGGGATCCCGGCGGCTTCCGCGTAGCCGATGGCTGCGGGTGTTCCCGAGTCCGGAAACGCAACCACCATATCAGCGTCTACCGGCGCCTCCTGGGCGAGCTCGTGACCCATCCGGATGCGCGCGTCCTCCAGCTCGCAATTCTTGAGAATCGAATCGGGCCGGGCGAAGTAGATGAACTCGAACACGCACATTGCGTGCTTGCTCGAAGCCTGGAAGCTGACGCTGTGCACCCCGTGCTCGTCCATGAGCACCATCTCGCCTGGCTGAACCTCGCGCACGAAGTTTGCGTGCACGGTGTCGAGCGCACAGGTCTCGGACGCGATCACGTGCGCGGGCTGTCCTGGGAGCGGGATATAGCCGATGCACAGCGGCCGGAAACCGAACGGGTCGCGGAGCGCGATCAGCTGGTTGGGCGTGATGATGCCGCAGGAGTAGGCTCCGACCACGCGCGCGAACGTCCGGCGGATCACCTCCTCCCACGTCCGGCCGTGCGTGTTCTCGATGAGCCGCGCCATCACCTCGGTATCGAGCGCGGTTTCGAAAACGACGCCCTGGTCCTCCAGCTGCGTGCGGAGGGATTCCGCGTTGAGCAGGTTGCCGTTGTGCGCGATGGCGCCCGGGCCAAGGCTTGGGTGATGAAAGGGAAGCGGATGCGCGTTCTCGGCGCGGCTCGAGCCGGTGGTGGAGTAGCGCGTGTGGCCGAGGGCCAGGATCGATCCCTCCCCGAGCTCCTTGATCCGGGCCGCGGAGAAGACCTGCGCGACCAGCCCCATGTCGCGGTGCACGCGCACCGACGCGCCGTCGGAGACCGCGATCCCGGCCGACTCCTGGCCGCGATGCTGCAGCGCGAACAGCCCGAAGTACGTGAGATTGGCGACGTCGACGCCTTGCTTCGCGCAAATCCCGAAGACCCCGCACATCGCTAGGCGACCACCATGGATTCCCACGCGGCGCGTAGGTCGTCGAGCGAAACCTTCAGCTGGCCTTCGAACTCGATCGAGTCGCCTCCGGCCAGGCCGAGCAATGACAGCTCCACGTTGTGCCGCCGCGCCAGCGACTGCATCTCTGGCATGGCTCGAGACGCGACGCTGACGATGTAGCGACTCGGCGATTCGGCGAAGAAGGCTGCGTCGAGTCGGAGCGGCGGCTCGGGCCTGACTGCCGGGCAGCGGACGCCGATGCCGCCGAGCAGGCAGCATTCTGCCAGCGCGACGAGCATGCCTCCGTCGGCGCAGTCGTGTGCCGAGTGAAGGTAGCGACTCTGCGCGGCGGCAAGGATCAGCCTGTTCACCGCTTTCTCTCGCGTCAGGTCGAGGGCGGGAGGACGTCCGGCGACGTGTCCGTGCTCCACCTTCAGGTATTCGGTCCCGCCAAGGTCGTTATGGGTGGAGCCGATCAGGAGCACGAAGTCCCCCTCCACGCGAAGCGCAGCCCCCAGGCGCTTGTCGTAGTCGTCGATCACACCTACCATCCCGACCACCGGCGTGGGATAGATCGCCGAAGTTCCGTTCGAATCGTTGTAAAGGCTGACGTTGCCGCTGACCACCGGCAGCTCGAGCGACCGACACGCGTAGGCGAGGCCGGCGATCGCCTCCTCGAGCTCCCAGTAGACCTCAGGCCTGTCGGGGTTGGCGAAATTCAGACAGTCGGTTACCGCGAGAGGGCGCGCGCCGGTGGCCACGATGTTGCGCGCCGCTTCCGCGACGGCCAGCTGCGCCCCGAGGTGTGGGTCGAGGTGGCAAAAGCGCGCGTTGCAGTCGGTCGTCACGGCCAGGCCCAGTCGGGTGCCCTTGACGCGCAGCATCGCGGCGTCGCCACCGGGAGCGATGACGGTTGAGTCGCCGACCATGTGGTCGTAGCGCCGGAATACGCCGCGCCGGCTGCTCAGGTTGGGGCTGGCGAGCATGCGCAGAAGCGATTCACCTGGGTCGGCCAGCGGCGGAAGGGCGTCAAGCTCGAGCCCGAACGGCGGCTCGGGCGCGAAGCCGACCAGCCGGCGCATCGGAGCCCCGTCGGTCAGGAGCCTGACCGGAAGCCGAGCGACCTCGTCGCGGCCGTCGGACACTGTGAGCATCCCGTCGCCGGTGACCTCGCCGATGACGGCTGACGTCAGGTCCCACGCCTCGAAGATGCTCTCGACCTCCCGCTCGCGCCCGCGCTGGACGACCACCAGCATCCGCTCCTGCGATTCCGACAGCATCACGTCGTACGGCGTCATGCCTCGCTCGCGGCGCGGCACGCGCGCGACGTCGATACGAGCGCCGGCGCCTTCGGCCCGCCCCGCGCACTCGGCCACCGCAGACGTGAGCCCCGCCGCACCCAGATCCTGGATGGCGATCACCGCGTCGGTGTGCGATAGGTCCATACAGGCCTCGAGAAGGCACTTCTCGAGAAACGGATTGCCCACCTGCACGGCCGGCCTGCGCTCCGAGCTCCGCTCGTCCAGCTCGAGTGAAGCGAACGACGCGCCGTGGATACCGTCGCGCCCCGTGTCCGCGCCGACGAGCAGAAGGCTGTTGCCGGCGCCCTCCGCGCGCGCGCGCATCAGCTGGTCGGTGCGCACGAGGCCGACGCACATCGCGTTGACGAGCGGGTTGTTGGCGTAGCAGTCCTCGAAGTACACCTCGCCCCCGACGGTCGGGATGCCGATGCAGTTGCCGTATCCGCCGATGCCGGCCACCACGCCGTCGAAGTGGCGGCTCGAAGCGGGCAGCGGACCGAATCGCAGCGAGTCGAGGAGCGCGATCGGGCGGGCGCCCATCGCGATGACGTCGCGGATGATGCCGCCCACTCCGGTGGCAGCACCCTGGTAGGGCTCGATGGCCGATGGATGGTTATGCGACTCGATCTTGAAGACGGCTGACCAGCCCTCACCGATCTCGACCGCGCCGGCATTCTCGCCCGGGCCCTGGACCACGCCGGGGCCGGTCGACGGCAGGCGGCGGAGGAGCGCCTTCGAGCTCTTGTAGGAGCAATGCTCCGACCAGAGCACGCCGAGCATGCCTAGCTCGACTTCGTTGGGGGCTCGCTTAAGCTGCTCGAGGATGGCCCTGTACTCATCCGGGGTGAGCGCCACCTCGCGGAGGCGACGTTCGTCCACAGACTTGATGCTCAAGACACCAGCACCTTCATCGCGCTTTCCGCGACCGACCGGAAAAGCTTGAGCCCGTCGGTACCCCCGAGCTCCGCTTCCGAGCATCGCTCAGGGTGCGGCATCATGCCCAGCACATTGCCGCGCGCGTTCACGATGCCGGCGATGTTGTGCAGAGATCCGTTCGGGTTTGCGCTCGGGATGACTCGGCCATTCTTGTCGCAGTACCGGAAAACCACCTGACCCCGCTGCTCCAAGCGCGAAAGTGTCGCAGGATCCGCGAAGTAGCTGCCCTCCCCGTGCGCGATGGGCACCCGGAGCACCTCGCGCTCGTCACATTGCGAGGTGAACTGGAGATCGGTCCGCTCGACCGCGAGATTGGTCCACTCGCAGCGAAACTCGAGCGACGTGTTGCGGATCAATGCACCAGGAAGGAGTCCTGCCTCGCACAGGACCTGGAAGCCGTTGCAGATGCCCCAGACCAGGCCGCCCCTGTCCGCGAACTCGCCCACCTGCTCCATCACAGGCGCAAATCTCGCGATCGCGCCGGTGCGGAGGTAGTCGCCGTACGCGAAGCCGCCGGGAAGGATCACGCAGTCGCAGCCTTTCAGGTCGGCGTCCTTGTGCCACAGGTAAGTCAGCTCCTGGCCCAGCACCTGGTCGATCACCCATCCGCAATCGCGGTCCGACCACGTCCCGGGAAAGACCACGACTCCGAACTTCAAGTAGTGGCGAGCCTCCGACTTCCGCCGCAGATCCGCGAGATAGTGGGGCGGAGCCAAGGAACGGGTGGCGCGACGAGGAGCGCAATACCTACCGGGGTCCCCGCGTCGTGGTCGCGGGGGCAGCGACGGAGCGCCGGGCCCCCTGACGCAGGCTTCGACGCCGCAGGCGCCCGACTGTCTAGCTCGCGCAGATGGGAGGAACTTCGGGGGCTCACCACTACCTGCGCTTGTGCTCCGGCTCGATGTCGAAGCGGAAGTCCTCGATCACGTGATTGGCGAGCAGCTGCCGGCACATCGCCTCGACGCGCTCGCGTGCTTCGTGCTCGCTCGACGAGTCCAAATTCACCTCGATGTACTTGCCGATCCGGACGTCCGACACCTCGCGAAAGCCGAGCGATGCCAACCCTTGCTTGACGGTCAGTCCTTGCGGATCGTTGACCACAGGCTTGGGTGTGACGATGACTCTGGCGATCACGGCAGGAGACCTCGGCGAGAGATTCGGGGCACAGGTGGTCCAGATGCTAGGCGCGGCCGAGCCCCGGAGCGAGCGCATCCGTCGATGCGTAAGCGAGGAGCGGAGGTCGCAACGACGCAGATGGGCCGCATGGGCACCGAAGATCCGTCGAGGGACTCCGGCCGGGATCGCCAGATCACGGTTCGTTCCTCGGCTTGCGCGGAAACAGCGGCTTGCCCACCAGACGTTGATACGCGGTCAGGTAGCGGAGGCGGGTTTGCGCGACCACATCCTCGGGAAGCCTCGGGGGATCGCTTTCCTTGTCCCAGCCCGAACGCATCAGCCAGTCGCGCACGAACTGCTTGTCGTAAGACTCGGGCGAGGTGCCTACCACGTAGGTCGCGGCGTCCCAGTAACGCGAGCTGTCAGGCGTGAGGACCTCGTCGATCAGGATGAGCTCGTCGCCTATCTGCCCGAACTCAAACTTCGTGTCGGCGAGAATCAAGCCGCGCCGCGCCGCGAACTCGGTGGCGTATTTGTACAGCTCGAGGCTCGCGTCCCGAAGCTTCGTCGCCAGCCCTTCGCCGAGCTCCTTTTGCATGTGCTCGAGGGTCACGTTCTCGTCATGTCCGGTGTCAGCCTTGGTCGCGGGGGAAAACATCGGATAGGCGAGCTTTTCGCTCTGCCGCAGGCCGGGAGGCATCTTCTCGCCGGCCAGGGTCTGCGATTCCTCGTACTCCTTCCACGCGCTGCCCGCGAGGTAGCCGCGCACCACGCACTCGAAATCGATGCGCTTGGCCTTGCGCACGATCATGAAGCGGCCGGCGAGCTCCTCCCGAAAGTTCTTGAGCACCGCGGGCAGGTCGGGGACCATGCCTGAGATCAGGTGGTTCGGCTGGAAGGTGTCGGTCTGCGAGAACCAGAAGATCGACAGCTGGGTGAGGACCTTGCCGCGGTCGGGAATCCCGTTGGGCAGCACATGGTCGAAGGCCGAGATGCGGTCGGTGGCGACCATCAGGAGCTCTTTGTCGTTGACCTCGTAGGTGTCGCGCACCTTGCCCCGGGCGAAGAGCTTGAGGGGGAGCTCGGTGTCGGTTAAGGGCGGTCCTGCGATCACGACAGGATCTCCGGTCGGGATCGCGAGATCACGTAGCGGATACTCCCAGACCCAGCCGCTCGAAAGCGAGGTCGGTGTGTTCGAGGCCGGACCAGGGGTCGAAGATCTTGTCCATGCGCGAGCCGACCCGCTTCAGCACCTCGTCATTCTTCTCCAGCAGCGCCCGGAAGCCAGGACCAGCGCCCTCCATGGCTTCCATCGCGGCCCTCTGGATGACGAGGTAGGCGTCATCTCGCGACATTCCACTGTCGACGAGCGCTAGCAGGACACGCTGCGAAAACACGACGCCACCCGCGAATTCCAGGTTTGCGAGCATTCGGTCCGTACGCACCTCGAGCCCGCGCAGCACCTTGTTCATCTCGATGGCCATGTAATCCACGATCGCGCACGCGTCCGGAAAGATGATCCGCTCCGCGGACGAGTGGCTGATGTCTCGCTCATGCCACAACGCAGTGTTCTCGAGAGCCGTCAGAAGGTTGCCGCGAACGACCCGGGCCAGGCCGCAGACGCGCTCAGTGAGCACTGGGTTCCGTTTGTGTGGCATGGCTGAGCTTCCCTTCTGCTCTTTGCCAAATGGCTCGAACGCCTCGCTGATCTCGCTTCTCTGCAGGTGACGGATCTCGGTCGCAATTCGCTCCAGCGTCCCCGCCGCGATGGCAAGCGCTGACATGAATCCCGAATGACGGTCGCGCGCGACAACCTGCGTCGATACGACGTCCACCTTCAGGCCCAACTCGGCACAGACGTACTCCTCCACCTTCGGGTCGATGGTGGCGTGGGTTCCGACCGCGCCGCTGACGCGTCCGACCGCGGCGTCGTCGGCCGAGTTCCTGAGCCGGTCCATCGAGCGGTCGAGCTCCGCCACCCAACCGGCGACCTTGAAGCCGAACGTGATCGGTTCCGCGACGATGCCGTGGGTCCGGCCGGCCATCAACGTGCGGCGGTGACGGATCGCGAGGTCGGCCGCGGCCTCGCGCAGTTTCGCAAGCTCGTGACCGATGAGCTGCGCCGACTCGACCATCTGGACGGCCATCGCCGTGTCATTGAGGTCCTGGCTGGTCATGCCGAGGTGCACGTAGCGCGCTTCGGGCTGCCCGATCGACTCGTTGAGAACGGTGAGGAACGCGATCACGTCGTGGCCGACGCGCGACTCGACCTCGGCGATCTTCGCGGACTCGAAAGTGCCCTTGCGGATCTTCGGCAGGGCGGATTCGGGGATGCGGCCAAGCGACGCCCACGCTTCGCAAGCCAGGATCTCGATCCGCAGCCAGAGCTCAAACTTGTGCTGCTCAGACCAGACCGCTCGCATGGCGGGCGGCGAGTATCGCTCGATCAAGAAGGCATCCCAATCAGCAAAGGGCGACGGGGGAATTATATCGGGCACCGGCGAATCAAGATCTTGTTACCCAGGGACGATCAGCCCCAAGATTTGGTGGCCAACCGGGCGGGGCGCTGGAATTAAGCGGCTGGCTTGATAATCGAGGCTTCCCTCATGACCCCATCTCGCAACAAGATGATTCGATCTCGTAACCAGCTTCGGAAGCTCCCCGTTTGAAGCGGCACAGGCTGAACCGCCGGTGAGCGACCCGTCCCGCGACGAAGAGCGCGATCTCGTCGAGCACGCCAAACGGGACCCCCGCCAGTTCGGGGCGCTCTACGACCGGCACTTTCAGCAGATTTACAGGTTCGTGTATTCAAGAGTGAGGGAGCAAACCGCGGCCGAGGACGTCACTTCGGAGGTCTTTATCAAGGCTCTGAAGGCCATGCCCCGTTATCAGGACACGGGGCGACCGTTTGCTGCCTGGCTTTACCAGATCGCCGTCAATGCGATCGCCGACCGCTACCGGACGCTGCGTCCGGCTCAGACGCTGGACGACTTCCATGACCTATCGGTTGCCGGGCCGTCACTGGACGATCTCGCGGCGCACCGCGACGAGCTGCGGCGCATCTGGGCCCTGGTGGAGTCGCTGCCGAACCAGCAGCGGACGGCGCTGGTGCTCAAGTTCCAGGAGGACATGAAGATCGAGGACATCGCGGTCGCGATGGGCAAGTCGGCCGGCGCCGTCAAGCTGCTGATCCATCGCGGCGTGACTCGTCTGCGCGATGAGGCGTCGAGCCTGAGGCCGGTCGAGTGAACGCGTTCCACGACCCCGAGCTCGACGACGTCCTGAAGGACGATGACCTCCGGCACATCGCATCGATGCTGAAGGCAGCGAGCACGCCCGAGCCGCCGCTCGACGAGGCGTTCCGGACCGGGCTGCGAAGGCAGCTCATGAACGAGGCATGGTCGATGACCCAGGGCCGCAACTCCTGGTGGCGTCGCGTGTTGGCGCCTCCGGCGCTGGCCTGGGCTGGCGCTACCGCGGGCCTGCTTCTGATCGCGTCCCTCGTCATCACGAATGCTCTGCAGCAGCCTGGCGGCTTCGATCGGGTCGTTATCCACGGCAACGTGGACGGCAATCGCAGCGTCGCGCTCCAGCAGCCCATCCTCGTCTCGTTCAACCAGCCCATGGACCACCCGTCGACCGAGCACGCGGTGCAAATCACGCCCGCCACGACGGTGACCTTCTCATGGGAGGCGAATACACTCGCCGTGCAGCCCGCCAGCGGCAACCTCGCGCCCAACACCCAGTACCAGGTGACCATCGGGCCGGAGGCCAAGACCGCCACCGGCAAGAAGGTGGCCGCGCCCCAGACCATCACGTTCGTCACCCAGCCGCCCGTGGCGGCGACGCCATCGCCGACTCCGCGCGCAACGCCGGCTAATGTGCTCGGCGAAAAACAGCTTGCCCCGCTGGCCGGAGCGAGCTTGCTGAAGGGCCAGTGGTCGGCGGACTCTTCGACTCTCTATGCGATCGACGGAAACGGCGCTCTCAAGGTCGTCCCCGCTAACGGCGGCGGAGTGACCTTGATCGCTCCCGACGGCGTGACCTCGCTAGCGATCTCGCCGTCCGGCGACCGCCTCGCCTACATCCGCAATGACAGGATCGAAGTGCTGACATTTGCTTCGGGTCAGACAGAGGCCGTCGCTCCAACGCCGGCACCGACCCTCGTCGGATGGGCGAAGGACAAATTGCTCTGGGCCGCGCCGGATGGAATCGACACTCAGGCCGGCGACGGATCCAAGCAGCATCTCGGCCAGCTTCCAACGGCCGGTGTGGCGGCGTGGGTCTCGATCGCTCCCGATGGAACGCACGCTTCCTATACCCAGGACGGCAAGCTGTTCGTGCTCGATCTCGGCACGGGCAAGAGCGCGCAGCTCGGGCAGGCCGATACCGCGTTCGCCAGCTGGTCGCCGACCGGCCACCAGGTGATGTACTCGACCGCCGACAGTCTGATCGTCGCGGACACGCAGGGCGTCACTCAAGCGACGCTTCCGCGTGGTGACGCCAGCTGGTCGGCCCAGGACGCAATCCTCCTTGGCGGGGACACGAACCTCTATCAGGTTCGACCGGACGCGACGAACCTGACCAAGCTGGCGAGCGGCACCTATCGCTCGCCACTGTGGGCGCCCAACGGCACCACGTTCGCATTCCTCCGCGGCGGCAGTCTGTGGCTCGCCACGGCGCCCGCACTTCCACCTCAGCCCACGGCTCTGGATCAGGCGGCGAACGTCGTCGACTCATTCATGAAGGCGAGGGTCAACGGAGACGCTACCGTCGCGGGAACTTTTCTCGACGACAACGCCAAGAAGGCTTACGCCGGCGGCGGCTTGAACCTCATCGTCAACGGCGACCCGAAGCTTTCGCGGACCTACAACCTCACGCAGGTGGTCGTCGGCACCGACCCGGACTCTGTCCTGTTCGTGGTACGACTCGTGTTCACCCACGGCAAGATCGACGTCACGGACCAGGAAGAAAACCTGACCTTGATTCGTGACTCAACGACCAAGCAGTTTGTGATCGACCAGGCCACCGCCGGCGCCCGCCACGAGCTCGGCAAGGGCGCCGAGGTCGTCAGCGTCGACGTTCAGTCGGACACGGTGAAGATCACGTTCGACAGCGACCTGGACCCCGGAACGACCAACGAAGGCGTGATGATCGTCGACTCGAAGGGCAAGCAGCTCGACGCGACCGTCAACTACGCGAACCGGACGGTGACGCTGAGCGGCCTGAACCTCAAGGAAGGCTCGCAGTACCGGCTCGTCGTGCTGACGACGGTGCGCGACGTTCTGGGTCAGAACATCGCGTCCGAATACGACCTCGACGTGCTGGGGCCCTCGAAGAGGCACGGCAACAACAAGAACGTCACGACGCCTTCGCCCTCGCCGAGCCCCGTTCCAGCCGCCTAGAGCCGCTCCATGGCGTGGGCCGCGCGGCACAACGCGGTCACCGATCCCGAGTGAACGATCTCTCCGTCGAGGGCCGCGCTCAGGGCCTCGCTGAACGGAAGACGCAACACCTCCATGTCCTGCTCGTATGTCTCGGGACTCCGCGCGGACTCGGTCAGGCCCTCCGCCAGGAAGAGATGGGCGCGACCGGTCAGAAATGCAGCGCCATGGACCACACCCAGCGGCCGGTAGCGCGAGGCGACGAGACCCGTTTCCTCGGCAAGCTCGCGGCTCGCGCACTCCATGGGCTCCTCGCCGAGGTCGAACGTCCCGGCGGGCACCTCCCAGGACGAGATGTCCCATGCGTGCCGCCACTGCCGGACGAGCACCGTATCGCCGTTGTCGAAGTAGGGCACGACAAAGGCCGAATCGGGATTCTCGACCACCGTATACACCGCTGTGGCGCCGTCTGGGAAGCGGATCAAGTCGTCGCGCAGCACGAAGCTTCCGGACGTGCCTCGTGTCGTGCTTCCGGCGACTGCGAAGGGCCGGCCGCTCGTTGGGTGTCGGAGCCTGGCTATCGGCGCACCATCGAAGCGACGGCCGCGGCAGCGGCCGCGACGTGCCGGGGATCCGGGCCGTAGTCGAAGGGCGACTGATCGGCGGCGAGCTTCCGCGCCTGCTCGACCAACTGAGGATGGTCCTCGATGAACCGCGTACTCAGGTTCCCTGCCCGGAAGTCCGGGTTGTCCAGGATCGCGCGGTGGTACGGGATGGTCGTCGCCGGCCCGACCACGACAAACTCGCGAAGGGCACGGCTGGCCCGCGCGATCGCCTCGGCCCGATCGGTCCCGTGGACGATCAGCTTGGCGACGAGCGAGTCGTAGTTCGGCGGGACATCGGAGCCGGGGCCGAAACCCGAATCGACGCGGACCCCGGGTCCCGCGGGCGCAACCCAGCGAGAGATTCGCTTGGGATTCGGAATGAATTTGCGCAGCGGGTCCTCGGCGTTGATCCGCATCTCGATCGCATGGCCTTTCCACTCGATATCGCTTTGCGCAAAGCTCAGCTCGAGTCCCGCCGCCACGCGGATCTGCTCTTTGACCAGATCGATCCCGGTCACGGCCTCGGTGATCGGATGCTCGACCTGCAGCCGCGCGTTCACCTCGAGGAAGTAGAAGTTGCCATCGCTGAAGATGAACTCCACGGTGCCGGCGTTCACGTAACCCGCCGCCCGCGCGGCGCGGATCGCCGCGTCCCCCATCGCGGCGCGGATTTCCGGCGTGAGAGCGGGAGAGGGCGTCTCTTCCATGATCTTCTGGTGGCGGCGCTGGATCGAGCACTCGCGCTCGCCGAGGTGCACGGCGCTGCCGTGGCTGTCGCAGATGACCTGGATCTCGATGTGGCGGGGATGGAGCACGTATCGCTCGAGATACACGGTCGCGTCGCCGAAAGCCGAGCGAGCGGCTTGAGCCGTGCTCTCGATCGCGGCCTCGAGCTGGGCCTCCGACTCGACCACCTTCATCCCGATGCCGCCGCCGCCGCCTGATGGCTTGAGCATCACCGGGAAGCCGATCTTGCGCGCTTCGTCGCGGGCGTTGGCGGGGTCCACCGCGCCGGTCCCGGGGGTAACCGGCACGCCGTTCTTGGCCGCCAGCTGGCGCGCCGCCAGCTTGGAGCCGAGCGCCCGCATCGCCGATGCGGGCGGGCCGATGAATTTGAGCCCGGCCGCATCACAGGCCTCGGGAAATGCCGGCTTCTCCGCGAGAAAGCCGTACCCGGGGTGGATTGCCTCGGCGCCGCAGTCGTGCGCGGTCTGGACGATCCTGTCGAGCTGCAGGTAAGACTCGGTCGCCGCCGCACCGCCGATGTGGTACGCCTCGTCGGCGTAGCGGACGTGGATCGCGCCACGATCGGCATCGGAATAAACCGCCGCGGTCGCGATGCCAAGCTCCCGACAGGCGCGCATGACGCGGATCGCGATCTCGCCGCGATTGGCCACCAGGACCTTCTTGAAGAGCTTTTGCTTCAACCGATCGCCAGCAACGGCTGGTTGGGCGTGACGACCTGGCCTTCCTTGACGTAGACGGCGCTGACCTTGCCAGAGACGCTCGTGACGATGTCGTTCTGCATCTTCATTGCCTCCAGCACCGCGACCACGTCGCCGAGCTTCACGTCGTCCCCCGTCTGGACGGGAATCTTCACGATGAGTCCCTGCATGGGAGCGATCACCGTTCCCTCGGTGATCTTCGGCGGCGACGGCGCCGCATTCCCACCGGATGCCGGCGCGGCGTTCGTGGCCACCACGGAGAGACCGACCCCGCTGACCCTGACCTTGAACACCTCACCCTCGACCTCGACGTCGAACTCGGCCGATTGGCCCCCCGCCTGCGCAGGCGCGGGCTCTTGAACCGCCGCGTGCACCGGCACCGGCTTCGGGGCTTCGACAGGCGTCGGGGCCGGCTTCTGCCCGTCCTTGGTGTTTGCCGGTGGCGCGCTGCGGTGTTCGGGTTGGGGCCCGCGCATGTAGTCAGAGGCGAGGCTCGGAAACATCAGCTGGATCAGCACCGCGTCGTCGGTCGGCTCGTGGCCCGCCTTCTTGACCACCTGTCGCGCCGCCTCAAGCTGCGGCTCCAGGAGGTCGGCCGGCCGGATTGTGATCGGCTCCTCGCGGCCGAGCACCAGGCGCCGCAGCTCGTGATCCGCAGGAACCGGTGGCCGTCCGTAAAGGCCTTGCAGGTAGTCCTTGAGCTCCTGCGTCACCGTCGCGTAGCGCTCCCCACCGATCACGTTGTAGACGGCCTGGGCCGCGATCATCTGGCGGATGGGCGCCACAAGGGGCGGGTAGCCGAGGTCTTGGCGCACACGGTTCGCTTCGTCCAGCACCTCGGCCAGACGCCCGGCGGCGTTCTGTCCGTTCAGCTGGTGGTGGATGTCTTCGAGCATGAAGCCCGGCATGTGGTAGCGGAGGATGCTCGCGTCAACGCGGTCGGCCAGCGGACTGAGGTGCTCTATGTGCCGGTGCTTTAGCTCCTCGACCTCGTGCTGGACATCCCACAACTTGTCGAGGTCGAGACCAGTGTCGTATTCCCCGCCTTCGAGCGCGGCGATAACGCTTTCTGCGGCCGGCTGCGAGACCCCCCAGGCAAGAGGCGACATGGCGACGTCGAGCACGTCAGCTCCCGCCTCGACCGCGGCCATGTAAGCCATCGGCGCCATTCCGCTCGAGCAGTGCGAATGCACGTCGATCGGCACCTTGACCACGTGCTTGAGGGCGGTGACGAGCTCCCATGTGGCCTGTGGGCTCAGCAGCCCGGATGTGTCCTTGATCACGATCTCGTGGCAGCCCATGTTGACCAGACCCTTGGCGAGCGAACCCCACAGCTCGAGGTTGTGCGCGGGCGAGATCGCGTAGCTGAGCGCGCCCTGCACCTTCTTTCTTGCTTTCAGCGCAGCTGCGATCGACGCCTCCATGTTGCGGATGTCATTGAGCGGGTCAAAGACTCGAAACACATCGACACCGCATTTGGCCGCATGCTTGATGAAGAGTTCCACGACGTCGTCCGCGAAGTTGCGCTTCGAGACGAGGTTCTGGCCTCGGACCAGGGCTTGGATCGGGGTATTAGGCGTCACCTTGTTGAGCTTGCGCAGGTACTCCCACGGGTCTTCGTGGATGCTGAGCTGGGTCTCGAACGTCGCCCCTCCGAAGGCTTCCATGGCGGCAAAGCCGATCGAGTCCATCTTGGCGGCGATCGGCAGGATCTCCTCGGTCCGCAGGTAGCCGCCCAAGAGCGACTGCTGGGCGTCGCGAAAGGTGGTATCGACCAGGCGGACCCGCGCTTTCTTCTTGCCCACTAGGTCGCCAGGGCCGCTCGCATCTCGCCATGACGCTGCTCGACCTCGCCGTCGTGGAGGCCGATGATCCTGGCCGCAAGCCAGGCCGCGTTCTTCGCACCCGCCTCTCCGATCGCGACCGTCGCGACCGGAATGCCGGCCGGCATCTGGACGATCGAGTAGAGGGAGTCGACGCCCTGCAGATGCTGCGTCGGCACGGGGACGCCGATCACGGGCAGATCGGTCCACGCGGCGACCACGCCAGGAAGATGCGCCGCGCCGCCGGCGGCTGCGATAACCACCTTCAGCCCTCGCGAGCGCGCGCTGGTCGCCCATTCCATCACACCCCGTGGGTTGCGATGGGCGGAGCACACCTTCAGCTCGTGCGTCAATCCGAGATCCTCCAGGACTTTGACGCAGGACTCCATCAGCGGCAGGTCTGACTTCGAGCCGAGGATGACGCCGACGACTGGCTGCACTAAACCGCCTCCTGCACGAGGCCGCTAGGGGTGGGCGTCACCCTCATCGGCCTCCTGAGCTATGTCGTTGCGAAAGAAAGCTCCTTCGAATCGTACCTGCCGAGCCCCGGCGAGGGCGATCTCGCGGGCCTGGGCGACAGTCTCCCCCAGGGCGACCGACGTCACGACCCTTCCGCCATCGGTGACGAGCCCGATGCCCGGTTCATACCTCGTCCCGGCGTGGAAGATCAACGCTCCGGGCGGGATCTCCGTCAGGCCGCCGATGCGGTGGCCGAGTGTCATAGCCGCGTCGTCCGGATAGCGGCCCGAGGCGACCACGACTCCCACGCAGGCCCGCTGACTCCATCTCAGGTCGGGATGCCCGGCAAGCCCACCTTTGGCCGCCGCCAGGGCCAGGGCGACGAAGTCGCTCTCGAGCCTCGGCAGCACGACCTGGGCCTCCGGGTCACCGAACCTCGCGTTGAACTCGATCGCGCGGATGCCCTCTTTCGTAAGCATCAAGCCCGCGTAAAGCACCCCGCGAAACTCGTCGCCCGACGCGGCGAGCTCCTTCAATGCCGGCCCTATGACGCTTTCGACGACCTCTTCCACCACCGCGTCGTCGACATCTTGGGGCGGCGAATACGCGCCCATGCCGCCGGTGTTCGCGCCCCGGTCACCTTCGTGCGCCCGCTTGTAGTCACGCGCGGGCGCGAGTGCGATCACATCGGTGCCATCGGTCACGGCGAGGAGCGACAGCTCGGGCCCGTCGAGGCGCTCTTCGACGACGAGCTTCTTGCCACTCCGCCCGAAACGCTCCTCGACAAGCATCGCGTCGATTGCGTGATCGGATTCGTCGGCGCTCCCACACACGATCACACCTTTGCCGCGAGCAAGCCCATCCGCCTTGACCGCGACCCGCCCATCGCGCTCGCGCGCCCACGCTTTCGCCGGCGCCGGTTGGGTGAAGACCTCGAACTCGGCAGTAGGAATGCCCGCGCGCTTCATCAACGCCTTGGCGAAAGACTTGCTCGACTCGATGCGACCCGCTCCACGATCCGGCCCGAAGACGTTGAAGCCTGCATGGCGCAGTGCGTCGCCGACACCGGCCTCGACCGCGGCCTCGGGGCCGAGCACGATGAGGCCGAGCCGCTCGCGCTTCGCGAAGTCGACCAGACGCACGACGTCGGCTACGCCGATGGCGACGTTGCGCGCCATGCCACCGGTGCCGCCATTGCCCGGCGCGCAGTAGACGCGCTCGACCAGGTCCGACTGCACGCACTTCCAGACGATCGCGTGCTCACGAGCGCCCGACCCAACAACCAGTACCTTCATGTGAGGTTCATTGGAGCATGGCCCGCGCGGAGGCTGTCACGATCTCGCGCGCGTCGCTCCAATCGACCGCTTCTGTATCCCGCCGCCAGTAGCGATGGCCTCCGGCGCGCCACGAACCGTCTGCGCGCCGCTTCTTCAGCAGCAGCTCGATGCCATCGTGGGCGCGGGGATCGTTGTCGATGCCGAGCATGGCCAACGCACGCAGGCCGTGAAAGAAGTCGTAGTGCCAGTAGTGAGGCCAGTGGATGTGCAGCCACTCGTCATTGATCACTCGGCCAGTGGTAGCGGATTGAAACAGGTGGTGTTCGAGGAGTAGCTCACCGGCGCGCAGCGCGGCCCTGCGAGCGTCTGGATCTTTGGTCTCGCGGTGGTATTCGCTCAGTCCCCAGATCGGAGCCAGCGATTCGTGGAATGAGGAGCGCCGAGCCTGTGGATTCCGGTCGCAGTTCCACCAGCCGGCAGCAAATCGCCAGCGCGTTGCCTTCCATCGATGCGTGACGCCGCTCTTTGCCCGCGATGATCAGCGGTTCTGACGGCGCTGCGATCCAGTCGAGCACGGTGTTCGCGGCGCGCCGGCCCGCGCGGTTGCCTCGCGGTAGGCCGAGCTCGATAAGCGACACAAGCCGCCAGTGGGCGCCCGTCCACTTCGCATAGGGATGGACGCCAAACCCGCCGTCGGGTTGCTGGTCCGCCAGCAGTCCCGCGATCATCGAGCGGCGCCATTCGGGAACTAGGTCGAGCCGCGCTACTCCCACTCGATCGTGCCCGGTGGCTTTGACGTGATGTCGAAGACCACGCGGTTCACGCCTTTGACCTCGTTCACGATCCGGTTGCTGATGCGAGCCAGGACTTCGTACGGAACACGCGCCCAGTCGGCCGTCATCGCATCCTCACTCGTCACGACCCGCACGGCGACGACGTTCGCGTACGTCCTGTAATCGCCCATCACCCCCACGGTCTCCAGCGGCGTGAGCACCGCGAATGATTGCCAGACCTGGCGGTACAGGCCGTTGCGCTTGATCTCGTCGACCACCACCCAGTCGGCATTCCTCAGGATCTCGAGCCGCTCCGCGGTCACCTCGCCCAGGCAGCGAATCGACAGGCCAGGCCCGGGGAACGGCTGCCTGAAGACCATCTCCTCGGGCATGCCCAGCTCCAGCCCGACGGCGCGCACCTCGTCCTTGAACAGGTAGCGCAGCGGCTCGATTAGCTGAAACCGCAGGCCTGGGGGCAGGCCACCGACGTTGTGATGCGTCTTGATCTTCGACGCGGTGGAGGCGACATCCGGCGCCGTCGACTCGATGACGTCGGGGTAGAGAGTCCCCTGCGCCAGGAAGTCGATGTGACCCAGAGTTGTCGCCTCCGCCTCGAAGACTGAGATGAACTCCCGGCCGACGATGCGTCGCTTCTGCTCAGGATCGATCACCCCACTCAGCGCTCCAAGGAATCGCTCGGTCGCGTCGACGTAGCGGATGTTCATGTCGAGGTTGCCGTGCATGACTTCCAGCACGCGCTCCGGCTCCTCTTTGCGCAGCAGGCCGTTGTTCACGAACACGCACGTCAGCTGATCCCCCACCGCGCGATGCACGAGAGTCGCGGCGACGGCCGAATCGACACCACCAGACAGCGCGCAGATGACCCTGCCTTCGCCGACCTGGGCGCGAATGCTCTCGGTAGCCTCGGCAATGAACGACCCCGCCGTCCAAGACGGCTTGCAGTGGCAAACTCCGAACAGGAAATTGCGCAGGACCTCCCGGCCGCTGGGCGTGTGGACGACCTCGGGGTGGAACTGGATGCCGAAGATTCCTTTGCCGTCGGTGAACGCCGCGACCGGGGAGTTGCCGCTCGTCGCGAGGAGCCGGAAACCGGGCGGCATCTCGCTCACGTGGTCGCCGTGGCTCATCCAGACCGGCAGCTCGCCCTGCAGGCCCCGAAAGATGCCGTTGGCTTCTTGCACCGACAGGAGCGCCGGCCCGTACTCGCGGGCTCGGCCGGGGTCCACCTTGCCGCCCAGGTGATGCGCTACCAGCTGCATGCCGTAGCAGATGCCCAGCACCGGTACGCCGGCGCGCAGGGCCTCGGGGTCGACCTGGGGTGCTCCTTCGTCGTAGACGCTGGAAGGCCCGCCGCTCAGGATCAGTCCCGCTGGATGTCGCGCCTTGAGCTCCGTCCATGGCGTTGTTCCGGGGACGAGCTCGCAGTAGACGTTCGCTTCGCGCACGCGGCGGGCGATTAGCTGGCTGAACTGCGACCCGAAGTCCAGAACGAGGATCGTCTGCTCGCGCACGCGTACCTTTCGGGGTCCTCGCGGCGAATCCGCGGGGTGAACCCGGGCCGCGGCGGTGGGGCTCAGGACTTGCCCATCCCCACGTGCTGGGCTTGCTGAAACACCTTGCCCTCAGTGACGATCGACGGCGCGATCACCAGCTCCGTGTGCTGGAACTCGGCGATGTCGCTCGCCCCGCACACGCCGAGCGCCGAACGGAGCGCACCCGCGAAGTTCTGAGTTCCATCGTCGACCCGCGCAGGTCCGAGCAGGATCTCGCGCAGCGTCGCTTTGGTCCCTACGTGGATCCGCGTTCCCCGGGGCAGGTTGGGATCTGGTGTCGCCATGCCCCAGTTGAATCCCCTGGACGCCGACTCCTCAGCGCCGGCGAGAGGAGTTCCGATCATGACCGCGTCAGCGCCGGACGCAAACGCCTTGCACACATCGGCGCCGATCCGCATCCCGCCGTCCGTGATGACCGCGACGCGCATGCCTCCGCGACGCATGTGCTCGTCGCGGGCAGCGGCTACGTCGGCGGTCGCCGTGACCTGCGGCACTCCCACCCCCAGCACGCCGCGTGTGGTGCACGCCGCCCCTGGCCCGACGCCAACCAGGAGTCCGGCGATGCCGGTCTCCATCAATTCCAGCGCCGTGTCGTACTGCACGCAGTTGCCGACGACGACCGGGATGTCACACGCACGGACGAGCTCTTCGAAAGAAAGCTGGTGGTACGAGCGCGACGAGTGGCGCGCCGTGAGGACGGTGCCCTGAACGACGAATACGTCTGCTCCCGCCTTCTGCGCGACGTCGGCCCGCTCTTCGGCCCGCGCGGGGACTGTCGACACCGCGCACGGCACGCCGGCATCCTTGATCGCCTTGATGCGCTCGCTGATCAACTTTGGCTTCACCGGCTCGCGATATGCCTCTTTGAGCACCGCGTTCACTGTCGCTTTGTCGGCCTCTGCGATCTTCTTGATGATCGGCGCCGAGTCTTCGTAGCGCGTGTGAACGCCATCGAGGTTGAGCACCGCGACGCCGCCCAGCTTGCCCATCGCGATCGCGAAGTCGACGTCCACGACTCCGTCCATCGCCGACCCCCAGAACGGAAGCGGCAACGTGAACACCGAACCCATCGCGAATCCGATGTCAACCTCGTCGGGGTTGAGGGTGACGCCTCCGGGGACCAGGGCGATCTCGTCGAACCCATAGGCGCGGCGCGCCCGCCGTCCGATCCCGATTTCGAGGCCAGCCTCTGCCCGGGAAACATCTTCTCGGGTCTCCAGCCGCGTCTGATTCAGGGTGTGCTTACTCCAATGAATGGGGCGGGTTCGCCGAATTATACCCGAGCCCTATCCTGTCATCGGATGTACCGCACGCTCGAATACCTCAATGGAATCGCCGACGACGATGTGCGGCGCCTTCGCGCGGTGGGCATCCATCACACCAACCAGCTTCTCCATCGGGCATCGCTCGCGATCGACCGTAAGCGACTCGAGAAGAAGACCGGCATCAGCGCCGACCGATTGCTGGAGTTCGTGCACCAATGCACCGTGCTTGAGGTTTCGGGCATGGATCGGTGGATCCCACTGATGCGGCGCCTGGGCATCGTCACGATGGAGAGCCTGCGTCGGCAGGACGCCGCCGAGCTCCACGCGAAGCTTCTCGAGGCGATCGGGCTCGCAGGTGCGCCGGGGGTGACCGATGTTCAGTACTGGATCAGCCAGGCGACTGCGCTTGACATCGTGGAAGAGCCCGAGCCGGTGGCGCCGCGGTCGGTCATCTCCTGACGAAGCAGCGCTACGCGGTGTTCCGGCGACGGTTCGCAAGAGCCTCGGTCAGCCGCTCCGCCAGCAGCGAGGGCGGGGTGAGCGACTTTCTGAGCCAGGCGAGCGCGCCGGCCGCGAACACCCTGTCCACGGCTCCGTCGAGATCCCCCAGGAAGTTGCTAAGCATGAATACCGGCAGGAGCGCGGCTTTGTCGCTTCGACGCAGGAGCTCCAGCGCCTCGGCGCCGCTCATGCCGGGCAGCTGCCAGTCGAGGACCAGGATGTCCGGAACCTCCGCGTCGAGCGCCCGGAAAAGGGAGGCTGCATCGCCAAGCACGACGACTCTGAAGCCGGCGTGCTCGAGCCCCAGTCTGTACATCTCGGCGACCGCCGGGTCGTCGTCGACGAGCATGGCGAACGGCGCCCGTCCCTCCTGCCACGACTCCGCCATAGTTGTCGAACTCGTGCCCCCCGGCATACCGAGAAGAGTACTACCTACGCATAAGGTGTGCAAGAGCCCTGCATTTGCTCTACAACACTTAATGAGTTGCTACACTTTAGGGGAGGTCAAGTGCCCGAGCACCAGGATCGAGCCGTCTACAGCATCGGCGCGGTAGCCCGCATGCTCGACGTCCCGGCGTCGACACTCCGAGCGTGGGAGGAGCGCTACGAGGTCGTGACTCCCAGACGCAGCGAGGGCTCGCAGCGCCTTTATTCGAGGGGCCAGGTCGAGCAGCTTCGCTACATCAAAGAACAGATCGAATCCGGGATGAGCGCCGCCGACGCGCATCGCCTGCTGGCCCGCGACCTCGAGGCCGGTCAGCTGCCCGCGGCGCCGGTCGGCGGCGATCCCGGACGCAAGCCGTTGGTCTTGATCGCGGAACGCGACGCGTATGCGGCCGATCTGGCGGAATATTTCCTGCGCACAGAGGGGTGTGAGGTCGCCATCGCGCTCGACGCAACTCAGGCGAAGCTGTACTTCGCCGAGCGGGCGCCCGACGCGGTGCTGATCGACCTTTTGATTTCGGGCGGGGCGGGCTTTCGTCTTCTTGCGGATTTCGCGAAAAGCGGTCACGCGCAACTGGTCGCCGTGTCGGCGATCGATAACGCCGCCGAGGCACTGCGCCTGGGTGCCGCCGCTTTCATGCGCAAGCCACTGGAACCGCTTGTCCTCGTCTCGACGATTCGCGACCTGCTCGGCACCAGCGCCCTCGCCCGGCAGCCTCAGAAGCGCCCCGCATCGTCTTGACCGATCGGCTGTCGACCGGAAACAAGCAGCTCGACGCGATCCTGCACGGCGGCCTGCTCAAGAACGCCATCAATCTCATCGTCGGGATCCCTGGAAGCGGCAAGACCATCCTGAGCCAGCAGGTGGCTTTTCAGAATGCGACACAAGAGCGTCCTGCCCTGTATCTCTCCACACTTTCAGAGCCGCTCGACAAGATCATCCGATACGCGGAATCGCTCCAATTCTTCGACCGAGAGGCGATCCGCGAGGGCCGCATCGTGTACGAGGACGTGGGCCAGGTCCTGGAGCAGGGGCTCGATGACGTCATCGGCACGATCGACCGCTACCTCAAGGAGATCAAGCCTGCGCTCGTCGTCATCGACAGCTTTCGCGCGTTCCACGCGATGGCTCCTGACGCGAGCTACTTCCGCCGCTTTCTCTACAGCCTGACCCGCCAGCTGACCGCCGCAGCCACAACCTCGGTATGGAACGCGCCGTATTCGCGCGCGCACGCGGTTGACGAAGCCGAATTTGCCGTCGCCGACGCGATCATCGCCCTGGACATTAAACAGGTCGCGGAACGAGAGGTGCGTGTCCTCCAGGTCATGAAGCTGCGAGGCAGCGGCTTTCAGTCGGGGGAGCACCTTTATCGCGTCACCGATCGCGGACTCGCCGTTTTCCCTCGCCTCGCCGATCTGCAGGACGAGGCTCGCTACGAGCTGAGCCCCGAACGCAGCGAAAGCGGTATCGCGGCGCTCGATGACCTGCTCGGGGGCACGGGGTACTGGTCGGGCGCCACCACTTTGATCGTTGGCCCGTCCGGCGTTGGCAAGACGCTGATGGGCCTGCACTTTCTCTATCACGGGGCTGAGGTCGGCGAACCAGGCATCCTGGCCACGTTCCAGGAGAACGTGAGCCAGCTGTCTCGCATCGTCAGCAGCTTCGGATGGTCGATCGACGACAAGAACGTCAAGATGTTCAGCCGGTCGGTCGTCGACCTCAACATCGACGAATGGGTCTATGACCTGCTCGCGTTGGTAGAAGCGACGGACGCAAAGCGCGTGGTCATCGACAGCATGGCGGATCTCGCCTCAGCAGCCGGAGACACGATTCGCTTTCGCGAGTGGATGTTCTCTCTGATCCAGCGTTGCACGCGCGCCGGAGTCAGCCTGATGCTCACGCAAGAGGTCGCTGAGCTGTTCCACCTGAACCGGATTTCTCAAGATGCCATCTCACACCTGGCCGACAACGTCGTGCTGCTCCAGTACCTGCGCGAAGGAGCCGAGCTGGCCCGCACCGTGACCGTGCTCAAGACGCGGGCCATGCCACACCGGCCCGTCGTCCACCGGTACGAGATTACCAACGAGGGCTTCACGCTCGGAGATGTCCTGACGCCGGCGCCTTAAGGAGCGGGCCGGTCGGGGCGGGCCTTTCAGCCCGCCCCCGGATTTGCTTTAAGGCGATACGGTCGCGAAGAAGGCGTCGGTGGGATTCGTGTTCGAGGTGACGGTCGATGTGCTCCTCGCCGGAGCACATGCTCCGCCGGTCGGGAAAACCTGGCCGGCCGAGTCGGTCGCGTCGCAGTTGGTCTTGACGAACAGCACTGCAAACCCGCTGCCGCTCGGCTGCAAACCCTCGTAGTCGCCGAGGAAGAATCCGCGGGCAACCGGCGCGGTCCGGGTGTCGAAGGGCTTCTGCGTGATGCGCTGCTCGTTGCCGAACGAGATCCCGGCGTTCGTCGAGTACTCGACCCAATAATCCGTGGGAAGGTTGCCCGTCTGGTTCGGCGTTAGATTGCGGGTGTCGTAATACGTCACGGCGATGATGCCGTTGTTCACCGCGACGGTGGGTGTGAACGTCGGCAGTCCCGAGGCCGTGTGTATGACCGTCGGGCCGATCCAGCTCTGACCACCATCGGTGGAGCGGACGAGAACGATCTGGTTATCCCATGCCCCGCTGCTCTGCTTCAGCTGCTTCTGGTAGTTGGTCGAGCTCTCCCATACGATGTAGAGGTTTCCGTTCGCGGGGTCGATGGCGACCTCTTCGAGCCCGTCGCCGACTCGTAGGGGTTCCCCCGTGTTGGGATCCCTGACGCCAAGGCTGTTGAACGGGGCGATGACCTGCGGCACCGTCCAGGTGTTGCCGCCGTTGGTGGACTTGACGAACGCGAGCTGGGCGTTGCTGCGCGTGCCCTGGAACGGGGTGTTCGGCGACACGATCAAGTCGGTGAAGTTGTACAGGTCGCCGTTGCGTGGATCCACCACGATGATGTTGCCGATGGTCTGCGAGCGGTTCTTGGTGTCGATGATGACCTTGGCCTGGCTCCAGGTGGCGCCATAGTCGGTCGTTTTCGAGAAGTAGGCGGGGCCCGTGTAGGCCGCCGTGTGCGGGTTGTCGTCGGGATTGTCGGTTGGCTCGATCAGCGTGTCCCAGACCGTGTAGGCGGTGCCTGGAGTTCGGGGATCTGCCGTGGTCGAGTTCTTGTCGGTGCTCTGCGCGAATTGCGTGAATGCCGATCCCGGGATCGGCTGGACATTCTGCCAGCTGGCGCCAAAATCTCTCGAGGTCGCGACCGCGACTGAGTTCGCCCAGTTCGGGTAACCGAGGTTGAACGCAAGTCCAGACGCATAGGCCGTCCCGTCGGGGCCAAAGGAGACCCACGGGTCAGAGTTCCTGAGGTAAATGGAGAGGGAAGAAGGCGTTCCTGTCGCGCACGCGTCCCAGGGCATCACGGAGTTGCTCCAGGTGGCGCCACTGTCCGAGGACACGCCAACACCGATCCCGTGGCCGCCGCCGTTCGACCAGCGGTCTTCGTGCCACTGGCCGATCACGTGATTGCCAAAGACCCCTAGCGTCGGCTCGACCTCCGCGTTCAAGTAGTTCCGGCCACCCGTTGCCGCGATCTGCGCCCCGTCTTGCGACGCGCATGCGGCGAGCGGTGAGACCAGGGCGGAAGCTCTCACCGGCGTCGATACGCCGGCCACCCCGTTGACCGATGCGACCAGGCTCAACGCGGCCGCAAGCGCGGTGAACGAGAAGACTTTCTTCAGCAATTCGAATCCCCCTTGTGACGACCCCCGGCTGCCTGAGTCCTTTGAAGTTAATCCCAGGCGGTCCGCTCGCGCAACCAGGCGATCGCTGGCCTGGCTGGGATTAGAGAAAGACGCCCCTCCGCAGCTTCAGGTTGTCGTAGACCCCTCGCTGGATGGTCTCTCGCACCTCGTCCGCCAGCGCCATCACCTGGTGCTGATCCTCGGCCGCCGCGAGCGGAAGGTCCGCCACCTCGATCGGCGGATGGAACTGGATCCGCCACTTGCTCGGCAACGGGATCATGCCGAGCGGCCCGAGCCAGGGCCAGAACGGCGTCACCGGAAAGTACGGGAGACCCAGCAGCTTGGCCAACGGCCTCAGATCGCCGACCATCGGGTAGATCTCCTCCGACCCGACGACCGAGATGGGGATGATCGGCGCGCGCGCACGGATGGCCGTCGCCACGAACCCGCCGCGTCCGAACCGGCGAAGCCGGTAGCGGTCGTGAAAGCTCTTGCCCGTGCCGCGCGTGCCCTCGGGAAAGACGAGGACGAGCTCATCGCGCTCGAGGAGCCGGCGCGTGTCGTCGGGATGGCCGACAGCCTGACCCGTTCGGCGCAGGAACCAGCTCATCACCGGCATACCCATGAACTGACTCGCGACAAGCGCACGCACGTGTCGCGGATGCGAATGCTCCGTGAAGACGGCCGTCTTGATCATCGTCCCGTCCCATGGAAGGACGCCCGCGTGGTTGGCTACGAGCAGCGCTCGCCCCGTCGCCGGCACATGCTCGACGCCGACCGTCTCGACGCGCCAGTAGTCGCGGTAGAGCGATTTGAACAGCGTGATGAAGGACTCGGTCCACTGCGCGTCAAAGCCGAAGTCGTCGACCTCGTAGTTCGCGCCGCGGCGCGCCAGCTCGCGCTGCTGATAGATGAACTGGAGCATCTCCATGATCCGGTTCATGTCGATGACCTCGCGGCCCGTCATCTCGCGCAAGCGCGTCGCGAGGTCACTGAGCCCCTGGATGGCGTACATCGGTGCCCGACGCTGCAGGCGGCGGATCGGCTTCGGCAGGCGGAACCCCTCGCGCGGCGGGACCACGATCTCGGCCTTCTGGCTGTTGCGCCGGCGCTCTCGGGGCGTCGTTGGCGCGATCAAGTCTTGGGTAACTCCACTCCGTTCCTTCGGGAACCCCGTCCCGCGGCGACGGGGCTGGTCGAAGCGCCCGATGGGCTCAGCTGGCGCTCTCTTCGGCGGCGCTGTTGGAGATATATCTGGAGCTCGTATTCCTGTGGCGGCGATGGGGCATCGATGAGCTCGACCTGCTTGCCCATCGCCAGCGCGTCCATCGCCTGCCGAGAGCTGTAGGAAGGCTTCCACCCGAAGGCGGACTCGAGACGCGAGCAGTCCATCACAGAGCCGAAAGCGATGATGTCGGCGAGGTGGGAAGGTAGCTCGACGCCGGCGAACATCCTGAGGCCGAGCCTCGCGAACCAGCGTCCGTACGGTGGCAGAATCGGTGCGGGACTGCCACCCATCACGCCAATCGCCTGGCTCAGCAGCACGACGCCGTCGCCGGCGACGTTGAAGACGCCCGGGTGTCGACCCATCGTCGCGCGGACGATTGCCTCGACCGCATCGTCCTCATGCATGAGCTGCAAACGGGGATCGAAGCCCGCGAAAGTGGGAACGATGGGCAGCGACAGATAACGCGCGAGACTGGTGCCCTCGCTTACGCGCAGACCCAATCGCAGCACTGTCGCGTCGCAGCCTTCATTGCGCACCGTGAACTCGCTGACGAGCTGCTCCATCTCGAGCAGGTCGCGGGTCAAGCCTGACGCGGCCCTGTCGAAGTTGACCATGTCCTCGGAGAAGAACGAGGGGTCGTTCGGTCCGGCGCCGTAGATGGCCTGGCTGGATTTGACGACCAGCCTGCGGACCGGACTCGACGGGGCTGCGCATCCGACCAGCACGTTCATGGTCCCGATCACGTTCGTTTCGTGAGTCGAGCGCGCGTCGTGCGGAGAATCGACAAGCACCGCGAGATGCACGAGCGTGTCGATGCGAAGCCGGCGGATCAGCTTGCCGATCACCGAAAGCCTGGTGTCCGCATGGACGAAATCCATCTCTTCCAGCGCGCTGATGGGGTCGGCGAGGTCGCACCCGAACAAGACGGGGACCTGGGTCGCGAGCCTGCGCGCGACCTCCGCGCCAAGAGGATTCGAGACGCCGGTGACCAGGACGCGGTGAGGCCGAAAGGAGGTGACTATCCCCTCAATCTAAGGCAGTGGAGCCGAGGCCGGATTCATTCAGGGCGTTTGCAGGCTAGACAAGTACGACTGCCGACAACCTGAATGTCAACGGGGAGTTTGGCGGGAGGCCCTGATCCCGCGCTCTACGGATAGATCCCTCGAACCGTCGTTGCGTTGGCCACCCGCTGTACCGCAAGCGCGTAAGCAGCCGCGCGCATGTCGATTCGCTTGTTCACAGACGTGTGGAGGATCTCGTAGAAGGCTCGCGTGATCACATGGTGCAGCTTCGTGTTTATCTCTTCCTCTTCCCAGAAGAAGGCCTGGAGGTCCTGCACCCACTCGAAATACGAGACGATCACGCCGCCTGAGTTGGCGAGTATGTCGGGGACGAGGAAGATCCCTTGCTCGTGCAGGATCGGGTCAGCCTCGGGCGAGACGGCTGCGTTCGCCCCCTCCGTGATGAGGCGCGCCCGAATCCGACCCGCGTTTTCCCCGGTGATCTGGTCCTGCACCGCGGCCGGCACGAGCACCGTGACGGGCAGCTCGAGCAGCTCCGCGTTCGTCACCGGGTCAGCCTTCTTGAACCCGCTCACACCCCCCCGCACCTGGCGATGCTCGTCGAGCGCCGCCAGGTCCAGGCCCTTGGGGTTGTAGACGCCACCCTTGGAGTCGCTCACCGCGACGATGTTGAGCCCTGCCTCGGAAAGCAGGCGAGTGGTCGACCGGCCGACCTGGCCGTAGCCCTGCACCGCGACGGTCGGCGTCTCGTCGTCTATGTGCAGGTACTTGAGGGCCTCCAGGGTCAGATAAGTGGCTCCGCGGCCGGGCGCCTCGACTCGGCCTTCCGAGCCTCCCACGTCGACAGGCTTGCCCGTCACCGAGGCCGTGACCGAGTGGCCCTGGTGCATGGAAATGGTGTCCATGATCCACGCCATGATCTGCGGGCTGGTGCCCATATCCGGCGCGGGGATGTCCTTTTCCGGGCCGATGAGGATCGCGATCTCGGTCGCGTAGCGCCGGGTCAGGTGCTCGAGCTCGTTCTGGCTCAGCTTGCGCGGATCGACCGCCACGGCGCCTTTCGACCCGCCATAGGGGATGCCGACCGCAGCGCACTTCCAGGTCATGAGCATCGCGAGCGCCTTGACCAGGTCGAGGTCGACGTCCGGGTGGTACCTGATGCCGCCCTTGGCCGGTCCGCGGCTGATGTTGTGCTGAACACGCCAGCCGGTGAAGACGTGCACCGAACCATCGTCCAGGCGGACCGGAAAGTGCACCGTCAGCTCGCGCTTGACCTCGCGGAGACTTCGCCGCGCGTCATCGGAAAGGCCGATGACGTCCGCTGCGGCGTCGAATCGACGCTGGGCGGTCTGGAACGCGGAAGCGCGAGTTTCGACCGCCATGTGACGGCTTCCGATAGTAACTCGCTGGTGCCCGCTGGGCGCGCGTGGATTACTCGCCCGGCCGAGAATTGGCAGCGATGCCACCCCGCCGGCTAGCCAGCTTCGGCCTCATCGCCCTTGTCGCCCTGGTGACGGGCTTTGTGCTTGCCGACCAGATCCGAGCTCAGCTCCTTACGCCGTCCAACCAGGTGGCCCGTTACCAGGCCCTCCTGCGCAACGTCCGGCAGCTCGAATCGACCAACGCCGGTTACCGGCGGCAGATCGCGGAGCTGCGCACCGACATCGACGCGCGCGAATCGGAGGCCGCGGCGCACTCCGCGTCCACTCAGTCGTTGAAGAACCAGGTCGCCGACCTGCGCGCCCACGCGGGGCTGATCGCCATGCACGGTCCTGGGGTCGAGGTCGTGCTGCGCAACGGGGTCGCCGGGCCAGGGCCGGGCGGCGGGACGGGCTTCCTCGTCAACTTCGAGGATCTCCAGGACGTCGTCAACCTGCTTTTCACCCAGGGCGCCGAAGGCATCGCCGTCAACGGCCGCAGGCTGACACCTCTGAGCGCGTTTTCCGGCACGGAGGGCCAAGTCGTGATCGACCAGGGGCCGCCGCTTGCGTCACCCATCACGGTTGCCGCGGTGGGCGACCGTAACCGCATGTCTGACGCTCTCGGCAATCAGTCGTCGCTGCCGGACATACGCGCCCGCGAGGTTCAGTTCCAGCTCCGGCTGACGTTTACGGGAAGCCCGGACGTCGCCTTGCCGGCCTATGACTCGAGCCTCCAGATACCAGATGTCCGCCCGGCCTAGAACCCCGCGGCGGGCCAGCCGGATCAGCGGCGTCAGCGTGTGGCTGATCGCGTTGCTGGTGGCGCTCGTGGCCACGATACAGATCCGCAGCGAGGCGGAGGTCGAGCGCAGCCTGGTCGGCGTCGATGCCACCTCGCTCGCGTTCCTGATCGATGACCTGCATCGCGCCAACGACTCGCTCAGCGTCGAGAAGGCCGACCTCACACAGCGGCGGGCGACGCTGCAATCCGGCGGCAGCGGAGCCGCGGACCAGGTGCTGACGGATGAGGCCAGCCGACTGCGCGCGCTGGAAGGTCTTATCCCTGTCCGCGGACCAGGGGTGGTGATGACCGTCGATGCGAGCGGGCTCACAGCCCTCGATCTGCAGGACGCGCTGAACAACCTGGCGGCCGCCGGCGCAGAGGCGATCGAGGTCAACGACCGGCGCGTCGTCACCGGGGTGCCGATCGGCGAGACGAGCGACGGCGCCGCGGTCGACGGCGTTGTCATCGCCCCGCCATGGAAGATCTCCGCGATCGGCAACCCTGACCGGCTTTCCGATGTCGCTGGTGCGATGTCGCAACAGCTTCGCGCCGACCGGCGCGTGCGGTCGGCCGGCTACCGCGTCGAGGCTGACGTTGTGATTCGCTCGGTGATCAGCGAGAAGCCTTTCGTTTACGCCGTGGCGTCGTAGACCCATTCGACGCGCCGGCTTTCTTCAGCTGCGCCGACAAGCGGTCGAGGCGTTCGTTGATCCGGTCGATGTCGCGCCGCGTGGGGATGCGGAGACGCTGGAGCGCGCGCTCGATCGCGTCATCGGCCATCGTCTCGAGGCCCTCGCGACGGCGACCGACCTGGGTCCGCAGATCCGCCGGGACGTTGAGCGTCTTCCTCACGTAATCGAGCAATGCCTGGCCGCGATCGTGCAGCATCTCACCGCCCGCGTCGACGATTCGAGCCGGCCCACGTTTCTCCTCCGAAAGCACGATCTGCGAAAGAGTGACTTGAGTCAGATCGCTTCCGTTGTCACGGTCGACAACTTTGATTTCACTGCCGTCGCGCACCAGCTGCGCGATTTCATCGAGCGTGATGTAGCGACTCGCGCGAGTGTCGTAGAGCTTGCGGTTTGCGTACTTCTTGATAAGGTGTCGTTCGGGGGCTGTCGTCACTCGGGGGCCCATTCTAACGCGGTGCGTTAATCGCTCCGCGCGGCTTGGTTCATGGAGGTGGTGCATGGCAAAGAGGAAGCGCACACGCAGGCAATCCGGCATTGTCGGACGCGCAATGAGTGCCGGCCGGCGGGCTCTACGCGAGGCGGAGAAGCGAGTCCCGCCTGACTTGCGGCGTCAGGTGGAGAGCAGGCTCAAGGAGGCGGACAAGAGCGCGCGGGCCGCGATCAAACAGTTGCAGGTGCAAGCCAAGAAGGCCAGCACGCGAGCCGATGTGAACAGTGTCTTGAAGCGCATCGACGGCCTGACCAAGCAGGCGCGCCAGGTTGCCCGCGGCACGAGCTCGAGGGCGGCGTCGACCCGGCGTCGCGCGACCAGCACGACCAAGCGAGCCGCCGGCGCGACCCGCCGCGCTGCGACCACTGTCAAGAAGACGGCCACCACGACAAAGCGAAAGACCGCGAGCCGTGCCTCATCGACACGCCGCGCGTCAACGACAGGCCGCGTCGCACCCACCACTCGGCGCACGGCAACGCCGCGGCGGCGATCCACCGCCAGGCGACCAGCAGCCACCGAGACGATGCCGGCGATGCCGGAAACGATGGCGCCCGAAGCGGGCGGCGCGGTCGAGATGGGCGAGATCAGCGAGAGCTGATTCTCGCGCGCGCAGGGCGACGCGCCGCATCCAAGGCACCGTGCACGACCACTCCGCCCAGGAGAACGGCTCTTGGGCGGAGCTCCTCCCACTTGACCTCGGCGTCCTCGTCGAGGGGATCACCTTGATAGACCTGTGCGTCAGCGAGCATTCCCGGCTCGAGCGTGCCCTTGAGGTTTTCCTCAAAGCTGGCGTACGCGCCGCCTGACGTGTACGCGCGCAGCGCCGCGAGCAGGCTGATGCCGTTGACCTGGTCGTCGACGGCGACGCGGATCCCCGGCCAGGGATTCGGATCGGGCGAAACAGGCAGGTCGGAGCTGAATGCGACGGGAACCTTCGCGCGCAGCAAGCCGCGGTGCGGGGCGAGGTGCGAGCGGTCGCGGACCGGAAAGAAGATGGTCGAGGCGACGCGGCCGAACCGCGCGGCCATCGGCTGCATGACCGCGATCATGCCCAGGCTTGCCAATCGTGCCTGCAGGTCGGGCGGACAGATCGTGCAGTGCTCGACGCGGTGCCTCATGTGGGCGCCGTGTGAGGCTTCGACGGCGTCGCACATCGCCTCGATCGCCCCGTCGCCAATGGCGTGAGCCGCGACCTGCAGACCGGCGGCGGTGGCCCGTGCGACGAGGTCGCGCAGCTCCTCGGGCGTCGTGCGCCAGACCCCGCCTCCGGAGCGCATCGCGACGCGCTCGGCGCCTCCGTCGACGAAGATCTTGATCGGTCCGGCCCGCACCATCGAGCCACCGAAGCCGCGCTGCACGCCGAGCCGCGAGGTCGCCTCCAGCAGCTCCCAGGAAAGGAACTCGTTGACGCGGAGGCGCAGCTTTCCGTCGCATGCCAGTCGTTCGTACGCGCGGAGGTCGTCGGCAAACCCGCGGTTGACCGCCGCGCCCACGGACGTGATGCCTCGCGACACCAGCAGGTCCTGGGCCTTGAGTACGCCCTCGATCCTTCGCGTGAGGCTAGGCGCGGGCTGGACGTCTGCGACGAGCCGCATGGCGGACTCGAGCAGGAGTCCGTTGGGGCTGCGGTTCAGGTCCCGGCCGATCCGCCCGCCGGGCGGGTTCGGCGTCTCTTGCGTGATGCCGGCGGCCGCCAGCGCGGCGGAGTTGGCAACACGCGAGTGTCCTCCGCGCTCATCGATGAAGGCGGGCCGGTCCCCTGTAACGCGGTCCAGCTCGCTGCGGTGGGGCTGCCGGCGCTCGGTCAGCTCGTCGGTGCGGTAGCCCATGCCCTGCTGCCACTCGCCGGGCTTGAGGCCCCGCCCATGATCCTGCAGTCGGTCGAGGATATCGTCGATCCCACGAGCGCCACCGAGGTCCGCGGCGAACCGCGTCAGCCCGTAATAGACCACGTGTGCGTGCGCGTCGTTGAAGCCGGGGAGGACGGTGGAGCCTTTGAGCTCGACGACGCGAGTCCCCGGCCCGCGCAGCTTCATGACCTCACGGCCGCCGCAACCGAGGACCTTGCCGCCGGCGATCGCGAGGTGGCTGTGCGGATTCAACCCGGTCCGTCCGAGCGTGCGGATTCGCCCGCCCGCCAGGATCATTTCCGCTTCCATTCAGCGCGGTTAGATTAGTCGGGTGCCCGGGATCGACCTTCGCTCCGATACGGTCGCCATGCCCAGCCCGGAGATGCGCCAGGCGATGGCGACGGCGCCCCTCGGCGACGACGTTTTCGGCGACGACCCGACCGCCAACCTCCTCATGAAGGTGGCGGCGAAACGGATGGGCAAGCAGGCGGCGACCTTCGTGCCCAGCGGCACCATGGGAAACCTGATCGGGATCGCCGTCAACGCTCAGCGAGGCGAGGAGCTCATAGCGGACGCCGACTCCCACGCCTTCTACTACGAGACGGCGGGAGCCGCGGCGGTTTGCGGCGTCCAGATCCGGCCCATTGCGACCGAGGCCGGCGTCATGTCACCGCAGCAGGTCGCCCAGGCGGTCCGGCCCCGCGACGATCCGCACCAGCCGATCACGGCCGCGATCACATTTGAGAACACCCACAACAGGCACGGCGGCATCGTGTGGCCGCTCGAGGCCTTGCGCGCGGCCAGCGACGCGGCGCACGAGCAGGGGTTGCGCGTGCATCTGGATGGCGCCCGCATCTTCAATGCGGCTGTTGCCCTTGGCGTCGATGCTTCGGACATCGCGGACTGCGCCGATACCGTCACCTTCTGCCTCTCGAAAGGACTCGCGTGTCCGGTCGGCAGCGTCTTCTGCGGATCCGAAGAGGACGTGGAAGAAGCGAGACGGTGGCGCAAGCGACTTGGCGGAGGCATGCGCCAGGTGGGCGTGCTCGCCGCGGCCGGGCTCATCGCCCTCGAAAAGATGGTCGATCGCCTCGCACAGGACCACGCCAACGCGCGGACGCTCGCCGAAGGGCTGGCCGAGCTGCCCGGCGTGCGCTGCGACCTCGGTCGCGTGCAGACCAATCTCATCTACTTCGAGCTCGAGAGGATGCCGGCTCCCCTGTTCGTGGATGGGTGCGCCAGGCAAGGTCTCCTGAGCGACTCGACGGGGCCTCGCAGCATCCGCTTCGTGACGCACTACGGGATCGAGGCCGAAGACGTCCAATCCGCGCTGAAGATCTGCGAGGAGGTGCTCACGGCATGAGCGCACGGATGTCGCCGGACGGGATGTACTACTGGGACGGCCAGAGCTGGGTCAGCACGTTGTCGTACGACGGCCGATCTCGGTGGAACGGGACGGCGTGGGTGCCCGCCGGCGAGCAGCCGCTGGCGGCCCCTCCTTACCAGCCTCAGCGCACGGCTCGGCAGCCCACGTCGTGGACACGCCCCATGCAGTACGCGGTCGCCGGTTGGTACGCGGTCTCGGCCCTTTACACCCTGACGCTTCCGTTCTGGATGAGCGGAATGACGTCGGCGATGATGAGCGCGAGCTTCGAGCGCCAGCAGCGGCTGAACCCCAACATGGCGCCACTGTCACCAGAGCTCATCCAGACCATGACGACGTTCATGAATGGGGTGCTTTGGGTGTCGGCGCTGGTTGGAGCTGCCGTCTGCGCCTTGCTCTTGGTCGGAGCATTGAGGCGCTGGACGTGGACCTTTTACGTGGTGCTCGTGTTCCTCGGCCTGGGCTCGCTGTCGGGGCCGTTGAACCTGATCAACCTGTTCGACAGCCGCGCCTACGACGCCGCGGTGGGCTACGCCTTGCCGACCGGCCTTTACGTGGTCGGGTTGATCTTCTGGATTCCGAGCGTCGCGTTGTTCGTCTGGATGCTGATCGCCGCGATCAAGCGCGGGCCGTGGGCGATGACTCGGCCGAGCGCGAGCTGAGGAGACTCGCCAGAAGCGCCGGGTCGATGTTGCCGCCGCTGATGATCGCCACCGTCGTCGGCCCCGGCGTCAGCTGCTCCAAAGAGGCATAGGCCAGGGCCCCGGCACCCTCGGCGACCACCTTCGCTGCGGAGGCGAGCTGAGGGACGGCCGCTTTGAGCCGCGGCTCGGGCACGATGAGCCAGCGATCGACACCTTCCTTGAGGAGGTCGTACATATGCCGGTCAAACGGGGCCGTCGTGCCGTCGGCGATCGTCCCCGGCTGGATGGCCGCGGGCGCGCCGCCGGCCGCGAAAGCGCGTTCCCACAGCGGGTAGCCGTCGGACTGAACACCGATGATCTCGACCTCCGGCCGCATGCCCTGGATCGCAGACGCAATGCCCGTGACCAGTCCGCCTCCGCCAACCGGAATCACCACGCGCCTGAGGTCGGGGACGTCATCGAGCAGCTCCAGACCGATGCCGCCATGACCCGCCATTACCTCCTCGTCCGCGAATGGGTGAATGAATGACTCCGGTTCGTTGTGCCAGCCCTCGTCGGCGATCCAGCCGAACAGCTGATCGCGCGGCATCGGAATCGGCGTCGCGCCCCATCGCTTGACCCCGGCCACCTTCGTCTCTGGGGCCGTATCGAACATGACCACGCGGCACGAAACGCCGAGCTTCTTGGCCGCGTACGCGCATGCCTGCGCGGCATTCCCGGCGCTAACCGTGAGCAAACCGCGACGCAGGCTCTCGGGAGGCAGCGCCAGTGCCGCAGCAAAAAAGCCTCGCACCTTGAAGCTGCCGGTGGGCTGGAGGCATTCCAGCTTGAGCAGTGCGCCCTCGACCGGGACCATTGGCGTTCGCAGAACGTGCGGGGCCGCGCGTGCGGCGGCCGCGCGCACGCGCTGGAGCGGGATCACGCAGGTAATCGTAAGAAGACTGGGTCCGGGCATACTCTTCACATGCCGATTTACGAGTACCGGTGCGAGGAATGCGGGAAGCGCTCGTCCGTGCTGCTGGCCAGCTATTCGTCGCCCGACCCTCTATGCCCCCACTGCGGCAAGCCTGCCCTGCGCCGGCTTGTCTCGACTTTCGCCACCGTCAGCTCAGGAGAGGGCGACGATGACTTCGGCGGTGGAGATGACTTCGGCGGTGGCGATGACGACCTCGGCGGCGGGGATGACTTCGGCGGCGGCGACGATGATTTCTAGGTAGCCAAACCCAGCACTTCGTTTGCTGCCCGGATCAGGTCGTGACGGTGGGTTTCGTCGGAGGCGAAGATGCGGAAGAGCGCCATCCGAACCGGCAGGCGTTTGAACAGGTCGAGCACGCGGCTCTGGCGGTAGCTGTCCTCGAGCGGCTCGTAGAAAAGGATATCGGCGGTTTCCGTCATGGGGTTGAAGGCGCGCGATTCCTGCGCCGCCACGTCCACCTCAAATGCGATCTCCCGAAGGTGCGGGGGGAGGTGATCGCGCAGACGGCTCGCGAACTGCGCGCGGGTGACGCCCAGGGCCCCGCTCGGAATGTCTCGGGCGTCGGTGTGACCCTGGTAGATCAGCTTCCACTTGAGCTTGCGCGCCACCACGGCGGCCCACGCCTCGCCCAGCTCGCGGCGCTGGGCGTCGTCAGACCCGCGAGCCCAGCGATCGACGTCGGAAAGCAGCGACCACTCGGTCAGCACGAGGTAGCGGTCCAGGTGCTCCAGCGGATTACCCCCGAGCAAGAGCTCGATGGTCGGGCGAAACACCTCGCGCAGCTGGAGGTCGATCCGGCGCACCGTCCGGTGGAAATACACCTGGTGATAGAGGTAGAGCCGCGAGTTGAGAAACATGTACAGCGCTTCCGCGGCGTGCGAGTGCAGCGTCAGCCCCCGCTCCGAGATGAAGGAATAGTGAATGATCCGCTGCACGTCCACCGGGCCGGCCGACACCCCACATATATAGGAATCGCGAGGGACGTAGTCCATGTTGTCGGCCGAGAATGGGCCAATCAGGGCGGGCCGCAGGACCGCGAGCCAGGGCGGCGGTTGAAATCCTTCCAGCTCGCTCGAAGAGATGAGGTAGGCAACCCAGCGGGGATCGATCCTTTCGCCCGATTCGAAATCAGCCGAAGGTGAGGCGCCCAGCTCGCCGATGAGGCCGGCGAGCGGCCCGGTGATCAGCGCCCTTCCGACAACCTCGTGGTCGATGCCCCAGGTGTCGAGATAGTTCTCGTCGAAAAAGTGGCCGAAAGGCCCGTGGCCGACGTCGTGAAGCAAGCCCGCGATCCGCATCGTCTCCTCGACGAGCTGGGGCGACGGCACATCGCGGCACGACGCCTTCAAAGACGGGTAGAGGTGACTCGTCCACTCGCCCGCGAGATGCATCGCGCCGAGGGCGTGCTGAAAGCGAGAGTGTTCGGCGGTCGCGAAGACCCACCACGCGCTCTGCAGCTGGTGAATCCGGCGCAGACGCTGCATCCAGCCGGTGTCTACGAGGTCCTGCTCGGCTGCCTGGCCGGCCACCCCGCCTGGCCCGCCCTTCGTGATGCGAAGGTATCGGTAGATGGGATCGCTCGACAGGTTGACCCGTGAATATTCCGAGCGCGCGTCGCCCATCACAGGATTATTGCGGTGAACCGACTTTTGATGGAGGGGGTCGAGCTATTTAACAGCGGGCGCTACTGGGACGCGCACGAGGCCTGGGAGCGCGAGTGGACCCCCGACCGCAAAGGCCCCGACGCAGGCTTCTACAAGGGGTTGATTCAGGTCGCGGCGGGCTGCCTCCACTACACCCGCCATAACCGGCGTGGTGCCGTCAACAAGTGGCGCACCGGAGCCGACTATCTGAGGCCCTACCTCCCGCGGCACCACGGCGTGGTCCTCGAGCCTCTCGTGCGTGCAGTCGACGGGTACCTCGAGGCTCTATCGCGACCCGATTGGCCAGAGCTCGATTTGCCGCAGATCGGTCAGGAGTAAGGCGGAAAGCGCCTTCCGGCACCGGCTTCGATCAAGCCGCCATGGCCCAGCCGGAGAAGGTCCCCCGCGTCCGCGCGGCCGTACGCGAACACAAACGGCAGCAGCAGGTCGAGCGAGCTGTTGCGCCCGAAGCCGGCGCACGAAGCGACCCCCACCACCGCGGCTTCGCCGAGCCGGCCGAGCCACAGCATGCTGCCGGGGTGCATCGGCGCACCAAGCTGGAGAAGGTCTCCCCCCGCATGCGTGAGCTCGGCGTAGGCCGGATCTAGCGGGTCTATCGCAGAAGCTCCCGCGAACAGGACGAGCTCGGCGCCGCTGTCGATCGCTTCTCGGTACGCGGCCGCGACCGCCTCGTCGGTCCGGGCTACTTCGCGCACCGCCAGCACCGTGGCGCCGTACCAACCGAGCTTGGCCGTGACGGCGGCTCGAAACAGATCGCGGGCCTTTGGCTTCAGGCGCTCGGTGGCCACGACAAACGTCTTCAGCGGCCGAAAAGGCAGCAGCTCTACAGCTGGTCCACTCTCCCGGCACAGCCGCTCTGCTTGCTCGATCAACGAACCCGGGACCGCCACGGGTGTGACCTTGCAGCCGGCAACCTCCTCGCCCTCGGCGACGGCTTGACCGTCCATCAGGGTGAATACCGAGATGTAGCCAAGGCGGTTGATGGCGTCGATTACGTTGCCGCGGACGCGGACCAAGCCCCGGCCCCGGGCGATCAGGCGCGACTGACTTTGCACCGGTCGCGTGGCTTCGAGCCCGGGACCCGACAGCGCGGCCGCCAGACGTGCTGCGGCGGCATCCTCGTGGACATCACCATGCTCCAGCTCGATCACGTGGATCTCGCCGCTCTGGTTGACGCGATGGAGATCCTTGGCCTGGAGGATGCTGCCCTTGCGCAGGTCCGGTCCCAGGTCATGGACGAGCACGCGTCCTTTAATGTCGGCCTCGGTCGCCGTGGGGCCCGCGAGCCGGATCGCTTTCATGTATTGATGAGGATAGATTCGACAATGAGTCCTCCCCCGGTCCGGCTCTACAACACGTTCACACGCTCGAGGCAAGAGCTCAAACCGATTCGCGACGGGCTCGTGCGAATTTACTCGTGCGGCCCGACGGTGTACCGCTACGTCCACGTCGGCAACCTGCGCACGTTCATGCTGCCCGACCTCCTGTGCCGGAGCTTGAGCTACCTCGGCTATCGGACGCAGCAGGTGATGAACATCACCGACGTCGGCCACCTCACGGACGACACGTTCGATCGCGGGGAAGACAAGATGCTGGTCTCGGCCCGCCTGGAAAACAAGTCAACCGAGGAAATCTCCGCCTACTACGCCGACGCATTCCTGGCCGACGTTCGCAAGGTGAACATCCAGCCGGCGATCGAATATCCGCGAGCCACGCAGTACATCCCTCAGATGATCGACTTGATCGAGAAGCTGATCGCTCAGGGGCACGCGTACGAGATCGACGGCACCGTCTATTACGACATCGCCACGTTTCCGGCCTACGGCCGCCTGTCGCGCAATACGACCGACACCTTGCTCATCGGGGTACGCGGCGATCCCGACCCCCGCAAGAAGCATCCAGGCGACTTCACCCTCTGGAAGGCGGGAGGCGAGCATCGGCAGCAGGTGTGGCCGAGTCCCTGGGGTGAGGGATTTCCCGGTTGGCACATCGAGTGTTCGGCGATGTCGCTCTCGCTCCTTGGAGAGCGGTTCGACATCCACACCGGGGGCGCCGACAACGTCTTTCCCCACCACGAGGCGGAAATCGCGCAGTCCGAGGCAGTGACCGGGCACCGGGTGGTGGGGCTCTGGATGCATGGCGGCCTGTTGATGCTGTCCGGCTCGCGGATGGCGAAGTCGGCGGGCAACTTCTTCCGCATCACAGAGCTCGAGGAGCAGGGGTTCGATCCGCTGGCATTCCGCTACCTTGCCTTGCAGGCGAAGTACCGCGCGCCGCTCAACTTCAGCACTGAGGGGCTGGCCGGAGCCGACCGAGCGCTCAGGCAGTTGCGGGAGCGAGTCGCAGAGTGGTCAGCGGGTGGGTCTCCGCCCGATTCACACGATGACTGGGAGTCACGCTTCCGCGCGGCGATCAGCAACGACCTGGACCTGCCGGCCGCGATGGCGCTCGTCGCCGGGCTCTTGCGATCGTCGCTGCCCGCACCCGCGAAGGCATCGCTCCTCAAGAGATGGGACGCTGTCCTGGGTCTTGACCTGAGCCGTGAATCGCCACCTCATGCCCTGCCGGTCGGCGCGGCGGCATTGCTGGAGGCGCGAGAGCGGGCCCGTGCCGCGAAAGACTTCGCGAGGTCGGATCAGCTTCGCGCAGAGCTCGCCGGGCTCGGAGTTTCGGTCATCGACACCCCAGAGGGACAGCGCACAAAGAGATAAGGACGAGCAATTCTTTGGCGGCGGGTTTAGTTTGGCCGCAGCCTCGCGCCTCACTCTGGCGAAGCTGGAAAGGTGGCCCCCGGTGTCAAAAAAAGGGGCCGAACCTTGCGGCCCGGCCCCACGAGAGGAAGGGGTCGAAGAGATTCGCCTACGGGCGCGGCGAGACGTGCACCGGCAGGTGCTGTCCTGCCTGATCGACCGGCTCGGGGTCGAGCGTCGGAACGGTGCCGCTCTGGCCTTTGGGCGTCGGGTGTGTTTTGTCCTTGCCATGGCCGTTGGCGTTGCCGTTGGCGTTGCTGTTGCCATTCGCGTTGGGATTGGTGTTTCCGTTGCCGTGATGCCGCGCCTCGCTGGCCACAGCCGCGCCGTGCTGCTGCGCCAACGCGCTTACGCAGTCGCCGATACCGTGCTGCCCGTCGGCGAGCTCCGCCTTGCACGCAGCCACACGCTCGCTGACCTGCTGGCCCCAGTCGGATGGGTTGAGGCTGCCGGTGGTCGCGGTTCCGGCGATGGTGACCGCGGCAGCTGCCACGGCGACGCCGGTCAGCAACTTGAGCGAGAGCGCGGCGCCGGCGCCTCCGAGCAGCGCCCGCGCGGCGCGGCGGTTCTGGAGCGTGCGTCGGGGCGGTATCGGTAGGGCCGCGATCGGATCGAGGACCCGGTGCAGCTCCTGCTCCATCTCCCGTTCGAGGTCACTCATCTGTAGCAAGCCATAACGCCGCGAGCCGGCTGACCAACCATTTTTTGCCACTAGCGCCCGAGCACGCCCTGCAGCTGCTTGCGGGCCGCGGCCAGCCTGGAGGCGACCGTCTGTTCGGGTATCCCCAGGGCCGCGGCTATCTCGCGGTTGCTGTAGCCGTGGAAGTGCCTCAAAACCAGGGCGGCTGCCTGCCGGGTGGGGAGCTTCTTGATCGCCTTGATGAGGTCGGAGCGCTCCGCCACGTCCGCGGGGTCCGGACCCGGATCGGGACGGCCCAGGCGACGGATCAGCTCGCCGGCCTGGCGCAGCCGCTGGCGGCGGCCGTTCGAGATCGCCACGTTGACCGCGATCCTGTGCAGCCACGCTTCGACCGGCGCGTCCGGCTTCCACGCGGCCCAGTTCCTGTAGGCCCGCTCGAACGTCTCCTGGGCGCAATCCTCGGCTGTAGCTCTGTCGCGCACCAGGATGATCAGCGTGCCGAAGATCCTTCGGTACGTGTCCCGGTACAGACGCTCGAAATCTGCCTCGGAGCCAGGCTGGTACGGCTCGGACTGAGCTTTATCCGCCTGCTCGCCTATTGACTCCAAACGAATGTTCGTCTAACCTCCCGAACATATGTCCGCCCGCCCCCGCTTCGATCCCACCGAGTTCCCAGGGGACATAACGCTGGATCACGTAGTTTCTGCATCAGAGGCCAACTTCGCGCCACTCCCAAGGGAATTGAACCCCGGGCTGGTCGAGGCGCTTGCGAGGCGCGGCGTCGAGCGCCTCTACTCCCACCAGGCCGAAGCCTACGAAGCGGTCCGTCGCGGCAGACACCTCGTGGTCGTCACACCCACGGCCAGTGGAAAGACGCTGTGTTTCAACCTCCCCGTCTTGCAGCGATTACTCGAGCACCCTGAAAAACGCGCCCTCTACTTATATCCGACCAAGGCGCTGGCGCAGGACCAGCTGGCCGAGCTCGGTGCGCTCAAGTCAGGCCTTCCCATCGAGATCCGCGTCGACACCTACGACGGCGACACACCTCCCGGTCGGAGAACCGCGATCCGCGAGGGCGGCCATGTCGTGATGACGAACCCCGACATGCTGCATACCGGCTTGCTGCCACATCACACGCGATGGCGTCGATTGTTTTCCAGCCTCGAGTTCGTCGTCATCGATGAGCTCCACACGTATCGCGGTCTGTTCGGCAGCCAGGTCGCCAACGTGATCCGCCGGCTCAAGCGGATATGCGCCTTCTATGGGTCGCATCCGCAATTCATCTGCGCCTCGGCGACCATCCGCAACCCTCTCGAGCTTGCGAAGCGATTGCTCGAGGAGGATGACATCGCGCTTGTCGACCGGAACGGCGCCCCGCACGGCGAGCGGCGTCTCGTGTTCTACAACCCGCCGCTGCTGAGCCGCGACCTCGGAATCAGGCGCAGCTCGATGCTCGAGGCCCGGCGGATCGCGTCGCCCTGGATTCGCTCCGGCGTGCAGACGATCGTCTTCTGCCGCAGCCGTCTGCAGGTCGAGGTCATGCTGAGCTATCTGCGCGAGGACCTCGCGCCGCGACTCGACGCGTCCAAGCGCGTGCGCGGCTATCGTGCCGGATACCTTCCGCTGCACAGACGAGAGATCGAGGCGGGCCTGCGCAACGGCGAGATCACCGCCGTTGTGAGCACCAACGCGCTGGAGCTCGGCATCGATATCGGAAGCCTCCAGTGCGCGGTGCTGGTCGGCTATCCCGGGACCATCGCGTCGACCTGGCAGCAGCTGGGCCGCGCGGGTAGACGGTCCGGGTCGGTCGGGGTGTTCGTCGCATCGAGCTCGCCACTCGACCAGTTCATTGTTCGCCATCCGGAATATTTCCTCGGCACAGATCCTGAGGAAGGCCTCATCGATCCTGACAACCTGCTCTTGCTCGCCGCCCATCTGCAGGCCGGGTTGTTCGAGCTTCCCTTCATGGATGACGAGAAGCTCGGCGCGGCTGACGTACGGGATCTTCTGAAGCTTTTTGAGGAGGACGGGTCGGCGACGCGGTCGGCCGGCCGTTGGTTCTGGAGCCGGCAGGCGTTTCCCGCCGAAGAGGTCCACCTCCGGCGGATCCTCGCCGACAACGTCGTGATCATCGACACGTCGCAACCGCGTCCCCAGGTGATCGGCGAGATGGACCAATTCACGGCGCCCGTGCTCCTGCATGAAGAGGCCGTCTACCTGCACGAAGGCGCGCAGTACCACGTGGACCGACTCGACTGGGACGAGAAGAAGGCCTATGTCCGCCCGGTTGCGGTCGACTACTACACCGACGCCCTGGCATCGGTGACCGTGCAGGTGCTCGAGACGTTCGATGGGCCCGCCGGCGATGGACTGGCGAAGAGCCATGGCGAAGTGAAGATCACCAGCCTCGCGAGCATGTTCAAGAAGATCCGGTTCCACACGCACGAGAACATCGGCGCGGGGCCGATCCACCTCCCCGAGCAGACGCTCCATACGACCGGTTACTGGATCACCGTCGAGGAGGGTCTGTGGCGTTCACTCGGCGCGGAGACCTTAGAGGCGGGACTGCAGGGCATGGCTCACTCCCTGCGCCACGTCGCCAGCCTGCGCCTGATGTGCGATCCGCGCGACCTCGGCTCGGTGGCCGAGGTCCGATCCGTGACAACCAGACTGCCGACGGTCACTCTCTACGAGGTCTATCCCGGCGGGGTGGGTTTCGCACCGCGCCTGTACGAGCTCCACCGCGCGCTCCTGGACGACGCTGCTTCACTGGTCGGCGACTGCCCGTGCACGGCCGGATGCCCGTCGTGCGTCGGCCCTCTCCATCTCGTGGAAGGAGCGAAGGAAGCATGCCTGCGGCTCCTGGAGGCTGGCGACGGGCGGGCGACGAAAGATTCGGAGGCCCAGGTGCGTGAGCTGCTCGGCGCCGCCGAGCAGCGCAGCTAAGCGCATCCGTCGATGCGCGTGCGAGCAGCGGAGGCGGCAACGAACCCTCGGGGACCCCAAGCCGAAGGCTTGGGGGCGCTGGACGCCGAAGATCGGTCGACTGTCCCGGCGCCGGTCTCCTCGCTCCGCGAGCGCCTTACCCGTCTAGGGGCGCCTCCCCGGCCACGGCCTGCGCGAAGCTGCGAGCTGCCGCGGGGCTTCGAAGAGCTGAGCACGCCGTTTGGGATCGCCGCGATCCGCCAGGACGTGCTCGCCCTTCCTATCCTCGAGCCCGACCCTGGAAACGTCGCCTATGTCGACACCGAGACGACCGGGTTGTCAGGCGGAGCGGGCACCTATGTCTTCGCGGCCGCGGTCGCACGTCCCATCGACTGCGGCCTTCGGGTGGCGCAGTTCTTTCTGCCAGAGCCCGGCATGGAATCCGCGTTCCTCCACGCACTGAGGGACGAGCTCGAGCCGGCCGAAGGCCTCGCCACCTTCAACGGCGGGTCGTTCGACCTGCCGGTGCTTCGTACGCGATGGGTCATGGCACGGATGCCGGGGGAGTTCACCCACGCTACGCACGTCGATCTCTTGACGCTCGTGCGCGCTCTCTTCAGGCATCGCCTCGAGAGCTGCACACTGCGATTCGTTGAGCAGCGGGTCCTCGGTTACGAGCGCGACGACCCCTTGCCGAGCGCGTTGGTGCCTGACGCCTACTACGATTTCTTGCGCGCCGGATCGCTCGATTTGCTCGAGGCCGCGCTGGAGCACAACCGACTCGATGTGATCAGCCTGGTCCACCTCCACTCGCGTCTGCTGCGACGTTTGGGGGGCGGCGACGTGGACATGAGCGCCGAGGATTGGCTCGCCCTTGGACGCCACCGCTGGCGCCGCGGCGCGCGGGCTGACGGCTGGCGAGCACTGCGCAACGCGACCGCATTTGCGAAAGGCAAGGCCGCTGCCACAGCCGGGTTGCTGCTCACCCGGCGCCTGGTGCGGCGAGGATCCATCGCAGGCGCTGACCAGTTGCTCGGATGGCTCGAGTCGAGCGTCACCGACGATATCCGCGTTTCCGTCGCGCGGGCCCGCTTGCTGGAATGGAGGCGGCGCGATCCACGCAGCGCGTTGTCGGTCGTCGAGGCCGCACGCCGGAGGATGCCCGACGAAGCCACCGGCCTCGACGGCCGCCATGCTCGTCTGCTGCGCAAGGTCGAGCCTCGGAGCGTGCGACCCAAGAAGGCGGTCAGGCCACTCCAGCTCGAGGCTCCCATCGGGGACGCGTCCGGCTAGACCTTCAGGTCATCGCTTACAGATTCCTTGCGCTTTTGGCGCCCGAAAAGGCCTTTTTCCGCGTTAGCGCGAACAGAATGCTTTCCCGGTTGCTTAAATGTCGCCTGACGATGCCGGCTGGAGGTGGAACGCGCGTTCACCGCACACGGCAGCGCGGTCAGTCGCTGGTGGAATTCGCCATCTCCTCGACGGTCCTGCTGCTGCTGGTGATGGGTCTGCTCGACCTGTCCCGGGCCTTTTACTTCTCGGTCAGCCTCCAGGGGGCAGCGCGCGAAGGCGCCCGCCACGGGGCCTGGTTCAACACCGCCGCCCGGGAAAACAACTATCTGGACGACGCGGACGTCATGACCGCCGTGAAGCAGGCGCTGTACGGCGCCGGCTTCTCCGACAGCCAGATCCACCTCATGACAACCAGCGGTTGCCTGAGTCCGACCGACGGCAACGGGGTAAACAACAAGCCATACCCGGCAGCCGCGTATCCAGCCGCCTCGCAGAACGTCAACGTCTATATCTGCTACCGGGACCCGAACGGCAATGTCTACGGCACGTTGCCAACCCACCCGACTGACAACTCCTTCTGGCTGGGCGACATCAACGTCTCGCTGCTGATGCGATTCCAGCTCATCACACCGTTCATTCAGGGCATGTTCGGCTCGGGGCTGAACCTCGCTTACAACGAGCATTTCACGATCCAAGGCAAGCCATGAAAGAGCGCTTGAAGAGGTACTTCCAAAGCGAGCGGTCGCAGGGACTGACCGAGTTTGCGATCATCGCGCCGGTAATCCTGCTGCTGACGTTCGGCATCATCGACTTCGGCCGCGGTCTATACCTCTACATCACGCTGCAGCAGGCGGCGAACGAGGGCGCGCGAGTGGCTGTCCGGGCGTCGTACTTCATCGATCCGAACGGCAGCTCTCACAACTGGCCCAAGAACACCGACGTGCAGGCGGCGACGCAGGGTCACGCCGTGGCCGCAGTGCTTGCCAACCCATGCCCCAACGGTCCCATACCGAACGGCGGCAACCCGCAGGGATCCCCTCAAAAGCCTCCTGCCAACACGGGCTGGGTTTTCATCACCGACCCGAGCGCCGCGGGCAACGGGACGCCCAATGCGCCGCGCGGGCAGCTTCCATACAATCCCCCGCCCGCCGGTTGCAACGAGGCGGTCGCCGCCGACGGAAACCAACCCCTCAAGGTGACCCTCTGGTACACGTTCCAGCCGATCACGCCACTGATACAGCAAGCAGTTGGCAACAACATCGTCATCACTGCATATGCGGTCTACCGTGCCGAATACTCCAACTAAGCTCCGCAAGCGCAGCTTGCAGGGAGGCCAGGCAATCATCCTGATCGCGCTGCTCATCCTCGTCCTGTTCGGCATGCTTGGCCTGGCCATCGACTCCGGGCGGGGCTACGTCGATAGGCGCGACCAGCAGTCCGCCGTCGACGCTTCCGCGCTCGCTGCCGGGGACTGGTTCGAGAACTACACGGACCTCACCCTTTCGATCGACCAGTCTGTCGCCCTGTACCAGCGCAACCTGCGTATCTACTCCGGGATCCAGACCTCTTCTCACACCCACGCGATGGTCGGCGCGACGGGCGCCCTCGACCAAGACACGTACGACTACACCTTTGGCGGCGGCTACTCGCTGACGATCGTCGCCACCGACACCCAGTTCAACGGGTACCAGTTCGTCTACACCACGAACCACAACCTGCCCCTGGCTTTCATGCAGATCTTCGGCGGATCCACGAGCATCCCGATCAGCGCCACTGCCACCTCGATCGTCGGCAACCAGCGCCAGACTCCTGCGCTCCTCACGCTCAGCACCGACCGATGCTCGATGAACCTCACAGGGTCCGCACAGCTCACCGTGCTTGGCGACGTCTACAGCAATGGCCAAGCATGCCTCGACTCCAACCTCCACGAGGCGGGCAACTGCTACGGCGCGGCCGGCTCGAACTGTGGAGACGCCCAGTACTACTGCTACAACTCGGATCCCGGGTTCGTGCCGTACTCGCCGCCCTGCCGTGCCGGCGACATCCAGGGCACCGGGGTCGTCCCGGCCCCGACGCTTCCCGACCCAGGCTTCCTGGCCACCTCGGTGCCGTACTACACGACCGCCGAGGCGTACAGCCAGTACAACCGCGGGACGTGGACTGAGATGCGGCCGGGCCAGTACAACAGCTTCCACCTGTCCGGTGGCTCGGCCAGCTGCGCCTTCCTCGACGCGGGGGTCTACAACTGGCTGAACGACTACAGCTCGGACGCCAACGGAAGCCTCATCTCCAATGAGCTGAGGGCACCCGACGAGCAGCTTTATTCCGCACCAGGGACCGCATCCGTCGCGGACCCGCAGTTCTGGGACCAGAACGGCGTCTCCTGCGCCGGGCACTACACCGTGACGAACGGGGCCGCCCAGACCATCCTGTCGCTCCCGACGTGCACAAACCTCTCGCCCCAGACACCCGCCGGATGCCACTCGGGGGTCTCGGACACCCAGAGCCGCAACAACAGGTGGGGTGTCGAGGTGACCTCGGTTCGGTATGACCGGTTCATCGACCCGACCGTGACGCCGAACCCATGCTTCGCGGCGCCGGGATGCCGCAGAGAGAGCGCGCCTTCGTCCTGCCACCTGACACCGAGCTCTGTCGTGGGAAGTCTCCACTCGCCGTCCAACATCGGGATCAGCGTCAACATCACCCGGAACGCGCCCGGGGCGCAGTACTACAACGTGTACCTGAACCCAGCGGGTTGTGACGGGGTCCAGTCGCATTTTGGCTGGGTTTCCCGGTTCGACGCTCCCGGCTTCGTCAGCGGTTCAGCCATAGGCCCGTTCCCCAACGGCACCGCCTGGACCCTGGGCGCGGCAGCCCCGGCGGTCCCGCCCGCGGCCGGCGCCTCCCTCTACGACATCAACGACACCGTGATCGCCAACCCGGCGGTCACCTGCTATGCCCAGACCAGGACCATCAACTGCATACCTCCGGACAACGAGCAGCCGCCGCAGTGCTTCAGCAACTGCCCTCCACCGGCGAACCTGCTGTCGCAGGAGAACGCTTCCATGTCCCTCGAGTACCCCCCGTACAGGGCCGGCGATGTCGCGAATGAAAACTACTGCCAGCCGTCTCCAAGCCCGGGCAACATCAACGCGCCGTGCCTGGGTTCGGCGGTCACTCCGGGAGGCGTTCAGTTCTACTTCCCGAACGGCTCGTGCTTCAACCAGAACTCCCAGGGCGCGACCTACGTCTTCAGCGGAGTCCAGTACAACTGGATCGTCATCTACGCCCCGGCCGCCAACACGTGCGCCGCGACGATGAACGGCGGCGCGTCGACGCAGTACATCGGCACCATATACACGCCAGGCATGGACTGGACGATCAGCGGTGGCGACCGCTCGCCGCTGGCCGGCCAGGTGATCTGCTACACGGCCAAGGTGGCCGGTGGCGGCCAGGCCGGCATCGACTTCAACCCGAACTACTCACCGGTGCCTCCCGCGGCTCGGCTGATCAACTAGCCCGCGTAGCCTCGTAGCCCAGCGCGCGCAAGGCCTCGTCGATCCACTCGATCGCCATCTCTTGCGTGTTGGCCCACACGTCGGGTGACGCGCCGGCAGACGCGGTGTCGATGACGACGCGTCCCGCGACCCTCAACAGCCGGCGAACCAGGGGTGCCGCCTCGGGCACGTTGAACTCGAGATTCTCGAGCGCGCGGGACAGCATGAAGCAGGCCGCGTTGAACGTTTCGGCGTCGATCGCCTTATCATTCGCCAGCCGCTCGGCAAGCTCCGCCCTCAGATCGGTGGGGTCCATATGCCGGGCTATTATTCAGTTAAGGCTGGAGTGATGGACCTAACCGAACCTGTCTTGCTGACACCAGAGGGGCTGGAGAAGCTCAAGCGCGATCTCGAGGTCGCGCTGGCTCGCCGCGCCGAGGCGGGCGAGCGCCTCAAGGAGGCCTTTCAGCCCGGCGACATCGAGGACAACCCCGAGTACGAGCAAGCGAAGGAAGAAGTCGGACTTCTCGACAGCCGCATCTACGAGCTGCAGGAGATGATCGGGCGGGCCCAGATCATCAAGGACACACACTCGAGCATCGTCGGCCCGGGATCGACGATCGAGGTCACCGACAACGAGGGCGAGACCGAGACCTTCCACCTCGTCGGAGCGGTGGAGAGCGACCCCTCGGCGGGCCGGATCTCGGTCGATTCGCCGGTGGGTCGAGCGCTCGTCGGCAAGAAGAAGGGCGACAGGGTGACCGTGAGCGTCCCTTCCGGCACGCTGACGCTCACCGTCAAAGCGGTCAAGTAACGCCACGTCCTCTGTAGGGGTCCCCACTGCGGCGACTCAGGAGATCGATCCGGAGACGATCAACCGGCGGACCACGCTCGGCGTCTTCTTCCGGCAGGCGGCCAAGTACGGGGACCGCGCCCTCATCCACCACCTGAAGGGCGACGCGTGGCAGGTCGAGAGCTGGAACGCGATGCGGCGCGACATCCTGGCGGTGGCGTCGGGGCTGATCGACGTCGGAGTCCAACCGGGTGACTGCGTGGTCCTCATCGGTGAGAACAGCCTCGAGTGGCTGTACTGCGATTTCGGCATCCAGGCGATCGGGGCGATCACGGTTCCGATCTATCCGAACTCGACGCCAGAGATCGCCGACAAGATCATCCAGAACTCGAGCGCTGCTTTTGCCATCGCGTCGAATGCCAAGCTGGCGTCCAAGCTCAAGATGGGCGGCTCGCTGAAGACGGTTGCGCTGATCGACCAAGAGGTCGCGAAATGGGTCGGTCATGGGCCGACGCGTACGTCTGAGATCTCGGCGCGCCTCTCGCGGGTCCAGCCCGACGACCTCTGCACGATCGTCTACACGTCCGGCACTACCGGAGACCCGAAGGGTGTCGAGCTCGCGCATCGCAACCTGGTCGACATCAGCGAGGCGGCGGTCAAGGTGCACCCGATCACCGACGCCGACTCAGCGCTGTCGTTTCTGCCCTACGCGCACGTGTTCGAGCGGATCAACGACATCTTCGTGGGCATGGTCTACGGCGGACAGGCCTGGATCTCGCGCGGGGCCGATCACCTGACAGCGGAGTTAGCCGAGGTCCAGCCGACCGTGATGTGCAGCGTGCCACGTATGTACGAAAAGATGTATGCGGCTGTCATGGCGCGCGTCCGCGAGGCAAGCCCCTCGCGGCGCAGGCTGTTCGAATGGTCGATCGAGGTCGGTAGGCGGCACTTCCACACCGAGGCGCCCAGCCCATGGTTGCGCGTGCGGCACAAATTGGCGGACAGGCTTGTCCTGGCCCCCCTTCGCAAGCGGCTGACCGGAGGCCGACTGCGTTTCTTCATCAGCGGCGGGGCGGGCCTGGCTCGGGAGATAGAGGAATTCTTCTGGGCGATCGGAGTACCGATCCTCAACGGATGGGGCATGACCGAAACCTCGTCCGGCGTCTGCTCGAACACGCTGCGCGAGCACAAGTTCCTCACGGTCGGCAAGCCGTTTCCCGGGGTCGAGATCAAGATCGCCGAGGACGGCGAGATCCTGGTCAAGGGTCCGGGCAACATGCTCGGCTACCACAAGAACCCGGCCGCCACGGCCGAGGTGCTGAAGGACGGCTGGATCTACACGGGCGACATCGGCGAGATCGACGCCGAAGGTTTCCTCAAGATCACCGACCGCAAGAAGTCGCTCTTCAAGACCGCCGGCGGCAAGTACATCGCACCGCTGCCTCTCGAGCATGGCTTGATGCGAAACCCGCTCGTGCTGCGCGCGATCGTCATCGGAGAGGGCAAGCCGTACGTCACGGCGCTCGTGGTCCCGGACTGGGACGAGGGCAAGAAGCAAGGGCTCGACGCATCCGGGGTCAAGAGCTCGATCCAGAGGACGATCGACGAGGTGAACGCGCACCTTGGCCGCTGGGAGACCATCAAGTACTTCACTTTGCTCGAGCGCGACTTCACGGAGGATGCCGGCGAGCTGTCGCTGAAGCTCGACATCAAACGCAAGGCCGTGGCCGACCACTTCCACGACCTTATCGAGGCGATGTACACGGCCAAATCACAAGACTCGTAGATTTGCTGGCGTGGCGGGACCGATCGACCTCTCCGACCTCCACGCGGCGCTTGACCGCTTGCGCCCTCAGCTCTGCCACTGCGGACTGAAGGGCGAGTGCCTGGGATGTAAGGGGATCGAGATGGTTCGCGTCCAGGCCGAGGCCGTCGCCGCCGCAGCCAGCCAGCCGGTCCTGATTCAGGTCGCTCAGGAGGCTGCGATGAAGGACATGACCTCCCGGTTCGAGGCGATGTCCGAACGGCTGATGTCCGATCCCGAGATCCGCCGCTCCGCGGAGCAGATGCAGGAGCGGCTGATGGCGGACCCTGAGACGCGGCAGCTCCTGGAAGAGCTGATGCGCCGTTTGGGCGGCTCCCCACCGACCGAAGAGCTGAACTAAAAGCCATTCCGGCCACCTCCTCTGAATGGAGAGGAGCCAGCCACTAGCTCGTCGAGGGTGTCGCGGTGGGGGTTGGCTTGCGCTTCTCCGCCCGGTTCCACAACGGCAGAGGTCCGGTCTGCAGACGGCTCACGATCGCCTGCTCCTGGGCAGCCGTGATCTTCTTGTCGGTGACGGCCTTGTCCAGGACCGGCTTCAGGTTGGCGATCACCTTGGTCCGGAAAGCAGCTTCCGAGACCTTCTGCGTGGCCGCGACCTGGGACAGCGACTGACCGTTCTTCAGGTCCGTCTTCAGCTGCGTTTCGGTGAGGCCCAACGCAGACGCGGCGGCGCTGACGTACTGCGCCATGTAGGCGGCGATCGCTGCCTTGTCTCCGCGCGGCGCAAGACTCGGCAATGTGCACGGAGTCTGGCTGGCCAGCTTCTGCTTGATCGCGTTCGCCTGGGTCTGCGTCAGATGACCTGCCTTGACCTCGTCGGCAAGCGTGTCGGCGATCGCCCTCTGAAACGCGGCGTTGATCTCGGCCTGGCTCTTGCCGATCTCGACCGCGAAGTGCGACATGAATTCGCCGCAGGCAGCGGAGGACGCCTTCGACTGCGCCGCGGTGAGCTGAGATGGCGAGGATGAGGTGGGGCGAAAACCGAAGCTCATTCCTGCTGCGGATGCGGTCGCGACAACGGCTATGCCGGCGATGGCCACCGCGCCCACCGCGAAACCGGCCACACGGAGGGGACGAAGCTTCCAGAGTCTTGTGATCATGGGTTCACTCTCCCACGACGATCCGGCCGCCTTCTTTATGCATTTGTAAGTCGCTTCTCTACACTCGGCTCATGGAAGCGCCACCGGGCTCAGGCCCGTCCGCGGGTTGGAGCGGCAAGCACGCCGTCGAGCTCTACGTCCGCACCTACACGACCATGCTGCAGAGCTCGGGCGACATCAAGGTCGAATCGCTGGTCCAGGCGCACCTTCTCATGGGTTCGGTCCTTCATCCGCTCGCGGCTCAACCGCAGTCCGATATGGGCGCCCTGCTCTATGCCGTGCGGCGCCTGCCTGCGGCGATCTCGCGATGCCGGCGGATCATCATGGGCCAGAGCCCGCAGGGGTTCCGCGCGGTGCTCGGCGCGGACATCCTGAACTGGGACGCGGTGAAGGCTCCGGCTCGGCGGCGGCGTTGGTATCACGACGGCAAGAACACGCTGGCGGTGCTCATCGCCTCCAAGTCGGACATTGACGACCTCGTGCCCACGGTGGTCGCCTTCCAGATCGAGTGGAACAAGCTGCACCGCGCGCTGCAGGAAGCCGGCAACTCAGACGAAGAGGCAAGGCAGGCGGCGGGTGCGACCCCGGACGACTGGCGGCGGCTCCGCGAAGCGTGGGGTGACAATTTCGACCTCAACCTCGCCGGGATCAGGCGGGACGAATGCCGCATCGTGCTCCGCCAGATCGGTGGCAGCCACCTCGGCTACGCACGCAACGCCAGCCGCTGGTGGATGCCAGTCGCGGCCGCGATGGACGACCTCGACGCTCGCAACGCCCCCATCTATTTCGTCTCCTCCAACGCGCACAGCCTGGTCAACGTCCTGACCGGAGTTGCGCGCCGGATCGAAAGCGAGATCGTCGACTGGATCGGCCGGAGCGATCGCGATCTCGACACCGAACGCCGCAAGCTCGAGGCCGGTCACAGCCGCGCGTCGCGGCAGAACTGGCTGTACTACGGCGCACGCCAGATCTTCGACGCCAGCCCCGACCGCGACCGGCTGCGTAAATGGCGCGCCGAGCTCGAAACCGCCAACGGCGTCCGCCACATCCCGGCCGTGGGCACGGGCGTCGACTCGGCGGCCCAGGTGTTCAAGCTCTCGAAGCTCGATGCGTCAGCGATCGATCCGCGAGTCGGCGCTGTCGACGAGAAGAAGCTGCGGGAGTCAGACGCCTGCGTCATCAACGTCGACTATCCGCTGGGCGAGGCCGCGTACCACATCCTGCGCCAGGTCGCCGAGCAGGCCGCCTGGGTGGCGGGGGTCTATGTGCTCGGCAAGGCGGCCACGCTCAACGCCGACGTCGGCGACGTGATGATCCCGAACGCGGTCTACAACGAGCACTCGGGAAACACGTACTGGCTCGACAACTGCTTCACCGCGAGCGACGTCCAGCCGAATCTTGTTTATGGCTCGGCACTCGACAATCAGCGAGCGGTCACCGTGCGCGGCACGTTCCTCCAGAACCGCGACTACCTGGACTTCTACTACCAGGGCCGCTACACGGTGGTCGAGATGGAGGCCGGGCCTTACCTGGACGCCTGCTTCGAGATCGGACAGCCGGACCGCTACCCGGTCAACGAGAGCGTCAACATGGCCCAGGTCAACTTCGACCTGGGGATCGTCCACTACGCATCCGACACGCCGTACACGCAGGCCCGTACGCTGGGGGCCCGCGGGCTCAGCTACCGAGGGATGGACTCGACCTACGCCTCGGCGATCGCCGTCGCGCGGCGCATCCTGCAACGCGAGGAGGCGCTGCTGCCCGCCTCTAAGTAGAGAAGACGCGGTGGGGGTGGTTGTGCTCGCCCGCCCCGTGGTGAATCTCGCCACACGGATGGCAGCTCTCGACCTGGATCGTGGTGTGGCCGATCGCGAAGCGATCGCAGAGCTTGCTCTCGAGGTCGCGGACGACGTGCTCTGCGTCGCCGAGCGATGTATCGGCGATGACGATGTGGCAGCTCAGGGCCATCTCGTCCGAGGAGAGCGCCCAGACATGCAGGTCGTGGATCCCGGTGACAAGCTTGGTGGCGGAGATCTCGGCCGTCACCGCCGCGAGATTTACCTCAGGCGGCGTGCCCTCCATGAGCAGATTCACCGTCTCTCGGACGATGCCCCAGGCGCCATACGCGATGAACGCTGCGATAGCCAACGAGAGAATCGGGTCGATGTAGAGCCAGCCCGTCAAGAGGATCACGGCCCCGGCGATGACCACGCCCGCGGACGCCGCGACATCGCCGGTCACGTGAAGCATCGCCGCGCGCAGGTTCAGGTTGACCCCGTCCCCGCGCAGAGTAAGGATCACGAATGCGTTGATCGCGATCGCAACGAGAGCTGTCGCGATGACGACGCCGCCCTGGATCGGGGCAGGATCCATGATCCGGCGCACGGCCTCGAAGCCGATCGCCAGCACGATGACGATCAGCGTGACCGCGTTGAGGAGCGCAGCAAGGATGCCCACGCGGTGGTAGCCATACGTCCTGCGCTGATCGGCAGGCCGTTTGGACTGCTCCACGGCGAACCATGCCAGGCCCAATGCGAACACATCGGTCAAGACGTGGCCGGCGTCCGAGAGGAGGGCCAGGGAGTGCGAGAGCACGCCTCCCGCAAGCTCGATCACCAGGACGGCCAGAGTCAGCGCCAGGCCAAGCCTCAGCCTGGCTCCTGTCTGACTTACAAGTTCCACAAAAGCTAATTTACCCATCCCCACCGGGGTCCCCACGAAATCACCGGATTTCGTGGGGTGGGTCGCGCCACCAATCCCCTCCACGTTCCAGGTACTCGAGCAACATTCCGTGGCGGAGCCCTTCGTGGCTGACGTGCAGGACAGTCAGCCCATACCAGTCCAGGAACAGGAGGAGCGCCTCCACGCCGGCGCGCATGGCTTTGACCCGGTTGGCGGGCACGCCGATCTCGCCCGCCAGGTGGGCGGCCCGACGCCGGTCCAGCCTCTCCTCGCAGGCCAGCAGGTCGGCCGTGGTCAGGACCGGTGGCGGGTTGCGACGCGCCAGCACGGACGGGAGGTTGGATGCCGTGCCGCCGGTGGCGACCAACCGCTCGACGTCGCCGTCCGGCGCCTGCGCCAGCACCCGCAGCGCCGCTTTGCGGACGCGGGCGCGCTCCTCCGGTCTGGGCGGATCGGACAGGAATTGCGAAGCGAGAACGCCCGATCCGATCTCCAGCGAGGCCGACCGGATCATCTCCTTGCCGCGTGCGATCACGACCTCCGTCGAGCCGCCGCCAAGGTCCACCAGTGCCCACTCCCGGCGCGAGGCGTGGCGGCTCGCGGCGCCGAGGAAGCTCAGCTCTGCCTCTCGCTTCGGGGAGATGACGCGTACCGGAGCGCCGATGACCTCGGCGGCCTGTCGGGCGAACGCCCGTCCATCAGACGCCCGGCGGACGGCCTCGGTGGCGCAGGCGAGGATCTGGTCGTAGCCATGCTTCCTGGCTTCGGCAAGGACTCTGCGCAGAGCCCGCATCGCGCTCGCTGCCTGGCTGCCGATCGCGCCGGTCCGGGCGACCTGCGGGCCCAGCTCCGGCATCTCGACGTAGTGGGCCACATCCGCGAGCTTGCCGCGCACCACGTCGGCGACCAGGACGTGAATGGTGTTGGAGCCGATGTCAAGCGCGGCAAGACGCATTCAACTGGAACTCTAGAATCTGGCCGTGGCCAAAAGGACGCGCATGGAGCGCGACTCGATGGGCGAGATGCAGGTTCCCGCCGATGCCTACTACGGCGCGTCGACGCAGCGAGCCGTCCTGAACTTCCCCATCTCGGGCCAGGCCATGCCGCGCCGCTTCATCCGTGCCCTGGGCATGGTCAAGCGAGCCGCAGCACAGACCAACCGCGAGCTGGGGCTGCTGCCTCGCCGCCGCGCGCGGGTGATCGCGGCTGCCGCGCAAGAGGTCATCGACGGCAAGCTCGATGACCAGTTCCCGATCGATATCTATCAGACCGGCTCGGGCACCTCGACCAACACCAACGCGAACGAGGTCATCGCGAACCGCGCCATCGAGATCCTCGGCGGCGAGCGTGGTTCGAAGCTGGTTCACCCCAATGACCACGTAAACCTCGGCCAGTCGTCCAACGACGTCATCCCGACCGCGATCCAGCTTGCCGCCGCGATGGCGATCCAGGAGGAGCTGATTCCGTCCCTCGAGCGGCTGCAGCGAGCGCTCGAGGTCAAGTCGAAAGAGTTCTGGCCGGTGATCAAGACCGGGCGGACCCACCTCCAGGACGCGACGCCGATCAGGCTGGGACAGGAGTTCCGGGGCTACGCGGGCCAGGCAGAAGAGTCGATCCGGCGGGCTGGCGCGGCGATCGACGAGCTGGCGCGAGTCCCGCTCGGCGGCACGGCAGTCGGCACCGGGCTCAACTCACATCCGCAGTACGCGCGCCTGGCCACGGCTCGCCTGGCCAAAGCCACGCGGCTGCCGGTGAAAGAGGCGGCGAATCACTTCCACGCCCAGGCGACGCTGGATGCGCTGGTGGCCGCGCACGGCGCGCTGCGGACGATCGGGACAAGTCTCTGGAAGATCGGCTCGGACATCCGGCTCATGGGCACCGGCCCGGTTGCGGGTCTCGGTGAGCTTCGTCTGCCCGAAACGCAGCCGGGTTCCAGCATCATGCCCGGCAAGGTGAACCCGGTAATCATCGAGTCGCTTCTGATGGTGATCGCGCGTGTGTATGGGAACGATGCGACCGTCGTCATCTCGGGGCAGGCCGGAAGCCTTTTCGAGCTGAACGTGATGATGCCCGTGGCCGGCGCCGCGATTCTCGAGTCCATCGCCTTGCTCGCCGCCGCGACTCGCAATTTCTCCGAGCGCTGCGTCGAAGGCCTGCAGGCGACCGACCGCGGGCCGGAGCTGGTCGAGCGAAGTCCGATGCTGGCGACCGCGCTGAACCCGGTGATCGGCTACGACGAGGCCGGCAAGCTCGCGAAGGAATCGATCCGCACGGGACGCTCGATCCGCCAGCTGGCGCGAGGTCGGGGCGTGAACGAGAGGCAGCTGAACAAGGTCCTTGACCTCGGCAAGATGACGAAACCTGGACTCGAAGGTCCCGGCGGAGGGGGCTAAGCCGAAGGGTCATGAGAACGGAGCATCCGCTGCTCCGCTTTCGTCTCGCCTTCACCCTGCTCGCCATCGTGATCGTGGTCGGCGTCGCCGGCTACATGCTCATCGACGGCTGGGACGTCCTCGACTCCTTCTACATGGTGATCATCACGATCAGCACGGTCGGCTACACCGAGGTCCACCCGCAGGGCGTCGCGGGAAGGATGTTCAGCTCGGGACTCATCGTGGTCGGCGTGGCGACGATGCTCTACGGCTTCGGCGTGTTCGCCGAGACGCTGACGGACAATGCATTCGGCAGGTATCGGAGGGACCGGCAGTTGCAACGAGATCTCGACCACCTACGCGACCACTTCATCATCTGCGGCTACGGCCGCATCGGGACCCAGATCGTCGCCGAGTTCGAGCACCACAAGATCGCATACGTGGTCATCGATCAAACCGACGAAGCGCTCGAGCGGATCCGCGCCGAGCACCGTTTGCACATCGAGGGCGACGCTTCGAAAGAGGAGGTCCTCAAGCAGGCTGGGATCGAGCGCGCGCGCGGACTGGTCTCGGCTGTCGACTCCGACGAGCGCGCGGTGTACATCGTCCTTGCCGCGCGTGCTTACAACCCGAACCTGTATATCGTGGCCAGGGCCGGCCGCCCGGAATCGATCCGCCGACTCGAGCTCGCCGGCGCCTCCAGAACGATTTCTCCCTATTTGATGGCCGGGCACCGCATGGCAGAGCTCGCGATCCGGCCGGCGATGGTCGACTTCATGGACACCCTGCACCATGGCGAGGCAGGGATCGGCGTCGAGGAGATGGTCGTCACCTCGGGGACCACGGCGGCCGGCCAGACGCTTGAAGAGGCGGGACTTCTGGCGCCGGACGCGGCCAAAGTTCTCGCCGTGCGCAAGCTCGACGGCGCGGTCGTGGTCAATCCGGCGGCGAGCATAAGGCTCGAGGACGGGGACCTCCTCATCGCGCTCGGCACCGAGGATCAGCTATTCGCCACTGCGGCCAAGCTGAGGTAATCGCCGAAGAACCGGCACGTTCGGGTGCTCGCCAAACCTGCGCTTAAAGTGATCTCGTGGAGAGACTCGGAAGGCGGCCGGAGCTAGTCGCACTCGCCTCGGTCGTCATCGGGATCGTGCTCGTGCTGGCCAAGCTGGTCGTAGGTGTCTTGACAGGCAGCCTGGGCATCCTCAGCGAGGCCGCCCACTCCTTCCTTGATCTGGCGGCGAGCGCTTTCACGCTGGTCGCCGTGCGGACATCGCACAAGCCCGCCGACACCGAGCACCCATACGGGCACGGTAGGGCGGAAAATCTCGCAGCGTTCGCGGAAGGCGTGATCCTGCTGATGACCGCGGCGTTCATCGCCTTCGAAGCGATCCGAAGGCTGGCGGTCGGCGGATCCGTCGTGAACCCGGCCGGCTACGCGTTCGGCTTGTTGGTTGCGACCCTGGTCATCGAAAGCGGACGGGCGGCGGTCCTGCGTCGCGTCGGCCGCCTTGCGTCGAGCGAGGCGCTTCAGGCGGACGCTACGAACCGGGTCGCCGACGTCCTCGCCACGCTTGGCGTGATCGCCGGACTGATCGGAGTCCGCATTGGTCTCTCCTGGGCGGACTCGGTGGCCGCCCTGGTCGTCGCTGCGATCGTCGCTCGCGCGGCCGCGTTGCTCGCGTGGCGCTCGGGCGACATCCTGATCGACCGCGCCCCCGCCGGCGCGGAAGAGCAGCTACGCGAAGCGATCCAAAAGGTCGATGGCGTGCGCGAGGTGCGATCGGTGCGAGTCCGCCGCTCGGGACCAAACCTGATCGGCGACGCGAGCATAGCGACGGGCCGAATGCTGTCCGTCGAGGCTGCCAGTGCCCTTGTCGAAGGAGTCAAGAAGCGCGCTCGCTCGGTGCTTCCCGAGCTTGACCTCGCTGTCGCGGTCGAAGGCCAGGAGCAGGAAGGTGATCTGGTGGAGCGGATCCACGCCGCCGCCGCGCGAAACGGCGGCGTCCGCGACCTGCACAACGTGACGGTGGAGCGCGAGGCAGACGGCTCGTTGCATCTCACGATGCACGCCAAGCTTCCAGGCGATCAGACGCTCGACACAGCTTCGCGCACGAGCCGCGCACTGGAGCGCTCGCTCCGCGCCGAGCTACCCGACGTGACCCGCGTCGACATCCATCTCGAGCCGATGGAACCGGACGTGGTGCCCGGCCAAGACGTGACCGCACGGAACGCGCAGCTCGCTGCGCGAATCCGGGCAATCGTCGAGGCTCATCCAGAGGTCAAACGTTGCGTCGACGTCGAGTTGAGCAATCGCAACAACCAGATTTATGCGCACGTTGTGGCCGAGGTGGAAGGCGCTGTCAGCCTAGAGGACGCGCACCGGATCGAGAGTGAGCTGGAGGAGACGATCCGGCGCGAGATACCGGAAATCCACGAGGTGGTGACGCGAGCCACCGCTTGAGGCCGGCCCGCGAGGAGGACTTTCCGCAACTGCTCGACCTTTGGCGCGCAGAGGTGCGCAACGGGCGTATCGCCGGGTCGTTGCTCGTGATGAGCCGCCCGTCGCCGGATGGCGTGCTTGCCAACCTGTACGCCAGTGGGACGCCCGACGTCTATCTCGAGATGGTCCGCTGGGGAATCGGCTTCTGCAAGGCCGCCGGTGCGGCGATAACGCAGGTCTTCGTGGGCAAAGGCTGCGGTCAAGGCCTGGCCGGTTTGGGGCTCCAGCTCGTCAGGCCCTGGTGGAGGATGGACCGACGCATCGGCGACGGCTTGCCGCGGGCGGAGCCGGTGCCGGGTTACGAGATCATCGATGGAAGCGTCGCGCACGCCGGCTCATGGGCCGCTCTCTTCAATGGCACCTTTGCCGACCACTGGCGCTTCACGCCCCGCGGCGAGCTAGAGGTCATTGCCGACAAAGCTCCGCAGCTGAGCTTGATGGCGGTCACCTCAGCCAGGCGCGAGCCGGTGGCCCTGACGTTCGGCGAGCTCGAGAGGTACGCCGGCGACCCACGACCGCAGCCCGTAGGCCTCATCAGCTCGGTCGGAACGCTGCCCCAGCATCGGCGCCGCGGGCTGGCGAGGTGGCTCGTCGCCGAGGTGCTGCATCGACTGCAGGCCGCGGGTGCGCTGCACCTCTCGCTCTACGTGGACGGGGAAAGCCGCGTGCGCGCGTACGACGCGTACAGAAAACTCGGGTTCCAGGTGGCTTTCGAGGCGGAGGTCTGGGAAGCTACGTTCCCGTGAAATTTGCGCGTGCGGCGGCCGCAGCGGCGCTGGCTGCCCTGGTCCTCTCGGCCTGCCAGAGCACAAGTGCCCAGTCCGTCCAGTCAAGCACCATCCCGATCGCGAAACCCCCGCCGACGCTCGACTCTGCGATCCGCTCCGCCACCGACCTCGGGCCCGCGGACGCGACCACGACCGTGGGCCTCAGCCTCGGCCTGAAGGTCCGACACGCCGAGGAGCTTGCGGCCTTGCTCGCCGCCGGCAAGACGATCTCACCATTGGACTACGCGGCGAGCTTCGGCCCAGACCCGGGGCTGGTCCAGCGTGCACTAGGCGCGCTGCACAACGCCGGCCTGCAGGCGACCTGGGTGCCTCCATCCAGCCTGATCATGGTCGACGGCCCCGCGCCAGCCGCTGCTCTCCTGTTCCAGCTCGACATCGAAAGCTACCGATTGCCGAACGGATCGACGTTCTACGCGTCCCTTGATCAGCCCAAGCTGCCGGCGGTGATAGCCGCGGTGACCGCCAACGTCAGCGGCCTTGACAACTACCGCAGGTCGCGCGGCTACGCGGTGCGGCCTGGAGGCCTGGTGCCGACCGACGTCCTGACGTACTACAACCTCAAACCTCTTCGCGATGCGGACCTCGACGGCAGCGGCCAGACGATCCTCTTGCCCGAGATCGACGACCTGCAGAACCTCAGCGACCTCAACAAGTTCGCTGCCAAGTTCGGCCTTTCCTCCTTCGACTCGGTGCTCACCGTGAAGCGAAATACAAGCTGGGGTACTCCAGAAAAGCCGCAGGGCGAGACCGTCCTCGACCTCGAGGTCATCCATGCGGTCGCCCCGGCCGCCAAGCTAGTCGTCTACCTCTCGGCGCCCGATTTTGGCCACGGTGCCCGCGCCTTCGACCAGATGGTCACGGACCACCTCGGCTCGATCATCTCGGAGAGCCTGGGCTCATGCGAACCCGACACCCCGAGCGGCGCGCGCAACGTGTACGCGTCCATCCAGGACCGCTCGCGGGCCCTGGGTATGTCGCACTTCGTGGCGAGCGGCGACACCGGCGCCTTCACGTGCGGACTCGACCAGGATCCGGCGGGCAGCTTCCCTTCCACGCTCCCCACGGTGACCGCGGTCGGCGGCACGAGCGTCTTCGAATCGGCCGAGGGCGTGTACTTCAAGGAGTACGCGTGGGGCAGTCCCCTCGATCAGAGCGGTGGCGGCGGTGGCGTGAGCCAGTTCTACTCACTGCCCGACTACCAGAAGAACGAAGGGCAAGCCATCGGACATGGACTTCGCCAGGTGCCGGACGTATCGGCGGACGGCGACCCATCGACTGGATTTCACATCCTGTTCAGCGGGCGCGAAGGACAGGCCGGCGGCACATCGGCTTCGACCCCGCTGTGGGCGGGAACGATCGCTTTGATCAACCAGGACATGAAGAAGAAAGGACTGCGCGAGGTCGGATTTGCGAACCCAGCAATTTACTGGATGGGCGAGAACGCCTCCAAGCTGAATCCGAGACCGTTTCACGACGTGATCGGCGGGAACAATCTCGGCTTCGACGCGGTCGCCGGATGGGACTTCGCCACCGGCTGGGGCAGCATGGACGCGGCTGCCCTGGACGCGGCGTGGATCCGGTACATCAAGTCGGGCGGCGGATGATGAAAAGTCCAGAGCGAGAAGCGCCCCCCATCGTCTCCTGCCCGCACTGCGGGTTCAGCGTCCCGGCCGGTGAGTTCTGCGGCAACTGCGGCGCCCACCTCACCACCGGCAGCACGCGAAGATCTCATGCGTACGCGGCCATGCCGACCCAGCGCGTTGCACAAGTGGCCATCGTCTCGACCCTCTTTCCGCACCTCGCCCATCGCCGAAGCGGGCCGTTCCGGATAGCGCTCGCGGCAGGCGGCGCGCTGGTGGTCATGCTCGCCGCGCTGCATCTTTTCGCGCCCGCCACGGTGGCCGCCGTGTTCTTGCTTCCCGTCCTCTATCTGATGTACCTCTACGAGGTCGAGGTCTATGAGGACGAGCCCTGGCTCGTGGTCGGAGCGACCATGGTGCTGGGCGCCCTCCTGGGTCTCGCGTTCGCCAATCTCGCGGGCGCATCGCTGTCGCAGCTCCTGTTGACGGAAGACCGCGAGTCCGCGTTCGTCCTTTCGGCGATCGCGATTCCTGTCGTCGCACAGCTCTTGATGCTCGCGGGGCCCGCGTTTCTCTATGCGTTTCGGGCGCGCTTCCGAGAGCCTCTCGACGGGGTCACTTTCGGTGCGGCATCGGGGCTGGGATTCAGCCTCGCGAGCTCGCTGACCGCCTTCTGGCCACTCATCGCCGGACCCCTGATCGCGAACGGTTCGCCGATTGACTGGGCGGTGCGCCTGACGCGGGCGGGCCTACTGATCGCGCTCATCAATGCGTGCACGACGGCGCTCATCGCCGCCGCCCTGTGGTTGCACCGCTACGACACGCGCCCGGGCAGCAGGCCGTTCTCGACCAGCCTGCTGGGAGCGCTGACGGTCGCGGTGGGAGCGCAGATCGCGGTTGGTGTCATCGGAACCGTGGTCGGAGACCTCGCGGTCGGATTCATCCTGCTCGCGGTGATCGCGGGCGGCCTGCTCCTCTACATCCGCGTCGTGATCCACGACGCCTTGCTGGTCGAGGGCGCTGAGCTCGGTATCGGGCCTGACGCGCCGTGCCCCGAATGCCATCGCCTGGTACCGACGATGAGGTTCTGCCCTGCCTGCGGAGCGGCCCGCGCCGCGGCTTCCAAGCAGGGCCGGGCCCGGTTCGCGGGAGGCGTGTGATGGCGACGGCGACGGCTCGCTTTTGCGGACGGTGCGGAGCGCCGATTGCGCCGGGCGCCGGCTTTTGCGGCCGGTGCGGCACTCCCGTCCTGATCCAGGCCTCCGCGGCCCAGCCTGTGTACAGATACGCAGCGGCTACGCCAGCGGCCTATCCCCGAGGGGGGCAGGGCAAGCTTGCGCCGGCGCTGGTCGCGGGCGGCCTGGTCCTGGTCCTGCTCGTCGTGGCCGTAGTGGTCGGAGGAATCGCCATCGCGCAATACGCGGGGGGCAAGCTCGCCCCGTGCACGCAAAACTGCGCGCCGAAGATCGTCACGCCGCTGCCCGAGGAGGAGTCGTACCGCAGCTCTGCCTTTAACTTCCAGGTCAACTACTCATCAGACTGGACCGTCCGCGACCAGGACGCCTCGAGCATCACGCTCGGTACCCACGTCGGGTCGGTCCAGCTCGTCGGCTCGCGCGGCAGCACCCCGGATCGGGCGACGCAAGCAACTGTCTCCGCGCTGCCCTCCGCGAAGTGGCAGGACGTGACCCTTGTCTCCGCCTTGAAGGGCGCGCACATTGGCGACCAGGACGGAGTCGGTGCCGTGTACTCGGCAAACTTGATCGGCGCCTCGCAGACGGCGACCAAGGTCCGGTTTGCGGTCATCGCGGCGAGCCGCAACGGGGTCACCGTGGTTATCTTCGCGGTCGACCCGGCCGACCCTAAGAGCTCACCCAACGGCATGCCGGAGGGGCAGGCCTTCGATTACCTCTGCACCGAGTTTTCCTGGACCTGAGCGCGCGGATCGCTCAGGCGCGCTCCAAAGCCAGGCGCGCGCCGAAACCGAGGAGCACGATGCCGGTCACGCGCTCCATCCACTGCCGCACCCGCGGTGCCGTGATTACGTCGCGGAGACGCGTCACAAACAGTCCGTACACGTTCATCCAGAGCCAGCCGATCACCGCAAAGGTCACGCCGAGCAGAAGCAGCCGCGGGAGCACCGCCTGGCCGGGAAGCACGAACTGCGGAAGGAATGTGACGAAAAACACCCCGAGCTTGGGGTTGCTCAGCGCCGACAGAAATCCCTGCCTGAAGACAGCGTGCGCGGGTGCGGGTGGGGCGGGTGGCATGCCGGCCAGCAGGTCCGCGGGCCTGCGACGCGACTCGAGAAGTGTGCGAACGCCCAGGTAGCCGAGGTAGGAAGCGCCGATGATCTTCAAGACGAAGAGGACTTCGCCCGAGGTGCGCAGCAGCGCCGAGAGGCCGACCGCGGTGGCGGTCACCCAGATCACCAACGCAAGGGCGATGCCGCTGGTGGTCAAGAGAACGCCTCGGCGACCGTGAGCCAGCGCGTTCCTCGTCACCACCGCCATGTCCGGGCCGGGCGTGACCGCGAGCAAGAGGGACACGCCGGCGAACGCGAGGAGTGAGGTGTCGATCATGCGAGATCGGGCAACTCGAACGAGATCTCGTACACGCCACCGACCACCTTCGCCTGGTGGATCCAGCCCATCTTGCGCAGCAGGCCGAGCATCTCCTGGTTTTCAGGGAGGACGATGAGCTGGAACGACCTCATCCCGTGCGTCCGCGCAACCCGAGCCAGCTCGGCGAGCAGCACACTGCCCAGGCCGCGCCGCTGGAACTCGTCGATCACCGCCACCGCAACCTCCGCCATATCGGTGTTGGCTGCCCGGTCGTAACGCGCGACGCCGACAATTCGCTCGGTCGCCGCCGGCTTGTGCGTCGTGGCGACCAGCGCGAAACGGTCGTTGTAATCGACCACCGCCAATCGATGCGCAAGGGCATCCGACATCCGTTTGATCGGCGAGAAGAACCGAAAGTACACCGTGCGCTCGGACATGGCCGCGACAGCCTCGTGGAGCAATGGCTCGTCCTCGGGCACGATCGGCCGAAGGTGCACCTTCGATCCATCCCGCAGCTCGATGACGCGCGCCTCGAAACCGGTGGAAACCATCGCCCTAAACGGTAACCTCCGCGCGTGATCGCAAGTTCCACCCGCTGGCGCAACCTCGGAGTAGCCGCCGCCGCGGTCACGGCGGGCCTCTTCGCGATCTTCGACCTCTACCAATGGGCGCTCGCGTACGCAGGCGACCGCTTCCACAACGATTTCACCTTCTACTTCGCCGCCGCGAGGATCGGCCTCGCGCACGGCTGGGGGTCGATCTATGACCTGACGCTGCAGCAAGCGCAGCTCGACGCGATGGGATCCCGGATGACGATCGCCGAGCTCGCCCGCTACATCAGCCCGCCGCCGGTGGCATGGTCAGCGCTGCCGTTCACGGCGCTCCCGTACGAGGTGGCTTACTGGGCATGGAGTGCCTTGCTGCTGGCGGCGCTAGTCGCCGTCTGGTGGCTCGCGGCACCAGGGCAGGGCCGCATACGGATCATCTTCCTCGCCGCCGCGCTCGGCTGGCTGCCGGTGATCTACGGCTTGCAGCTGGGCCAGCCGGGCCTGTTCGTGGCCCTCGGTGTGGCGGGTTCCTATGCCCTGCTCAAAGCCAACCGACCTTTCTGGGCCGGCCTTGCGCTGGGCGCCCTCGCGCTCAAACCGCAGCTGGCTTTCCTCGTCCCGCTCGCGCTGCTGGCGGCGCGAGAGTACCGCGCATTCCTGGGGAGCGTCGTCGCGCTCGGCATGCTGGGAGCCGCCTCGGCGCTCGCGCTTGGCGCCGACGGCCTGCATGCCTATTTCGACCGGCTGAGCTTTGCGGCGGGCGTGCCGGTGAATCGCGAGCTGACCATCGCCACGTTAGCCGGGACCGGGACGGTGACGCGAGTGATCCAGCTCACATTTGCGGCGTGGTCGCTCGGCCTCGCGAGCCTCATTCGCCGTCGAGGCATCGAGTGGGTCTACGCCTGCGCGCTCGTCGGCGGCATGCTTGCCACGCCTTACGTCCACCTCGACGACCTCGTCATGCTCGGGTTGGCGGCCTGGCTGGTATTTCGCGGCCGTCCGGTGGCGTGGACCTGGCTCTACGCACTGGCGGGTGTATTCGCCGTCGAAGGCGAGCCGATCTGGGGTCCGCTGCCGGTCATCCTTGCCGAGCTCGGGGCGCTCGTCCTCCTTTCAGTCGCGGCCATGAGAGCGAAGCGCGATGCCGAGGCTACGTCGGGTTCGAGCGCCCGGGAAGCGCCGGCTGAGCGCCCTGGTGTCCGTTTGTCTCGCCCGACCACGCTTCGGTGAACTGACTGTTGTAGAGCCGGTAGTAAAAACCCTCGCGGCGCAGCAGCTCGGCATGGCTGCCTTGCTCGACGATCCTGCCCGCGTCCATCACCACGATCGCGTCTGCGTTGCGGATGGTCGACAGCCGGTGCGCGATGACGAAGCTCGTCCGCCCGCGTCTCAGCTGCGCCATCGCCTTCTGGATCAAGACCTCGGTGCGCGTGTCGACGTTGCTGGTTGCCTCGTCGAGGATCAGGATGCTCGGGTCGGCCAGAAAGGCGCGGGCGATCGTGAGCAACTGGCGTTGGCCGGACGAGAGCTCTGACGCGTCCTCGTCGAGGACCGTGTCGTACCCCTTGGGTAACGTCCGGACGAACGAGTCGACGTGCGCCGCCTGCGCCGCGGCGACGATCTCGGCGTCGGTCGCGCCTTCCCTGCCGTACGCGATGTTGTCGCGGATCGTGCCGGCGAACAGCCAGGTGTCCTGGAGGACCATGCCGAACACCCGGCGCACTTCGTCGCGGGGGACCTCTTGGGTGTTGACCTGGTCGAGGCAGATGCGCCCGGAGTCGATGTCGTAGAAGCGCATGAGCAGGTTGACGATGGTCGTCTTGCCGGCGCCGGTGGGACCCACGATGGCGACCGTCTGGCCTGGCCGAACCTGGAGGTTGAAGTCGTTGATCAACGGCTTGTCGGGCTCGTAGCGAAAGTCGACGTGCTCAAGCGCCACGGCGCCGGTGACGTCTCCAAGCTCGACGCCGGTGTCAACGTCGGGGGTCTCTTCTTCGGCGTCCAACAGCTCGAACACTCGCTCCGCCGAGGCAAGACCCGACTGGAGCAGGTTCATCTGGCCCGCAATCTGCATGATCGGCATCGTGAACTGGCGCGAGTACTGGATGAAAGCCTGGACGTCACCGAGCGTCATCGTCCCGGAGGCGACGCGATACGCGCCGATCACCGCAATCGCGACATAGTTCAAGTTGGCGAGGAACTGAATCGCCGGCTGGATGATGCCCGATAGGAACTGCGCCTTGAAGCTCGCCTCATAGAGGCCGCGGTTGTGCTGCTCAAAAGTCTCCTGGGCCTTGTTCCTTCGCCCGAATACCTGGACGAGCACGTGACCGGTATGCGTCTCCTCGACATGGCCATTCAGGCTGCCGGTCCACTTCCACTGCGCGGCGAACTGTCGTTGCGACCGTCGCGCGATGAGAAGCGTGACGACCACGGACAGCGGCACCGTGACGAGCGCGATGAGCGCCAAGAGCCAGCTGATCCACAGCATCATCGCGAGGACGCCGACCACGGTCAAAACTGAGGTGACGATCTGGCTCAGTCCCTGCTGCAGCGTCGTGGCGATGTTGTCGATGTCATTGGTCACGCGGCTCAGTACGTCCCCGTGCGAGTGTCCGTCGAAGTATTTGAGAGGCAGCCGGGCGAGCTTCGCCTCGACGTCGCGCCGCATGGCATAGACGGTCCGTTGGGCGACTCCCGCCATGATGTATGCCTGACCCCACGCCAGTAGCGACGCCAAGAGATAGACGGCAACCGCCAGGAGCAGCAACTGGCCCAAGGCCGTGAAGTCGATACCCAAGCCCGGCGTGACGTCCATGCCCGACAGCATCTGCGCGATCTGACCCTGGCCATGCGCCTGCAGAAGCGCGATCGCCTGCGCCTTCGTCAAGCCTGCCGGCAGCATCTTGCCGACGATGCCGTTGAAGATGATGTTCGTCGCGTTGCCGATGATCTTCGGCCCGATGACGGAGAAGGCGACGCTGCCGATGCCGAGGACGGCGACAACGCCGATGAGCGCAAGGTCCGGCCTCAGCCGGCCAAGCAGCTGGCGCAGGGTCTTGCCCGCGTCATTGAGCTTGGGCGGCGGCGGTCCGCCCATGCCCATCCACCCGCCCGGCTGGCGTCGCTGCGCGGCGGCCGCTCCGGCCCCCTGGCGGTTGATCATGCGACCGCTGCCTCACCGAGCTGGGAGTCCACGATCTCGCGGTAAGGCTCGCTCGACGCCATGAGGTCGTCGTGCTTGCCGGTGCCGACGATGCGCCCTTCGTCGAGGACGATGATCCGGTCCGCGTGCATGATCGTGCTCACGCGCTGGGCGACGATCATGACCGTAGCGTCACGCGTGTCGGCGCGGAGCGCCGCCCGCAGCCTGGCGTCCGTCCCCGCGTCCAGAGCCGAGAAGCAGTCGTCGAAGAGGTAGATCGACGGACGCTTGACGAGCGCTCGGGCAATCGCGAGCCTCTGCCGCTGGCCGCCTGAAAGGTTGGTGCCGCCCTGGTCGATGGGTGCATCGAGGCCGCCCGGCATCGCCTCCACGAAGTCGCGCGACTGTGCCACCTCGAGCGCGTGCCACAGCTCTTCCTCCGTCGCGTCGTCTTTGCCGAACCGCAGGTTGCTCGCGACCGTCCCGCTGAAAAGGTACGCACGCTGCGGGACCAGCCCGATCCGGCTCCATACCTGCTCCAGGGATTGGTCGCGCACGTCGACCCCGTCGATCGAAAGGTTTCCGTCGCTGACGTCGAAGAACCGCGGGATGAGGTTGAGCAGCGTCGTCTTGCCCGAACCGGTTCCGCCGATGACCGCGGTCGTCTGCCCGGGCCGGAGCTCGAACGTGATCTCCTGGAGCACCGGCTTCTCGCCGCCCGGATAGCCGAACGTCACGTTCTCGAAGTCGACAGCGCCTGTGAGCGCCGGAGGGTTCATGGGATTCGCGGGCTCCTCGATCGACGGTTTCGTGGTGACGACCTCCTGGAGGCGGGCCGCGCTCGCCTCGGCGCGAGGCACGAGGATGACCATGGCGATGGCCATCATCAGCGACATCAGGATCTGCATGATGTACATGAGGAAGGCGGTCAGGTTGCCGATCGGCATCTCTCCGCTGTCTACGAGGTGCCCGCCGAACCACAAGATCGCAACCGTCGTCAGGTTCATCACGGCCATGACCGCCGGAAAAGCCAGGACGAAGATACGGTTCACGCGCAGCGCCGTCGACGTCAGGTCGTAGTTGGCCTCATCGAAGCGCCGGCTCTCGAAGTCTGCCCTGATGAACGCGCGGATGACGCGCACGCCCATGATCTGTTCGCGCAGCACCTGGTTGATGCGGTCGATCTTTACCTGCATCGAACGGAACAGAGGGATGGCGTTGACGAACATGAAGGCGACGATCCCCGCCAGGATCGGGATGACGACGATGAGCAGCGACGAAAGCCGCGCGTCCTCGCGCAGCGCCATGATCACACCGCCGACGGCCATGATCGGCGCGCTCACCATCATCGTCAAGGCGATCTGCAGGAACAGCTGAATCTGCTGCACGTCGTTGGTGTTCCGAGTGATCAGCGATGGAGTGCCGAAGCGGTGAATCTCCCGCGCCGAAAAGGTCTGGACCTGGCCGAATACCGCGCCGCGGAGATCCCTGCCGACTCCCATCGAGGCAAGCGAAGCCCAGTACACGCCGGCCACCGCAAGCACGCCCAGGACCAGCGTGATCCCGAGCATGACGGCGCCGATCCGCCAGATGTAGTCGATGTCGCCTTTGGCGACGCCGTTGTTGATGATGTCGGCGTTCAGGTTGGGCAGATAGAGGTTGGCGATCGACTGCACCAACACCAGGACGCCCACGATCGCGACCTCGCGGGTGTAAGGCCTGAGATACGTGCGCAGCAGCTGGATCAGCAAGTCATCAACCCCACCGTCGTCTCACGAACCGTTTGATTGTATCAAATGATTGACTACAGTCAAGCCATTCGCTACACTCGAATCTGCTTACTGTGGCTGGACGCGGGACGACAGACAGCGATGAGATACCTGCGCTCATGCGCGCGTTCGGCCGCCAGCACGCGGCTTTCGCCGACGAGACCGCCCGGTTCTTCATGGACGTCGACCTGACGATGGCCCAGTTTCGACTTCTCGCCGCCGTTCGCCGGTGGGGACGACAAAGCGGCCGCGAGCTGGCCAAGCGCCTCAGGGTGACGCCCGGAACGCTGGTCCCGATGATCGACCGCCTCGAACAGCTCGGCTACCTGCGGAGGGTGCCCGACCTGCAGGACCGCCGGTTGACCTGGCTCGAGGTCACGCCGAAGGCGGACCGGCTTTTCGAGCGGCTGTGGGGAATGGGCGCGGCTCGGGTCGCCCTCGCGGTGTCAAGGCTCGTACCCAGGGATCGCGCCGAGCTGCGGCGCCTGCTCAATCGGGTCGCCGACCATCTCGAGTCCGCTTCTTCGGCGTTGGAGACCAAGGCCACCGCCTGACCGGGCGCTATGTGCCGTGCCGGCCCCGTCCCTCCGCGAAGCCCCTGGCGCCTTCGAGAGATTCGCCTGAGGCGATGACGTCTGCCCCACCCTGGTACTCGGCACGCATCGCGTCTTCGAAGTCCAGCGACCACTGCTCGAGCGCACTTCGCCGGTCGGCGCGCATCGCGCCTTGCGGAAAAGAGGCGATCTGGTGCGCCATCTCCTGCGCGGACGCCAACGCCTGGCCAGGCTTGACGAGCCGCTCGACAAGTCCGATGCGAAGAGCTTCTTCGGCCGAGACCGGCCTGCCGGTGAGGATGAGATCGAGCGCGCGGCCCTGGCCGACCAGGCGCGGAAGCCGCACCGTGCCGAGGTCGATCAGGGGGACCCCGAAACGCCGATTGAACACGCCCAGGGTGGCGCCGGTCGACGCGACACGAAGGTCACACCACAACGCGAGCTCGAGTCCCCCGGCCACCGCGTAGCCCTCGATCGCCGCGATGGCCGGCTTGCCGAGCCGCATGCGTGTTGGCCCCATCGGTCCCCGGCCATCTTCATGGAGCCCATAGTTGGCGCCCGCGGCCAGCGCTTTGAGATCGAAGCCGGCACAGAAATTGCCGCCTGCGCCGGTCAGGACGGCGACGGCAAGTCCTTCCTCAGCGTCGAAACGTGCGAACGCTTCTTCCAGCGCTCCCGCGGTGTCCGGGTCGACGGCGTTGCGCACCTGCGGCCGGTCGATGGTGACGGTGAGCACCGCGCCATCGACCTGAACCTGAACCGGAGCCTGGCTAGAGCGCGCCTCGCTCGTTGTCGTCTTCCATGAACGGATAGCGGTGCTCGGTCGGCGGTGCGTAGGTCTCCTTGATCACGCGTGGGCTGACCCAGCGGATCAGGTTGAGGAACGAACCGGCCTTGTCGTTCGTACCCGAGGCTCGGGCGCCCCCAAAGGGTTGCAGGCCCACGACGGCGCCCGTCGGCTTGTCATTGATATAGAAGTTGCCGGCCGCATTGACGAGCTTTTCCGAGGCCGTACGAATCGCGTTTCGGTCTCGCGCGAAGACGGCGCCGGTCAGGCCATAGGGGCTGGTGCGATCACAGAGGTCGAGGGTCTCGTCGAACTTCCCATCCGCGTACGGATAAACGGTGAGGATTGGCCCGAAAAGCTCTTCGCGCAGGAGCTTGAAATCGGGGTCGGTGGTCTCGATGACGGTGGGCCGGACGAACCAGCCGACCTTGTCGTCGCCCTTGCCCCCGGCGACTACCTTGGCGCTCTCCGTCTTCTTCGCATACTCGATCGCATTCATGTGTGTGGTGTAGGCGCGTTGGTCGATCACAGCACCCATGAAGTTCCTGAAGTCCGCCACGTCGCCCTGCGGGATCGAGTCGACAAGGTCCACGAGCTGGGGCTTCATCGCTTTCCACATCGACTGCGGGATGTAGGCGCGGGACGCGGCCGAGCACTTCTGGCCCTGGTACTCAAAAGCGCCACGTATGAGCGCGGTGCGCAGGGCGTCGGCGTCTGCGGAGTCGTGCGCCACGACGAAATCCTTGCCGCCGGTCTCACCCACCAGCCGCGGGTACGTGCGGTAGCGGCCGATGTTCTGACCGACCTCGCGCCACATCGCCTGAAAGACCTCGGTGGAGCCTGTGAAGTGAATACCCGCGAGCTCGCGATGATTCAGCACCTTCTCGGAGATCTCAGATGGGCTGCCACTGACCATGTTGATCACGCCCGGAGGCATGCCGGCCTCGAGCAACAGCTCCATCAGGAAGTGGCTGACGAGCAGCGTTTGGGTGGCCGGCTTGAAGACCACCGTGTTGCCCATGAGCATCGGTGCGGTGGGCAAGTTTCCGGCAATCGACGTGAAGTTGAAGGGGCTGACCGCGAAAATGAATCCCTCGAGCGGCCGGTATTCGAGGCGGTTCCACGCGGAACCATCGTTCAGCGGCTGGTTGCGCAGCAGCTGGTCGCCGAAGTAGGCGTTGAACCGCCAGAAGTCGATGGTCTCGCACGCGGCGTCGATCTCCGCCTGGTGGACCGTTTTCGACTGGCCCAGCATCGTCGCCGCATTGATGGTGTCGCGCCACGGTCCTGCCAGCAGCGATGCCGCTCGCAGCAAGACTGCTGCCCGTTCGTGATACGAGGTGGCCGCCCACAACTTTCGCGCCTTGAGCGCGGCGGCAATGGCGTCATCGATGTCCTTGGCGCCGCCGACGGCGTACTCCGCGATCGCCAGTTCGTGCCGGTGCGGGGATCGGATGTCGCCGCGCGAGGCGCCCCATCGTCGCTCGCCGCCGATCTGCATCGGGACCTCGGTCTTCGCATCGGTCAGCTCGGCCAGGCGCGACTTCAGGCTCTTGCGATTGGGGTCGTGCGGGATGTACTGACGCACCGGCTCGTTGGTCGGCTGCGGAACCTGGAAATGTCCGTCGGCGGTCATAGGGGCGTTTTCCTCCGCTTGTAACTTTCAGCGCCGTAGTCGATGATGCGCCAAACCGGCAATTGAAGTACGCATCGCTGAACACCGGAACGTAACCCGTGCTCGTATCCAAGCAGATGGCTGTCGGCTATCGAGGCGCGCCTGCCAGCTCGATTTCGCGTGACGCGGACCGAGTTCGCCGGACGGTCGCCTTGCTCCGCCGGCGCGGCTTTGCAGTAACGGCACCACGACTCGCCGCCATGTGCCTCGAGGGTCCGCTTTCGGAGGCCGATGTCAGGTGGGCCGTGGCGGCCAGCCCGCAGCTCGCGATCGCCGAGAACCTGGTCCTGGACTGCGACTCGGTGAGCGACGCCCGAGCCATCAGCAGCCGCGCGCTGGGTCACGACGCGGAATCGAGGTCGTACGTCGCTATGACCCGTGACTTCGTGCGTACGCTGGTCGCCGTCGCTCCTTTCATCAGGAGCGTCTCGATCGCCGGGTCACTCGCCAGCGGCGGCTTCCGGCCGTCGGACGACGTCGACCTGAACCTCATCGTCGACGACGGTCATCGCCACCTGGCGTACGTCGTCGTCAACCTCCTCGGCCTCTTGCATGCATTGGGCCATCGCACCAAGCCCGTGGACGACCTCACGCGCCGGCCGCTCGCGCCGCGGCTGATGACGGCAAACCTCATCCTCGAACACTCTCAGTGCTTTCCATTGGAACGCGACGACGAGGACATGGCGTTTGAGTTCCTGATCGGCGAGCCGGTTTTTGGGGCGGAAGCCATCACCGAGGTCGTCGATGCCAATCCCGTGTTGCGCGAGCATTTTCCCCAGCTGTCCGATAGAGCCGCCTCGCTTGTCCTCAATTGTCCGCGACGCCTCCCGAAGCTCTTGTATCCACGCTTCCTCGACCACCCTGCGAGGGCGCTAGGTCAGGCGGCATGGCGGTACATGCAGTGGACCCGCCGCCACCGGCCGGAGGCGCTGGCACGTGTCGCCTACGTGCGGTCGACGATGCGCCCGTACACGCTCTTCGACCCAAGTTGATCGGTCTCGTCAGCGCCGCGGTTCTCGCCACGACCAGCGTCATCCTTTTCGTCTTCGGCGTAAACCTCCTGTACCTGACGTTCCGCGCGATCCGGCTGCCGTCACCCCCCCGACGCAGGTTCGCTTCCGACCACGAACCGGACGTCTGCATCCAGATCCCGATCTACAACGAGCGATACGTCGCCGAACGCGTGATCGATGCCGTTTGCTCCATCGACTGGTCTCGCGATCGCCTGCACGTTCAAGTCCTTGACGATTCCGATGATGAGACGGTGCAGATCGCAGGCAAGAGGGTCGTTCACTGGCAAGGGAAGGGGATGCACGTGGAGCATGTGCGGCGAAATTCGCGCGAAGGTTTCAAGGCCGGCGCCCTGGCGTTTGGGCTCACTCAGACCGACGCCCAGCTGATCGCGGTCTTTGACGCGGACTTCGTCCCCCCCGTTGACTTTCTGCGCCGCACCATCGGCGCCTTCGACGAGCCGTCGATCGGCTTCGTCCAGGCCCGGTGGGGGCATCTCGACGAGGGGTACTCGCTGTTCACGCGGCTGCAGGCGATGGCCATCGACTTCCACTTCCTCGTCGAACAGTCGGTGCGCTCCGCCGCGGGATACTTCACGAACTTCACGGGCACGGCCGGCGTCTGGCGGCGGGCTGCGATCGAGGACGCTGGTGGTTGGAGCGCGCGCACCCTCACCGAGGACCTCGACCTCAGCTACCGGGCCCAGCTCCGCGGCTGGAAGGCCGCCTATATCGAGGACCTTGTCGTCCCGGAGGAGCTCCCCGTCTCGATCGACGCCTATCGGCGGCAGCAATCACGCTGGGCGACGGGCAGCTTTCAATCTGCCTTCCAGCTGCTCGGACCGGTCATGCGAAGCCGGACCCGGCCGGCGGTCAAGTTCCAGGCGGCGATCCACTTGCTCGCGTACGGGGTCGGCCCGGTGATGCTGGTTCAGCTGGCCTGTTACCCGCTGCTGCTGCTGACCCTCGGTCAGCCGGGCCTCTGGCTGCCCTGGTACCTGACCGATGCATCGGCGGTCTCCATCCTCGTCGGCGTCACACCATGGATCGGCTTCATGGCGGCACAGACGCGGAGAGGCCGCAGATGGTGGGCTGGGCTTCCGGCGCTCCTGTGCCAGATCGTCGGAGCGGGCATGTCCCTGAACACCTTGCTGTCTCTAAGGAGGGCCTTGCAGCCCGGCGGTGCGTTCGTGCGAACTCCGAAGCACCGGATCGTCGAGGCCGGGCAGGAGTGGAGAAACCAGGCTTACGTGCAGGTGGGCGACCTTCGCGCTTTGCTCGAGGCTGTCGCCGGCCTTGTCGCCCTGGCGATGGTCCCGCTAGCGCTCGCGCTGCACCAGGTGCTGATCGCGATCTACGCCGGCATGTTCGCCCTCGGCTTTCTCGCGGTCGCGGGGCTCAGCCTCGTCGACTGGCTCGATGTCCTGACGCTGCGCCGTCCTGGCGCTCGCGCGCTCGTCAGTGTCCGGCACGCCATCCCGGTGATTGCGCTCCTCGTGTTCGCGTCATTCCTGTTTATGGCGGCCGCGCAGATGCCAGAGCCTTTCGAGGACGGTTACGGCCACTGGCTGGTCGCCGCGAACCTGGCGGCGACAGGGCAGCTGCACGACCCTCTCTTCAGCATGGAGGACACCTGGCTGCCCGGCTACCACCTTCTGGCAGGGGCGGTCCTCCACCTGTTCGGCCTCTGGCAGCTCGGGGCGCTCAAAGCGATGAGCGCCCTGCTCGGTGTCGCCACCGCGGCCTCCGTCTACGCGCTCGCCCCCAACCCGCGGCAGGCACTTCTCGCGGTCGGGCTGCTGGTTCTCAACCCCGTCTTTCTTTTCACATCCGGCTCGGCCGTGGTGGAGCCGCTCCTCACCGCCCTGCTCATGACAAGTGCGCTGGCGGCGATGCGCGGCCGCATGAAGGTTGCCGTGCTGCTGGCCGCCCTGGCTTGCGTGACCTCGACGAAGGCATGGTTGTGGGTGGCGGCTGCGGCTGCGTTTCTGGTCATCGAGATGTTTCGGTCACAGACTGAACGACCGGCTGGACGGACGCGCGCCCGTGCGGCCACCTGGGCGGTCCCCGCCTTGGGTGTCCTTCTCGTCCTGCCGCTGGGATTTGCTCCTGTCACGAATTCGATGGCCCGCGGAAGTATCGAGGCCATGTCGGCGGCAGCGCGCGGCAGCATTCCCGTGTCCGGCATCGATCGCGTCCTCGAATTGGCCACGACATTCGGCCTCGCCGCCCTTCCCCTCTTTGCCTTAGGCACGATCGGCGTCGTCACGGCCATGCGCCGTCAACGCACCCGGGACTGGAGTCTTGTCTACTTTCCGGCGCTCGCCTACCTGGCGGTCGTATTCGGTCTGGTCGGCGCAGGCGCCTACAGCGGGAGCCATCGCTACCTATATCCAGCGCTACCCGCGCTGGCCCTCCTCGCCGCTGGCGTCCTCGACCGTCATCGGGCCATGGTCAGCTCGATCGCGGTCGGCGCGACGGGCATTCTGGCCATCGCGTTCCTGCCGGTTTTCTCGAGCTTCGCCGACGCCAACGGCGGGCTCGTCGCCGCGGGCCGCGCGGCGGCAGGAGGCTCAGGCATGCTGCTGACCGATTCGCCGACAGCGGCTTACTACAGCCACCGACAGCCGTCCGAGATCACGGGCTCGCAGACGCTCCCGGCCGACCGCGCTCAGGCGCTCGCGTGGATGCGTTCGCGCGGCGTGTCTACGGTCGTCGTCGAGAACATCAGCTACTACCGCGCCTCGGTCCTCTTTCCGGACCTCGTGAACGGGAATCCGACGCGCCCATTCGTCTCCGTCGGCGCGCCCAGCACGTACCAGGTGCCTGGCGGCAAGGTCGTCTTCGCGTACAAGTTGCTCCCCGACCTGACGCTCGAGGCGATGCCGCGAGGCAAAACCGCGCCTCTGGCCAAGGGCATGACCATGGGCCAGGCCGCCACCGGCGAAGGGATGGGCTTCGGGGTGCCGATCGTGCACTACCGCGATGGCTGGGTCTACTCGCATACGTCGAGCACGGTCGCGATCGATGCGACGACGTGGAAGCGAACATTCCAGCTCGACGAGATCGGAGGTGACGCGGCTCACCGCTACACCTTCCAGCCCATTGCGTCCCGAGGTGCCATCGAGGTGACCTACACGCTGGACGGCACCGGCGTCGCGATCAGGGTGCATCGGCTGTGGTCGGAGCCCGGCTACTCGGAGGTGGGCATCCTCAACGAGCAGTCGGCCGACTTCACCGACTTCGCCGCTGACGCCCAGCCGACCCTGACCAACGCCGCGTTTGGAAACTGGTTTCCGGTGACCGGGCGCTGGGCCCGCCTGCGCTCCGGCTCGCTGGGCGTCGAATGGTCGGTGCCCGCGATCACCGGTGCTCAGCTGTATGCCGGGCGTGAGCTGGCTCCACCGGACTTCGATTGGGCCGGCCTCGACTACATGTTTCCGTCGTCGTTCGACGGCGCCACGTACCACATCAACATCAAGGAGGCGCAGTAGATGGAACGCGCCGATGTCGTCCTCGTCTACCCGCAGCGCGCCCCGGCGCAGGGCCGGCACTGGATCATGCCCTCGCTTGGCCTGATGTACCTCAGCGCGTCGCTACGCCGCGCCGGTTACTCCGTGAAGCACATCGACCACACCTTTCTCGAGCGTCGGGAGGTCCTCGCCGAGATCGACCGGTTGCGGCCGTCGGTGATCGGCGTCTACTGCATGATCACGATGCAGGACGAAGCGCTGTCGCTTGCGGAACAGGTCCGGGGCAAAGCGCTCACTGTCGTCGGCGGCCCATACCCGTCAGGAGAGCCCGAGACCTTCGTCGATCAGTTCGACCTCGTCGCGGTCGGCGAGGGCGAGGAGACGATCGTCTCGATCATGGAGCACCTGGCCGACCGCAGCTTCGACGAGATCCCCGGGGTCGTGTTCAAGCGCGACGGAGAGGTCGTACGGAGCACGGCGCGGCAGCGCACCAAGGAGATGTCCCACCTCCCCCTTCCGTATCGGGGCGATATCCCGAACGACGAGTACATCGCGTACTGGCGCAAGCACTGGAAGGATGCGACCACTCCTCTGATGTCGACGCGTGGGTGCCCGTTCCGCTGCGACTTCTGCCATAAGTCCGTGTTCGGCGACCTGTTCAGCGCACGGCCAATCGAGTCCGTGGTCGAGGAGATGCGCGAGATCGCGGACCTCGGGTACGACCACATCTGGATGTCAGACGATCTCTTCACGCTGAACTACAAGCGCACGTTTGAGCTCGCGAAGGCGATCGAGGAGGCGCACCTGCCCCTGACATGGGAATGCCTGAGCCGCGTCACTCACGTCGACCACGCGCTCTTCGAGCAGATGCGTCGCGCCGGCTGCAAGCGAATTTTCTTCGGCATCGAATCCGGCGACGCGCACGTCCTGAAAGAGATGAAAAAGGGAATCACGCCCGATCAGGCGCGCGCCGCTGTCGAGGCCTGCGTGGCGGCGGGGATCAAGGCCGCCGGCTTCTTCATGGTCGGCTACATCGGGGAGACCACCGACTCGTTGATCCGCAGCATCAACTTCTCGAGCAGCCTGCCCCTCGACTATGTCAGCTACACGATCGCGTATCCCCTGCCAGGCACTGGGTTTTACGAGCGCGTTCGCGAGCGGCGCCTGCGCGGCGAGTGGCACAAGGTCCGCCACAACCGGCTGCTCTTCAACACCGACTTCTCGGAGCACAAGCTGCGCGCTGCGATACTCAAAGGAGCGATCCAGCACCGCTTGAACCGGATGCACATGCGGCCCGCCGCGCGCGCGTTCCAGCTCGCGACCGACCCAGTGCTTCGCGTGATGAGGTAACTAAGATCCGGACCGTGCAGGAGCTCTGGCCGAGCCTCTTTCGGATCGTGGTCGGTCTCTACTGGCTTTATTTCGCCAGCCAGAAGTGGCAGGGCGTCGGCTGGATGAAGCCGTTGATCGAGTCGACGTCGCGCGCGAACCCGATCCCGGGCCTGCACGAGCTCCTGGTGGCGGTGGTGGTTCCCAACTGGCTGCCGTTCGCCCTCGCCCAGGCCGTCGGCGAGACGGTGGTCGCCATCGCCCTGATCCTGGGCCTGGCGACGCGATGGGCCGGCGTGCTGGGTTTCCTGCTCGCCGCCAATCTCGCCCTGACCGTGGCGTTCGGCGTCAACGACGATGGGTTCCGCTGGATCTATTACCTCGCGGTCCTCGTCAACGCGCAGGTGATCGTCTCCGGCCCAGGCCCGATCGCCCTCGGACGCTTCGGCTGGGTGCCGGCCTGGCTTCGCTGAAAGCCGATACGCTTTCGTCATGAGTGTCGACGCCGAGGGCTATGGGTTCCCCGAGCATCAGCGCACGCTGCAGCGCCTGATTGACGACATTCGCGTGCTCTCTCCGGCCGGCGTCGAGCGTGCGGCGCAGGGTTGGGATCGGCATGCGCGCCTGCAGGAACTGGACTCGATCCACGCCGCGGAGAAGGCTGCATTGCACGCGATCGAGCAGGCCGACCGCGGTCCCGCATGGGACGAGGTTCGCCGGAATCTTTTCGGCTTGACGGAATCGGGCGGCGCACTGGTGAGCTGGAAGGCCGAGCACGGCGAGGTGGGCCACAAGGCGGAGAACGCGGCGTTCATGGCAGCGCTCGGGCTCGTGGCGGGCAACTCGATCGGCAAAGAGCAGGCGAACACGCTTGTCCGTCCCCTGGCGGAAGCGCTGCCGTGGCTGCTGCCCGAGGAGAACCAGCCGGCATAGTCCTCCCCATTCATGGGGAGGTGGCCCGAAGGGCCGGAGGGGCTTACCTCCTGGCTTCGGTCAGCTCGGCAAGATCCCGGCTTGTATCCTCCAGCGCCGACGGGTCGACGCGCCGGCGGCTCTCGACCAGCTTGCCGCCCGCCTCATTGGTCTTCGAGTCGTTCATCGACAGCACGCCTTCGACCAGCCCGTTCCGGAGGTAGAAGACGGAAAACGATCGCGCCTGGCGATCGCCGCGCCACACCGCGGTGTCTTCTCCCGACGCCTGGCCGCGGTACTCGAGGTTGACGTCGTACTGATCGGACCAGAAGTACGGGATCTTGGTGTAGGGCAAGTGACCGCCCGCAATCGCCGCCGCGATGCCGCGGTCGTGGTTCTTCGCGACCTCTCAGTGTTCGACGCGAATCGCACGCCGAAAAACTGGATGCTCGTGAAGCGCCACATCACCGCCGACGTAAACGCCATCGGCGGCGCGCAGTCCTTCGTCGACCCGGACGCCTCCGCCTTCGATCGCCAGGCCCAACGCCCTGGGCACCTCCAGGTTCGGCTCGATGCCGACCGCGACCAGCGCGAGATCGACCTCATGGCGTGAGCCGTCGGACAGCGAGACGCCGGTTACGCGGTCTCCGCTCGCGTGCCACTCCTGAACGGTCGTGCCGGTCCGGACGTCGACGCCTTCACTCTTGTGGATGGCGGCGTAGACCTCCCCCACGTCGCGGCCCAGCGCCCGCTGCAGCGGGACCTCGAGCGCTTCGACCATCAAGACGTCCTTGCCAAGCCTCCGTGCCGAGGCTGCGACCTCTGCGCCGATGAAGCCGGCGCCGATCAAAAGCAGGCGGCTGGACCGGCTGAGCGCCTCACGGATCGCCTTGCTGTCGGCGAGGGAACGGAGCGTGACGACGTTTTCCGCGTCCGGGATGGTGGGCAGGCGACGCGGCGTGCCACCGAGGCCCAGGACAAGGAAATCGAAGGGGACCTCACGTCCGCCGGCCAGCGTCAGCCTCCCATCCTTCAGCGATCCGCCCGTGACGCGCTGCTCGAGACGGAGATCGATTGCTTCTTTCGCGTAGTCCGACTCCTCGTGAAGGAAGACCTTGGGCGACTCGATCTCGCCGCGGAGGAACTCCTTGGAGAGATAAGGACGGTCGTAGGGCCGGTCGCGATCCGCGCTCAGGATCGTGATAACGCCGTCGAACCCACGCTTGCGAAGCGTGAACGCGGCGTAGTCACCCGTTCCACCGCCACCCACGATCACTACGCGTCTCTTCGCCAACTCCTCATTCCTCCTGAGAAGGAGAGCTCAGTCTTTCGACGGTACGCCCGCGCGGTACAGCCACCCGTGTGTATCCGGCGCGGCGCCGCGCTGGATGTCGACGAGCGCCTGGCGCAGCCGCATGCTGATCTCTCCCGCGCCGCCATCACCGACCGTCCACGATCCGCGCGCCGACTTGACGGCCCCGACCGGCGTGATCACCGCCGCGGTGCCGCAGGCGAAGACTTCGGTGAGCGAGCCATCCTCGCATTCCCGCCGCCACTCATCGACGCTGATCCGGCCTTCCTCCGTGGCGTAGCCCAGGTCGCGGCCGAGCTCGAGCAGCGACTCCCTGGTGATTCCTGGAAGCAGGGTGCCGGTCAGCGCCGGGGTCATGATTCGCGCGTCGCGCCCGCGGCCGAAGACAAAACACAGATTCATGCCTCCCATCTCTTCCACCCATCGGTGGTCGCGCGAGTCGAGCCAGACGACCTGGTCGCACCCCTTCTCGGCAGCCTGCGCTTGGGCCAGCAAGCCACCGGCGTAATTGCCTCCGGTCTTCGCGGCGCCGGTGCCGCCCGGAGCGGCGCGGCTGAAGTCTTCCGACAGCCATACCGTTACGGGCTTGACGCCGCGCGGGAAGTAAGAGCCTGATGGGGACGCGATCAGGAGGAAGGTGACCTCGGTCGATGGGTGCACGGCGAGCGAAACCTCGGTGGCAAACATCATCGGCCGTAGATAGAGGCTGTGGTCTGGCGCCGACGGCACCCATTCGTGGTCGGCTCGGACCAACAGCTCGATCGCTTCGAGGAATGCCTCTTCGGGGAGCTCTGGCAGGGCTAGCCGGCGTGCCGAGCTTCGGAAGCGCGTCGCGTGCCGATCAGGACGGAACGCCGCCACTCCGGCATCCGCCTGGCGGAATGCTTTGAGGCCTTCGAAGACAGCCTGAGCGTAGTGGAGGACGGAGGTCCCGGGGTCGAGCGTCAAAGAGGAGTAGGGCACCAGCCCTGCGTCGTGCCACCCGGCGCCCGGAGTCCAGTGGGCGCCGACCATGTGCTCGGTGAAGATCCGGCCAAAGCCTGGGTCCGTGAGCATGCGCTCCCGGTCCGCGGCGGGCACGCGGGTCTGCGACGGGTGAAATCTGAAACGGATAGCGGAAGTGCTAGAGCTCACGCTTTGCCAACAGTAGCGCCGTGGACGGAGCCCCGGAGGGGCACTCTGCGAAGACATAAGGAGGCCGGGTCTTGCGACCCGGCCTCGCGAGAGGAAGGAAGGGGTTCTGCTAGATCTGCCGCGCCGCGGCGACCGGCAGGGTCACCACGAATTCCTCGACAACCGGAATCGGTTCCGCCGCCAGCCCGACCCCGACCCTCTCGACGGTGAGGATTGGCTGCTGCGGCTTGGCCTGGCGCGCCCTACGCGCGGGCGGCCGGCCTGCGACTACGGGGTCGAGGAGGTCTCGGAGCTTCAGTTCCAGGATCTGGTCGAAATCGTTCATCTGTATTAGAAACGCCTCCCACAACAGGAGTACTCACGCCTCCTACCGATGGCCGGGAAATTTTTCCTGGGGGCCCGGTCGCCGGCCGGAAGGCGCCTAGTACCAGCCTACGCCGCGCGGGTGGTTGGCTGAACGGTCGCGTTGTCCTCATCACCATCCACCCCTTCGTCGGGAACCAAGAACAAGGCGTTGTGGTCCAGGGTGTGAGCCAGCTTGACGAGTCGCAGTCGGGCCGGGCCGGGTCCGAGCACCCTGGCCGCCAAGACCACAAACGGCCTGACCAGCGCGTGGCTCGCCGAGCCGTTGACCAGTCCGTAGGCTCGCCGAGCAACCATCGCGATTAGAGAACGCCGCGGCGTTGCCGAGTACCCCTGATCTGCACCGCTGACGACTTCCACTGCCGTGGCCACCACCCTGCCTTCCACCCGTCTCTACAGGGAGGCACACTGCAGCAACCAGTGGCGGCTCCCCTCGCCTGTTGAACGCCGCCACCGTAGTCGGTACTTGCGAGTACGGCGAAGATGTTTCGTCTGCGCAAAGGCACACGGAAGTAAAATCCTGTTTAGGCGTATGGCGACTCAAGGGGGGAGTGACCTGGAAGCCGTCGGCCCAGGCACGGGAAATTTCGGCGGCTACATCGACGTGCTCGACGCGGTCCAGTCCGCTGCCACCGAGCTGTCGAAGCACAAGTCGGTGGGCGACCTCGCCCAGACCGCACTGACCCTCATCGCGGATCTCACGAACTCGTCGGTCGCGTTTCTCGCGCTTACCGACGACGACAGCGGGGGCAAGCGGGTGTTCTCCATAGCCGACAACGCAACTCGCGTCCTGCCTCAAGACGAGATCGAGCGGATCTTTGCGACCGCCGCCGCCTTCACAGGCCCGATCTCGAGCGCGACCTGGAGCGGCGTGACCGACTCAAGCGCGCCGGCGATCCGCTCGACCTGCGCCCAGTCGCTGCAGGTGGCGGGCCGCTCGTTCGGCATGATCGGGGTCGCAAGCCCCGCCGGCTACGGCGCGCTGCAGCAGAGGACATTCGCGATCTTCGCCACCCAGGTCGCGGCAGCTATCGCGGTCGCGCAGCTAGGCGAGCGTCGTCAGGAGATGGTCGACACCCTGGTCAACCTGAGGGCGGACCTTGACCGCAGCGAACGACAGAGGCTCATCAATGAGGAGCGGGCCAAGAGCGCGGAGCGGGTCGAGCATGCGCATGAGGCGGCTGTCGACGCGCTGCTCGCGGTGTCGCGGCACGCGAGAACCGGCCATGGGCTGGCCGACTTCTACCGCCGGCTGACGCGGAGCATCGCCGAGCTTGTCACTGCCGAAAAGGTCCTTTTCTGGCAGCTGGACGAGGAAGGACTGTTGCATCCGATTCCAGGTGGGCATGGGATCGCGCCGGAGTTCACCGCCGGACTGCGTTCCGTCCCGTGTGCCCCCGACCGTGACGACCTGGCGAGCCGCATCGTGTTCCACGACCTGATGTTCAGGGCCTCGCGCGCCGATGAGCCGAGCGACTACCAGTACGTACTCGACACGCTCGGAGTAGCGAACGCGGTCGCCGTTCCGTGGCGCGCGGGCGATCAGCGGCTCGGCCTTGTCGCCGCCTACGACTCGCGGCGGGCCGAGGGTTTCTCTCGGGAGGACACGTGGGTCCTGCAGAAGGCCGGTCTCGCAGCCGGCCTCGTCTGGCAGCTGAAGTACGTCGACCGGGATCTAAAGCGGACGGCGGAGCGCCTGGAAAAGGTCGACGCGGCGCGGCAGATGCTGCTGAAGAACGTATCCACCGCGGTGGACAAGGCGCGCAAGCGATTCGCGGGTGACCTACATGACGACGCGCTGCAGAAGCTCACCGCCGCGGAGTTGCAGCTCCAGCGTCTTCACGAGCACCCGAACGGTGAGAGCGCCGCCCTCCTCAACGAGGCGCAGGCGCTCCTCAACGAGACCGAGGAGGCGCTGCGGCGTTTGCTTTTCGAGGTCCGTCCGCCGGCGCTCGAGGTTCCCGGCGGATTTCTCGAAACGTTACGCGAGCGCATCCGCATCCTTCGCTCCCTCACAGGCGCTGAGGTAGAGGTGGAGCTCGACCTCCCGGAGGATCTCTCCTACGAGTATCGCTCGATGTTGTTCCGCCAGCTCACCGAAGCGATCGCCAACGTCGAGAAGCATGCTGCTGCCACCCGGGTCAATGTCCGTCTGCAGGTGCAGGATGGCGGGATCCACGGCCTGGTCACCGACAACGGACGTGGTTTTGTCGTAGCCGAGCGGGACCGCCTGCCGGGGCACCTCGGGTTGCTGGCTCTCAACGAGCGTGCCTTGCTCGCGGGTGGCTGGAACAAGATCACCAGCGAGCCCGGACTTGGCACGACCGTCGAATTCTGGCTGCCGCTGGCCGAATCTAGGGTATAGATGTGTCCGTGAAAAGCCAGACGACCCGCGTCCTCATCGTCGAGGACCACCAGGTTGTCGCCGAAGGACTGGCCGCCCTCATCAACGATCAGCGGGACATGACCGTCATCGGACACGCCGGGTCGGTCGCCGACTCGATCGCGCGGGCCGCGGAGCTCAAGCCGGACCTTGTCCTGATCGACTTCAGGCTCACCGACGGAACCGGAGCCGACGCGGCAACGGGCATCCGCCAGGTCCGGCCGGAGACCAAGCTGATCTTTCTCACGCGCGAGGACAGCGACGCCGCGCGCTTTGCGGCCCTCGAGGCGGGAGCCAGCGCTTTCATCCACAAATCGCGTGCCGCGCAGGACGTCGTCGACGCGATCCGGACCGTCGCCGATGGGGGCACGCTGTTCACGCCGCGGAGCATCGCCCAGCTGCTGAACACCCGGCGCGAGGTCGAGACGCAGCTCGAGCGCCTGACGGCTCGCGAGAAGGAAGTCCTGCGGCTGATGGCGGAGGGCACGTCGAGCCGGGAGATAGCGAGCAAGCTCGGGATCAGCTACACGACCGTGCGCACGCACATACGCAGCCTCGGCAGCAAGATGGGTGTCCACTCCAAGCTGGAGGCGATCGTCAAGGCGCGAGAGCTCGCCCTGGTCGAGTAGGGAGCAGCGGTCGGCCCCATCCCCGGCCTGCGGCCGGGACTTCCCCATGAATGGCGAAGAGTTTTAGGCTCCCGAGACTCTTCGCCGCCCGGCGCCCCGACCCAGGATCCGAATCGGCGACGGCTGGTCCTCCTGCTGCCACCGCCTCACAGTCTTGCGCCGGCGTTTGTCCTCATACAGGTCACTATCCGCAGCCTGGTACAAAGCCTCCCAGTCCTGCCCCGTCGCCCAGCCGGCGATCCCGACGCTGACCTCGACATGCTCTGGCGCGCGCATGCTCAGCGCCGCCTCGTCCACGGCACGGCGCAGTCGCGTCGCCACGTCCCGTGCCCGATCGAGATCCGTCTCCGGCATCGCGACCGCAAACTCGTCCCCCCCAACTCGCGCGCACAGGTCGGACGCGCGAACGACGCGCAGAAGCTGCTGAGCGACCAGCCTTAGCGCACCGTCGCCTGCGCTGTGCCCGAGCCGGTCGTTGATGCGCTTCAGGTTGTCGAGGTCGATCATCATCAGCGAGAGCCTGCGGCTGTGCCGTTCGGCCAGAGCGACTTCGCGTTCCATCACTCTCTCGAACTCACGCCTGTTGGCGAGACCCGTCAGGTGATCTGTGCGCGCCTCGCTCGCGAACTGCCGAGCGCGGTCGATGGCGATCGCCACCTGGTCGGCGACCGCGGCCATGAAGAGAAGGTCGGACGCGCCGAACACGCGATCGGCCATCGTGCCGACCGTCATCATGCCGACGGTTCGGCCTCGCACGCGAAGCTGCGCGCGCAACGCATTCCACTCCTTGCCCGAGACGCGGTCTACCTGCGACTCCGAGCGGCCCAACGCCGACGCCCACGCCTTCACGTGAGGTCCTGCCTGGCGGGCAAACCCGTCGACCTGGTCGCTCTCGAGCCCGACGGTGTGGGCCAGCTTGTACGCGGAGCGCTCTCGCAACCACATCGCGCCGGTGCTCAAACGCAGCGCGGCGAGTGCCTCGACGAGCGCGACCTCGGCTGTCTCGAGCAGATCGAGAGAGCGCCCCATCGCGGTGACGATCGCCGCCAGACCGTACATCTCGCTCTCGCGGGCGCGGTGCTCCTCATCGACGTAGTCCAGGTAACCGCGTGCGATCGCGGTGGTAAGGCGCTCAGTCATGTCTTCGAGACGGCTCTGCGCCAGGGCGATGATCTCGTCGTAATGAGGCTTGCCCTGGATCGGGCGTGACAGCAGCTCGATCGTGGCGCGGCGATAAACCGCGAGCACGTCGATGAGCGATTCGAGCGGCAAACCTTGCGCGGCGCGCAACCGGCCGTAATCACGCGAGCGCTGCTCGAAATCGGTCCACGGTAGCTCCACGTCGCTCCGCAGGGAGGCCAGCAACATGTCAATGAACCCCGCCGAGGTGGTGACGAGGTCTTCGCCCGTTTGTTCGCTCAAAGTGATGAGCTCGGGCGAGCGAGCACGGACGACCTCCATCGCCTTACGCCCGCTCTCCATAGAGTCGACCCCGAGGCCGCTTGCCAGCGTGGCCAGCACGTCGACCGCATAGCCGCCGCCCGACTCTGCCCCTGGATTCATTCCTTCTAGGAAACGTTGCGGGGCGGGGCTGCACCTGCTACCTCAAGTGAGTTAGGCAAAATCCGCCCAACCGTACGGCGACCCGAATACGCCCGGTGGCGGAGAGTTAGGGCCAGATGAGCGAGGGGCTCATCAACCTACGGGGGGTAAAGGAACATATGGCGGAGCCGATCTCTGCATCGAGCGCCGGTGAGGTGCGCGAGGCACCGAGCGCGTACGAAGCCGGCAACGAGGCGGACTTCGAACGACTCTATCAAGCGTCGTACGGAAAGATCCTCGGTACGTTGACCGCGATGCTCGGTGACCGGGCCGCGGCCGAGGACTGCGCGCAGGACGCGTTCGAGCGTGCATACAAAAAGTGGGCGACCTGGCAGCCGATCGCGCCGGCGGAAGCGTGGGTGCACAGGATCGCGATCAACGCCGCGGTTTCGTACCAGCGCAAGATGCGGCTGCGCGAAGTCGGCGAGGTCATCCGGCGCATCGGCCGGCCCGGGCTGGCGCCCGACCCGCAGGAGGTCGTCGAACACCGCGACCTGGCCACCGCGCTGGCCAAGCTGCCGCCGAAGCAGGCGGCCGCGATCGTTCTCCGCCACTACCACGGCTACACGAACCGCGCGATTGCGCAGGCCTTGGGCATTCCCGAGCGTACGGTCGCCTCGAGGCTGGCGGTCGCCAAAGAGCGGCTTCGCGTGATGCTCAAGCACTCGTACGGTCCGCAAGCGGACCTCGAGCCCGTCACCGAGCGCGGATTCGCGGTCGCCGACTAAATCACAGAAACGATCTCCTGACCTGAAAGGCCCGGCAAGAGCCGGGCCTTTCAATTTTTGTGCCCACGGTGAAGCTGATCTCAGACACCTGCTACCGGTAAACGCCCCTCTCCCTTAACCCTCTTCCCGTTGGGGGAGGGATATCTAATCTGGGGGTCAGGCCGCTTGGGGGCGGCTGTCTGGTCGTAGTCGCTTGAACAGGCGAACAAGGCGCCGCCGCGCGGAGGTCCAGGGCCGCTCGGCCGCACGAGTCTGCAGCCGCCGCTCGTACCGCGGCGCGTTCGCATCGGCGCAGATCTGGCATCCGCATCCGTGTCCGGTGTCGGGCAGACGCCGCCCTTCCTTGTCGAACCTCGCCTGCATCGCGCCCGGTCGGCCTAGCAGTGCGTGCCCGGCATGTACCACGCCGGCTGTCCCTTGCAAGTCGTGGCGATCAGCCCGGTCGGCTGCGCGTACCACTCGTTCGGCATCTTCAGCGAATCGAGCGCGTCCTGCATGTAGCGGTGCCACATCGGCGCCGCGATGTAGTAGCTGTCCGAGCCGTGGGTCATCTTCATGCGCCAGTCGGCGTTGCCGCCCCAGACCGCCGTCACGATGTGCGGCGTGTACCCGACCGTCCACGCGTCCGCGAAGGAGTCCGACGTACCAGTCTTCACGGCCACCTTGCGACCGGGAAGCGTGAGCAGCGAGTTGTGGCCGAAGATCATGGCGCGGTTGTTGTCGTTGGACATGATCATTTCCATGATGTAGGCCACGCGCGCGTCAAGCACCCGCCTGCCGGGATCAATTTGGTGCGCGTAAAGGAGCTGGCCCGTCGCGCTTGACGACACCAGGTTGATCGCAAAAGGCTGGCGTAGGATCCCCTGCGTGGCGAGCACCGAAGCGCCGATCGCCATCTGGAGCGGCGTCTCACCGTAGCCGCCGAGCGTCAACGACGCGCCGAAGGTGTCCAGCGGGTCGTTGGTCGTGAAATTCGGATTGCCGTTGATGTCGATTCCGTGCTGCTGGTACGGGGGTGCTCCCATCGCTCGCGCCATCTGGACGACGGAACTCACGCCGACGCCGAGCTCGACCTTGACGGCCGGGATGTTCAACGAGTTTCCCATGCACGCCTGGAGCTGGCAGGTGCCGTGGAACTTGCCGTCATAGTTGCGAGGGGTGTACACCTCGGTCGATCCCGGCTCGCGATAGCTGAATTTGCTGTCCTTGATCGGCGTGGTCATCGTGAACTTGCCGCTCGCGATTGCCGCGGTGTAGGTGTAGATCTTCATCGAGGATCCCGGGTTCCGGGGTGGCCACACTGCAAGGTTGTACTGGCCGCCGTACGCATTCGGGTTGGCCGATCCGACCATCGCGATGATCGCGTTGGTGGTCGGGTCCAGAGATACGAGCGCGCCCTGCGTGACGTTTCGCCAACGCAGCTTGGCGATGTTGTCGCTTACGTCGCGCTGCGCGAGCGCCTGCAGCGTCGGATTGAGCGTCGTCACGACCCGCATGCCGCCGCTGTAGGTGGCGTCAGCGCCGAACTGGTTGATCAGCAGGCTCGTCACGTAGCGCACGAAAGCGGGCGCCACCACCTGGTTTGTGGGCAGGAACATATGGGCCGGCGGCGAGATGTCCTCGGCGAATGCCTTGGCGGCGTCGGCCGCGGTGATCCTGCCGTCGCGGATCATGGCGTCGAGCACGGTCTTCTGGCGCTGCTTGGCTGATGTCCAGTTGACCAATGGGTTGTACAGCGTCGGCCCGCGGATGATCCCAGCCAGCATCGAAGCCTGCGCCAGGTCCAGCTTGTTGGTCGTGGTGTGGAAGTACATCTTGGACGCGGCTGCCGTGCCCCAGGCGGTGTTGGCGAAGAAGACGCTGTTGAGGTACCACTCGAGGATCTGGTCCTTGGTGTACCGGCGCTCGATCTGGAAGGCGAGGAGCGCCTCTCGCATCTTGCGGTCGAGCGTCGCTTCGTTGCCGACAAGCCTCAGCTTGACGAGTTGCTGGGTGATCGTCGAGGCGCCTTCGACCTTCGCATGCGACTGCAGGTCGACCATCGACGCGCGCACTATGCCCTGGGGGTCGATGCCCGGCTCCGAATAGAAGTTGCGGTCTTCGATCGAGATCACGGCTTCGGGCAGCAGCGTCCCCATCTCGGACAAGGGCTCGAAGTAAGCCTGATACCCAGGCGGGTGCAGGTCCGCCAACAGCGTCTTGTTGTCGGCCGCGTAAATCAGAGTGTCCTCCGGGATGGCCGAGGCGACGGTATTCGGGTCGGGCAGGTTGTTCGCGAAGGCGACGTAGCCTGGCGAGGTCATGATGAGGCTCGGCACGGCGATCGCGAGCAGCGCGAATAGGCGCACGAGCCAGCTTGCGGGTCGCGAAACCCTGAAGCCCTTGGCGAGCACTTGCGACGCGCTTGCGCGTCGCCTCATGCCGTTCGGCCTACGAGGCCAGGCGGTCTTTCGGCTCTGGTTCAGTGGCATCCTGTTCCCCCCTCGGCGGTTGGGTTGGGCCGGCGCTCAAGGGGCCGTACCACCCGATCGACTGGGCGCTCAGCAGGGCCTGGATGTCAATGACCTGGCCGGGCCGGAGCGCAACCGGACGCAATCCGCGGCGAGCTGCCCGCGCGGAGCGAACCGCATCGTTGGCTTTGACCGAGAGCCCGCCGGCCAGCCCGCTCACCACAGGCTCGCCGGCCGCGGCATACCAGGCACGCGCGGCAAACTGCAGGTGCGCGGCAGCATCACGCATTGACTCAAGTCGCGCGCGCGAGCCAACGCGGCCTGCGCTCGCGGCGTTAGCCAGGCGGCGCGCCTCGCGTGGCAGCATGACGTTGCGGATCCAGATCGACAGGTCGACCGTCCGGGCGAACATCGCGGCGCCCAACACAATGGTGGCCGCCGCCAGCCTGCGATTGATGTCGTGAAGAGGGTCGGACGCCCTGCGCACGGACGCGGGAGCCGGTGCCGCCGGCACGGGCAACTCCATCCACTCGCGCAATCGCACGCGCGGCTGCCGGGCGCGAGACGTTCGCACCGACCGAAGCAACATCAGTGCGAAGAGGTCGGCTCCGGCAAAGATGACGAGCCAGGTCGCGATGACGAAGCGGTTGGCCGATATCCAGGCCGCGACTCCGCCGAGCATGAGACCGATGATCGTGTTGATGACCTGGTCGGCCGCCCAGATGACCGACGAGCTGAGGTTGCGAGCGTTCTGGTCGGTCACGCTCAGCAGGCCGAGCGCGCAAGCGGTGATCAGGGCGACCCAGAGCAGAACCTCGATCGGCCTGGGGATCGCCTTCCTGACCGCCGGGACAAAGGTGGCCGCCACCATTCCGGTGAAGAGCGCAATCGAAAACTGGACCAGCAGCGGAACTTCCACGCCAAGAGAACGCGCCCCCGGAGGCGAGTATTGGCCGTCCCGCGCCACCTCGCGTCCCTAAATGGAAAGAGATCTGCAAGGGATCGGGAAGGGATTTCTCAATGCCGACTTGTTCACATTCCTTCTCCGGTGCGTTGTCTGGATGGCGCGGACGCTGACCCGCTCGGCGTCCACGCCCTCGTCTTGACATTCGTCGCGGGGTTTGACCATGGCAGTGCTTTTGATCATCTTGCTGGCGACCATCGGACTCTCGGTCAGAGCCGGGCTGTACGGCCGGTCGTGGCGCATCGCGGACTCGGAGAGCGGCCAGGAATCCTGGTTGATGGAAGCGTGCGCACGCACTTTCGTCCTGGTGCTGCTCTCGCTCCTCGGTCTTCTCGCGCTGGGCTTGATGTACGGAAACGTCCTGGGCGCGACCAACGTGTCCAACCCCTAGCCCGGCACTTTGGCGACCGGGCATGGCCGGTCGCGACCAGCCCGGCCCGGATCCCGGACTTCGGACGTGACGCGGTAACGCCGGGCGCTTCGACGTTTAGATAGCAGAAGCAGCCCACCTGCCCCGGGCTGCTTCGGTACTTCCTGGGCAGCACCACGATCGCGTGGGTGTAAAAGGCCCCTCGTAGGGCTCACTTCAGGCCAATTGACAATGCTTGAAGCTAATTAACCTCGCCGCAGTGGGTGTAGCGGCATGCCGTAAGTAGCGTGCCTCCCCGTCAACTCGCGCCAGCCCGAAAAGGGTGCGCGCCGCACGGGGGTATCAGTGCAGTCACTACAACGGCTTCTATCGGATTTTCGTTCACGTCCCAAGCGACATCTCGGTCTGGCCTTTCTCGCCGTCGCGAACCAGCTCAGCATCGCGGTCCTGGCCGCCAGCCCGACCGTTCTCGCCGTTCCCGCCTTAAACGCGACCCAGTCCGCCTGCTCGATCGAGGGCTGCCTGAACCCGATCGCGGTTGAGGACGACTCCCACCTCGTCCTGCCGGCCGGCTCGCAGCAGTGCCGCGACTCCGGTCCCGCCGCGGCCTGTGCCGGAGGCGCAACGCCGGCCGACAAGGTGCCGGGCACCCCATCGCTGCCCGAAGGACAGACAGCGTGCGCGTCGAGCGACGCCAAGCCTGTCCCGACCACCCCCGCATCCTGCAGCGAGGCGTTGCCCGCGCTGGCCGTCCCGGGCGGCAGCGGGGCCGACCCAGCACCGCAGGTCGCGCCCAGCGTCCCGGTCGCGTCGCTCGGCTCGCGGGTCCCGTCCCATTTATCTTTGACCGCGACGGCGGATACGGTTCGGGCGGGCAAGCCAGCAGTCCTCGCCGCCACTTCGAGCACTTCGGTTACCGGCACGGCGCTGGCCATCGAGATCTTCGACCAGACTTCGGGCACGCTGATCGCCGCATGCGGCCAGGGCAACCAGTGCTCGGTAGCTTACAACGCGACCTCTGGCGTCCATGACTTCGCCGCTTACGTCGCGCCTCCTGGCGCGTCGCTGCCAGACAGCGCGACTTCGGTCGCTTCGAACCACGTCGACGTGGGTTGGCTCGACAGCTCCATCACGTCAAGCAACGCGTTCCTCGGCCAGGGGCAGGCTGTGACGTTGACAGCGACCTCGAGCGTGGACGTCCACGGCACGGGTCGCTGGCTCGAGATCTATGACCTGACGGCCGGTTCGCGCATCACCTACTGCACCCACGGCACGTCCTGTACCACGACAGTCAAGGAGACGACCGGCGGCGTGCACAAGATCGTCGGCTACGTCACGGGCAAGCCCGAAGCCGTCTCGGACCCGATTTTTGTGACCTGGCTGGACGTGCGCCTGTCGGCTACCTCAATCGGCCCCAAGGCCGGCGGTACGGTCTACCTCACCGCGACGACGAACGCCGACCTTGGGACAACGCCGTGGGTCGTCGGCATTTACGACGACAAGGGGCACCTGGTCGATCACGCATGCAAGACGGGCACGACGTGCAATGTGCAGACGTGGATGGCAGGGGGCACCGCTCCCAAGTACACGGCTGTGATCGGGGCCCTGCCAGAAAGCAAACCGTCGACCAACCGCAATGGGTCAGGACCAGTCAGCGCGGCTACTCCAGCGCTCGTCGACGTCCAGGCCAAGTCCTCCCCCATCGAGCCGGCGCATATTTTGTGGGGCGTCGACTCGTGCAAGGCATTCACCGGCGACCCAACAGGACAGGAATTGTTCGCCGCGGTCGCCAAGCACCTCGGCACGCCTGACTTCTGGGGCCGCTACCTGACGAACACGGTGTGCCCTGGAATCAGTGGGAACGAGGTCGCCCTGGCAGCCAGGTATCACATGGGCATCCTCCCGATCTACAACGACTACAACTGCTCCGCGGTCGCTTACTACGGCACCGGCCGTCAATACGCCGCCGAGGCCGTGGCGGCAGCGCAGCGGATAGGCATCCCGCGCGGACGTGTGCTCGCGATCGACATCGAACCGCCTGGTGGGGCGTGTCCGGGAGCTGGCGCTGTCGATTCCGGCTTCATCGAGGGCTGGTACGACGGCGTCAATCAGTCCGGGTACGTGCCCGTGTACTACGGCAACGGGACACGTGGCAGCGAGTTCGCGGGCGCGTGGTGCGCCGCGGTAGCCGCGTTGCCGAACATCGCGACCGGCTCCAGTCTGTGGTCATTCCAGCCGTCGCTCTCGGGCCGTTTTGATAAAGACACGGCGCCGGGCTACTCGCCCTACAACCCGGGTTGCGCCGGCAGCATGCAGGCCTGGCAGTACGTCCTGAGTGCCGGCAACAGCATCGACGTCGACCAGGACGAGGCGCTTTCCAGCCTCGCCCTCTGGTACCCGTGATCCAGATTCTGATTCGCTAAACCTCCCCCCAGCGCCCGGGTGGCCAAATCCGCCCGGGCGTTTGCTTTCATATGGAACGCAGGGACACCGACATTGAGCGCGACCAGGTGACCGGCCGCGAGCGCGAGCACCGGCGAGTCGTCACTGACGAATCAGTGGCGCCGGCACCCAACGCCGAGGTGGTCACCACTGTCAACCCCGGAATCCGCGCCATGGAGCTGATCTACCTCGTGTTCGGGGTGATCGACGGCCTCCTGTTGATCCGAGTCGTCCTGAAGCTTCTCGGCGCCAACCCGACGGCAGGCTTCACGCAGTGGGTCTACGGCGTCACCAATGTTCTCTTGGCGCCGTTTCACAACCTCCTGCCTACGATCGGCAACGAGCAATCGCAGCTCGAGATGTCGGTCGTGGTCGCGATCCTGGTCTACGCGCTGCTCGCCTGGGTGCTCGCGCGCCTGATGGCAATCATCTTCTTCCGCGACATCACGGTGGCGCGGCGAGGGTTCTTCTAACCCGCCCACCGCGTCACAGGTTGGCAACAACGGCACCCTCTCCCTGAAGGGGAGAGGGATCTGGGGAGAGGGGTTTTGGGGTGGCTTCTACCCCGCCCGCAAGCCTGGCGCCGCGGCCAGGTCGCGGATGTCCTGGACCTGGCGAGTGATCCAGCGCGCGATGTCGTTGGTCCGCACGACTTCCCGTGCCCCCTCGTTCCGGCGCCGCTTCTCGTCGATGCCCATGACGATCGCCTGGTGCATTGCGTTCGCGGTCGCGTCGATGTCGAACGGATTGACCGACAGCACATGCGAATGGAGCTCCTCGTGCGCGCCCACGTTCTCGGACAGGACGATCACGCCATCGGATCGATTGACAAGCGCGCCCTCCTTGGCCACGAGGTTGAGCCCGTCATAGACAGAGTTCACCACCAGCACGTCGAAGTTGCGCATCGCGGCCATCGCCTTGCGCACGCTCTCGCCCAGCTCCAGGCGTATGGGAAGCCAGCCCTGCGCACCGTACTGGGTGTTGATCCGCTGGACCGCCTGGCGCACCTTGCGGACGTAGTGACGGTAGGCGGCCACGTCCTGCCGCGAGGGCTGGAGGAACGCCCAGAACTGCACCCGCCCCTTTAGCTCCGGATGGTGGGCGAGCAGCTTTTCGTACGCGAGAAAGCCGCGGACGATGTTCTTTGACGGGTCGGTGCGGTCGATGCGCACAATGAGGTGCTCGGGCCTCCAGTCGCGAAGCTTTCGCTCCTCGACCATGACACCATGCGAGTACGACAGCCGAGTCGTGCTCGCCACGTCGATCGAGATCGGATACGCGCGGGCGTAGACGACCCGTCCTTCGATGAGCACGGCCCGCTCCCGCTCGTCTACCGCCAGGCCAAGGTTCTCTTCGCATGTCATCAGGAAGTTGCGCACGTCAAGACTTGTCTGGAATCCGACGATGTCGCTGCCAAGCAGACCCTGGACGATCGCGTCACGCATCTCACGCGGAAGCACCTTCCAGTACTGCGGCGTCGGCCAGGGGATGTGGACGAAGTGCTGGATGATCGCGCCGCTGAGTTGTTCGCGGACGAGCTTCGGCACCAGGTACATCTGGTAGTCGTGCACCATGACCAGCGGCCTGCCGGGCAGGCCTCGGGCCACCTCCACCACCTTGCGCGCAATTTGCTTGTTGACCTCGACGTATCCGTTCTTCCAGGCGCGGTGGATGCGCCCGTTGATCACCGGCTGGTGCGCGAGGTCCCAGAGGTAGTGCTGGACGAACCACAGCACCGGGTTCGAGATGACCGAGTAGTGCTGCTCGTACTGCTCCGGGGTCGGCGTTGCGTAATGCAGCCGCGTCGTGGTCCGGATCAGAGGCGCGTTCCAGGTGGTGCCGTGCTGCTCGATCAAGGCGCGCTCGCCTTCGGTTCGGGCGCAGGCCACCCAGTCGGCCGCGGCGACCTCGGCGAAGGTGAGCAGGGCGGTGATCACACCGCCGGCTCCACGGGTGAAGCCCCCTTCCGGTCGTGGTTCGTGCGGGGCCCGGTTGGCGACCACTATGGCCGACGTGTGCGGCAGCGTGCGTGCGACGTAGCCGCGCAGCGAAGTGCCCGGCCGCCGCCGCTCGACGCTGTCTAGGAACGGGCTTTCAGGTTCGTTCATCGCGAGCATCACGACGGTGAGGGTTGGAGGGGGGACGGGGACGGCGCAGGCGGGGGTGGTGGCGGAGCGGATGGGGCAGGCGATGGCGCGGCAGACGGCGACGCCGAGGTGGATGGCGAGGCGGACGCCGAGGCGCTCGGCGACGCGCTCGTGGTCGGAGACGAAGACGGCGTCGGCGACGCGTTGCAGGCGCCGGGCAGGAATGGATCCTGCTGGTCGCCTCCGCAACCCATCTTGATGCCGGACGGCGTGGGGTACCAGTCGCGCATGGTCGGCGGCAGGCTGTTGATGAAGCGCTTCATGATGGTCAGGCCCACATTTTCACCGTAGGCGCGGATAAGTCCTCCTCCACCGTTCGGGGCCGTGTTGCCCACCCACACGCCGATCGCGATGTCCGGGTTGTAGGCCATGATCCAGGAGTCCGGGATGCCGCCCTTGCCGTTGTCGCTGGTCCCGGTCTTGCTCGCCATCTGGCGGTTCCAGCCGAAGTTCCAAGTGTTCTGGTAGTTCTTCAGCACGCCCGACATGAGGTAGGCCTCGGCCTGAGTCAGCACCGTCGTGCTGTTCCGGTTGTACTTGAACACCGAGTGGCCGCTCGAGTCATCGACCTCTTTGATCACGTTGAGGTCGACGCGCTGGCCCTGGTTCGCGAACGTCTGATAACCCTGCAGGTGCTCGTACAGAGTGACGTCGCCGGCGCCGATGGCGGTCGGCAGGTAAGGCTGCAGCTGGCTCTTGATGCCCATCGCGTGAGCAAGGTCGATCACGTTGTCCATGCCTTCCATCTTCCCTACCTGAACCGCGGGGATGTTCCGAGAATAGAGAATCGCGGTGCTCGCCTTGATGTCGCCCATTCCGCCGTTGTCGAAGTCGCGCGGCGTGTAGCCGCCGAAGTCGGTCAAGCGGTCGTGCAGGATCGTCGCCCACGTGATCTTGTGATCGCGCAGCGCGGCTTCGTAGACGTAGGGCTTGAACGAAGAGCCGGGCTGGCGCTTCGACAGCACCACGTCAAACTGGCCCCCGATCGAATCGTTGCCATAATCGGCCGACCCGACCCATGCGAGAACCTCGCCGTTCCTTGGGTCCGCGGCGAGAAGGGCTGAGTTGTTGACGTTGAAACCGGCCAGGTCGCGCACTCCATTCGAGACCGCGCTCTGGGCGTTCTGCTGGATGCCCAGGTCGAGCGTCGTGCGGACGACGATCCCGCCTTGCTGGATCGCGGCCGAACCGAACATCGACTCGAGGTCGGTGAGCACGTAGTCGACAAAGTGCGGCGCCTTGCTCTGCCGGGCGGTTGCCTGGATGTGGAGCTCCTTCTTGATGTCCTCGTTGGACGCCTTTTCGGCCTCCGCCGGGCTCAGCGCGCCGGTCGCGACCATGCCTCGCAAGACGTAAAGCTCACGGTCGCGGGCGGCGTCGTAATGCGTCACGGGGTCATAGGCAGAGGGTGCCTGGATGATGCCGGCCAGGAACGCGGCCTGCGCCGCGGTCGTGTCCTTTGCGTCCTTGTTGAAATATGTGCGAGCCGCAGCGCCGAAGCCGTAGGCGCCGTGGCCAAAGTACACCCGATTCAGATACATGCCGAGGATCTGGTCTTTCGAGTAGCGCTGCTCGAGCGCGATCGCAAGCACCATCTCCTGGACCTTTCGCGTGAAGGATTTCTCTGGCGTGAGGAGCTGGATCTTGACCAGTTGCTGCGTGATGGTGCTGGCGCCTTCGTTGAAGCCCCCCGACGTGATGTCCACCCACGCCGCCCGCGCGATCGACGCCGGGTCGAGCGCACCGTGGTTGTAGAAGTTGCGGTCCTCGGCAGCGAGGACGCCCTTGGCCGCGTACGGCCCCATCTGCTCCAGCGTCAGGGTGACGTGATAGTGGCCTGCCGGGCTCCAATCCTCGATGAGCTTGCCGTTTCGGTCGAGCACCATGACATCGCCCGCGGCAAGCACGTTCTGACTCGGGTCAGGCAGGTCCTTGATCGCCCACAGCACGTAGAGGGTCGAGGCGAGGAGCAGCACGCCGACCGCGGCGGCGATCCACACCTTTTGTGCCCACAGCCAGGCAAATGGTCGGAGTAATAGAGGATGCTGGCGGCCACGAGCGACCGGATTGGATGCCACCCTTCGCACTCCTCCTCCGAGCGCTCTTCTGGGCGCCGATGCGCCGCGGCCGGAGCGCTACGTCAGAGACAACGTTCGGTCATCTGACGCTACTCGGCTGCGCGAACTAGCCGAACTCGACCGCAATATAGGCTCGACCGTCGGAACGGACGGCCCATGCGGTCGCCACATAACGGTACGGGCCGAGGATATTCGCCTTGTGTTCGGGGCTGTTCATGAACATCGTGTTGAGCTGCGAGTCGCTGATCCCGCCCGACCACCAGCCGATGTTTTCGCCCACCTGGTGCCCGAGGTGGCAGCCGAGGTCGCGGCTGACTCCGTCGTAATGCTGAAACGCGACACCCGGCGTCGCAAGCTTCGCCGCTTCCAGGCGGGCGACCGCAGATAGACACGAGCTCCACGTCAGCGGCGCGAGATGATAGCGGGCGCGGTCCTGGTTGATCAGTGCCTGCTGCGTCGAGCTGACGACGACCGGCGGTCTGGCGGTCGGCCTGGCGGGAGCGGGAGCCGGATGCGCCGGAGGATTCGCGCTCACCGCCTTGACTGGCAGCGGGCTCGGGCTCGGTGAAGGAATGAGGTTCTGGGGGAGGTCGAAGCCGGCGACATTGCTCGCCTGCAGCTGCGTCGCAGAGACCGGGTGCACGTTCGGCCGGACCGTCGAAACGACCGCGGCGCTGACCAGCGCGAACGCGACAGCTCCCGCGCCGCCGGCTAAAAGCACGCCCCGCGCGCGCCCGGCTGCAATGACTCGCATGGCTGGCGGCCAAGCCTGACCACGACAGGCCCATCATCCTGTGCAGACACGGTTAAGGCTTGTAAAGGACTGTAGGTGGGCCCTCGAAACGGGGCCTATTCGGGCAGCCGGCTCTTCAGGCGTTCGAACGCAAGGACCAGGAAGCCCTCGGCCATGCGATCCCACTCGGGCACCTGGGCCCACATGAACGACATGGCGCGCAGGGCGAGATGCAGCGCCTCATAGACGCCGAATCGGTCGAGAGTTGCGTACGGTCGCAGCTCGCGATACCGGCGCATGAATACGAGCCTTGCCTCTTCGGCGCCGACCGATTGCCGCCAGTCGAGTGGCATCGACGGGACGGCATAGGCGCAGAACTTGCCGAGGTCATAGCTGGTTTCCGCGAGGGCGAAGTAGTCGAAGTCGAGCAGCGTGAAGTGATCGTTGTGGAGCATGAACTGGTCGTACTTCATGTCGCCGTGGGTCGGGAGCCAGTCCTCTTCCTCGGTCTTGCGCACGCGCTCGCGCATGTGGGTGACGAGGTCTTTGAGAAGAAAGTGTCCGGCTGGCAGGACATAAGCGAACTGCTCCGTGACGCGGTCAAGGCGACCGAGCTCGTCCTCGATCCGGATCCGCTCGTCGCTTCCGACGTCTGATTCGTGAATGACGGCAAGCGCTTCGGCGGCGGCGTTGGAGGCTGCCTCGAACTCGGCGCTGTCCCGGTCGCCCACCACCGGCCGACCACGGACCCCTTCTTCCAGCAGCAGGTTCATGTCTTCGACGTACGCCAGGGGCCGCGGCAAGGTCAAGAGACCGGGATAGCGTGCCGCGGCGCGCCACAGTCCTTGCACGACGTTGAAAGTGCGGAGCCCACGATGCCCCGGCTGTACCTTGCCGAAGATCGTGGCCGGGGCACCCCCAGAGTCGAGGGTGTAGCGCATGATGGCGCCGACCTCGGGCACGTACCGGACCCGCTCAATTTCGAGTCGCCGCGCGGCGGCCAGGACATCCGTCGGGCTCTCCAACCCGAAGAGGGCACTCGCCATTCGGACTTTGTCGTTGGCGGCCGGAAGGTTGTGCATCGACAGGTCGTAGGGATAGAACCAGTACGCGTGCTGCGTGTCGGGAAACAGCCGAGGGTAACCGGTGCCGTCCACCGGGTCGCATGCCCTGCCGGCGCCATGGGTGAGAAGTCGCCCGCTCATCCTCTCCCATGCCTCGAGGCTCATCGCGCCCTTGGTCACAAGGCGGAGCGTGCGCTTGTCCTCGTCCTTATTAATGTCGACGTTAAAGCTGGACCAGTACCAGTCCGGCGGCTCGAACCGCGTGCTTCGCTGTCTGACGCGACCGACCGTCCAGCCACCCGGGCCAACGATTTCAGCGACGAAATCGGCGACCGAGTCCTTGCTCGTCGCTGCGTCCATGGTTACTCGGGATGCAGTTCGCGTTTCCAATTCGAAGCGTATTGCCCAACTAGGGAACGCTGAGCGGGGCGTTCTGCGACATACCCTCGTTGGCTGCGGGGTTGGTGTCCAGGATGGCGGCGAGGCAATTCGCTCACTTATCCACGTGGAGGTGGGCATTTGGAAGCGTTCGGCGAATTCCTGGCCAGTCGCCCCGTACTAGCACGGCGCCTGGCGATAAACGGATTCGTCCTGATGGCCGGACTCCTTCTCATGCTTGCTCGCACGTCTCCGGCTCTGGCGGCTGACAACGGTCAAGGCCAGGGCAAAGCACGCGATCACACGAGTGCTTCCGCGGTCGCTCAGCGCCAAGACAGCCAGACGGCGCATAACGAGCAGACCATCGGCGGGGACGGCGACGGCAAGAAAGGGAAAGGCAAGGGCGAGGGCGGGACTGGCAGCGGCAGCCATACGAATGGAAGCAGCAGCCACACGAGCGGGAGCGGGATGTCCAGCGGCAGCAGCACTGCAGCGGCGAAGACCTCTGGACAATCGAGCGGCAACGCTAACTCGAGCAGCAACGTGCAATCGATTAGCGCCACGCACTCGAGCAGCGACGCGCACGCGAGCGGCGACTCCAGCGCCAAGGCAAAAGCCGACACGCATGCGACCTCTGACAGCAGCGCGCACGCGACGGCCTCGTCGGGCAACAGCTCGAAGAGCGGCGGCGACAGCAAGGCCAGCGGTCATGGCCAGACCAATGGCAACGCAGGTACCACCGTGGTCACGACCGGAAACGCCAACCACAAAGAGGCTGGGGAGGGCAACTCGGACTCCCGCGGCGACGTGGCGGGCGGCAAATCCGGTAACGGTGACGACCGCGTCAAGACCAAGCATCACGACGTGACGAATACGGCCGGGAGTGTCGCCAGCGCGGGCAGCGCGAACGGCACGACCCAGAGCGTAAAGCAGACGAACGGGAGCGTCGTGAGCGCCGGTAGCGTCAACGGCTCGACCCGCACGGTCCAGCAGACGAACGGCAGCGTCGCCAGCGCAGGCAGCGCCAACGGCACCGCGCCAACCGTCAAGCAGAGCAACGGCAGTGTGGCCAGCGCGGGCAGCGCCAACGGCACCACGCCAACCGTCAACCAGACCAACGGCAGTGTCGCCAGCGCCGGTTCGGCCAACGGCACCACGCCGACCGTCAAGCAGAGCAACGGCAGTGTGGCCAGCGCGGGTAGCGCCAACGGCACCACGCCAACCGTCAAGCAGAGCAACGGCAGTGTGGCCAGCGCGGGTAGCGCCAACGGCACCACGCCAACCGTCAAGCAGAGCAACGGCAGCGTGGCCAGCGCCGGTTCGGCCAACGGCACCACGCCGACGGTCAAGCAGAGCAACGGCAGTGT
>WNGO01000002.1_pt1 | contig 193725 bp, 170 predicted proteins | sample 5400511 | NCBI WGS metagenome assembly WNGO01 (sample SAMN13153380, study PRJNA577476) | soil metagenome | isolation source: 20 cm soil or saprolite under Garry oak tree replicate 2 | place: USA:California | collected 2016-06-15 | reverse complement strand
CAATGTCGGCTCCTCGACCCGAGTAAACTTTGGTTGCTTAACGACCACAGGCTCGGGAGAAAGGAGCCGAACATGATGTTGATAGGCGTAGATTACCACCCGAGCTTTCAGCACATCGTCGTTTTTTGTGGAAGAGACTGGTGAGTGTGACGAACAGGAACTGAGCCACAGTGATGGACAAGCAGAGAGATTCTATCGCGACCTTCAGCAGCGAGGAATTTGCGTGCGGGTGGGAATGGAGGCCACCGGGTATTCACGCTGGTTCGAACGACTGCTGGCAGAGTTGGGGTTCGAGGTGTGGATCGGGGATCCCGCGGAGAACGAGGCCCAACGCGTCAAGAAGCGGAAGACCGACCGCGAGGATGCCCGACTTTTGCTGCGGCTGATGCGCGAAGATCGCTTTCCGAAAATGGTCGAAGTTTTGATCGATGAGATGTCTGGGTCGGACCGAAGCCGACCGAAAGATTACAAACGAGCCGTGGTCGTCGGTGGACAGAATCTGGAACAGCCAAGACCACTCGAAGGAGTGGCCGGGAGAAGTCTGTCCAAAAAGGATTTGACAGGGCCGACATCTTATCAGGTGAGTTAGCGGGGTGCTCAGAATAAATGAGTTTTGCAGCATGCTGTCCCACGCAGCAAATCGCCTTTGTTGGAGGCCGCGTGAATAATTCAGGGATAACCGGGCCGAGCGTGACATCACGGCGAGAAATTTTGAAGTATGCGGGGCTGGGAATCGGTGCGGCGACGGCTTCAGCATTGGGACTGCCGGTAAACGCTAAAGCCGCAGCGAACCAAGCGCAGCCTTCGAGCAAACCCGCGCAGACAGAAGTCACCGACAAGAGCGGGAGGCGGCTCGCAGCGGGAGCGGAGATTGTCTGGACAAAGATTGCGAAAAAGGCCGCACCGGCGGACGTAACCGTGGACCCCGCGAAACCGGCGCAGACCATCCTGGGATTTGGCGCGGCGTTTACCGATGCTTCCTGCTTCACCCTTTCGCGCTTGAACGATAGTGATCGCGCGAACCTCCTGCATACCATGTTCGGGCAGGATCAACATGCCCTGAGCATGGGGCGCATTCCGATTGGCGCGAGCGATTACAGCACCGCAGCATACAGCTACGACGACGGTGCGGCGGATCCGGACCTCAAGCGCTTCAGCATCGACCGCGACCGAGATTACATTGTGCCTACGTTGCGAGCGGCGCTCACCGCCAATCCCGATCTGTTTTTGTTCGCCTCACCGTGGAGCCCTCCGGGATGGATGAAGTACAGCAACTCGATGTTGGGCGGGAACATTCGGCCGGAAAATATTCCCACATACGCGCGCTACTTTCAGAAATTCGTGGAGGCGTACGCGGCAGCGGGCGTGACTGTGCGCGCCGTGACCACTCAAAACGAGGTCGATGCGGACCAGGGCGGCCGAATGCCTGCGTGTCCGTGGCCGGAAGAGGACGAAGAGCGCCTGGTGGTGGCGCTCGGCCCACTGCTCGAAGCGAGCGGCACGAAAATCTGGACGCTGGATCACAATTACAATTTGTTTGGCCGCGCATTGGATCAGCTCTCGAGGCCCCGGTTCAAGAAATACGTGAACACCGTGGCCTGGCACGGGTATGTGGGAAGCCCGGAGATGATGGGTATTGTGAAGCAGAAATTTCCGGACGTGGAAATGCATTGGACCGAAGGCGGAGATGACTACAAATTCGCTGATTATTTGACGAACTGGAGCAAGTGGGGCGCGACGTTCGCCGGCATTCTGGCCAACGGGCCGCAGAGCATCACTACGTGGAATGTGGCTCTCGACGAACGCGGACGGCCCAACATCGGTCCCTTCGATTGCGGCGGCCTGGTGCAGATTCATTCGCAGACGAAAGAAATCACGTTAACGGGATTGTATTGGGCCTTGGTGCACCATGCCCGCGCGTTTCCCCGCGGCGCGGTGATTGTCGCGTCGCACGACGCGAACGGCGATCTTCCGGCGGTGAACGCCGCACTAATCGGCCCGCCAGCGTCGTCATCCACGGTGACAGCGACCCCCAATACCGCTGTGAGCTCGCGCGTGTATCACACGGCCGCGAAGAATTCCGACGGCTCACTGGTGCTCGTGCTAACAAATCCGGGTGACGCCAAGGACGTGACGGTAGCGTGCGCCGGCCAGACCGCGAGAATATCGCTGACCGCGGATTCAATTACCACCCTGCGCTGGAGCTAAACGCAACTTTGCCAAATTTCTGATTAACGCGGCGGCGGTTATAGGAAACTTGGGTACTAGGCGGAAAGGCCGCCCGGATTCTCCTCATGCCGCCGGGCGAGCTATTTCCACGCGGAACGGAATTGATGGAATCTTGAGCACGTTGCGGCCCCCGCAACCGACCAACCGACTGCAGTACGTCGACTGCAGTAAGTCGACTGCTCCAACGCAAACCAGCTAGCATAGTCGGAATCGTGGGTTGGCCAAGCAGGCCAATTGAGAACCCCTCGAAAAATCTAAGTGATTGTGGCGCCACGCCTTGGCTTAGGTTTTTCCTCGTTCGCATCGAGGAGGCCGAGGGTTCGAATCCCTTCTCGTCCACCAAATTTCCCGCGTAATTACTGGTGCATCTCAGTAGAGCGGTCAAGCTACCTTTCAAGCGCACGGCGATCCCAATTGCCAAGCGTTGCCGCGGCTTCGTAGGTGCTTTGGCAAAACTCGAGTAACGAGGCCGTCGGCGACTCTGCCTTGCGTACGTCGTCATACATCAGGAGGAATTCGTTGAGTTGCCGGTCGTAAAAGGCGGCATCCGGACGGACGCGCTTGTCTTTGAAACCCTGCGGCTCGGGGGCCGCGTACGAGTAGAACGCCGCGCCCTGGACGCTTCCGCCGCCGGGCCAAAAGCCAACACTGCTCACTTCGTGAGAATAGGCTTCTCGAGTCATAGCGTCGGCTCCTGGCCGCTCCGCGGCCCGGCGACCCGAAAACCGGGTAACCGCAAGGTCGAAACTTCCCCAGAAGAAGTGCACTGGACTGGACTTGCCAATGAATCTGGCCCTGAAGTGGTGGAAAACCGTATCCACGGATAACAGGCTGCGCCAGAATTTCTCAACTGATGCGCGGTCGTACGAGGCGTGCACGCGATCCTGATCAAAAGGAATCGGATTGGGGATTTCGACCGGCATTCTCCAGATTTTGACTTCAATTTTCCCCGACCGAAGCAATTCCATGAATTCCTTGTAAAACTCGGCCACTGACCGCGGCTCCAGTGGGAGCGTCTTCACTAGTCCGTCACTCGTCTCCAGCACAAGCTGATGCCGTATGAAGTCAAACCACAGCTCGAATGCTCTTTCGCCGTAGGGGATACGAGATGTCGTCAAACCGCGAGCCGTTACGTACAATGGGATATTCCACCAATGGTTCACAAGCGGCGTCAGACGCAGCCGGACCTTACCGATGATCTGGGTCCACATGTGGAGCGTTGCGTAGGTGTCTTTCCATGAGTCAAGCGAAAGATTGGGCCAGCATTCGGGCTGATCGGCGGCATGAACCACAGTCACCTCATCGACCTCCTACTCGACAACTTTGATTCTGTGCGGATACAAAAAGATCCTGATCGCTCGAGTTACTCACCAGCCTTGGCTGCCAATGTTTCTACAACGGCGATATTTTGTATCAGCTCTTGCGGCAGGCCGTGCCGCTTCCTCAAGTACTCCGGACTGTTGTAAGAAACCCAAACTTTTCCCTGTGCGTCTTCCCAAACCAAAATTTTCAGGGGCAGGTCGATGGCGGTGCTGGGGGCGGCCACCATGAGAGGCGTTCCCGCTTTGGGGCTGCCGAAGATGAGCAGCTTGGTAGGATGCATCTTCATTCCCACCTTTTCCGCTTCCCCGCTGTGGTCGACCAGCGCAAACAGAGTGGCGTCCTTGGATTTCAAAATATTTTTGAGTTTTTCCACAGTCTGCTCGACGGAGTGACTGCTCGGTTCGTCAATGATTCCCTTATCTGTCCCCATTGCCATGGATGTCTCCTCACGATTTTCGGAATGAAGATTCACAGAACCGCGTACGGAAACCAAGTAGATCGCCATCGCGAGTCCGACCAGCGCCAGGAACAAGGCTGTGGCGACAGTTGGGGTCAACGAACGAGAACCTGCCGGCTCGCCCCGGTCCAGTTCACGAACCAATCGAACATGCCGCCAAGCAGATGAGAGATTCACGACCACTCCCACCGCGATTAGCGCCGTGCCGAACCATAGCGATACTCCGTAAGACGGCGCTGAAGGAACGTGGTCGAAGAGCCGGAGTTGTTGCAGGAAAAGACCGAACCGCGCCACAACAAAGCCAAATCCCATCAGGGCTAGTCCGGTGCGAATGCACGCGAGAAACGTTCGCTCGGAGGCTAGATAATCGCGCAGGTCGGCTCTCTGACTCATTTCGGTTGGCGCATCGACAATGCCGTTCCCACTGCAAGCCTCCTGCAGGCCCGGGTGCGATGTGAAAGTTTAGCCCTTTTCATTGAAGGGATGGTCTTATGTTAAGGATCGCCGAATCGATGGCAGTTGCTCTTGAATGCGCTTGTTTCCGTAGACTCGAAGGCCATACGCCACGCTACTGCTGCCAGCCTCCGCCGAGCGCCCTGTAAAGCTGCACGAGGCTCTGGTACTCGGTGCCGCGCGCCTCCGCCAGCGTAAGTTCAGCGGAAAACAGCGACCGTTGGCCGTCCAGGACTTCGAGATAAGTTGTCGTACCTCCCTTGTAACGCATTTCGGACAGGCGAACGGATTCCTGTAAGTCCTTGACGGTATCCTCCTGGCGAACCCGCACCTGATGGAATTTTTCGTAGCTGATGAGTGCGTCGGACACATCGCCGAATGCCCGTTGAATGGTTTGGCGGTACGAAATCAAAGCCTGTTGGTGCTGCGACTCGGCTACCCGCAGATTCCCTCGAAGGGCTCCGCCCGTGAAAATGGGCTGGCTTACTTGGGCGCCGTAGGACCAGATCCCAAGCTGCGAGCCCATCAGGCTGGAGAAAGCGCTGCTCCGCCCAAACGACCCGCCGCCGGAACCCGTCAGGGCGATTTGCGGAAAGAACTGTGCCTTGGCCACTCCGATTTCGGCGTTGGCGGCGACCATGACTTGTTCGGCCTCGCGAATATCAGGCCGGCGCTCGATCAACGAGGAAGGCACGCCCGGCGGCACTTCGGGAGGAAGCGGCTGCTCCACTAGTGGGCGTCCGCGCGGCACGGCCTGAGGGTAGTTGCCAAGAAGGATGCTTATGGCATTTTCTTCCTGCGCAATGCGCCGCTCCAAGTCAGGAATTTGAGCGTTCGCAGAATCGAGAACTTGCTGAGCCTGCAAAACGTCAAGCCTTGTGGCAACGCCGTGCTCGACGCGAAGATTGGTGAGCTTCACGGAGTCTTGTTGCGTCTTGACGGTCTCGCGCGTGATTTGCAGTTGAAGATCAAGTTGGAGGAGAGCGAAATACCCGCTGGCCACGTCGCTCACAAGCGTTAGTATGACCGTCTGCCGCGCATCTTCCGTCGCAAGGAGCTCGGCGCGCGACGCCTCGGTCGCGCGACGCAGCCGCCCGAAAAAGTCCAACTGAAATGCCGCGTCAGCAGTCAGGGTCAGGAAGTTTGATTTGGTTTGGAAGTTGTGTTCTTTTCCGCCGCTGAAATCGCCGTTCCCTTGCACCTGCGGGAAAAGACGGGAACGCGCGATGGCAACCTGTGCACGCGCGGCGTTGATGCGCTCCGTTGCGAGCTGCAAATCGTAGTTCTGCTTGAGCGCTGTGCGGATGAGCTCTTGTAATTGCGGATCCTGGAAGACCTGCCACCACGGAAGGTCCGCATAGGACGCCGCTTGAGCCTGCACTTGGGTTTCGCTCAGATCACGGAAGGCCGTTGGAGGTTGAACGGCGGGCCGACGGTAGTTCGGTCCCACGCTGCATCCAGCGACTAGGCTCGAGGAAATCATGGCAGCCATCAATGCCGGTAGTTTCTTCATTGGCTTGCTCCGCTGGTCTTCCTTCGCGCGGTTCTCGCGGTAGTCCATTTCAGTCCGCCTCCGCTGGAGCATGCGCTGCAGGCAACGCTCCCGAAGCGTGCTCCTTGCCGGCACCTGACCATTTCTCCACCAGGTAGAAGATCGCCGGTACGAAGAAGATTCCGATCGCGCTGGCGGCCAGCATCCCGCCGATTACCGCAGTGCCCATGATTTGGCGCGCAACCGATCCGGCACCGCTCGCCGTCCACAGCGGCACGCAACCCAGAATGAACGCAAAAGACGTCATCAAAATCGGCCGCAGACGAAGCCTGGCCCCTTCGAGTGCCGCATCCACCAAGGGCTTTCCGTTCTCGTACTGCTCCTTGGCAAACTCGACGATCAGAATCGCGTTCTTGGCTGCCAAGCCGATGAGCATGACCAGTCCGATTTGCGAGTAGATGTCGTTCTCGATCTGAACCATGAAAGGCGGCAGGAAAACGCCGAGCAGCGCGCGGCGCAACCACAGGATTCCAAACGCTCCAAAGATCGCCACAGGCGTGCTCAGCAGCACGCTGAACGGCAGCGACCAACTTTCATACAGCGCCGCTAGAATAAGGAAGACGAATAGCAGCGAGAGTCCGAAGATCACCGAAGCGGGCACTCCCTCCCGCGCTTTCTGTTCCTGAAACGACATGCCCGAGTAGTCGAAGCCCATCTCACGCGGCATCGTCTGCTTGAAAACATCTTCAAGCGCCGCCGTGGCCTGGTCCGCGCTATAGCCTGGCGCTGCGCCGCCGTTGATTTGTGCCGAACGGTACTCGTTGAAACGCATAGTAAACTCCGGCCCGAGCCGCGGCTTTACACTGATCAGGGTGGACAGCGGAACATCTTCTCCTTTGTTGTTGCGGACATAAAACCGTCCAACATTTTCCGCCTTGGCGCGGTCTTCGCCTTCCGCCTCGATATAAACCTGCCACTGACGCCCAAAGCGATTGAAATAGTTAATGAAATAACCGCCCATGAATGCCTGAACGGTTCGGTAGACATCGTTGAGGGGAACACCCTGTTTTAGCACCTTGTCGCGGTCCACCTCGACGAACTCCTGCGGCACACTGGGTAAAAACGTCGTGAACAAACCCGCAATTTCTGGGCGTTTGCGGGCCGCTTCCAAGAAGGTGGCCAAATTCTTCGCCAGGAACTGGACATCGTTGCCGGCGCGGTCCTCGAGGACGAACGTGAATCCGCCGGAGTTGCCGACACCCGGAATAGCGGGCGGGGAAAACCCGAAGGCAATTGCCGTAGGCAACTTGCTCAATTCCCGGTTGAGATGCGCCTTAATCGCTTGAAATTGTTCGGCTCTTGTCGTGCGCTCATCCCAAGGCTTGAACGTGACAAAGAAGAAGGCGTTGTAACTGGTGCGCACGAAGCTGAGCAAACTGAAGCCGACGACGCTGGTCGTGTATTGAACCCCTGGCGTATTCGCCAGAATCTTTTCCACATCAGCCGCGGCTGCGGTCGTGCGTTCCAAGGAAGCGCCGTTCGGGAGCTGGAGATTGACGAAGGCATAGCCCTGGTCTTCGTCTGGAAGGAAGCTCGACGGCACTCGGTTGGCAAAAAAACCGGCCGCCGCGCCAAAGGCCACCAGCAACACGACAACCACGACGGTCTTTCGTAGCAGTGTCGCGCTCCAGCGCACGTAGCTCTCGGTTGCACGCTCGAACGAGCGGTTAAACCAATCGAAAAACCGCCTCAGCAATCCTCGGCTCTGTGTCCTTGGCCGAAGCAGCAGTGCGGCAAGCGCAGGACTGAGCGTAAGCGCGTTAAACGCGGACAGAAGCACTGAAATCGCGATCGTGGCGGCGAATTGCTGGTAGAGCCGGCCGGTAATGCCGGGGATGAAGGCTGTCGGCACAAATACGGCCGAAAGAACCAGCGCGATCCCGACGACTGGGCCGGAGAGTTCTTCCATCGCTTTCAGGGCCCCGTCCTTCGGTGTCATGCCCTCCTCGATGTGCCGCTCCACACCCTCGACCACGACGATGGCGTCGTCCACCACGAGGCCGATCGCCAGCACGAGACCAAAGAGAGAAAGCGTATTGATGGAGAAACCGAACACCGGGAAAAGCACGAACGTGCCGACTAGCGACACCGGCACCGCAAGGAGCGGAATCAGCGTGGCGCGCCAGCCCTGCAAGAAGAGGTAGACCACAAGGATCACCAGTACGAGGGCGATCAAAAGCGTTACGACGATTTCCTTAATGCCTTCCGTGACCGCGCGCGTCGTATCCAGCGCTATGACGAAATCCATGTCTTCCGGGAAGCGCTGCTTCATCTGGGCCATCAGTTTCTTGACGCCTGCGGCTGCGTCCACTGCGTTCGAGCCCGGCAATTGGTAGGAGGCAATAATGGCGCTCGGTTTCCCATTCAGGCGGCCCGCGACGCTGTAGTCCTGGGAACCCAGCTCGATCCGAGCGACGTCCCGGACACGCACGATCCCGCCGTCGGGGGTCTCGCGGAGGACGATCTGTCCGAACTCTTCCTGCGAGACGAGACGGCCTTGCGCGAGAACCGAATAAGTAAATTCCTGGCCCTTGGGCGCAGGTTCGCCCCCTGCCTTCCCTGCCGGGTTAACCGTGTTTTGCGCTTGAATGGCGCTGACGATTTCAGGAACGGTGATGCCGAGCTTTGCCAATTGATCGGGCTTTACCCACAGCCGCATTGCGTATTGGCCCGCCCCGAATATCTGAACGTTGCCAATGCCCGGCGAGCGCGTGATCGGGTCGCGGAGGTTGATGTAAGCGTAGTTCGCCAAAAACTTGGCATCGTAAGTTCCGTGCGGCGAGTAGAGACTGACCAACATGAGCGGGGACGTTACAGATTTTTGGACAGTAACGCCGTAATTGGTAACATCCGCGGGAAGCTGGGATGCGGCTTGCGTCTCGCGGGCCTGGGTGAGAATCAAATCCGTATTCGGATCGGTTTTCACGTCGAAGTTCACGATCAGGGTCGTGTTCGAGTTGCCGGTTGCATTCAGCGAATACATGTAATTCATGTTGTCCACGCCGCTCATCTGCTGCTCGATGGGAGTGGCCACTGCCTGCTCAAGCGTTTGTGCATCCGCACCGACGTACGTCGCCTGTATTTGAATCTCCGGGGGAGCGATGTTGGGGAACTGCGCAACGGGCAGACTGAATATGGTAATCGTGCCGACGATCACCATGACGATGGAAATCACCATGGCGACGATGGGACGGTTGATAAAAAACTTTGACATCGGATTACCTTGCCTTGCTTTCCGCTGCAAACGGCTTGGGGTTCACCTGCATGCCCGGACGAACCTTCTGCACGCCTTCGGCAACAACTCGCTCGCCTCGCTTCAGTCCGTCAGCGATAATCCAATTGGTGCCCACACGGTCGCCGACCGTAACCGCGCGGATGGTTACTTTGTTCTCGCCGTCGATCGCCGCGACTTGATAACCGCCTTGCAACTCCGATACTGCGCGTTGAGGCACAAGCAGCGCATCCTGCTGGATTCGGACGGCCGCGCGAACTCTGCCGTACCCGCCGGGACGCAGAATGTTTCCAGGATTGGGGAATAGTCCGGCGATCCGAATTGCGCCTGTGCCTTGATTGACTTGGCGGTCAGCAAAATAGATTGTCCCTTCATGCCCATAAGTGGTGCCGTCCGCCAAAATGAGTTCGAGACGCACGCGCTTGTTCGCGGCCTCGCGCGTGGCGTCGGTCGGGAACCGCCTATTCCAGTCGAGGTACTCCCGCTCGCTGACCGTGAAATACACCTTGATCGGGTCGACAGTGGACACTGACGTGACAGGCCCGCTGCTCGGATTGACCAATGCACCGACCTGAAGCTGGGCCTGCCCCGCTATGCCGTCGATGGGTGCAATGAGCCGGGTGAAATCGACGTTGATCCTGGCCGTTTCCACGGCGGCCTCCGCGGTCTTGATCTGAGCTTCAGCCGTGGACACCGTCGCTTTGGCCGCCATGTTGTTCTGGACGGCGTTGTCCAAATCCTGCTGGCTGGCGGCTTGCTCCTTCGCCAGAGGCGCGTAACGATTCACGTCAAGTTCGGTCCTGCCTTGCACCGCGTGAGCATTGGCAAGCGTGGCTTTGGCCTGCGCCAACTGCCCTTCGGCTTGGGCGAGGACGGCCTGAAAGGGGCGCGGGTCGATCTCAAAGAGCAGCTGCCCCTTCCTGACGAATGCGCCTTCCTGGTAGCCCTGCTTCTGCAAGTAGCCCGAGACCTGCGCCCTGACGTCGGCGTTGGTGAATCCGTCGAGCGTGCCAATCCACTCGCCAAAAATTGGAACGTCCTTCTGCTCAACCTGCACGACCTCAACGTCTGGCGAAGCGCCCGACTGCGCCCCCGATATGTGTTTCGGGCGCAGCGCTCCTATGGTCACGCCGATGACGACCAAGCAAAGCCCTCCGCCTATCCAGAGTTTGCGTTTCGTAATTGTGCTCATGGTTCGCTCCGACCGTGAAACCTTCCCCGAAACCGAGGTTTCCTGCTTCCTACCTCCGAGGGATGGATGAGTTGATGCCCCGCCTGATGAGGAGGATACAAGCAAATCCTCCAAAGCTGATGACAGCGCTCAGACTGCGTGGGCCGCTTCCGCTGGGAAGCGTTTGGCCGCAAGAATCCCAAGGACGATGAAAATCAACATGACCACGACCTGCGTCCCGAGGAACGGCGCCTCTGATTGCGTGGGCGCCAGGGCCTTGAGCCCGGGAACCTTCATGAAAAGCTGGGCGATCAAAACAAAAACGTTGAGATAAAGAGCGATGACTGCGCCGATGACATACGTGAGGCGCCACGGTCCCGAGAGATAAAAAACGTACAGAGCCGGAATCGTCACCGCCAAAACGAGCAAGGAGACGACGCCGACGGCGTGTGAAGGCAAAAATTTATGGAACGGAAACAGGAATCCGGTCACGCTTGTCAAAACCGTCGTCACTAAAAAAAGCGCGGTCCAACCGTTGCTCCGCTTCGCGGTTAGGAACCCGCCCAGGACGACGAATCCCGAAAGGATTCCTATCAAGCTCAGCGCGACGTGAAAGAGAGTAAATGCGCTTAAGATCATAACGTTCTCCTTTCCCCCAGCTTTGCTAATTCCCCGGACCATAATTCCGGGCAAGTCAGCGACCCGCCGCGAATTGAACGAAAACTCCGTCCACCCGCAAAACGGCGGGCCGCTTTTATGCTGACGCAATTCTCAATCACGCCGCCGCTGTGGTCGCTGCACCTTTCAGGAACCTCAGTAGGTCGGCGTTAATCGTGTCGGCCTCAGTCGTTGGCATGCCATGCGGAAAACCCTTGTAGGTTTTCAATGTGCTATTCCTCAGCAACTTTGCCGACAGCGGTGCAGAATCGGCATAAGGCACGATCTGGTCGTCATCGCCATGCATCACTAGGACCGGCACAGCGATCTTCTTCAGGTCTTCGATGAAGTCCGTTTGGGAGAAGGCGACGATGCCATCATAGTGCGCCTTGGCGCCTCCCATCATACCCTGGCGCCACCAATTCCAGATCACCGCCTGAGAGGGTTTCGCACCAGGCCGGTTGTAACCATAGAATGGTCCAGCCGGCAGATCGTAATAGAACTGGGCGCGGTTGGCGGCGAGCTGCGCCTGAAGCCCGTCAAACACCTCTTTGGGCAGCCCGCCCGGATTGGCAGCCGCCTTCACCATCAACGGCGGCACCGCGCTGATGATCGCCGCTTTTGCCACGCGGCTTTCGCCGTGGCGCGCCAAGTAATGCACCACTTCGCCCCCGCCGGTGGAGTGGCCCACATGCACCGCTTCCTTCAGGTCGAGATGCTCGGTCAGCGCCGCTAGGTCGTCGGCGTAATGATCCATGTCATGCCCGTCACCGGTCTGGGAGGAACGGCCATGTCCACGTCGGTCGTGGGCTATGACGCGATAGCCGTGCTTGAGGAAGAAGAGCATCTGCCCGTCCCAGTCGTCCGCGGTCAGCGGCCAACCGTGCGAGAAAACAATCGGCTGACCCGTTCCCCAATCTTTGTAATAGATTTGAGTGCCATCTTTCGTCGTAATTGTCGCCATGGTGTACTCTCCCTGATTACGGCCTTATCCTTTGGAAACAAATGACCCGATTCAGACTCGATTAATGATCACCGTATTGTTTCTGACAAAAACCATGTCTTCCGCTCTTTCTGGTCGATCCAGTTTTCGATCAGACTGACGGTGGCGACATCGTTATGCCTTTCACACACCTCATGTGTCAGGCGCAAGAAGCGCGTGAGTTCTCGATTGTCCGCGCGGAGTTCAGCTAGCATTTCCTCGCCGTGGATGGACTCCCGGTTGTCGTCCTTCAAGCGTTGATGTTTGGAGATGTCGCTGATGGAGTGTAGCGTGTCTCCGCCAATCTTGCGCGCTCGCTCCGCGATGTCGTCCGTCATGGCGAAGATTTGTTCGGCCTGTTCGTCGAAGAGCAAATGATAGTCGCGAAAATGGCGGCCGCTCATGTGCCTGTGGAAATTTTTCGCTTTCAGATAGAGCGCAAACACGTCAGCCAGGAGATGACGTAGCTCGTTGGAGATCTCTGCCACACCTTCGCGGTCGAGGTCGGGCGTCGGTTCGAAATCGCCAATTGCCGATCTGCCAGAATCAGTTGCCTTGCTCTTGTTCATTGTTTTCTTCTCCTTCGCCTGAATTGTTTGCAGTGGGCCAAACCTGCAATTCAGCTACGCCGCTACGTCAAGCCGTGAAGCTCGCCTCCTGGGTTGCGTTCGGCATACGGTTCTTAAGACCTTGGAATTACGGAGCGCCCGTCTGCCATGAAACAGGCGGCCTTTTGCTGCCGCGACGGAGATGCCCATGATCCCCGCTGTTCGCTTCATAGAGTGCTCCTGCAATTGCCCCAACTCAAGCACCTCGCGAATACTAGGTCGAAGATCGTCAATTGCCTGTCGCAGAGCTCCCTCTCGCTCGCGCTGAAGGCAAACACTTTCGGGGTTCGGAGAGGAATCGGGCACGTCCCAGAATGACTGGTTCCCGGACGGGTCAACGGAATCATCGTTGTAAACTTCGCGCCAGCCGCGTCTCTTCCGCAGAAGCATCAGCGCCGAGTTGATTCCGATACGCGTGAGCCAAGTTGCGAAACTTGACCTGCCATCAAAGTCCCTCACGTGAACAAACGCTCTCAGCAGCGCGTCTTGAACTGCATCTTCCGCGTCTTCGCTATTTCTCGTTATGCGATGCGCAGCACGAAAGAGCTGCGGCGCGTATTGCTCGCAAAGTGTGCCAAAGGCCATCGAGTGCCCTCTCTTGGCAGTTTCCAAGAGCCTGTTTTCAACAGGCTCCCGAGGTTCCAATGCGGCAGAACAAGCCTTCTTTTTCCCGTTCGAAGTCGCTGAATTTTCCAAGATCATGTGGCCCCCACACACACTGCAGCTTTTCTCGCGTTACACTCTGTGGGTTCAAGTCCGGGAACACATCACTAAATGGAATGGTTTTTGCATACCACTGTAAGGGTGACTCGGAGTACCACTTTCGGTTGGTGGCATCGCCGTTTAACAAGCTGGTGTCCATACCGAGTCTAAAGAAACGGCAATCAAAGCGTGGGAAATCAGTCCGGCGGGCGCGATGCGGGCGATTTTTCTAATTCAGCATTTCTCTGGCGAGGGAAAGCGCTCGCTCGGTGGAAGCTCCATCATTCAAGCGCCCGCGGGCAAAATCGCGCGTGCCGCCGCCCTTGCCGCCGGCTTTTTCAAGCACTTGCTTGAGAAGAGAGTTCATGTCCCTTCCGGCGGAAGGATGTTGCGCAAAGAGCAGGTGGCCACCCTCAACCGTGCCCAGGAGCGCAATCGTCTTCTCGGATTTTGCAAATGCCGTGGCAAAGAAGCCCAGATAGTCGGCTGAAACACCTTCGAAGATGCGGGAGAAAACGCGAGAGCCATTGGCGTCGTGCAACGTACTTTGCAATGCAAGTGTGGCCTCGGCTTCGGCAAGACGCTCTTGCAGCGTTCGAACCGTCTTAAAGTTGGCGTCGCGTTCCGCGACCACACGCGAGGCAGCGGACACCAGGTCTTCGGTAGCGCTGCTCAGTTTCTCCGCGGTCTGCTGCAGCAGTTCGAAATCATGGCGCGCGATGCGTTCCGCGCGGCCCCCGCAAACAAATTCCACGCGCCAATCCTGCCGCACCTTAGTGCAGCGCCGCACCAATACGACGCCAATCTGGCCGGTGCTTTTCACGTGCGTTCCGCCGCACGGCTGCAGATCGGCGCCTTCGATTTCGATGGCCCGCAGGATGCCTTTGCGCTCGATTTCCTTTCGCACGCCGAGGTCCGCCAACTGGTCCGCAGTTCCGTAACGGACATTGACGGGACGATCTTCAAAGGCAACTTTATTCGCGGCGCGCTCGGCGCCTTCGAGAACTTCATCACTCGGTTCGGGACCGCGCAGGTCAATCGTGCAGATTTCCGTCCCGAGATGGAAGGAAACCGTCGGCAGTCCGAAGCGTTCCTGAAACATGGCCGACAGCAGATGCTGCCCGGTGTGCTGTTGCATGTGGTCGAACCGCCGTGGCCAGTTGATGCAGCCGTTCACGTCCGGATCCGACGGCTTTCGATCGACCACGTGCAGAATCTCATCGCCTTCATCCCTTACGTCGAGAACGTTGGCGTCCCCAATCTTTCCCAAATCGTTCGGCTGCCCCCCTGACGTGGGATAGAACGCCGTGCGGTCAAGTATCAGGCCCCAAACTGTTCCTGTGATCCCCGCGCTCAAATCCGGCGGCAGCACTTCGCAATGCATCACCCGCGCCGTGAACTCTTTTTCAAACGCGTTGTCGTAATACAGCCTGCGCGTAGTCACGCCGCTCCTCTCCACCGGCGGACTGCAGCGCCCGCTGCCAAGCTTCCGTGTATTTGTAGCCGGTGCCAGTATTAAAGAGCACCACGGTTTCTTCCGGCTTGATCCAGCCGGACGCGGCGAGCTTTCTTGTTGCGATCACGGTTGCCGCGCCTTCGGGAGCGCCAAAGATTCCTTCGAGAGACGCCAGTTCCCTTCCGGCGTGCAACATCTCTTCATCCGTGACGGTCAGCGCAGTGCCTTTCGTTTGGCGAAGCATGCTCAAGATCAATTGATCGCCCAAAGGTCCGGGAACACGTAGACCCGATGCCACTGTCGCGGCGTTTGGGAAGAACTGCGCCGAATTCTGGTGCGCCTCCCATGCTTTCACAATGGGAGCGCAACCCTCCGCCTGAACTGCCACCATGCGTGGCCGCTCCGCGCCGATCCACCCCATCTCCTGCATTTCGTTGAATGCTTTGCACATGCCGATCAATCCAACGCCGCCTCCGGTGGGATAAAGAATCACATCGGGCAATTTTCCCCCAAATTGCTCCCACAATTCGTACCCCATGGTCTTCTTGCCTTCGATGCGGTACGGCTCCTTGAGGGTAGACACGTCGTACCAGCCTTCGCGATCCTTGTGTTCCGCGACGTATTTGCCGCAATCGGAGATCAAGCCGTTCAGCTTGACGACCTTTGCCCCGAAGGCCTGGCATTCCATCACATTGGCCAAAGGCGTGTCCGCGGGCATCACGATCACCGCAGGGAGCCCTGCAGCTGCGGCGTACGCCGCAAGCGCACCTCCCGCGTTTCCGGCCGTGGGAGCCGCCAGCGCCCTCGCGCCGAGTTGCTTGGCGCGCGATACCGCCGCGGTCATCCCGCGCGCCTTGAACGAGCCCGTAGGATTCAGTCCCTCGTCTTTAATGTAAAGTCGCTGCAAGCCTCCCTTGTCGCTGTTGGTAGTTGAACCTTTGGAGAAAATGGCCGCGCCTAGCCGCGCCGCATGCACTAGTGGCGTCATCCCTTCTCCGAGCGAAACCGCCGGATCGTTTGGCAGGACTTCTGCATAACGCCACAGCGTGCGCGGCCGCGTCTTCAGATTTTCAAGCGTGAGCGTGGCAGCCGCCCGCCGCAAATCGTATCGCGCCAACAGCGGCTTCCCGCACGTGCAAAGGTGCTGCTCCACGGAAGCGTCGTATTTCTTCCCGCATGCTGAGCACTCCAGTCCCACCACATTCAAGCCTTTGGTCATGTCCGTGAAAGTCTAGCACACGCCTTTTTCGTTATCGTATCAGCCCCGCCTACGCCCAGCCCGTCATTCGCGCATTTTACGTCCCGGATGCTTTTGCGGGATCGAACGAAGCAGGCCGACTTTTTCTTCCGCATTCGTTCCTACGAATGCATCGGCCTGCGCAAAGAGGAATCTCTCTTTGTCCTTCCTTCGACGTTGCAATGTCCGATTTTCAAGCGTTCCGGTTATCCCTTGAGTCCTCCGTCGAAGCAGCTTGCCCGGCCCTCCACCCACCAAGGCGCTTGTCCCCCCGAGCGGGTCGGGCAAACGCCATTATTTCCCGCGCTCCGACCCTTCCTCTCTTAGTTTCTGTTTACTGATTGTTGATAACTGATTACTTCCTCTGAGTTTCCGCTCTCTACTTTCCACTGCCGTGCCCGGGGCTAGGCCCCTCAGCGTGACAGCCTGCGAGATCTTAGTGCAGCCATGGAAACAGCTATTGCAGTGACCAGCCATGCCGCTAAGGGAACAAGAAGAAATACGGCAGCCGGTTTCGCCCTGGGAGACCCCAAGACAACAACTCCGTAGACAGCCAAAGACCCAACGGTGAGAATTAGCATCACGCTATAGAGTGTCGCTCGGGTAACAATCGACCAATGCTTCGAAACCAAATTCGCCCATACGAGGGCCGCGAACGGCGACAGCACCCAAAGCACGAAAAGTAGCAGCAGGAGTCGGGGAGTGCGGCGACCTGCGCGGAGCAAAAGACCGAGCGATCCCGCACCCCCGGCCACCACGGCGACCAGGGCCGCCGCGCGTAGGACGCGAAGGAAACCACTCTCAGCCCCTTTCCGGCCGGCTTCGGGGATCCTCTCGTCGCGCCCATTGATGCCCATTGATTTCTCCAGGTCCCCAACGCCGGATGGCCACGTCTTGCTGGCAAAGACGCCTCTGCGTGGCCAACCCTTCCGGGTGGCGTTTACATGGTCGGGTCGGGGCAAGAGTGGCACTCCTGGTTTGGAGTTTCGTCCTCCGAGTTTCCATTCTAGGTTTCCGGTTTCTGCTTTCTAGGTTCTTGTTTTCCTCCATGCCCTAACCCCTGCCCCGCCAATCACTTCCAAATCTGATCCGAGTTTTTATTGACAAATACAGTACTTCTGTGGTAACAACGTGTTGATAGTCAGACACCATCCTCGCCGAGAGCTCCTCCTTCCAACGATCCTCTGTCTCCCTAACGCGCTTTCCTCTAACTCCTTCTCTTCTCATATCGCTTATCACCCCTACCCTCTAACCCTCTTAGATCATATCGTTTCAGAAACCGCAGGGGGAGGGGGTCATCATCATCAATCTGTGGGCTTCTTCACCCAGGCCCCCCTATCTCCTTTCCTTTCATATTCTTGCGCACTCCTTTGCACCGGCAAAATCTCAACTCCACTGTTTTCAAGCAATTGCGCACTTCTTTGCACAAAAACACCGGGCGGTGGGTGCCCCTCCTATTCGCTCAATGTGGCCAAGAGGCGCCGCATCCAAGGTAGAATGACGCTATGGCTATACGCCTGATTGCGCTGGATATTGACGGCACGCTGCTGGATAGTCGTTGGCAGCTTCCCGCAGCCAACCGCGCGGCCATCGCGGAAGCCACCCGCCGGGGCATCGAGGTGGCGCTCGTCACGGGACGCCGCTATGACTTCGCCATGCCCGTGGCGCGCCAGCTGGATTCTCCACTGACTATGATCGTGAACAACGGCGCGCTGATCCGCTCGAAAGAAGGCCGCACGCATCTGCGGCACCTCTTGCCGCAAAGCACCGCCGAGCAAGTCTTGCAGCTGACGAGGCCGTGGCGCGAGGGCGCGGCCGTAATTTTCGACCGGCCGCTCGAGAATCAGCTTATGCTGGAAGTGTTGGACCCGGACGATTCGATGCGTTATGCCTACTATTCGCGAAACAAGGAATTTATCGGCATCGCCAAACCGCTGGAAATCTGCCTAACGGAAGATCCCATTCAAGTGATGCTCTCCGGCAAAATCGAGCCGATGCGAGATGCCGAGGCTGCGCTGCGCGCCGCGCCCATCGCGGAAGAGTTTGCACTGGCGGTGACCAGCTATGAGAGCAAAGACTTCGCCATGATTGACATGATTAATCCCGTGTGCTCGAAGGGCTCATCGCTCGCGGAATGGGTGGCCGTGCGCGGATTCGCGCGCGAAGAAGTAATGGCCATCGGCGATAACCACAACGATTTGGAGATGCTTTCGTTTGCCGGCATCCCGGTAGTGATGGGAAACAGCGTGCCCGCGCTGAAGACCTACGGCTGGCATGAAACCGGCACGAACGATGAAAACGGAGTCGCCGCAGCCATTGAACAATTTGCGTTGCGGGAGGCCGCGCCTTGCTTGTGAAACGTGCAACACTCTTGCTCGCACTCGGCGTGCTCGTTGCGCCGTCGCTGCGCGCGGAATACATCGTGCTTCGTAACGGCCTGCGACTGCACGTGAGTGGTTATCAGCTCCTTGGAGACAAGTACCGGCTGCAATTGACCGGAGGCAAGCTGGAGGTTGCCGCCGCGGACGTTGCGGCCATCGAACCGGAAGATGTTTTTGCACCTTTGCCGGCCGCTGCCACACCGGCTGCCGCGCAGCCGCTTTACCGCGATTTGGTGGAAGCCGCGGCGAAGCGCTACAACGTGGATGCCGACCTGATCACCAGCGTCATCGCCGTGGAGTCCAATTTTGATCCCAAAGCCGTCTCGCGCAAGAATGCGCGCGGCTTGATGCAGCTCTTACCGGAAACCGCGGCACAACTCGGCGTAAGAAATATCGACGACCCGGCGGAAAACATCGACGCGGGCACTCGCTATCTGCGCGATTTGCTGCAGAAGTACAACGACGATGTGGCGCTGGCGCTCGCTGCCTACAACGCGGGACCCGAAAAGGTCCAGCTTTACGGCCGCGTTCCACCCTATGCGGAAACGATTTCGTACGTGAAGCGCGTCAAGCGCGGCTACGAAAAGAGCAAATCGCAAGCTCCCGCCAAGACGCCCGCTCCGCCCGGACCAATCGCGGCAACTGCACCGCCTCGCACATCTCAATCTCAGTAAGAACCAGTCTCAATTAGACTACTGTTGCTGTGGCGGATTCTGAGGCGGCTGCTGAGGATTTTGCGGCCCAATCGGTAGCGGATTGGTCGGGTTCGTACTGGGCTGCTGGCCCAATCCCGTTCCCGTCTGCAGGCCCGGTTGCCCCACCGCGAAAGTATCTTTCGAGGGGTCCCAGATAAACTCGAAGAGTCGATAGTTTTTCGATTTATCGTAGACGATGATGGAGGATTTGTTGATCTTGCCACCTACTCCAATGATATTTCCGCCCATGATTGTTGGCGTGTCGCCTGAAGGAATCGGAGCATCGCCCTGGTCGGCGCTGACGGGATTTCCGGTTGTCGCGGGGGGATTTGTGCCGGAAGTCGAACCGGCGGGCTGCGCGCCTGCGTTGGACTGGCTCGCTCCTGCCGGTTGACCCGGCGCGCCAGGTTGTCCACCCAACGCATTCGCGGGCGTGGCGGTTCCGCCAGCCTGCGGAAGCTGGAGATTTGGGCGCGGTTTGAGGCTTCCGATCAACTGACCGGCGGGGCCTACATAGATTAAGCGCCACGCGCCGTCTTCCTTGTTCATGGGATCTTTGTAGGCTTGGCGCATGAAGCGGAGCGAACCCAGCTTCGGTTTGGTGAGATCGTCGAGGGAAGTCGGAAAGCGCCCCATCTTGCGGTAGTAGAGTTTTATGCCGCGCGTGTATTGCTTTCCGCGCCAAATCATTTCTTTCTCTTTTTCACGACGGCCTTCCGTGAGAATGTTCGGTGCAACGACCATCGTGGAAAGGAGCAAGAGAGTGCCAAGGAAAATTACCAGGAGGAGAGCGTAGCCACGTTCCCCGCGCTTCCGTGCCGCTTTTTGGCGTCCAGCGCTCATGCGGATGGGGGCGCCGCCTGTTCCTCGACAATGGCCGTGCCGCGAAGCCCCGAGGAGATCTCTTCGTATTCGAGATTGGCGTTGCCGATTCTTAGAATGCGAAAGCGGTTCAGCAAGAGTTCGCCTTCTCCCACGATGTAAATTTCTTCGCCATCCGTGAATAAAGCGCGGCGTGACATGCTGTTGGGAACCGTGCAGTAGCCAAAAAACTTCACAGGCAGCGGAGAGACGGTTGGAGTAATCACCACTGGTGTCGGCGGGGTATCCGGTTGTTTGGGATCTGGTCTAGGATGCTGGGGAAGTTGCGGAGGGGGGATCTGCCGGCTGAAAATGTTGCGCCCTGCGCTTTTGTATTCGGTCTTGCGGGCCTTCTCGACCGCATCATTGTGGAGTTGCGGGTTATCCACGCCAATGGGATGATAATTCTGAGGTGTGGGAATGGCATCGGCGGTCACAACCGGCTTGTTATGGTCAAAATACAAAAACCAGATGAACCCCGCGATCAGCAAAAGGACGACGAGCACGACGAGTTGTTTCGTTGGCTTCATGCTCCGGTCCTGAAGTAGGTTTTGAGGTGCAGCGCGACCTTAATCACATTTGAGGAGGTTTGACTGGCTTTCTCGGAAGCCAGCGCCAGAGAATCCACTGCGTAAAGGCTGGGCGAACGTTGCAAACCGTTGAGAAATCCAATTACGCTTTTATAGTCGCCGTTGACGGTCGCATCGATAGCGATTTCCGTCATCCCGCGGTTAGCAATGTCCGTCGGTTTGAAAGAAATACCCTCGAGCTGGCTTCCACTCTTCCTGGCGATAGTGCCAAGCTCAGATCTAACGGAAGAATAGCCTGAACTTGCGCGAAAGAGCGATTGTTCGAAGCGATCGCAATCTTTCTGGATGGCGGGAATGCTATCGCGGATGGATTGGGCACGCCGAATATCGGCTTTCAAAAGATCCTGCTGCGTAATTTCCTGGGTGCGGCGCTGGGGGGCGTGCGGAGCCGAAGACAGCTCCCAACTGTAGGCCGCCAAGGCGACATCCGCAAGGACAAGAAGAGCCACGCCGCCAAGAATGATTCGCTTCCGTACTGTGAAATCGCGCCGCATCAGCTCCTCGAATAAACGGTTGTCAACTGGACGACCCTTTGGTCGCCGGTCTGGTTACCGGCTAAACCGGGCGACGTAACACTCTGGATTTGAACTTCCGTGAACACTTTCGATTCTTCGAGGGCATGCTCAAATTTAAGCTCAGCTTCGTCGTTAGCGGCGCCCACGGTCAATTTCAGTTCGACGTGTCCGCCTGCCTGTGTGGGCGCGATGCTGATGACGCGCACACCGCCCGGCAATGTGCGCTCCAGGTCCATGAACATCAGCGTCCAATTAAAGCTCCGCGCGTCGAGGATGCCATTTATGAAGGCGGCGCGATCATGCAAAGTCGCTACGTCCTTCTGGCCAAAATAACGCTCCAAATCCTTACGCTGCGCTTCAAACCTGGCCATTTCCTGACGGGTTTTTCCCGTGCGTGCGCGCAGCTCGGCATCGGCTTTGCGGGCGGAATACACGTGCCATCCCAGCCCGACAAAAGCAAGACCGGCAAAAAAAGCCGTGAGCCCCGCGCCGGCCAAGAAGCGGCGGTGAGTTTCCAGCGCCTTCGTCGCAATGTTGAGCCGAACTTTCATGTCCTCTTTTGCCTCATTCAGGAAAAACCGATTCTAACCGCGCTGAAGCATCCAGCCAATTAGTCCTTCCAAATCGCGGTCCACCAGCGGACGCGCATCTTCTTTGACCAATCCCTCCGAAACTGCAGAGATCAGCAACGAACGCACATCGCAACGAAACTCATCCTCGAGAGGCTTGATAAATTCGGGAAGGCGGGAGCCGAGCCCGGCGAGTCGAACGGACTTAATGGTTTCCTGCCAGGTCTCCTGGTAATAAGCTGCCACGGGAAAAATCTCTTCGAGAAGCATCTGCGGCGTAAGGTTCGCGCCGTGGGACGGGAGTTCCGTGCAACGATAGCCGCACAAAACTTCGCGGCGAACGATCGCGGTAGTCAGAGTGGAACCCGAGACACGCGCGAGGAGCGTTGGTTTCTCATCTTCGAGGAGCGAGAGCGCAGCAAGCGAAGAGCTCAGCAGTACTCCTGGAAACAGGCCGATGCCCTCCACGAGCGATTCATACTCCCGGATGATGCGAAGACGGGCAAGCGCGGTGACGATATCAACGCCAGTTTCCCGTGCAGCCTGCCGCATGTATGAAATGAGCGTCTCGTCGGCTTCAAAAGGCACGCTCTTCTTCAGCTTCCAGCGCAGCATCGGCACGGCTTCTTCCGCCGAGCGCGGGAATTCCTCAAAATGCTGGACAAAAACGCGAATGACGGTATCGGGAAGAATCATGGCCACGTCTTCATCGCGGGCGCGCAAGCGATCGCAGGCACGGGCGACTGCGGCCTTAACGACGGCGTTGTTCACAATGTTGATTTCCACGGCCGAAGGAATCAGCGCCCCCGCGGGCAGCGCTTCGACGGCATATCCATCCAGCGAACCCGTCCGGCTCCAACGGGCTGCGGCCACGCGGTTCGGAGAGACTTCGAGGGCCAAGGAGACATTCGGCAAGGCGTCGAGCCAGCGCGCCACGCGGCGCGCCCACTGAAACTGGTAAATCCCTTGCCGGAATGCAGCCGCGCTACTCAACGAAAGTCACCTTGTTAATCTCTTTGACGGTGGTGATGCCCGCGCGAGTCTTGGCCAACCCACTTTCGCGGAGCGTAATCATGCCCTCTTCGCAGGCGACGCGTTTAATTTCTGAAGTTGGACGGCGATCCACGATCATTTCGCGGATACGGTCGGTCAGATCGAGCAATTCGCAAATTGCCGTGCGGCCGTGATAACCAGTGCCCGAGCATTCCAAGCACCCGGCGCCTTCGGCGAATGTGACATTTCCCCACACAGCCGGATCGAGACCTGCCTCCTTTAATTCTTCGGGAGAATATCCCTTGGGTTTTTTGCAGCTTGGACAGATTACGCGAACCAGCCGCTGGGCCATGATGCAGTTGAGGGCGGAGACAAAGTTGTAAGGCTCGACGCCCATGTTGATGAAGCGGCCGATCACGTCGGTAACGTTGTTGGCGTGGACGGTGGTGAAAACGAGGTGGCCGGTGAGCGCCGACTGGATGGCGATTTGGGCGGTTTCCTGGTCGCGGATTTCGCCGACCATGATCTTGTCGGGGTCGTGGCGAAGGATGGAACGCAAGCCGCGCGCAAAAGTGAGACCTTTCTTCTCATTCACCGGAATCTGCGTGATGCCCCGAAGCTGATACTCCACTGGATCTTCGATGGTGACGATCTTGTCTTCGTCGCTCTTGATCTCGTTGATGGCAGCGTAAAGCGTGGTGGTCTTTCCGGAGCCAGTGGGACCGGTAACCAGGACCATGCCGTAGGGCTCGCGGATGTAGCGCCGGAAGCGGCGAGTCTCTTCGACGGAGAAACCAACAACGTCCAAAGTCAGGCTGGAAAATTTCTCCGAAAGCGTTTCCTTGTCGAGGACGCGGAGAACAGCGTCTTCCCCGTGACTGGCGGGCATGATGGAGACGCGCAAATCGATATAGCGCCCCTTGTATTTCACGCGGAAGCGGCCGTCTTGAGGAACACGGCGCTCGGCAATGTCCAAATCGCTCAGGACTTTGATGCGCGAGAGCACCGTGGAATGCCATTCCTTGGCGATGGGCTGCATGGCGTGCTGCAGCACGCCGTCGATGCGGTATTTGACGGCGACTTCCGTGTCACGCGCTTCGATGTGGATGTCGCTGGCACGTCGCTCGAGCGCGGTGAAGATGATGGTCTCCACGAGGCGCACCACGGGGCTGGCGGTGCTATCGCGAGTCAAGCGGTCGCCGGAAATCGTCTCCTCGCCCTCCTCTTCTTCCTTGGAAGTCTGAAGAGTGAAAGCTTCCGTGGCTTGTTCAAGGACGCGCTGCGACTGCTCGGTGCGCTTCAGAATGTCGCCGATCTGGCGGGCGGTAGCGACGCGAATCAAGAGCTTCTTGCCGAGAAGGAGGGGCAGCTCGTCACTCATCTGCACTTGGCCAGGATCGGCCGCAGCGATGGCCAAAACATTGTTCTGCACTTCCAGGGGCACGAAGTTGTAACGGAACATCAGGTCGGCCGGAATGGTACGAAACAGTTCCGCATCAATGCGCTGCTCGCGAAGATCAATGAAGGCAAAGCGGTATCTTTCCGCGAGTTTACGCGCGAACTCGCGTTCTTGTTGTTCGTCGCCGGGAAGCCCAGGCGCTGGAGGAAGTTGTTCTGTCGTGGCCATGATTCCTTACTTTACCGTCCCCGTCATGGAAAAAGAAAAGATGGGCAGATACAGCGAAATCAGAATAAATGCGACCAGCAATCCCATGAAAATCAGAAGTATCGGCTCGATGAGGGAAACCAGCGCAGACAATCGCAAGTTGACCTCTTCCTCATAGAACTCGGCCACGCTGTTCAGCATGGGGGCAAGCGCGCCGCTGGATTCTCCGACCTCAATCATATCCAGCGCCAACTCCGGCATGGTGCCGCTGGAAGCCAGGGCGCCGTGCAGGGATTCTCCTTCACGCACCATCTGCGTTGATCGGCTGACGGTAGAGCGCAGCAATTTGCTGGTGATGGCATCACTGGCCGTCTGGAGCCCGGCTACCAGAGGAGTGCCGCCGGTCAACAGCGTTGAAAGCGTGCGCGAGAACTGGGCAACCTGAAATTTGAGCAGCGTGTCACCAATTACGGGAAGCCGAAACTTGAAGCGATCAAACGTGGCCCCGCCTTCTTCGGTACGGGACCAAAGAAAAATACCGGCGGCAGCCACCGCTAAAGACGCCACGGCTCCTAGAAAGACAAAACGGTAGTCCACCGTCAAGGCGATCAATAATCGGGTGGGGGCGGGGAGTTCCACGTTCAAATCACGGTAGAGCAGCGCGAACTTTGGAATGACGGCAGTAACCAGGTAGGTGACGATAATGACCGCCACGCTGATCAACAACGTGGGGTAGACCAGCGAAGCGAGAATTTTTTTGCGGACGCCCGTGCTGACGCGCTGATAGGCGATGTAATAGTCCAGGACTCCGGGCAAATTCCCGCTCTTTTCTCCGGCAAGAATTGCCGTTGAATACACTTTGGAAAACACACCGGCTTCGTCGACCGCTTCGGAAAGCGACTTCCCTTCCCGGACGCGGTCGCGAATCTGGCTGATGACCGGACGAAGCTTAGGCGCGGTCGCGCGGCTGGCCAGAAGATCCAAAGACTTCAATATGGGCAAGCCCGCTTTGATCAAGGTGTTAAATTGCTGGTTGAGAATGAGAAATTCTGAACCACCAATCTGCCGTCCGCTTTTCGGGCGAACCAGGCTGGCCAGGCGGCCGCCCCGGGACTCCACTGAATAGACGTACAATCCCCGCTCTACGAGCTTCTGGCGCGCTTCTTCCAGAGAAGTCGCGGGCTCCACGTGCGAGAATACACGTCCTTCGGCATCCGCCACTCTGCAGAGGAATTGACCCATAACTCCCTCAGTTTACCTCATCTAGTTCATATGCGGGGTAGGACTCAATGGTTGGCCGTTCCTTCGCGGGGAACGCCCCCAGCCCGGGCTAGCGCCATTCTAGTTTACAGATTTTTTCTCGGCAGGTAACTCACCGTTCACAATAGCTACTCCAGGAGGGACCTCGAACCGGAAGAAAGAATCAGGAATGGCAGGGTCAAATTGCCAGTCTTTGAATTTGAACTCGATGTCGACACCACCGGCCTCCCGCACGACTATCCGGACGAGTTCACTCGTATCCGGAGTAACTTCGAGAATAAGCGAATCTCTTCTCGCATGAGCAGCGTCGTTCTTCGAGGCAGGATCGGCCGTGTTCTCTGAGCCTTTGAGCATGCACGACAGCACCACGTCGCCATCTTTGTCTGGCTTCTCAGCAGTAGCAAAATCAACTCGTACACAAATTCGCGACAGTTTCATTTCGCCTGCAAGCAGCGCCAACGGCGTTCGCCAGTCCGTGCTTTGCTTGGCAGGGACACGGGTTACCGTGTGGTCGCCGGGAACGTAAAACCAAGCGGTCTTGCCGTCAACGAGAAATAGATTTTTCTCGGGGGATTCGTAGTCCCAGCGCATCTTGCCGGGCCGGCGGAAATAGGCGACGCCAGCCTCAGTACGCACGATATGTCCGTTTTCGGAGTACCGCTCAAAAAAAGTTACTTGCAGCGTACGCGCGCCGCGATACATGGCCTCGAGCCGCTTAACATGATTCGAGGTGTCGACGAACGACGGCGTCAAAAGAAGGCAGGCTACGGCAGCACCAAAACGAGAAGTCACTTCCCCATCTTACAGGGCATCCGGCTGAGCCGAAAGACGGCAGCAACGATGATTAGGGCGATGGCAATGGCAGCCCACGGCGAGATCAATGAGAAGCTGGAGAGAGCGAAACCTTCTTCCCCTCAAGCAGCCTAAATTGCGGGCTAGTTGACAGGACCAGAAGTTCCGGGAACATTCGCAATTGCGCCACAAGAACCCGCAGCAACCCCGATAGGGGCAGCACCTGGGGTGATAAATTGGACTACTCCAGATTGGTCCCCGCAGAACGCGCGCACCCCGGTCGACTGCACCGCAGTGGCAGTGGCATTCACCTCGAACCCGTTGAGTACGCCGCCAATCGGGACAGTTCCGGCGGCGTTGAATGCGTTGCCGCTCTTCACGAAAGGAGGAGCGCTCAATAGGGGATCGATGATGCAAGCTGCGACCGCCGTCGCGAAGACGCAAGGGGAGGCTCCGCCCAGTTGCGTTAAACTGGCTGCGTAACCGCTGCTCCAACTCGAAGCATAGGTAACTTCCGCCGTGTTGATGGTGCGAACGGCGCTAACAGCGGATGATTCGTTTGCTGCTATCTTCGAGCGCAGCAACGTCGGGATAGCGATCGCCGAGATGATTAGAATGATCGCTATGACGATCAGCAATTCGATAAGAGAGAAACCTCTCTGCTCGTCCACAGCGTCACCTATAGAGGCATCATTCTGGAGAGTTTAATCACCAAAAGACACGACTTGAAAGAAGAGCACGCACGATGATCAGTACGGCGGAGTTTGTCCTGTGCGAGCTGCCTTCGCACTCACGGTTCGTAACCGGTTTCCGGCCTTTATCAAAAAAAAGAGGAGGAAGAGAAACCTCCTCCCCGCCAAAGCTACGTTTTTGGGGAGTTAGTTACCAATGATAAGCGTTGCCACCGTAGCGCAGGTTCCCGCGGCCGTCCCGATGGGGACACCGGTAGTGTTCGACCGTAGCACACCGGTCTGATCAGAGCAAAAGGCGCGCTTGCCGGACACATCCACCACGAGGGGCGTGGCATTTACTTCAAATCCGTTATTGACGGCTCCCACTAAGGTATTCCCGACAGCCACAAACACATAACCGCTCTTCGTGTAGGGAGCAGTACTCAAGCCCGATTCGACTATACATGCCGATGCCGCAGTCGCGATGGAGCAAGGAATGGCTCCTCCCAGATTATCCAAGATGGTCGCGTAACCTGAGCCCCAGCTCGAAGCGTAGGTCGTTTCGGCCGTGGTGATGGTACGAACGGAAGCCACAGCCGACGATTCGTTCGCCGCGAGCTTCGAACGCAACAAGTTCGGAATGGCAATAGCTGCGATGATCAAAATGATCGCCACAACGATCAGCAATTCGATAAGAGAGAAACCACGCTGCCTGTTCATAGCATGACCTAGAGAGACTCCCTCATAAGAGTTCCGTTGCCGACAAGAATGCTATCTAGAAATGAAGCACGCCAGATGCCAACGCTATAGCTAACCGTACTGCCCGGTTCCTGGTCGTTCGCCGTCTGCCTCGGTGCTCGCAGTCAGTAATTGATTCGCGGCAAAAAAAAAGGAGGAAGCAAAGCTTCCTCCCTTTTAACAAAACAAGCTTCAGAGTTAGTTGCCGATAGGACCTGAAACACCAGGAGCCGTCGCAACCGCTGCGCAAGTTCCCGCACCTAATCCGATAGCGGCAGCGCCCGGGGAGACAAACCGAAGCACGCCAGTGTGGTCATCGCAGAAGGCGCGCACACCGGTCGTCTGCACCGTGGTCGGAGTGGCGTTCACTTCGAATCCGTTGAAGACACCGGCAACCAAGAGAGTTCCGGCGGCGGCAAACGCATAGCCGCTCTTGGTGAAGGGAGCGACGCTCAAAAGCGGGTCGATCAAACATGCCGCAGTTGAAACCGCAACGGTGCAAGGGGAGGCTCCGCCGAGAGAGGCCAAATCGATGGAGTAACCGCTGCCCCAGCTCGAAGAATACGTAACTTCCGCCGTGCCGATGGTGCGGACTGAGCCAACTGCAGACGATTCGTTCGCCGCGATTTTCGAGCGCAGCAAGTTCGGAATGGCGATGGCCGCGATGATCAAAATGATCGCCACGACGATCAGCAATTCGATAAGAGAGAAACCCTTTTGCTTCTTCATGCTTTCTCCTTGAGTGAGTAGACTTGCCAGAACACGGGTACTTAGGGCAAGGGAATTGCCACTCTTTAAGGTTTCCTTCGACGAGACGCTGCGGAGGCTAAGATATTTAAAGTCTTTAACTTACGGATCGAGGGCTAGTACATGACTAGGCCAGGTTCTGCTCTCGAAGTGCCCTCACCGCGCTATATTTGCCGTTTTTTGTCACCGTGAACCGGCGAAAAAGGGCACCACGACTTAACTCCCATTTCTCCTAACCCCCCTGCCGCTGGGCTGATTCTCGCTTTGCCACTTCTTCTCGGAGCGGTGCTGGCAAGAAAAAAGGAGGAAGCAAGAGCTTCCCCCCTTTTAACAAAACAAGCTTCAGAGTTAGTTGCCGATAGGACCTGAAACACCAGGAGCCGTCGCAACCGCTGCGCAAGTTCCCGCACCTAATCCGATAGCGGCAGCGCCCGGGGAGACGAACCGAAGCACGCCAGTATGGTCATCGCAGAAGGCGCGCACGCCGGTGGTTTGCACGGTGGTCGGAGTGGCGTTCACTTCAAACCCGTTGAGGACACCGGCAACCAAGAGAGTTCCGGCGGCGGCGAACGCATAGCCGCTCTTGGTGAAAGGAGCAACGCTCAAAAGCGGGTCGATCAAGCAAGCTGCCGCTGCGGTCGCAACGGTGCAAGGTGAGGCTCCGCCCAGGTTCGTCAAAGCCACGGCGTAACCGCTGCCCCAGCTCGAAGAATACGTCACTTCCGCCGTACCGATGGTGCGGACTGAGCCGACAGCAGATGATTCATTCGCTGCGATTTTCGAGCGCAGCAAGTTCGGAATGGCGATGGCCGCGATGATCAAAATGATCGCCACGACGATCAGCAATTCGATAAGAGAGAAACCCTTTTGCTTCTTCATGCTTTCTCCTTGAGAAATTATATGGTGCCTTAGCACGCCGTACCAGGGTGCAAGCCGGAGGCCAATCCAAGGAGCTAGTACGGGAATAGTGCTATCCTCATATCTTATTCATAACACGCAGCTTATAGAAAACAAGGGGCTTTGACTTGAGGGGCAGAAGGCACGCAACCGGATTGGACCTTTTTCGTCGACATTTTGTGTCCATATCCAGAGCGCAATCAGTCACATCTTAAAGGACTTCGCGTAAACACGACTGGCCGTCGGCGCAAAACCACTTCCGCTAGAGGCTGTGCTTTTTGGCGTAATGGCGGAAGGAACGGTAGCTGATTTTCAGGAGTTCAGACGCGCGAGTGCGGATTCCACCGGCCTTCTCCAACGCGGCTTGCAGATACCTTCGCTCGGCGTCAGCAATTTCCTTTTCAAAGTCTACTCCCTCCGCGGGGAAGTCCGCCGCCTGAGAGACTGACGTGCCAAACTGCGAAGCCCCGGAGTAAGCGACAATTCGCTCTGGAAGGACTCGCAAGGAGATTTCCCTGCTGGACTCCAAGGCAACGGCGCGTTCCATGGTATTTTCAAGCTCGCGAACATTCCCAGGCCAGTCGTAGGACTCCAGGCGCGTCATGGCTTCCGGAGAGATGGCTTCAATGGGTTTTTCCATCGTCTTGCGGAAGCTCTCAAGGAAGTGACGGGCGAGGAGGGGAATATCCTCCCTGCGCTCACGCAGGGCCGGCACCAGTATGGGAATCACGCTAAGGCGATAATAGAGATCTTCCCTGAACCGGCCTTCCGCGATTTCTTTTTCAAAGTCCTTGTTTGTGGCGGCAATGATGCGCACGTCCACGTCCGATTCCTCAGTGCTGCCAATGGGGCGGACCTTGCCTTCCTGAAGAACACGGTAGAGCTTTACCTGCATGGTCAGGCTCATGTTTCCGATCTCGTCCATGAAGAGAGTGCCGCCATGTGCAGCCTGGAAGAGACCTTGGCGGTTCTCGTTGGCGCCCGTGAACGCTCCCTTCATATAACCGAAAAGCTCGGACTCCAGCAGCGTTTCCGGAAACGCTCCACAGTTGATGGTGATGAAGGGGGCCTGGGCCCGGGCGCTGTTCTCATGAATGGCGCGGGCAACCAGTTCCTTACCAGTCCCGCTCTCCCCGGTAATGAGAACGCGGCTCGATTGAGGAGCAACAGTTTGGATCATGTCGAAGATGGCGCGCATCTTCGGGCTTTGTCCGATGATGTTGTCGAGGCCGGTGAGGCGGCGAATTTCGCGCCGCAGGTAGCGGGCTTCTTTCTTCCATTTCAAGTTCTCAGACACCTCATACACCGCGAGGCGTAATTGATCGACTAATGAGTCTCCCTTGACGACGTACCGGTCTGCCCCGGAATTGAGCGCCGCGATAGCTGTATCTAATGCGGGGAGCGCCGTCATCAGGAGAAAGAATGATCCGGGCGCGATTTCCTTGGCAAACTTCAGGAGATCCACGCCGCTCTCGCCAGGCATTCGCACATCTGAAATGATGATGTCGAAGATTTGGGATTCGAGCTTGCGCTTGGCGGCCTCCACGCTGTGCACGACTTCAACGCGGTGACCTTCCTTGCGAAAGGTGATTTCCAAGAGCTCGCCGATCGATTTTTCATCGTCGACCACGAGAATATGGGGCATTTCGCGCCCGGATTCCTTGATTGCGGCTTTTGTTCCCTGCATAGCGCCTCACGCAACTCGCGGGAGCTCGACGATAAACTCAGCGCCGCGGTCTTTTTCGGATATCACGCTAATTTTTCCACTGTGGGCCTGCACAATCTGATAGACGATGGACAGCCCCAAACCCGTGCCTCCCTCGAAACCCGATTGCAGGGGCTCAAAAATCTTGGCCTTTTGCCGAGGGTCAAGGCCGATACCTGTATCCTGAAACGCAATGCGCAACCAGAACGGCCGTTGTTCCATTTTGACGGTCAAGGTACCGCCATCCGGCATGGCTCGAAGCGCGTTGTCACACAAATTCCAGAAGACCTGCTTGATTTTGTTGGGATCAACGCGCGCTTGTAATTCCTTGCCGTTGAATGCGCGTACAATTTGGTACTTGGAGCCTATCTCCGGCTTCTTCTCCACTAGCATCAGCGTTTCGTCCAGCAGGCCGCGAACATCAGCTTGGTGAAATTCGTAAGTCTTCTCCCGTGAATAGTTGAGAAAATCAGTGATGATGTTGTTGAGCCGTTCGGATTCCCTGCTGACAATGTTGACAAGATGCTTTTCGTCCTCCTCGAGAGGCACGAGACGGGCCAGTTCTTTGACCGCGCCGGCCATGGCCGACAATGGCTGCCGAATCTCGTGGGCGATGGCCGCAGAAAGACGTCCAAGGGCCGCCATGCGCTCCTTGGTCGCGACTTCCTGCTCCAGGCGACGAAGATCGGTGAGGTCCTGGAAGTTGAAAACGTAACCGTTACGTTCCGAATCGCGCGAGCGCAGCGGCGAAATACTAATGCCCAGATAGCGAACATCCCCGGAAGGCGTCCGGAAGTCAATCTCTTTACGGAGCGAGAGTCTCTGGCTACTTTCGTAATGACCGGGGAGCCAGAAATCGTCGTTCAACTCCTGTAGCATCATACCGCGCACTTCCGCAAAGCGATATCCGAGGATTTCCTCGCCGGTACGATTCAGCAGCAGGATGCGTCCGCCAAGGTCGGTGGTAATCAGCCCGCCGCGCATCGAGTGGATGATATCTTCGGTAAAGTCCTGCAGGCTGAGCAGCTCCTCGCGCTTCTCTTCAAGCTCCACGCCCTTTTTCCGAAGAGACTGGGCCAGCAGGCTTGCCAAGTAGGCCACTGCGAGAAACGCAAGGAAATTCATGACGAGCCAGGTGCGTAGGCCCTCCGCCGTCGGCAGGCTGGAGAAAGTACGCGGGATCCTTTGGGCGTATGCCAGCACAATCATTTCCGCAAGGACCAGAAAACAAGCGGCGGCAGTTAGAAACGCTATGCGCCGCGAGAACAAAATGCTCGCGACGATAATCACCAGCAGATAGAGGGGGATGAAATAGCTCTCCTGCAAGCCTGTGGAATAGACGAGCAGCGAGATCATCACCACATCGCCGGCAACCTGCAGGCCGCCATGCCACTGAGCCCGGGGGAGCCAGCGCAAAAGAATGAGGTGGAGGATTCCGAGGGTGATCCAGAAGACGATCAGCGGGAGAAAGAAGCGGTTGGTGCTGAAGCCCGGAATGTATTGCGGCCAGACGACTCCGACGGTCAGGATGAGGGTGATCGTCAACAGACGAACACGCGTCAACCAGTCCAGCCATTCCCTCGTTGCAAAGCTCTTATCCATTGCACGCCCGCGCCATTATCCCGGCATCCGAACATCCCCGAGTCATGGCAGGAAGTGGAGGGCAGGGAATGCCTCGCCTGTCCTCCGCAACAGAATAACGCCGTCCGGGCGCAAACCGATTATTTACCGGCCAGCTTGCCGATGAGCGAGAACAGTGGCAAGTACATGGAGATGACCACGCCACCCACTACCAGGCCGAGAAAAACGATCATGATAGGTTCAAGAGCGGTCAGCAGGTCTTTCACTGCCGCGTCAACTTCTTCTTCGTAGAAATCAGCGATTTTCTGAAGCATGGCATCCATCGCGCCGGTCTGTTCGCCGACGGCAATCATCTGCGTGACCATGCCCGGAAACACTTCGGATTCTTTCAGGGGCTCGGTGAGCGACTTGCCTTCCTCAAGTGATTTTCTCACCTTTTGCAAGGCCCTCTCGACGACCGCGTTTCCCGCCGTCCGTGCCGTGATGTCCAGGCCTTCCAGGATGGGTACGCCGCTGGAGATCAATGTGCCTAGCGTTCGCGTAAACCGCGCCACAGCAATCTTTCTCATCAGAATGCCCAGAACCGGAAGCTTTAGGACGATGGTATCAAGCACCAAACGGCCCTGGGGAGTGCCATACCAAACCTTCAAACCGAAGACGGAACCCACCATGGCCACAAGGACGAGAAAACCAAAAATGCTGCCGATGAAATTGCTCATGGCAATGACGATTTTTGTGGGCAGCGGTAAATCCACGCCCAGGCCGGCAAACAAGGTGGCAAAAATTGGGACAACTTTCCATAACAACAGGGTAATAACGCCGCCGGCCACGGTCAACACGCCTACCGGATATACGAGGGCGGACTTTACGGCGCGCTGCAGCTTGACGTTCTTCTCGATGTAGGTCGAGAGACGCTGCAGAATGGTATCCAGAATACCGCCGGTTTCCCCGGCCTCCACCATGTTCACGTACAAAGCATCGAATACCTTCGGCGAACTGCGCATTGCAGCAGAGAGCGTCGCGCCGCCTTCAACTTGTCCGCGCGTCCCGGCCAGGACCTTTTGAAAGAATTTGTTTTCCTGCTGGCCCGCCAGAATCTCCAGACACTGAACGAGTGGCAGACCGGCGTCGATCATGACGGAGAACTGGCGCGTGAAAATCGCGAGCTCTTTAGCCTTGATGCCGCCGCCAAAGGTAGGAATGTTGAATTCCTTCCCTTTCTCGGTCATCTTCGTTGCAGTAATCTGCTGACGCTTCAGCAGGCTCGCCAGTTCCGTCTTGTTCGAGGCGGTCATCACCCCGCTGACGCTGCCGCCGGAGCGGCTGGTTCCCTGATATTTATAGTCCGGCATTTTCTTGCCTCCTCAGTCTTTCAATTTCTTGGGCATATGGCCGTTCAGCCAAATTTCGTTTCTTCTAGCGTTTACTGACTACCGGGGTCTTAGTCCCACCCCCGGGCATAGAAACGCCACGGTTGATCATGTCCTGTAATTCGTCGGGATTCGAGGAACGCGAAAGAGCCATATCCAAAGTGATCATTTTCTGGAAGTACGCGTTCGCCAGTCCCTGGTTAAAGGTTTGCATACCAGTTTGACCCGTACCGGTCTGCATGGCGGAATAGATCTGGTGAATCTTGTCTTCGCGAACAAGGTTGCGGATAGCCGGCGTCGGTATGAGTACTTCCATGATCATAGCGCGGCCGCGTCCGTCAGCGCGCGGGAGAAGCGCCTGACAGAGAATGCCTTCCATCACCATGGAAAGCTGCGCGCGGATCTGCGGCTGCTGGTGCGAAGGAAAAACGTCAATAATACGATTGATGGTGGAAGACGCTGAATTGGTGTGCAACGTGGCAAAAGTCAAATGGCCGGTTTCCGCGATGCGGAGGGCCGATTCGATGGTCTCAAGGTCGCGCATTTCGCCGATGAGCACGACGTCGGGGTCTTCGCGAAGCGCGGCGCGAAGCGAATTCGCGAAGGAATGCGTATCAGCGTGGATTTCACGCTGATTCACAAGGCACTTCTTGTGATTGTGAAGAAATTCGATGGGGTCCTCGATTGTGATCATGTGCTCTTCGCGTTCGCTGTTAATCTTGTCCAGCATGGCGGCGAGCGTGGTGGACTTACCGGAGCCCGTCGGCCCGGTGACGAGGACAAGCCCGCGTGGCTTGTCGCACAAGCCTTTCACAACGAGCGGCAACCCGAGAGCGTCAAAGCCCTTGATTTCCCACGGAATTGTACGGAAAACGGCGCCTACGGCTCCCCGCTGATTGAAGACGTTGCCGCGGAAGCGCGCCAGGTTTTTCAATCCGAAGGAAAAGTCCAGTTCCAGATTCTCTTCGAAGCGGTGTTTCTGGGCGTCCGTCAAAACGCTATAAGCAAGAGACTTGGTATCCGCTGCCGTGAGCGGCGGCATGTCGAGGGGCCGGAGCCGGCCATGAACGCGCACGCGCGGCGCGCTGTTCGTCGTGATGTGGAGGTCGCTGCCTCCCATCTCGATCATCTTCTTCAGCAATTCACTTAGCGTAATCCCAGGCATTATTCACCCTCAGTCCTATAAAACCGTTTCGCGCAAGACTTCTTCCATGGTCGTCTGTCCCGCGGCCACCTTGATCAAGCCACTTCGCCGCAGCGTGATCATTCCCTGTTCGATCGCTTTCTTCTTCAGCTCCAGTGCCGAAGCGCCAACAAGAATCAATTCGCGCAGCTCATCATTAACTTCCATGACCTCGTAAAGACCTGTGCGGCCCTTGTAGCCACGCTTGTTGCAAGTGGTACAGCCCTTGCCATGGTAAATCTTGGTGGTCTTGACCTCTTCAGGCGTATAGCCGGCATCGATCAATGCCTGCTGTGGAACCTCCAGCTCTTCCTTGCAGTTCGCACAAATCCGGCGGACAAGACGCTGGGCGCAAATCAGGTTTACGGATGTGGCGACGAGAAAGGGTTCGATGCCCATATTCATCAAGCGGCTGATGGTCGAAGGCGCGTCGTTGGTGTGCAGCGTCGATAGTACCAAGTGGCCCGTGAGTGCGGCCTTGACGCCGATTTCCGCCGTTTCAAAGTCACGAATCTCGCCGACCAGAATAATGTTGGGATCCTGACGAAGAAAAGCCCGGAGCGCGGCCGCGAAGTTCAGGCCGATCTGTTCCTTCATCTGTACCTGGTTGATGCCCGCCAATTGGAATTCGACGGGGTCTTCCGCGGTCATAATGTTGGTGTCGACGGTGTTTAGCGTTGCAACGGAGGAATACAGCGTATTCGTCTTACCGGAACCTGTCGGACCGGTTACCAGCACCATGCCGTAAGGCTTCAAAATGTTGCGTTCAAACTTCTTCAGCGACTCGGGTTCAAATCCGAGCTTGGTCATGTCCAGCCGGAGGTTTTCCTTGTCCAGCAAGCGCATGACGACTTTTTCGCCGTAGAGCGTGGGCACCGTCGAAACGCGGAAATCCAGTTCCTTTTTCTTGCCGTCGGCCTTGTACTTGATCATGATGCGGCCGTCTTGCGGGAGACGCTTTTCCGCGATGTCCAGCTTGGCCATAATCTTCAAGCGGCTGGTGATTGCGTCTTTCAAACGCAGAGGCGGGGTCATCACCGTGGCAAGTTGTCCGTCAATGCGGAACCTCACACGCATTTCGAGCTCATAAGGCTCGATGTGGATATCGCTGGCTCCGCGCTTGACCGAGTCAGTCAAGATCAGGTTGACGAGCTTGATGATGGGAGCTTCTTCGGCCGCCTTTTCCAGAGTGGCGAGGTCCATCTCCGATTCTTCGGCAGCCAACTCCAGCTCGTTCTCTTCATCAACGAGGTCCTTCATCAAGTTGCTGATCTCTTCTTGATTCGTCGATGTACTGCCGTAAAAGCGCGTGATGGCATCGCCAATGGCGGATTCGGAAGCCACCACTGGTTCGACGTTGAATCCCGTCATGAACTTGATATCGTCCATCGCGAAAACGTTGGTGGGATCCGTCATGGCGATGGTCAGCACAGAGCCGACACGCGAAAGCGGGATCACCTGGTAGCGCGATGCGGTGTCCTGCGGAATGAGCTTGATGACGTTGGGATCGATTTCGTAATACTTCAGGTTGATGGAAGGAACGCCGTATTGGCGTGAGAGCACTCCGGTGATGTCATCGTCGGTTATGAAGCCCATCTTCGTCAGACAGCTTCCCAGCTTGCCTCCATTGGCGCGCTGAAACTCGAGCGCCTTTTGAAGCTGGTCCTGAGTGATCAGGCTTTCCTTAACAAGTATTTCGCCCAGACGGACGGACATCCACAGTACTCCCGGCGGGTTTGCGCCCAGCGCCCACCTTAGCAAATGCTGAAGGGGAAGGTAGTCAGAATTTCGCGTGCCGTTCTGAAATGGCTAATACCTGCCCACAGGTGCAGGTCTTGTAAAGATGGGACAGGTAGGAATCTTGACTTGCCTCCGTGCGCTGGCTATCGTGCCAGAGAGATGTCTGCACGAACAATAGGGACATATTCTGACTATGAACTCGCGCGGCTGACGAAAAGTGTCTACGGTGTGCGCGGCTTTCGCGGCTTCCCGTGCCATGCGCATACTGCAGCGTGCGATTTGATTATGGCTAAATGATGAGTCGCTTGGACAGCAAACAGCGATGGGGTCTCGCCTTTGGCGGAATCCTTCTTACCTTGCTCATGGCCGCTGTGTTCACATTCGGCTCACTCAATGTGCCGTTTGAACCGAGGAGCTGGCGCGACGTGATGGTGCTCTACGCGGTCTCCAGTCTTATCACCGCCGCATTTCTTGTTTTTGGCCTCATCCTCGCGCGCACGACTCTGCGCCTCTGGGCCGAACGAAGCAGAGAACAGCTCGGCGCGCGCTTCAAGACAAAGATGGTCGTTGGCGCGATGGCTATTTCTCTTCTGCCGATCATCTTCATGTTTATCGTCAGCTATTCGTTGATCAATCGCAGCCTGTTGTTGTGGTTCCCAAAACCGCTCGAGATCGCTTCCGACGAGACGCAGAAACTTCTGAACGACCTGGGGCGCGCGCAATTGCCGCGCCTTCGCGGGATGGCGTCGCAAGTCCAAGCAGAGGCCACTCGTCATGGCTCGGATTTCCTGAAACATGCATTCGAGAAGGGCGCGGATGCCGTCTGGGTCCTGGATCGGGACGGGAAAGTGGTGAAGGGCGGCATCGTCTGCGACAACCAGCCGGAGAGTCGGACCGGCGGGATTTGCGTGCAGCCGGACGTTCCAGCGAAGTATTTGCGATCGCTACCGAGTGGAGTAGAGGTTTGGATGGCCGACGGAAGGAGTTACTTCGCAGCTCGCGTCGCTGCTCTGCAAGAAGGCCGGTCAGAAGGATTTGTGGTTGCCGGGTATCGTACGAGCCCCGACGTTCTCCAACGGTTGACAACCATTCAATCCCAAACGCATGAATATTATCAGGAAAAGCAGGATCTGCGGGCGTTGAAGCGCCAGATGCTTCTGATTCTTCTTCTTTTCACCGTGCTGCTTTTGTCCGCGGTCATGTGGGTGGCATTGTTTCTGGCAAAGCAGGTCACCATTCCCATCCAAGCGCTGGCGGAAGGAACAAGGGAAGTTTCCTCCGGCAACTTTGAGTACCAGGTTCCCGAGCAAGCTCAGGATGAGTTGGGAATCCTGGTGCGCTCGTTTAACACCATGACTACGCAATTGCGCGACAGCCGCTCCCAAATCGATCAGTTCACCAGAAACCTTCAGCTAGCGGTGCAGGAACTCGAACGCCGGCGCCAGCTTATGGAGACGGTTCTTGAGAACATTCCCACGGGAGTTATTTCGGTCGACGCTACGGGCGCCATTCTTCGCGTGAATAGTTCCGTTTCAAAGATGTTTGGAACCAGCAGCGCGGCGCCTGAATCTCAGTCTCTCGAAGGGCTCCTCGGAACGGATGCTGCGCGGATCGTGCATTACCTGATGCGCAGATCCTTGCGTATGGGAGTAGTCTCACGGGAGATCGAAACGGTTGCTACTGGACGCGTGCTGCACCTTGCCGTCACGGTGAGCTCGCTGGGCCCGCGCCGCGCGAACACCGGCTATGTCCTGGTCCTCGACGATTTGACGGAAGTTCTCCGCGCGCAGAAATCGGCGGCGTGGCAGGAGGTCGCGCGGCGAATCGCTCATGAGATTAAGAATCCATTGACGCCGATTCAGCTTTCAGCACAGCGCCTGTTGCGATTCCTCGAGCGCCGGGATCCCTCCCAACCGGCGGCCACTCGTCACTCGGAATTGGCCAAGCTCGTACAGGAATGTTCACGGCTAATCGAGCGTGAGGTCTCGACGCTCGCTGCCCTTGTTAATGAGTTCTCGCAATTCGTGCGCTTTCCTATCGCCAAGCTTGTGCCAACCGATGCCAACACTATCGTTCATCAAGCAGTGGAAGTATTCTCTGGACGCCTTGATGGTATTGCCCTCAAGACGGCGCTTGCCGAGAACCTGCCGGCGATTCGCGCCGACGGCGGGTTGCTCCGAAGCGTGGTGGTAAATCTCATCGACAATGCGGCGGAAGCGCTGGAGAACTCGGCTTGCCGGGAGATCCTGGTTGCCACAAATGCCCACTCGGACGCGGAGACCGTCGTGATCTGCGTCTCTGACACCGGCACAGGTATTTCGCCGGAAGACAAAGACAAACTCTTTCTGCCGCAGTTCTCAACCAAGGATCGTGGAACGGGTCTCGGCCTGGCCATCGCGGCCCGCATCGTGGCCGAACACGGCGGCAGCATACACGTCGAAGACAATCTTCCGGTGGGGTCGCGCTTCCTCATTGAACTTCCGGTCGCGGAATTGACGCCTGCTTTCCTCGCAGACCACAATGGATCGGATGCGACTCGATGACATCTGGAACACATCTCCTCGTCGTGGACGACGAGGCTGGCATTCGTGAATCTCTATCGTCGATTCTCCGGGACGAGGGCTACCACGTGGAAGCGGTAGGTTCCGCTGAGGAAGCATTGGACCGCGCCGCCGCTGGCGATTTTGAGGTTGTGCTCCTAGACGTCTGGCTACCGGGGATCGACGGCCTCGAAGCGCTCAGCCGCTTACAGGCTTCGCCCCGCCCGCCGGCGGTAATTATGATTTCAGGACACGGCACGATCGAGACAGCCGTGCGCGCCACAAAACTTGGCGCCTTCGATTTTATCGAGAAGCCCCTCTCGCTCGAGAAGATCATTGTTCTCGTCCGCAACGCCATTCAACAGCGCCGCCTCGAAGAGCAAAACCAGTTGCTGCGCAGCGAACTTGGTTACCGCTACCAAGTTATCGGCGAGAGCGTTCCCATGAAGGCGCTTCGTCAGCAGATCGCCGTCACCGCACCGACCAACGGCCGCGTCCTGATATACGGTGAAAGCGGCACGGGCAAGGAACTCGTTGCACGCGCGTTGCATGTCGCGAGTCTTCGCAGTAAGAGCCCTTTCGTGGAAGTCAATTGCGCCGCGATTCCGGAGGAGCTGATCGAATCCGAGCTTTTCGGTCACATCAAGGGCAGCTTTACCGGTGCGACGGAGGACAAAATCGGCAAATTTCAAAAAGCTGATGGCGGTTCACTCTTTCTCGACGAAATCGGAGACATGAGCCTCCGCACGCAATCGAAAGTGCTGCGCGTACTCGAGGAACAGCGCTTCGAGCGTGTGGGCTCCAATGAAACCTTGAGCGTCGACGTGCGCGTCATCGCCGCAACGAATAAGCACCTTGAACAGGAAATCGCCCGCGGCGCCTTTCGCCAGGATCTTTTCTATCGCCTGAACGTGATTCCCTTCTACGTGCCGGGTTTGCGCGACCGCAAGGAGGATATCCCCACGCTGGCCAGATATTTCTTGGGAGAATTCAGCTCCGCCTACGGAAAGAAACTGCGTGAGCTAAGTGATTCCGCTACGGAGATTCTCGTTCGCTATCCCTGGCCGGGAAATGTCCGGGAATTGCGCAACCTTGTCGAGCGGCTGGTCATCGTGTGCCCCCAAGCGCGCATCGAGCCGCATCATCTTCCGCCCGAACTTTTCCGCGGCGTAGCGGAAAGCCCCCTTCATCCATACTCAACATTGCATGAAGCGCGCAGCGCCTACGAGCGGGAATTCATCCTGCGCAAATTGCAGGAGCACCGCTGGAATATGACGCAAACGGCAACGGCTCTTGGCCTGGAACGGAGCCACCTGTACCGCAAAATGAAGTCTCTCGGGATCGCTGCCCCTGACTAGGCCCTGCCGTATTGGCGTACTCGCCGCGCGGGGCAGATTCTCTTCCCCGTGAAGCCCACGATTCGTGTAACAATGCGTTGCACCGGTGCCCTCACACTTCGAAACACTGACTGAACCAGCGGTTCTTACGCGGACGTTCTCTGTCCACCGCCGCTTCAATCGCTAAAATCCTGAACGCTCTTCACCGGCCGGCCCATTGCTTTACGACGCAAGTCGGAAACAAGGAGAGCTCGATGAAGAGGATTTTTATTTTTCTGACCTTATCCATGACCGTCTCTGCCTTTGCCGCGCAAGCGCAGAACCTTATTGGTGGGTCGGCCAGCGTATCGAATTTTGCGCCGCTGCCACGGACATTTTTCCCGCATAACTGGGTGCGTGGCTATGCGGATTTTGAAGTCGCTCCGTCGCACAACGAACCGGACCTTGGCCGATGTACGTTCCCTCAGCCGGCCAGCGCGGGCGGGACGGCTTCCACGTGTGCGGCCTACGCTCGCTATCTGTACAGCGGATACATTGAGTTTCAACCGCTGGGCCGAACCCTGGCACGGCATTTCTTTCTATTCTTCGAACCCAAATTCAGCTTTGGAAGAAATATTCCCCAGCTCACCTACACCGCGTCCATGGCGCCCATTGCCTACGACCGTTCGATTGGAGTCGGTTTCCAATTGCCCAGAAACTTTGAACTGCGCGCGACGCAGCATCAAGTGGATTGGCTGGGGCGTTACGGCAGGTCATTGGGTACCGCGGACCTTCACACCAACGGTTCCTATGGTCTCTATGCCACTTTTGGCGTGCGCTGGTCGTTCGGCGGATACGGTCACCAGGGAGCCCCGGCGGCCTACTAACTCCACTATCGAAAAGCACTGTGCCTTTTCATACTGGTTGGACTTGAGTGGACGAGCCAATGTTGACACGCGTTTCTCACTCCTGGTCTTCAATCTCGCCGGCAAGTCCCTCCAGTTGGTAGCGCCAGTCGAGTTCGCGGACTTTCTGCGGATTTTCCCGCCAATCTGGCGCGACTTTAACAAACAATCCGAGGTAAATCTTACTGGCGAGGATTGACTCGAGTTCCTTGCGGGCCTCCGTTCCGATCTTCTTAAGCATTTCGCCCTTATGGCCGATCAATATTTTTTTCTGCGAATCGCGCTCCACGTTCATGACCGCTTCGATGCGCAGTAGCTTGGGCGACTCTTCGTACTTTTCAACGACCACTGCAAGGGCGTACGGCACTTCGTGGTACATTACTTGAATGGCCTTCTCGCGAATGATCTCCGCGGCCAGAAATCGTTCAGGCTGGTCGGTGACCTGGTCTTTCGGAAAATACGGCTCTCCCTCCGGCAACCGCTTCATGATCTCGTCCAGCAGTTCCTCGCATCCGTCACCCTTCAACGCAGAGGTTGGCAGAATCGCTGCAAACTCGAAGCTCTTCGCAAACGCCTCGATCAGCGGCAGAAGCTTTGGCTTTGGCAATCGATCGACTTTGTTGAGGGCCAGAATTGTTTTTCCGCGGAATCGCTTGGCCTTTTCTAGCAGCAAATCATCCGCATAGAGATGCATTCTGCTGGCATCGACCATCAGTAACAACACGTCGATTCCTTCGAGCGCGGCCGCCACTTCCTGCATCATTTGCCGTCCCAGGGCAGACTCGGCTTCGTGCAGACCCGGCGTATCGATGAAAACGATCTGTCCCTGCGCCTTTGTCACTATGCCTTGGATGCGGTTGCGCGTAGTCTGCGGTTTGGAGGTGACAATCGCGATCTTCTGCCCCACCAAGCGGTTCACAAGCGTGGACTTCCCGGCATTCGGCCGGCCGACGACAGCTACAAATCCGGAACGAAATCTCCGCTTTTCCTCGCTATTATCCTTCTCATGCATCAAGGTTTCACAACCGGCAGCTCCAACGCGCTAGCATGCTCCGCATCGTGCATCAACACGATATGCGCTGTCCTGGCGTCCTTGCCGGTCTCCGCCGCGACCACCCCGCCGCTGTTGTAGTTCTTCTCCGCCCCAGGCGAGTTGATGCTCCGCACTACAAGACGTAACCGGCTGCCTCTTCCCACGCGCCGAGCGAAAAACGTGAAATTGTCGAACACGTATTTTTCGATCTTTCCCGCGGGCACCGGCTTTGCTTCGCGCAACGACTCACGGTATCTCGCTCGCATCGACGCGCTCGTCAGCGCTACCGATCCGCCATCCGGCAAAATCTCGTAGAGATCCGCTTCCAGATCCGTATCCGGTACATCCATCTTGAGCCACAGCGTCAGCTTCGGGAATCCCGCAATCTCCGTGGCTTCCGCGATGGGCTCGCTGTGGTAGATCACTCCCTCGCCGAAAAGATTTAACACTGCCCGCTGCGAAGTCAGGGAGCTGTCATCCTCTTCGGACTCCGCGCTGCCTGGCTTGGTATCCAACGGATCATACGTCCACGAATCCATCACCGCGGATCCGCCGGGTTTTCCCTCCGTCAACGTTCCGGATCGAAACGCGTCACCCGCATCGCCATTCGACCCAAGAACGAGCGTCTTCGCCGCATTCGAGACGCTTTCGAGACTGTCCGCGTATTTCCATTCCTCCGCTCCAACCAAGTAGTAGGCGACGCGCTTCTTCAGAAACTCCGGCTTCGGCCCGCCCTTCATCGTCCAGTCGTACCATTCCGTGTGCAGCTTGTTCAGGTCGACGAGACTCGCCTGACCAAATTTCAGTCCACCCACTTCCGCCTTCGGTGTGCGTGTTCCCGCGTGGTCCCACGGCCCAACAATCAGGTAATGACTCGCCTTCGCTTCTGTTGTTCCGAATTGCATGTGCCTCTTGTAGAAGGTAAACGCACCGGGCTGGTCTCCGTCGTAGTGCCCCGTGATCGTCAAAACCGGCACACTCATCCTTTTGTACTGTTCAGGGTTCGGCACCATCGCATCGTAGTAGGCATCCGGAATCGGATGCTTGAGCCATTTCTGAAAGACAGTGGACCTGTTCCCAACCAGCTTGTCGTACTCTTGAAACGCGGTGTGCGCCATATACATCTCGCGGGATTTCGCGGTCCAGTAGGCGCCGTTCCCAAAGAGATTCGCGTTGCTCGTCACCCCGCTCGTAAAGCTCAGCCATTGCATGTCGTACGATGCAAATATGTCGAATTGGAATGGAAAGTCCACTCCCGGATGCGCTGCGGCCGCGGGAACAATCGTTGCGAGGTGCGGAGGGAATTCCTTGAGCACTGTCCACTGGTCGAAGCCTGCGTAGGAGCCGCCCCACATCGTCACTTTGCCGTTACAATACGGCTGTTTCGCGAGCCATTCCACGACGTCGTATCCGTCTTTTCCCTCATTCACAAAGGGCTCGAATTCTCCGCCGGAGTTCCCGCGCCCTCGAACGTCCACCAGCGCGTATACATAGCCATGCTTCGCGAAATACACAGCGCGGTCCGTGTACGAGTCTCCGATGTAGGGTGTGAACGTGAAGATGACCGGTAGCCGCTCCTTCTGCCCGTGCGGCGTGAACACCGTTGCGTTCAGCTTCGCTCCGTCGCGCGCCGGAATCTTAACGCCCCACTGCATGTCAATGCCCGGCTCTTCCGCCGCAGGTTTCTGCTGTGCTACCGCGATAACAGTTCCCAGCAACATCGCCAGAGCCATTCCTGAAGTGGCCGTGCAAACTTTCTTCAGCGTCAAACCAAGCATCGCTTCCCCTCCACACTGCGATGGATTGCTTTTGTTCTGTAGCCCCTGAACCAACGCAGAATGTCTACCGCTTTGTGGGAACCGCCTTCATCTGCTTGCGAATTCGCACTCGCAACACTTTTCTCTGGTTCGCTTCCAAGACTTCGAAGCGATGCTCCGCCAGGTCGATCTTGTCGCCAGGGACAGGCACTTTGCCGGAAGCGTGACTGAGCAAACCTGCCAGAGTGGTAACTGCCTCATCCGTCTTATCGCCAAACTTCACGCCAAGCAATTTCTCAACGTCGCCGATAGGCATGCTGCCCCGCATGACCAGGCCACCATCCGGTTCGCGCACCACATCCGGCGCCGGAGGCTTTCCATCGTTCCCGCTTTCGCCGACGATCTCTTCCACCAGGTCTTCGACGGTCGCGATGCCCGCTACCGTCCCGTGCTCGTCGATAACCACGGCGAGCGGTTGCCCTTTCTGGCGCATCTCGCGCAACAACTCCGAGCCAACTTTCGTTTCCGGTATGAACAGAACAGGTTTGACCAGCTCGCGCACCTTGCGCTTCAACAGATCCTGGTCCGCGATTTGCAGAAGATCCTGTGAGTGTACAACGCCGAAAATATCGTCGAGCGATTTCTCATACACGGGAATCTTGTTCAATTTTGTCTCGATAACTTTGGCATGCAACTCTTCGAGGGTGGCGTCCGCGGGCATGGCCACGATGTCAGGGCGCGGCGTCATCACTTCGCGCACGCGCTTGTCGCTGAATTCAACGACTTGTTCGATCAAATCCGCCTGCTCCGGTTCGATGATGCCTTCTTCTTCCGCGGCCTCCACCAGCGCTTCGATTCCCTCCTCGGTACGCTCCTCTTCGGTTTTCTCAACCTCGTGCTCCGAAATTCGCGCGAGTGATTCCGCGCCCTCCAGAAACACACGCACGGGCCACACAAGCCACATCGCACCCCGTATCAGCGGCAATAGGGGAAGCAGCCAGCGCCCCGTCGTGCGGTACAGCAGCATGTCCGGAATAAAGTGCATCGCGATGACGACTTCGAGCACCAGAAAGACGCAGAACTCGACGAAAGATTCCCAGGTGCCCGGCACGAAGTACACCACGCCGCGCGTCGTCTCCAGCACCAAGAACGCCAGCCAGAAGTGCCCGATGATCCGGAAGGTCCGCCCACCACTGCGGCGGTTGATCTTCAGCTTCGGCTCGATCTCTGCTTCGAAAATGTCCAGATGCTCGTGAACGCGGCCCGTCGTCATGCGGCCCAGTTCGCGGTAAATCAAGGTAAGGTAGGAGAAAATCGGCAGGGTAAAACCTATCAGCACAACGCTCAGAGCGTAGAGCCAACCTAGGTTCATCATGCCAGTCCGAGCCGTTTTCGCAGCTTTCGCTCAACCCGGTCCATTTCGCCGCGATCGGTTTCGTGATCGTAGCCCAGCAAGTGTAAGACACCGTGGAGGATCAGCACTTGAAGTTCACTCGAAAGCTTCCGCCCGTTTTTCTTAGCGTAGCGCCGCGCGGTCGCCGGTGAAATGGCAATGTCACCCAAGTTTGTATCGGCCTCTACGGTCCGCGAGCCGCGCCGCAGGCGGACAGGTTTTCGCCGCGTCACGGCGGGAAACGAAAGCACGTCGGTGGGGCCCTTCTTCTTACGAAACGTCTCATTCATGCGCGCGATCTCTGCGTCGCTCACCAGGCAAACCGTCAGATCCGCTTGGTCCAGCCCCAGTTCGTGTTTCACCCTGCGCAGGAATACTTCGAGTGGACGCCGCGCCGTGCGGACTGCTGGTTGCCGGTTCAGAATCATCCTTGCTGGATTTCTTTTTCGCGTTCTTTGCCGGACTCTCTCGCAGGCGTTCCCGTTTTGCCATTTGCGGCGTTTCCCCCACGCTGCGGTTGAGCTACATCATACTCTTCATAGGCGCGGATAATCTGCTGCACCAAGTTGTGTCGCACCACGTCCTTCTCGCCGAACTGCATCACCCCGATTCCGTCGATCTTCCCGCACACTTCCAGGGCTTCGATCAAGCCGGACTTCTTCCCCTGCGGCAGGTCGATCTGCGTAATGTCACCGGTAATCACCGCTTTGGAGTTGAAGCCCAGCCGCGTCAGGAACATTTTCATCTGCTCGTTCGTCGTGTTTTGCGCTTCGTCCAGAATTACAAACGAATCATTCAGCGTCCTGCCTCGCATAAAAGCCAGCGGCGCAACTTCGATGATTCCCTTCTCCAGAAAGCGCTCCAGCTTGTCCGCATCCAGCATGTCGTACAACGCGTCATACAGCGGCCGCATGTACGGATCGATTTTCTGCTGCAGCGTCCCGGGCAAAAATCCCAGCCGCTCGCCCGCCTCCACCGCAGGCCGCGCCAGGATGATGCGGTTCACTTGCTTGGTAAGCAGCGCGCTCACCGCCATGGCTACGGCGATGTAGGTTTTCCCCGTGCCGCCCGGACCGATGCCGAACATCATGTCGTGCTTCTCGATCTCTTCCATGTAGCGCTTTTGGCTGGCGTTCTTCGGCGTGACCTGCTTCTTGCCAAAAGAGCGCACACGCCCGTGTTCAAACATCCCTCGTGGCGATTCGTGCGGCTCCTCCGTCGCCACGCGCATCAGCGACTTAACCTCCGCTGCCGAAAGCGCTTTGCCGTGACGCGTCAGGTGGTTGTACTCTTCCACAATTTTCACCGCCTGGTCGACGCTGTCCTGCTCGCCTTCAATGGTCAGCCGCGTGTCGTGCAGATGCGTGCGCACGCGCAGCGAATCCTCGAGCAAGCGCACATTTTCATCCAGCGTGCCGAAGAAGGGTTCAATTTGTCCGGAGATGTGAACGGTACGTCGCATCCAATTGGAAGGTTTTCCTGCTAAAGGAACCGGGTGGCCGATGGGATTCCTCCTGTTTGTGCGTGGCAGCTTCGTGAACCACTCAGGGAGAAACTCTTTACACCCTAACCCAGCACTCCGTCGCGGTCAAGTTACGGCTTCATTACATTTGCGACTTCATGGCATCGAAACTTCGCAGCCTCCATGCACATTAGCGAATCGCGAAGTTTTCCTTGAGCTTAACGTAACTGCTATTATACTTAACTCTATAAGAAACTATATTGGGAGTGTACGCTGAGCGGAGCCGAGGGGCTCACGCTTTTTTTGAGGCGGCTGTTCCGCCAAGCAATCACGAAACAAACCAAGGTCGCGTCCTTTAGAATCAATCGCTTACGAATTGCAAATTTTGTAAGTCCTTTCCTTTGATATTCATGCAAATTGATGCCGGGGGTGGGGGTACTCAAGCCTTAAACAACCCCAACTTGCCCAAAATCATCGCTCCAGTCGAACCGTTACAATGTTCTCCTATGAAGTGTCCCGGCTGCGGAACCGACATGACCGCCATGACCCTGGAAGGCCGCTTGGCCACGCAGGTTTCCATCGACGTGTGCGCCGCTTGCCAGGCGTTCTGGTTCGATCATTTCGAGAGCCTGCAGCTCTCTCCCGGTTCCACGTTGAAGCTCATGAAGTTTATCGGTGAACATTCTTCACCGGGGAAGCCATCGCTGCTGGACGCGCTCCGCTGTCCGCGGTGCGCCACAGCGCTGCACCTCGCTCACAACATGCAGCGAAACATGCCCTTCACGTATTGGCGATGCGGGAACGAAGACGGTCACTTCATTGGCTTTTTCGAGTTCCTGAAAGAAAAGAGTTTCATCCATCCACTGTCACCGGAGCAGATTAAGGAGTTGCGCCAGAACGTTCAGTTTGTGAATTGCTCCAATTGCGGGGCGTCCATCAACCTGGAGTCCAACTCCGCGTGTCCCTACTGCCACTCGCCCATCTCTATGCTCGATATGAAGCAGCCGCAACGGATGCTGGAGCAACTCAAACAAGCCGCCGCGCCGAAGCCGATCGATCCGGCGCTCCCGATGAGACTCGCTTCCGCAAAGCTGGAATTGGAAACCTCCTTGGCCGATCATGACCGCAGTCCGGAATGGTGGAGCGATGCTGCCTCGTACGGCCTGGTGCAAGCCGGCCTGAACGCCGTCACCCGCTGGCTCGGTGAGAAGCTGGTTGACTGATGGCAATCAACCCCGCGGCGTTAATCCGGGGTTGGGCGCTTGCCGGTAGAATGATGATATGAACGCGGACGACCTGGAATGGCTGCAGCGATGGAACCGCGCGCACTGCAATGAAGATTGGGAACATCAACACGGGATTTCCGTCGAGACCCTGGACAATCCAGGCTGGCATCTGACGGTCAGCTTGGTAGGAACGGAACTTCAATGGCGAGAATTCAAGGAATTGAAAATTAAACGCACGGATGAGGATTGGGTGCTCTGCAGGATTCTGGGGAAGCCGGACGCGCCCACATTCGACGCGCATGGTGGTGCCTTGAATTTGGCTGAAATGATTGAGATATTCCGACGTTGGGTTCAAGAATAATAGGCGTAACTCCTAGTAAGTCGCATAGTCGGAATCTGACCACTGCCCGCCGTTTCAGCTCGTTTGACAAAGCCGTGAGCCTCGTTTAACGTTAGGAGTTTGAGCGAACTGCAAAAGGAGCAATAGATGGCCCAGGGACAGGCTACCAAAGTTAAGAAGAAGAAAAAGTCGGTTTTGAAGCGTGCGGCGCAATCTCGTCAACGCGCCGAAGTCAATCGCGCCAACCGCACCCGGGTCCGCACGCTGATGCGCCGTCTGCGCACGGCTATCACTGCCGGCGACCCCACGGCGGCGGGCAACCTCCTTCATCCCACGATGTCGGCAATCGACCAGGCCATCGCTAAGGGCGTGCTGCACGAGAACACCGCCAACCGCTACAAGTCGCGCCTCACGGTGGCTTACAACGGTATCAAAGCGAAGGCCGCCAAGGCGTAAAGGATTCCCGCTTTTCGATTTTGCCGGTTTAAGTAGGGCGCCTGCCGCAGCGGGCGCCCGTTCTTTTTTCTTCCTGTGAGGCCTGATGTCAGCGCCAATCCCGGTCACTCGAGTTTCTCAATCACGCCTCACGGAAGCCCTACGCGAGTATTCCGAGTTTGGCGCCACCTTCAGCGATCATATGCTTGTCGCCGACTGGGAAGCGGTTTCCTGGAAGCAGCCGCAAATCGTTCCGTTCGGACCGATCTCGTTTTCGCCCGCGCTGACTCCATTCCATTATGGCCAGGCTATTTTCGAAGGATTCAAGGCGCACCACACCGCTAACCGTGGCATCGCGCTGTTCCGCCCGCGCGAAAATTTCTGCCGATTAAATCGTTCCGCAGCGCGCCTCGCTATGCCGGAAATTCCCGAATCGCTCTTCCTCGAAGGCGTTACGGAACTCGTCCGTCTAGATCGCGATTGGGTCCCGCATCGTGAAGGCGGCTCGCTCTACGTTCGCCCAACTTACTTCGGCGTCGACGATACGCTTCTCGTTCGCCCCGCCCATCGCTTCCGCCTCATCGTCATGACTTCTCCCGTCGGCCCGTACTTCGCGCAGCCCATCCGTCTGCTCGCCGAAGAACGCTTCGTCCGCGCATTTCCCGGCGGCACTGGCGACAGCAAAGCCGCCGGCAACTACGCCGGTGGACTCCTCGCCGCGCGTCTCGCTCAGGAGAAAGGCTTTCATAACGTTCTCTGGCTAGACGGCGTCGAGCGCCGTTACGTCGAGGAATCCGGCGTGATGAACGTCTTCTTCGTTCTGGATGGGAAAGCGATCACTCCGCCTCTCAGCGGCACAATTCTGCCCGGCGTCACGCGCGATTCTGCTCTAACTTTGCTTCGCGAGATTGGTGTTCCAGCCGAAGAACGCCGAATCTCCATTGACGAAGTTCTCTCCGCGCACGCCGCCGGAAAACTCACCGAAGCCTTCGGAGCGGGAACCGCCGCCATCATCGCTCCCATCGCGTGCATCCAATACCGCGATCGCGATCTGCAATTCCCTGCCGTCACGGATTCCTCAGTCGCCGCACGCCTTCGCTCTCGCCTCGTCGCCATTCAAACCGGCCGCGAGCCGGACACGCACAACTGGCTCTTACCGGTTTAAGCTCATCGGAAGGGGTTCACACGATGAACTACTACGCCTTGTTCTACGAAGTTGTCGATGACTTTGTCGCGCGTCGCACTCCGTTCCGCCGGGAGCACTTGCGCCTGGCCGCCGAAGCTCGCAAGCGTGGCGAAATCGTTCTTGCCGGCGCGCTAGCCGAGCCCGCCGACCGCGCTTTGATTGTTTTTCATGCCGCGGACAAAAGCCTCGCCGAGACTTTCGCTCGCCAGGATCCCTACGTAGTGAATGGCCTCGTCAAGAAATGGGAAGTCCGTCCCTGGAACGTCGTCGTCGGTAACGAGCCCCCCTCGTCCTCCTCATCTTCCGCTCCAGCACCTGGAACCGTTTTGCGCCGTTGGACCGCTCGCACCGCGAAAGCTGAATTGCCCAAATATCTCGCACACTTTTCCAAAAAAGTGCTGCCAGAACTTCGCCGCGTGCATGGCTACCTGGGTGCCACTGTTTTCCTTCGGCGCCTCGAACGCGAAATCGAAATCGTCGTCGAAACCAATTGGGATTCGCTCGAATCCATCCGCAACTTCGCGGGCCCCGACCTCGAGGCCGCCGTCGTCGCACCAGAGGCCGCCGCCCTGCTTACGAGCTTTGACCGGCGAGTCCTTCATTGCGAAATCGCCTTAACAGATCGCGCCTAGCCTATCCGCGAAAAGCCGCCGCGCCGAATCAATCGTGCTTTTCGTTCGAGGCGGTCTCGCTTACGCGGCCAAGTTCGATTTCGATCAGAGCGTATTTCGGCAGGTAAACATCTCGGCCATGCCGTGTAATGAGGAATGCCAGCGATGTCCCGAGTCCCACGTATCTTGCGGCGCTTGCCACGGCGGCGTCGCTCATGGACGCTCCGATCGCACGAATGGGAGTCTCGGAAATATCATCGGAAATCTTTCCAAGAAAGTACGAATAGCCCAAGTCGACCAATCCGTTCTTGATGCCTGGCTTGCGGCCGTGCAGCGTGCCTTCTTCGTCCAGAGCAAACTTCCTGCGATGGTTTGACCCTCGGCTGCACCATTACTGCAGAACTCGCGCGCAGAACGCGCGCGTCCAATGGCAACACTTCGCCCGTGGATAGCAGCAAGTCCGCGGCGCTCAATTCCACGCAGTACTCCGCTGGGCGGTTTGTCTCAAGCGGGTTGAACGCGCGAACAATCACGCGTCCTGTCTTCCGCCAGAAGCCCGTATTCCTGCGGATCTTCTCGGCCGAGTTCACGGTGACGCGAATCGCACTGCCTTCAGGCGCTATGATGTGCTCGCCTGCGTACAGCGGCAGCGAGAGACGCCCTTCCGGCACAGCTCCTCTCTCGACGTGCCCCCAGGTTTTGCGGCCAGAGAATTCCACGCGCAGTAACGATTCGCTGTCCATACGGAACGCGGAAACATTCGCTGCCGGACGGACGAGCCCTGCTCCTTCAATGGCCGGCTCTTGCGCGCGGAGCACCCAAGGCAGCATCGCGAACATGCCAACGGCGAAAATCGTTTTTCCGAAGAACGCGCTGCGATCCATATTTCTCCATTCTGAATGCGCAATCTGCAATGCGGTGACTTATGCAGTAGTCCTGGAAGCCATCGAACGGGGAACAGACACGTTCCCCGTCCGATGTGCAAATCACAGGGGTGAACGATTAGTTGCCGCCGCCCATCTGGGCGTTTTTTTCAGAAGTGGAAGAACTTTCCTTGAAGGCCACGATTCGCGATTGACGCCACTGCTTGAGCAACGCTTGGCGGTTCTTGCTCAGGTCCCGGCCGTCGCGCACAGTTGGATAGGGAACGCTTTCGCCCAGCAATCCCTGCCCTGAATGAGGTTGTACTTTGTGGCATCCACGCGATCTTCACCGTTGAAGTCGAAGCCCTCCGTTTTTGCGGCCCAGTAGGACGCATCGTGGCTCGGCTTCGCATAGAAAGCGCTGAGCGCATTCTTCTTCAGAGTGTTTTTTGCCGTGGCCACCGGCAAAGGCAGTTGCGTGCCGCGCAGGATGTCCGGCACGATGGAATTGAAGTCCCACTTCTTGGCCTGCTTCGAAAACGCATCCGTCATGGGACGGTCCAACGCGTCGTACGCGCCTATAGTAGGTGCTCGATTCCCAGAATGTCCACGATCGTGGCGATCATGCTGACGGTCGTGTATTTCGTGGAGACCACGGCGCCTTGCTTCACGTACGGCCCGGCCACGAACGCGATGCTGCGGTGCGCATCCACGTGATCCGGCCCGTCCTGGGAGTCGTCCTCCACCACGAACACCAGCGTGTTGCCGCTGTACCGCTTGCTCTTGGCCACTTTCTCCACAATTCGCCCAACGGCGTAGTCATTGTCCGCGGTCTGAATCCGCAAATCTTTTTTAATGTGCTGTGTATGTTGGGATTTTTCTGCGGGGCAGTGATTTCCATGATGTCTCGAATGAATCCAGAGTATGTAGTCCCCGTGCTCTCGGTAAGTTTTGTGTTCTTGGTAATCTCCGGGTTGACTCCTTTTTTACCGGCGCGCCGCCTTCGCCTCTCCGCTCGTTAATTGCGCCACTAAAAATTCCATCACGGTCCGCGGCTCCGTTCCGCTGCCCTTGAGCTGGTCATCCGCATCGCGCAGCGCGCGCAGCCCTGCCAGCAGCCGCGGTTTCGAAATCCTGCGCGCATTTTGCAACGCCAATTCCGCTTGCTCCGACCGCATCCCCAGCGCCCGGGCCGCTTGCCATCCATTCGTGACGCCCTTCACTTCGCTTGCTTCGATCAGCTTACGGTACATCCAGGCCATTGCGCCAAGCATCTGCAGGGGCTCTTCCCCATCCCGAAGCAAGCGGTCCAGAAATTCGAGCGCCTTCTTCGGCTGCCGCGACGCCAGCAGATCCGCCAGTTCCCATACCGTCGTGGTTTTCTCGGAAATCACCAAAGCGCTGACGTCCACTCGCGCAATAATTCTCTTCTCCGCCGCATACGTCGCCAGCTTGTCGATCTCCGTTTTCAAGCGCATCAAATCCGCCGCAACGAATTCTGCTAAACCTTCCGCTGCGCCCTTTTCAAACTCCACTCCTCGCTCTTTTCCAATCGCGCGTGCCAGCGCTACTGCCGCCGTTTGCCGTTCCGCTGGGTTATCGCCAAGCCCGCATTCCACCACGAGCGCCTTCTCCGCCAGCAACTTTCCAAGTTTCATTCGTTGATCCAGCGCCGTCGCTTCCACCACTAGCACCGTGAATGGCGCGGGATCCTCCAGGTACGCACTGAGCTGTGCCACAGCCTCGTCCCTGTTTTTTTCTCCAAGCTTTTCGATTGCCTCGGCATCCTCGAGGAAAACAATCTGCTGCGGCGAAAGCATCGCCATCGTTTGCGCCTGATCTAGCGCCGCCTGCGTCTCCCCGCGATCGGCCGAATATCGCGACACCGCCCAGGTCCGCGCCGCCTCCGGCACGAACCTTTCAATCAATTGTTCGCGGCAGGCGTCGCGCAGGTAAACTTCCTCGCCCAATAGCAATATCGCGGCTACGGGCTTCCCCTTCTCCATCCGCCCAAGCAATTCCTCTGGCGAAACTCGGGCCATCAATAATTCTCCACTACTGCCGCCACGAGGCGCGCCGCAAAGTCCTGCGCCATGCGGTCCAGCGCGGGGTCTTGCTCCTGAAAAAAACCTGCTAATGTAGCGGGGTTGACTTGGCCGGTGCTCGGAGTCACCAGCGTGGGGATTTCGTACTCGTTCCGAAACAGAAAGTTGTCCGTGTGATAGAGAATCTTCCCGGTCTCGCGCTCTTCGAAGGTGACCTCGCACTTCATGGTCACCATCATCGTCGTGGCTCGCCCCGTCTTGGTTTCAAACAGTAGCGGCACGGCCTCTAGGCTCAGCACTTTCCCCCGGAGCACGGCATCGCTGTTCGCCGGGTCGGACACGATACGATACGGCGTCTTCGCCAAAAACTCGTGCACTGTCGCCGCCGTCAATCTCTGCTCGATGCGGTAAACCGTCGTCTTATTCTCCAGCGCGGGCACGGCAATCACGTGGATGCTCTTCGGCAGGGAGTCGCTCCGCCCCGCAACGTGATACCCGCACGCCACGCTCCATAGTCCACCAGCCATCAGCGCAATCGCGATCCGCTGCCTCATGCCACCAATTTCTCCGCCAGCTTCACCGCATTTACTGCCGGAAGCTTGAAGTTATCCACCGCTCCCCAACTCCACCATGCACCCGCTTGCGGCATATTCCCTTCTGGCAATTCCAAATGCATCGTGGAATCCCCGGCGGACAGGTTTCCCAGAGGGCCATCCGCCTCCTTCCAGATGACAAATCCAGCATTTTGGCAAACTTCCACCAACTTCGCGCGCGTTGTTACTGATGCGGCTTCCGCCAGCGCCGCAAACGTGTATCCATAGAAAACAGGCGCATGCGCAACTTGAATGGATGGAAGAATCCCCCGTTTCCCCACCAGCGGACTGACTTCGGCGCAAATTCTCTCCCGGATTGCCGAAAGATTTTCGCGGCTTGCGGCTCCGTAGCGATTCAGCATCCCGAACGCAACTTGAGTATCGAATACGGCTTGACCCGTACTTTGCATCGATAAAAGTTGCGACGTCTGGCTTTCCAGTTCCTCAATACCTCGCCGGCCCGCCTCCGAAACCGGACGGAAAAAGATCAGCCCCAGACGAGACAAGCCGACCCTGTTTAACGCATCCAAAAGCCCAACGGCAACCGTCGCGGGCGCCGAAAGCACCGCGTAGTTCAAATCCATCTCCAGCTGTACTTCCGCTCGCGGATACCAGATTCTCGTTTCCTTCTCACCGAGCGACCCGCCAGAGAGATCGATCACCGTCGCTCCACCGGCCCGAGTAGCTCCGAGATTGACTTTCGTAAACGCAGGCGATCCTGTGAAGAAAACCAATCGCGCGTGCTCGAAGCTCCCTTCTTCCACCGTCTGAATTACGGCCGGTTCGCCACCCGCCTCGGTCAACGTGCCTGCGGCCAATTCCTCATCCACCAACCGCAAATCCCATCCTGCGAATCGGCTCTCTTCGAGCAACGACTTCAGCTCCGCTCCCAGCAGCGAAGACGCACCCGCAATCACAATCCGCTTGGATTCCCGTTCAAACGAAGGCATGAATCACGCGGTCCGCGAAACCAGTCTGTGCCGGAGCATCCTCACGACGTGGATGACCACGCCAGTAACCGTGTACGCGGCTGCCATCAAGAAAAGAACTTCTTCCGACCACCGCCAAATGGCTGCTACGACCAGGGCAAGAACCACAATAGTTAGCGAAGGCTGTTTCCGAGTCCAAGGCAAGTCTTTAAAACTGGAAAAGCGGATCGTACTGGTCATCAGTCCTGCGAGACATAAGGCCAGTAGAATCCAGGCAATTGACCACCGCACGTCCTGGATCGGCGCCTTGAACATGTGCACGGTCGCCGCAATCATCCCTGCCGCCGCGGGAGTAGGCATGCCAACGAAGTATTTCGATCCGCCCGGAGCCATTCCTTGCACGTTAAAACGTGCCAGCCGCCATGCGCAGCAAACCACGAAAGCCAGGCAAAACCACCATCCCAAATGCCCCACCTGTTGAACGAACGGTGAGTTCTCGAGCCCGGGCAAGTGGCGAATGCCCCAGGCGTACGCAAGCAGCCCAGGAGCAATTCCAAAACTCACCACGTCCGCGAGCGAATCGAACTGCATTCCAAATTCAGTATTCGTCCCCGTGAGGCGCGCTACGCGTCCGTCCAGTGAATCAAACAAAATCGCCAGTCCAATGGCCTTGGCTGCGCGGTCAAAATCATCTGTCCCGCCAGCAAGAGAGGCGGCAGAGGCATAGTAGCCGCACACCAGATTGCCTGTCGTGAAGAGACTCGGAATGAGAAATATCCCGCGCCGGAGCTTGGGGTTCCTGAATCGCCGCTCTTTGAATGGGATTTGGTGCTGTTCAGGATCGCCCATAGTTACGATCGCTTCCCCGTCACTGTCAGATTTGCGTCCGTTTCTGCCGCGCTCGCCGCATACAGTTTACCCACCGCGCGTTTCCCGGGCCAACGCGCGAGTACGCTCGATCCGCCCTTCACGTTGTCTCCCACTTTCACCAGGATCTCCGCCTCGTTCGGAACCCACACGTCCACGCGCGACCCGAATCGTACCAGCCCAATGCGCTCTCCGCGAGCTACCTTTTCTCCTGCCTTCTTCCAAGAGACAACCCTCCGCGCGATCAGTCCCGCAATCTGCTTGAACACCATTTCCCCCGCGTCGGTCGAAAGCGTGAAAACGTTTTGCTCATTTTCCAACGAAGCCCGTTCCCGCATGGCCGCCAGGAATTTTCCAGGCCGGTACTCCAGTTTTGTAATTGTCCCCGCGGCCGGCGACCGGTTCACGTGCACATTCCACACCGCCAGGAAAATGCTCACCCGCTTCCCCGGCCTTCCCGCGTTCTCTTCCTCTGTAACGACGACCACGCGGCCGTCGCCAGGAGACACCAGCGCTCCAGGCTCCGTGGGAATCACGCGCTCCGGATCGCGGAAGAAAGAAAAAATAAACAGGGCCAGGAACACCAGCACAGCGGCTGCCACATACCAATGTAAAAAGCAGCTAAAGCCGCCCAGCGCCAGCAGCGGCACTCCAAAATAGTAGCCTTCTTTGACCATGCTTCCCGGAGTGCACTCCAGCATTCCTGCGCGCGGCATTCGTTCCGCGAGCACACATGGTCATTCTACGACAGAATCGCATGCGATAAAGTCGTTATTGGCCGGAATTGGCCCGCGCGCGTACGATACGCGCGGCAATCCGCTCCATCTCATCTTTACAGTGGAGCTTTAACTTTTTCAGTTTGATTTCTTCCAGGAGGTCTTCCGAATTCAGGTAGGGCGATCTGGAGATTTTCTGGAGTTCTGCTTCGTATTGCCGGTGCTGCTCTGCCAGACGCTGATACTCGGCGTCTGTTTCGAAGGGTATGTCCCGAGGTAACCGCTGCGCACTTGCCATGCGTTCCTCCTGACGTTTCCGTGAATGGGATGTGAGCACTACATGAACGCACGATAGCACTCTGGCTCGGCGCGTCAAGAGGGTATTTATGTATTCCCGTCCTAGCCCCCGAGTTTTATCTCCATCACAATCGCAGCCTCCTCCGGATGGTGGTAATAACCCGCGCGCCTCCCAGTTTTGGAAAACCCGTGCCTGGCATAGAACGTCATTGCGATCTTATTCGACTCGCGAACCTCTAAAAACACGCGACTTACCTGTCTCGCCAGAAATTCCCGTAGCGCTGCTTTGAGCAATGCCCCACCCTCTCCTCTTCGTCGCTTCGTTGGAACGACGGCAAGATTCAAAATCTCGGCCTCTTCCGCCACTTGCCGCCCGATGATGAAACCATTGACTTTACCGTCGTCTTCGCTCACCAGCGCCAGCATCCCGCGCCAGCCAAGCAACTCCCGGAAACCCCACTCCGTCCATTGCGCCGCTTCAGGCGATCCTCGCAGAATCTCCGCAGCCGTCGCTGCGTGCGCTTCGCCAAACGCACGGATCGTCGCAACAATAGAATCGCGTTTTGCTTTAGCGGCCATGCGCCGCGTTCCCCTTCCAGAAGATCTCCGCGTCCGAACGCCTCACATAATTCGCATCCAGCGCCAGCGCGTCTGTAAACCGCCCCTCCGCCAGCGCCGCCAGTCCCAGCCGCCCGATCATCGGCGCACGCACGCTCGAAACGCTCTCCACTCGTTCGCCGCGCCTCTCTCGCGCTTTCCACGCTTCTACAGCGACAATGCACTCCGCGTCCATCGAGACCCACGAAATCTTTTCACTCTTAGCAACTTCCGCGGCACCTTCCACAAACTTCCCCGGCGCAATCACCATTTCGTCTCCGGACCGGGCCAAGTCCTTCCCATTCCGTCTGTAAACGGCTCCAAACACTTGACCGCGCTGAGCGTTGAAAAATGCCGCCACCCAAGCAGTTTCCCCTGAAGCTTCCACACCCACTGCTTCCAGCCGCGAAACCGCCACAATCCTTTTTCCGTAAACCTCTGCCCAACCCTTAACGCTTGTCAGTCCGACTCGTACGCCCGTAAACGATCCTGGTCCTGTCGCCGCCGCGTACGCGTCCACATCCTGCATCCGAAGCCCGCTGCCCTCAAGGCACTGCCGAACCGCCGGAAGCAGCCACGACGAATAATCCTCCTCCGATTCATGGGCCAAGACTTTCAAGACAGCCTCGTCCCGCAGTACCGCCACGCTGCCCCTTGCATCACACGTATCTATCGCCAATGCAATCACATCCGCATTCTACAGTACTCCCCCATTCCGCAGAGAAGCACCCGTGAGGACAGCCGTCCTCTCGTCCGGGTAATCATCGGCCGCAACTCTTCCCAATCTGACACTACGACTAAAAACTCGTCGCCCTAAGCAATTCTGCTGCCAAATTTGCAATTCGTTTTCCCTATCCTCCTGATTCCACGGGATATATCTTGACTCTTGCGGCACAACCCTATACACTCCTCATGCATCTCCGAGGGGGCATCCAAACATTATGGACTATAAGATTGGCGACAAGGTCGTCTACCCGAATCATGGTGTGGGGATTGTTGAGCAGATTAGTTATGGAGTTTTAAATGGTAGAACCGAACGTTACTTCATGATCCGCATTGTTTCCAGCGGCTTGCGTGTCATGGTTCCACAATCCAACGCCACGGCCGTAGGCCTTCGTTCCGTTATTCGTTCCGCGGAATCCAGCAAGGTCCTGGGCTTTCTCGAAACCGGCAAACTCAACTCTCATCACGACTGGAAACACCGCTTCAAGGAAAACTCGGAGCGCATGCGCACCGGGTCCCTCCTCGAAGTCGCCGTCGTCCTCAAGAGTCTCGTTTCCCTCAGCCGCAACAAGCCCCTCTCCTTTCGCGAAAAGAAAATGCTCGAACGCGCCAAGTACCTCCTCGTCAGCGAGATGGCTACTTCCCGAAACACCACGGCCGAAAACGCCGAAGCCACGGTCGTCAAGTCCCTGGCCAAGGCCAAGCTCACGTTCCCGGTGATGACCGAAAAATTTGAATAGCCCTTGCCGCCTCCGCGGCACTTCGTCCCCTGCGGGCAGCTTGTTCCAAGCTGCCCGCTTTTTTTTTTGCCCATCGTGGGGCCTACTCGCGGAAAGGTAATTGAACCGGTCGGGCAAAAGACTTCTTGTGGCTGTTGTACCAAACATATTTGCAAGAAGCTTGGTCCCTCTGCTCTTCCCAAAGCGAGCCATCCTCAAATAACACGCTTGCCAATACGAAGGCCCCTCCGCCGCCGTGTTCAAAATTGATGTCCGCCCGGTCCCACGACAGCTTCTTGGTCGCGCCCTCTTTGATCAGCTTGTTCCAACCAAACTCACGGATCGGCCGGCTATCGTCAAAATCCCAGTGGTACCATCTCCAGTGCTCGGTGGCGTCTGGCAGAGCCGCGTTGAAGACCAGCCCGACAATCTTCTTTCCACTGACGTTTCTTATGCGCGTGCTCACTCCACCAGGATCGAATTTCAGAAATCCAACAGGACACCCTGCCGGTGCGCCGGGGTCAGACGCGGTGGTCTGTGCGCACGCAACAGGACATAGCAAAAGTGCGCTCACAGCGGTGCGGGCAACCCAGCTCCAGCTCATGACACAGAACGGCCGCCAGCGGCGGTCGTTCTTCCAACTGTCGATGATTCTGCATGGTAGTCACCCTCCGCAAATGGGACGCCTTCCACGCATGACCGGTTACGGTCTGGTCGTTAAGCAGAGGGATTTCGTCGTTCGGACTACGAGAGCTGATTGAGGGTGATTCCTGCTTCGCGCAGAGTTCGCGCTACCGTTTCCGCAATCTTCGGTGCGCCGGGAGTGTCGCCGTGAATGCAGATGGTTTGGGCGTCCACGCTAACTTCGCTACCGTCGCTGGCGATCACTACGCCTCGCTCCGCGATGCCCAGCGCCTGCCACGCCGCCTCCTCAGGATTGCGGATCAACGCATCCTCAAATTTGCGCGAGCGCAAAGTTCCATCCGCCTCATATCGCCGGTCGGCAAACGCTTCGGCGGCAACGCCGAAACCTGCTCCTCGAAAGACATCCAGCATCGGCGAGCCGGCAAGTCCGACCAGCACAGCGTCGCGGTTCCATCGCGCAACACCTTTCGCAATCGCCTCCGCCAGTTCGCGATTGCGAACTGCCTGGTTGTAAAGCGCTCCATGCGGCTTGACGTGAACCACACGCGGTCCACATCTGGCCGCCACATCGGCAAGCGTCTTCACTTGCTCGTAAATAAAACTTGAAATCTCCTTCAGCGGCAGCTTCAACTCCAGCCGCCCGAAATTCGCGCGATCGGGATAACCCGGATGCGCGCCAATCGCCAGCTTCCAACGCAGCGCCTGCTCGATCGTTGTCTTCATGGTCTGTTCGTCGCCGGCATGCCCGCCGCATGCGATATTGACCGACGTGATCGAGCGCATCAATGCTTCCTGCGTGCCGTCGGCAATCGCCTCCGGCACCTCGCCCATGTCACAATTCAGGTCAATCTTTGGCTCGCCGCGTTTCATTCCAAAATCAACTCCTCTGACGCGAGAAGTTCTTCCTGTTCTTTTAACAATCCTAGCGCCGCTTCCCACTCAACTCGTTCAAATCGAATCTCATCGCGCGGCCGAAGCTGCCCCAGACTATGGAAGTCCGCGGAAATCACATTGGCAATCTTCGGATACCCGCCCGTGGTTTGCTGCTCAACAAAAAGTACGATGGGCAAACATCCCTCAGGAATCTGCACGGCACCGAGCGCCACTCCCTCCGAAATCATCTCTCCGCTTGAATTCGCAGGGAGAGCCGTGCCCTGCAATCGAATCCCCATCCGATTCGATTCTTCCGCCACACGATACGTGCTCTCATAAAAAACCTTCTTCGCCGCCTCCGAAAACCGATCGCTCTGCGGGCCCTCCGTGACGCGCAAGATTTTGCGTGGTGTCAGCAACTCCAAAGCTCGCCCCGACAGCCGTCGCTTCACAATTGTGCCAGCGTCTCCAGTGGAACAGGCATCCTTGCCTGTTTTCTTTTCTCCGTCCATGTTCGCCGGACCAATGGTAAGGGCATCGCCTTTCTTCAACGCCCGCCCCTGATAACCTCCAAGGCCACTCAAAATATGCGTTGATGCACTCCCTAGAAAAGGTTTCACCTCAATTCCGCCCCGCACGCACAAATAACACCGCGCTCCCGAACGCGTTGGCCCCATTCGCAGCACTTGCCCCGGTTTCGCGTCGACCATCGTCCACATCTCGACCGGTTTTCCATCCAACATCGCGCCAAAATCTGAGCCCGCCAGCGCAACCACCGCGCCCTCCGGAAACGCGAGCGCCCCGCCAAGCAGCGTCATTTCCAGCCCCGCTTCCCCCACAGCATTACTCACCAGTTGATTCCCTATCCGAAGTGAAACCGCGTCAGCGGCTCCCGAAGGCGAAACGCCCAGCGGCCCGAATCCCTCCCGCCCTAGATCTTGCACCGTCGTGAAGAGACCCGGCTCTCGCACCTCGATCACGCTCATGCGCTCTCCATCTGTCCAAAAGGTAAAGTTGTCATCCCGACCGGAGGGGCGACGTCCTTTGTCGTCCTGGAGTGGAGGGATCTGCTTTTTCCTTCGGTTTTCAACTTCGCTCTCGCTCCAACTCCGCAAATCGCTCGCGCGAAATCGGCGTGAATCGCACGTGATCTCCGATGGACAAGAGGCTCAATCCATCGCGCTCAGCCCGGAACATTTTGAGTGGCGTGCGTCCCAGCAATCTCCATCCTCCCGGCGTGGCGAACGGGTACACGCCGGTTTGATTCCCCGCGATCCCCACGCTGGCAACGGGCACGCGTTTGCGCGGCTCCGCCAGCCGCGGCGTCACCAACTCCTTGGGCAATTCGCCGAGGTAGGCAAATCCCGGCACGAAGCCTAAAAAATAAACCATATACTCCACGGAAGCATGCAACTCGATCGTCCGCGCCTCCGTGATTCCGTGCAGCGCGCACACCTCAGCCAAATCCGGACCAAACTCACCGCCATAGCACACCGGGATTTCCAAGTGCCGCGGCGCTGGCAATTTAACCTCAGCAAGCCGCGCAAGATGCCGCCGCAGTGTTGCTTCCAACTCTTCGTGCCGCACCTGAAGCGCATCGAATTTAACCAGCAACGAACAATACGCTGGATGCAAATTGCGGACGCCCGCCACTGGCTCCAATTCGAGCAGCCGCAACAGCCTACGAACATTTTCATTCGCTTGAAGTGTGATCCGACTCTGTAGTGGCGGGGCGGCACCTTTCCCGCCTGTCCCGACCATATCGGGGACCGAGTCGGGAGCCCCGCCTACTTCCTGCTGTTCATCCTGTCCGTCGAAATAAACCAGCAGCGATTGATCGCTGGCAAATTGAAATCGCGCGCCTTCACCCGCCGACGTGTCCATGCTCGCGAAAGTATAACTCACGCCGCAAGGGCTCCAGGTTGCGGAACGTGCGACTGCTAGGGCTGCAAACATCTCTTGCCTTGTCCACCTGAAAAAATAGTTCCTTTTTGAAATACCCAAACAAGAATCCCTAAGACTGAGGATTTAGTAAGGCTGTTACAATGACTCCCGACGGGCGGGATGCTCCAAGCTTGGCTTGGTCGAGCCCTCGGGCTCGGTTATAGCCTCTCTGGGGCTACCCCAGGGAAACGTGAATAGCTGGGAATTCGCCGCGTGAGCGTCGCTGCGCGACGAATGGTTCGCCGATCTCAAGGGACTGGCCTACAAAAAGAATTTTCCAAAGCTGAGAGATTATCATTACCGCGTACTGGCGAAGGACTCTAGCAGCATTCGATTGATTGAAGCGCCCAAGGCACGTCTGAAGGAACTACAGCGGCGAAGTCTGGAGCACATACTTGGCAGGATTCCGACTCATCCCGCGGCTCATGGTTTCGTTAAGAGACGGTCGATCAAAACGTTTGTCGCTCCTCACACAGGCCAACGCGTGGTCCTGCGCATAGACTTGCGAGATTTTTTCCCTTCGCTAGCGGGTGCGAGGATTCAAGCTTTCTTTCGCACCTTGGGCTATCCGGAAGCAGTCGCCGATCTGCTTGGGGGAATCTGCACGAGCGCCACACCCCGCGACGTGTGGAATGGAGCAGCATTCGACCTCAATCCTGTTTATTTGCGGGCGCCGCGTTCCCTTTATCGTCGGCTACATCTGCCTCAAGGCGCTCCGACTTCGCCCGCGCTTGCCAATCTTTGTGTATATCGGGCCGACTGCCGTCTGGCAGGCCTGGCAAAATCGGTTGGCGCAGCCTACACACGATATGTGGATGATCTGGCATTCTCCGGTGGTGAAGGATTCGAAAGGTGCGCCGAACGATTTGCCGGTCATTCCGCGGCTCCGCGCTCTCGCAGCATTGTCACAGTCTTGTTTTCGCCGCCAGGAAATCGAAGGGCATATCCCAGAGGCGTGCACTCAACAACCTCGCCCGGCCGCTCGTAGTGGCCGGGAAGTTTCGCCCGAACTGATAAATCCGCGCCACGCTCCATCAGCAGCTGTGCCACTGGCAATTCCCAGTCCCCATACTGCGTGACGGCGTGGAAGATTGGCGTCTGCCCTCCGACGCCGGACTCATCTACTGTCGCACGCGCATTGACGTCCGCCCCGCAGTCCAGTAGCAGCTTCGCGGCTTCCACGTTGCCATACTCGGCGGCCACATGGAGCAGCGTCGCTGCGCGAAGCGTGAGCCGACGTGCTCCCGTAGCGCCGAACTCCAGTTCAGGAAATTGCCGGTTCAGCAAGGCAGGGTCAGCGTCCAGTCGCTCCGCCAAAAGATCCAGCCGGCCGCGCAGCAAGTCCAGCACGGGGGGCACGTCATACTTCGTGACGCCGCCGGCTTTGAGCAGGATTTCCATGCAAGCGCCGAGCTGCGACGAACGCCCATAAGTGCCGATGACATAATCCAGCGCCGTTCCCGGATATTTCCGCCCCGGCTTGTCGCAGTTCGGATTGGCTCCGTGTTCCAGCAGCCATTTGATTGGCGCTGGCTCAACCGTCTCGCAAGGCGCGAAAATGATCGGGAAATATCCGTTCCATTCGGCGTTCACATCCGCGCCATGAGCCAGGAGGAGTTCCATCATCGGAATGCGATGACCAAAGAGCGCAGCGCGCATCAACGGCCCGTCGCCTCCCTGATGCACGTCCGATCCGTTTTCGAGCATCCACTTCGCGATGGCCAGCCGCTGTGCACTTGGCGGCTCCCATGGGACGCGACATTCGGCGACCCAGGTGAGCGGGCCGTTTTTGTTGTAGCCGAGCGGAGCGCAATGCAGCGCCGGATTATGCGTCATGAGGGTTTTGATGCGCGCGGAGTCGTTGGTATCGATGGCCTGCTTGAGCTGTCCGATCACTTCGAGCGAATCGACGTGGGCTTTCAATCTTGGCCAGCTCGCAAATCCATAGAGACGTGCAATTTTGAACTGCGCCTCGGTGAGCGATGCGGCGCTGCCGGCTCTGAACAAATCCTTGGCTTGATCCTTCAAATGGCGGAGGTTGGGACGATCGGTGAGCGAACGCGGTGCGTCCTGCGAACTGGTCGGCATTGCGACCTCCTTTCATTGCATCGCCCGTTGTCCGCATTCGGGCTGAAAGAAGGTTTGCAAATCTCGACTGCAAAAAGGTGGGCTTCTGCCCTTTCCGCGGACCGGATGCGTCCCTAACGCTGCAAGAATCCTAGCACATCAAATTCGCTATTCAAGCAAGCGCGAGGCTGGGATCGGCGTTGAGTGACGTATCGGCGAGGATTCCAGAGCGAAAGCGGGAATAGGCTGCGGCAGCGATCATCGCCGCATTGTCAGTGGAGAGCGCGCGACTCGGGAAAAACACTTCGATGCCGGCAGCCGTCGCGCGCTCTTCAAACGTCGCGCGTAGCTGCGAGTTTGCGGCCACTCCGCCGGAAACGAGAATACTCTCCGCGGAGAGTTGCTCCGCCGCGTTGAGCGTACGCTCGACCAAATCGCGCACGACCGCGTTTTGAAATTCACGCACCAGTCCGAGGGTTTTGGAACTGCAAAGCGGAAGCAGTTGCTCGAATTTCCGTTCGCCGCGCGCCAGCGCTTCTTCGCGTGTGCGAATTTCTTCGCCATACTCTCCGTTTTCGCGAACATGATACAGCACCGCCGTCTTCAGCCCGCTGAAGCTGAAGTCCAGAGCGTTCCCCTTCATTTTCGTGAGGCCAAATTTCACTGGCGCCGGCGCGCCGCTCGCCGCGGCAGCCAGCCGGTCAAGAATCGGCCCGCCCGGATAGCCCAGGCCAAGAAGCTTGGCTACTTTGTCGTACGCTTCTCCGGCGGCATCATCGCGCGTTTGCCCTAGCTTTCGATAACTCAGTTTCGCCCGCGCCTCCTGCACGTTTGGATCTTCCGGCTTCACTTCGTAAAGAACCGTGTGCCCGCCTGAAACAATCAGGCACACCGCCGGCAATTTCGCTTCATGCCCCGCTTTATGCGCTTCCAAAAAAACGGCATGCACATGGCCCTCAAGATGGTTCACGGGAACAAGCGGCTTGTCCAGCGCCTCCGCCAGCGTTTTTCCATACGTAATTCCAACCAGCAGCGCGCCCACGAGTCCCGGACCCTGCGTCACGCCAATCGCGTCCACTTCGGCAAGCTTCATGCCCGCTTGCGCCAGCGCTTCGCGGACCACCGGCACGATTTGCCTCAAATGCTCGCGCGACGCCAGTTCCGGCACAACGCCTCCATATTTTCGGTGAATGTCGATCTGCGACGCGACGACGCTGGACAGAATTTCGCGACCGTCGGCAACCACCGCCGCCGCAGTCTCATCGCACGAAGATTCAATTCCCAGAATGCGCGTGCTCATCCAATTTCCGTTTTGTTCTCTACAATTTCAAATTCTTCAAATACTCGCGGAAGTCTCCGCCAAGCTCTTTATTCTGCAGGCCAATTTCCACGGTCGCTTTCAGAAACCCAAGCTTGTCGCCCGCATCGTACGAAATTCCTTCGTAAATGTACGCCCACAGACCATCTTCCTGAGCCAGAATGCGCAACGCGTCGGTCAACTGGATTTCGCCCCCCGCGCCTGGCTTGGTGCGCTCCAAACAATCGAAAATTTGCGCCGGCAAAACGTACCGCCCGGTAATCGCCAGGTTTGATGGAGCCTTTTCCGGCCTCGGTTTTTCGACCAGCTCGCGGACCCTCAGCAGTCGCGCTCCGAACGGCGGCTGCGGCGCCGGCTCGCCATCCACGATGCCGTACAGATGCGTTTTCTCTTTGGGGACTTCTTCGACGGCGATTGCGCCCACTCCGGTTGCGGCGTACACATCAATCAATTGTTTCGTGGCTGGATTCTCGCCTGGAATCAGCACATCTCCCAGCAAAACCGCAAACGGCTCGTCGCCCACCAAGTCTTTTGCCACCAACACGGCGTGTCCCAGCCCCAGCGGCTCTTTCTGCCGCGTGTAACTTACCTGCACCATGTCGCTGATTCGCCGCACCATCGCGGCTTGCTCTTTCTTCCCTTTTTCTTCCAGGAAGCGTTCCAGCGTCGGCGCGTAGTCGAAGTGATCTTCAATGGAATTCTTTCCTTTTCCGGTCACGATGATGATGTGCTCGATCCCGGAAACCACGCACTCTTCCACGACATACTGGATCTGCGGTTTGTCCACGACCGTCAGCATTTCCTTGGGCTGCGCTTTCGTCGCGGGCAAAAAACGCGTGCCCAGTCCTGCGGCCGGCAGAACCGCCTTGCGTACTCGGCGTGCTGTGGCGCCTTTCGTCTGCGTCAAATCAGCCATCGGTGCCCCTCGCTGGACTTACTTCTTCTTTGCAGGCTTCTTGTCTTTTCCTTCCTTGGAAGACGATTCCTTTGCGGCCGTTTCCTTCGCGCCAGAGTCTTTTTCTTTGCTCGCGGTTTCTTTCGTTTCCGTGGCCGGGTTGTCGGCTTTGTCTCCGTCGGCACCGGCTTTCTTTCCGCCGTAATCCGTCACGTACCAACCTGCGCCCTTGAATTGAATCGCTGGCGCGGTAATTACCGATTCGACTTTGCCGCCGCAGTGCGGGCACTTTTTCAGGTGCGGTCCGGAGACGTTTTCAATTTTTTCCGTTTTTCGTCCGCACTTCAAACATTTGTACTCGTACAGGGGCACTGACGCTCCTCCGATGTGTTGCTCAAAACTAAAAGTATAGCATTGCTCTCGCGAATGGCCGCCCTGTAGTGGCCGGTCGAAACCTGTCCCGACCGGGTCGGGAGACCCGTGCTTTCGACTTCTCTTCTGTCGCGCGGTAAGCGCTGGTGGCGATTTCGTGTCGCGCGGCAAACGCGAATGGTAAATGTCTCTCCCGCGCGGCAAGCGTCGCCGGCTTGTGGTGGCACAGCTTGCTGCGCACCCTTCAAGCGCGGCAAGCGCGAATGTAAACGTGACCGCGTGCTAGACTCGTCTGCATGACCGCGAAGACTTCTTCCTCCAAACCGCTAGAGGCTGCGAACTCGACGGCCGTCGGATGCCTCTACCTTGTCGGAACGCCCATCGGCAACCTGGAGGACATCACCCTTCGCGCGCTGCGCATCTTGAAGGAAGTCGATCAAATCGCCTGCGAAGACACGCGCCACACGCAGAAGCTGTTGACTCACTACGACATTCGCAAGCCGCTGGTCAGCTACCACGAACACAATGAGCTGACGCGTGCGCCGGAACTGGTGGTGGCGCTGGAGCAAGGCGCGAAAATCGCTATCGTAAGCGACGCGGGCATGCCGCTCGTTTCCGATCCCGGCCATCGCCTCGTCACGCTCTGTTTGCGGCACCAAATTCCCGTGGTTCCGATTCCGGGACCGTCCGCGCTGCTGGCCTCCCTTTCCGCTTCGGGTTTGCCCAACGAAGAATTCCTCTTCGTCGGCTTCCTTCCGGCGCGGAGCGGCGAGCGCCGCCGCGCCCTCGAACGACTGCGCATCGAAGGCCGCACCATCATTCTTTACGAAGCGCCGCACCGCGTCGCAGAGTGCATCGCCGATGCGCGCGAAGTGCTCGGCAATCGCAGCGCCTGCATCGCGCGCGAAGTGACGAAGATGCACGAAGAGTTCCGCCGCGGCAAACTCTCCGAACTCGCCGCTTCTCTCGAGGAACGCCCCGCTCGCGGCGAAATCACGCTTCTGATCGGCCCGGAAGCTCCCGCTGACGCGCGGACACACGCAAATTCCACCCAAAGCCTCGCCGACCGCGTCGAAGAACTGATCCGGCAAGCCAAACTCGACCGCAAGGAAGCTCTGAAGCTGGCTGCGAAGGAGCGCGGCCTGACGCGCCGAGCGGCGTACGACGAAATCGTAAGCGAAAAAGAGTAACCGCGGAGGCGCTCCCCTTTTGAGGCCAAAACAGCAGAGGAACGCTACCCGGACCGTCTTAACAAGTTAAGGCTGCACACTGCGATTCATTTTGTAGAGGCTTCCGCCGGCTGCAATTCGCGGGCGTGGGCGATGAGTTTTTTGAGCTTGCCTTCGATGGAGGCGTCGCCGATGTGTTCGTCCTGGAGGACACCGTCGGCGTCAATGGTGAAGGTGTGGGGAATGGCGTTGACGCCAAACATCTTGGCAATGGGACCGCCAAAAGAACCGTCGCGGTATTGAGGCCAGGTCATTTCGTTCTTGACGATGAAGTCTTTCCACTTTTGCTCTTCGGAATCCAGGCTGACACTGAGGATCACCACCGGCTCGCCCTGAAATTTTTTCGCGACCTGGCGAATATGAGGGAGAGCTTCGCGGCAGGGTACGCACCAGGTGGCCCAGAAGTCGAGAAGAACGACCTTTCCCTGCAAATCGTCCATCGAAATGCGCTGTCCATCGGTCGTGGTGATGGAGAATGGTGGGACCATCCTGGCGCGCGCGAGTTCAGGGCGGCTGATATAGCGGAGGGCGCGCTGGTGGTCGGGATCATCCGTGGCGGCCCTCATCGTCACAAACTGCTCAAATCTGGCCTTGCATTCGTCGTCCCGTTTCAATTGAGCAAGCACTCGCCCATCCACATAGATCGCGTCTGGGAAACCGGGATACGCGGCCAGTGCTTTGCCAAGCTCGTCGTGGGCGCGCACGAAAATCTCTTCCTTCTGTTTCTCCAGCCCCTCCGCCAAAAGGACGAGCGCGAACTGATACTGTGCAATAGCGGCATCCCGTGGTCCCTGAGCCTGCGCTTCCGCGATGATTTCTTCGGCGCCGAGTTCGGCGGTTTTCCAGTCGCCGAGTTCCTTGCCAAGTTTGATCATCTGTTTCTGGCAGGCGACACAATGCCCACCATCCTGTTTGTCGGCTTTCTTGAAGTCGTCCAGAGCCCATGCCGTCTTGCGCTCGTGCAAGGATTTGACGGCATTCACGTACGTCTTGCGAGCCTTTTGGTCGGTGGGTTCGCCCGATTTTTCCTGAGCCGAGACAGGCATTAGAAGAAAACACATTATCAGATTGAAGAGGACAAATCGCATTGAGAACCTCCCGCCGATCTGTCAGCGCGGCGCGGGGAAGCCGCGGGATTGGCATACCGCCTAAAGTGGGATTTTGCCTTGTTCAACTTGCAATATCAATATGGTGTTCCGGCCGGGAGAATCTGAAGCCCGCAGGCTGGGGCATGCCGCGGGCGGACAGCCGTGGGCTGCGTGCTGGCTCGCGTTTACGCCGATAGATGATTGGCGGATGAGCCCGCAAGCCGTAGGAAGACACCATGCACAACGCGATCGCAGCGGACGCCCATGAAGGGAAATGCGTTTTTTGCTTCTGCCCCGACTCGCGCGACAAGCCAACTACGCAACATCGCGCGGCCACGATGCAGCCGAACCTTTACGTTTTCCTCGGAGAGTTCGAGCGCGGCAGCCGTTTCTGAAGTGCTCAGTTCCTCAACGTCTCGCAGCATGACCACGGTGCGGAACTGCTCCGGAAGATCGAGCACGGCGTCTTCCAGGAGGCGGCCGATTTCGGCGCTCGAGGCCATTTGCTCCGGATCCGGCGACGTGTCGGCCATGGTCATGAGAAATTCTCCATCTTGCTCGGACTCCTCCAGTTGCTGGCTGCGGTTGCGCCGGCGGAGGCGAGCCAGCGCTTCGTGGACGGCAATGCGCGTCAGCCAGGCGGAGAACGGTGCACGTGCGGCAAACTGGCCCAAGTGCTGGAACGCCCGGACGTAGGCATCCTGCATCACGTCTTCCGCTTCGGCGTCATCGCGCAAGATCGCGCGCGCAACACGATAAAGCCGCTGATTGTACCGGCGCATAACGAGCTCATACAGGGCGGTATCGCCGGCCTTCACCCGGTCGATGACTTCTTCGTCGGTCCAGCCTTCGGAGCGGGCCTTTTCCAGAGTTCCGGTGGCTTCCATGGCTATTCCAATTATAGAGCGCCGACGAGAAGAAAGGTTACAGGTGACGGAATCGAGAGCACGGCATGCGGATGAAAAACTTTGTAACCATTCGGGGTGCTCGCCGCTCCCCTAAGTGGGGGGGAAGAAATGGCTGAATTCGATGACCGCCTAAACGCGGGATGGTGGGCGCTCAGAATCGGTCTTGGCGTGGGGCCCATCATCACCGGTATCGACAAATACTTCAACAAACTGACCGACTGGGGAATGTATCTGAGTCCCATCGTGACAAGAATTGTACCGGTCAGAGCAACAACGTTCATGCGCGGCGTTGGCGTGGTGGAGATTATCGCCGGGCTGATTGTGCTCAGCCGCTGGACAAAGCTGGGAAGCTACATTGTTATGCTGTGGCTAATCGGCATTGCCGTGAATTTGCTAATGACTGGCATGTTCTATGACCTGGCCATGCGGGACGTGGAGATTGCGGTTGGAGCTTTCGCGCTCTCGCAACTTAGCGCGTCGCGCGAGCAGCGGACAACGGCAAGACAAGGAGCGTAAACAGCGTCAAGTTCGCAGTTTGTTGTGACCCGGTAATACGATCGAAAATAAAACTGAATCGGAGGAACCTATGCGGAAATTTGCTTCGTTTCTTGTGCTGGCTGGGCTGAGTGCGATGCCTGCGCTGGCTGCTGTGGAGAGTTACAAAGATGTGCCGGTCGTGGACGTCAACTGCTCGAAGAAAGTAGCCGCCGATCCGGACTCCCATCCGCGAGCCTGTGCATTAAAGTGCGCAGCGAGCGGATTCGGAATCGTGACGAAGGACAAACAATTCCTGAAGTTCGATGCCGACGGAAACACGAAGATCGTGGAGGCGCTCAAGGCATCTGACAAAAAGGATCATCTTCGCGTGGATGTCAGCGGAGACGTGCAAGGCGACACACTGAAAGTCACGTCGATCAAGCTACTGTAATCCGGTGGCGGGATTCCTGCGCACTGGGAGGAAAATCTCCCAGTGCGCAAGACAGTGAAGGCGGCCCGCTTTTCTCGGTCAATTAGGGCGTCCCACCGATGATCGCACTCTCTTCTTCACGGCACATTGTCAAGGCTGGTCGAGGAGCTGTCCGGAGAGTTTTTGTCGCAACCGGCGTTGAGATTACAAACATAAAACTGCGTCATGGGATGGACTTTCCAAACTGTGGAGCGCCAGCAACTCGCCTTCGCGGCCGGGAAACTGCAGTCATCTTTAGTATTCAAGTGGACGTTATCGACCATCAGCTGTCCAACAACTTTGACTTGCCGCCCCTGCCAAGAATTCACGCGAGCAAAGGTCCACTTAGGGCCACGCGTGTGCGGGGTCATCTCAGCGACGACGCTGGTCTTATCCATTTCCGTGGGCTGGCCGAATACCGGCTGCGGTTTATGTTGCAAAATCTGTTGCGCCAATGCCGGGTCAAAGCCCAGGCCGATGTGGAAGTCATAGCTGCCCGGAAGTTGAAGTTTGCAATTCGTGGTTTCTCCGATCGAGGGTTGGCCATTTGCCCCTTTGCCGGTGTCTTCCACGAAGTAAAGAAAGGCGATGACGGTAACGATGTTCCCTTCGCCAAGATTAGCCAGCGCCGGGGCAGACTTCGCATGGTTGCTGCTGTGCAAGGTCTTTGGAATCTGACCCTCCAGCGACTTGAAATCAGTTCCACTCAAGAACGCCGTGGAGGCCAAGGCTGCACCTGGAACCTGGTTCTTCAGGAAATTCAGGTACGCGTCGTACTTGTGGGCCGATTCGGTGCACCCCGTTGGAAATTGGGCATGGCACGTTTGCGTGGTCAGGCTTGCTGGATTGCAGCCTGTAACTGCTTTCTGCTTTGCAGTCAGTTTGGTGAGGTCGTGAGCGCGGTCAGCGTACAGGCGGGCGGGAATGCCGAGCAGAAGAATCAAGCCGATCAATCGAATGGATTTCTGCATGGTTCCTCCTTGAAAGCATCGGAAGGCCGGTGGACCCTGAGCAGATGCGAATTCCGACAGTATGTATCACTGAGTAAGCTATACGTAAATGTAATTTGCAGGTGCCCCAGGAGCGATGTCGAAGCTGCTTGATATCGGGTAGTGATAATGCCACTGAATTCGTTTCAGCGTGTCCGTGAGACCAAGGAAGGCGTTGTCGAACGCAGAGAATCAGTCGCGCAGCACGCGGGCTGGGTCCGTCCGCGTGGCGCGCCAAGCGGGCAAGAAACACGCTGCTAACGAGGCGATGGTCATCACCGCGAGCGCCGAGCCGAACGCCAGCGGGTCGCGTGGGCTGACCTTATATAGGAGATTCCCCAGCAGCCGCGTCAATGCAAGCGCCACCGCCGCGCCGAGCAGCACGCCGCCTGCCGTCAACACCAAGCCGCGCGACATAACCAGGCGCAAGAGATTGGAGGCGTCCGCACCAAGCGCCATGCGCAGCCCCAGCTCGCGGGTGTTCTGCGAAACTGCATACGACATCACACCATAGAGTCCGATGGCGGCGAGCAGCAGCGCGAGTCCACCGAGGGTGCCAACCAAAGTGACGGCCACCATTTGCGGCGACGTCGAGCGGTCCACCTGCTCCTGGAGCGTGATCACCTCGTACAGGGCAAGATTCCCATCCAGTCCGTGCACCTCGCGGGACAGCGCCGCGGCCATCGTCTGCGGGCTGAGCGCGGTTCGGATAAACAAGCCCGCGCTGCGTGAAAAATTCTGACGCAGAGGCACGTAGAAAAAAGGCTTCGGCGCCTCCCGAACGCTCTGGTATTTGGACTCTTTTGCCACACCGACGATCTGCATCCATCGGCCCTTGACCTGGACGCGTTCGCCGATCGGATTCCTGCCGCGCCAATAGCGCGTGGCCATCGTTTCATTCACGATGGCCACCGGGGCGGCCTTTTCGTCGTCGGCGCGCGTGAATTCGCGGCCTGACAACAGGGGGATGCCTATCGTCGCGAAATAGCCCGGCCCCACTTCGTTGTACTCCACGGTGGGCTGCTCCTCAGGCAGGAGTTGATAGCCATCCACGGCAATCGGTGTCGAAGAATAACTTCCGTAGCTGAGAGGTGTCATTCGCGCGAACGCTGCCGACTCCACCCCGGGCAGGGCCTTCACGCGCAGCAGGAGCTCGTCTTGGAAAGACTGGGCGCGCGGCCCATCGTATCCCGCGGACACCAAACTGACGGCGGTGTCCAACACATCGCGCGTCGAAAAACCGGGGCTGGTATTTCGAATTTTCTGCAGGCTCTGCAGCAGCAGCCCGGCTCCGACCAACAAAACGAAACTCAGAGACACCTGCGTCACCACCAAGCCCGAGCGGACCCACGCTCTTCCGCGGGCCCCAACAACACCTGACGATTCGGCCTTCAATGCGTCGGTAAGATCGATCTTGCTGGTCTGCATCGCGGGAACCAGACCGAGCAGAAGCGTCGCGACCACGGAAACTGCGGCGCTCAGCGCCAGAACGCGCCAATCGATTTCGCCCGGCAGATGCATGGACACGCCGCCGCGCGCGGGAAAAAGCAACACCAGCGCGTGACGACACCAGTACGCCACGAGGAGTCCGCCAGCTGCGCCAAAAGCCGAGAGGATCAGGCCCTCGGTAAAAAGTTGCTTCAGGAGCCGGCCGCGACCGGCGCCAATGGCAAGCCGAACCGTCATTTCATGCCGTCGCGCGAACGATCTGACCAGCAGCAGATTGCCGACGTTCGCGCACGCTATGAGCAGGACGAAAACAACGACGGCGAGCATTATTTCGAGCGTGGGAAGCAGGGTGCGTGCATTGTTGAAGGGCGTTTGCCACAGCGGCCAGAGCTGGATGGCGCGCCCGCGATTTGTTGTGGGATACTCCGCCTCGAGGCGTCCGGAGATTGCGGCGGCTTCCTGTTGCGCTTGTTGCAGCGTGACTCCAGGCTTCAGTCGCGCGTAGGCTTCGATCCAGCGCGCGCCGCGATCTTCGAGTTTGTAACCGCCGGCTTCAAAAATGTCCTCCATCGAAGCGGGCACCCAGAACTGCATTCCCCAGCCGACAAACGTTCCGAAAAACCCCTCCGGCGCGACGCCGACGATCGTGTGCACCACGCCATTCAAGCGTTGCGTTTTGCCGACGATTTGCGGATCGCCTTTGAATCGTCCTTGCCACAGCTGATAACTGATCACCGCGACCGGATGCGCGCTTTGACCTGTGTCTTCCCCTGGAAGAAATCCGCGGCCGAGAAGCGGATGGACCCCAACGGCATCAAAATAATTTGCCGACACGATGCTCCCAGTGGTGACCTCGGCCCGGTCGCCGATGCTCAGCGTGGTGCCGGTAATTTTGCTGACGAATAGCGTGTCGCAGAGCGTGCAGCTGCGTTGCAGATCCAGGAAATCGGGCCAGGAAAGCGGATTGCCTCCGGCTTCGCCTCTCGTGGTTCCACCTATGGCCACCAGCCGCTCTTGGTGCGTAACCGCCGGGTACGGACGGAATAGAATTCCTTCGACCCAACTGAAGACAGCAGCGTTGGCGCCGATTCCTAAGGTTAGGCAAAGGATCGCGAGAACAGAGAAACCAGGACTGCGCCGGAGCATGCGCAAGCCGAAGCGGAGATCTTGCAAAGTGGTCTCAATCATGTGGAGCCCTCGCTGGTCGCGGTAGATTTCCTTGGTTTGCTCGATACCGCCGAAACTGCGCAGCGCCTCTCGCCGTGCGTCTTCAGCCTTCATGCCTTTGCGCAGGTTTAGCTCTACGGCCATCTCCAAGTGCGAACGCAACTCCTCGTCCAGGTCGTCTTCGAGACGACGGCGGCGGCGGAAGAGTGCAGCGAATCGGTTGAAGAATTCGCGCATAACTTAAGGACTTCTTAACACCCGGGAGAAGGCTTGCGCTCCTTTAGACGTTCAACAGGAGAAAGGGGGAGCGTAGCACATTCCTGTTGGGCGTCAACAGGGGACTTGGAGAAGTCCGCGGGTCTTGGGCCGAACTGAAGCCAAACCCCAAGGTTACAGTAGCGTAACCTTTTTGATTCGCGGCAGTTATATTGTAAAGGCAACGATGGCCACGCGACGACCGGCGCGAAAGCTTTCAGCGAAAGGCGCGGGTGAGGGTGTGCCCGCAGAGGCGAGGGCAAGCGCCGCAGCCGGGTCCCCAAAGGAGCGCGTGCTGGTGGAAGCGGCGCAGAGCGATCCGGCGAGGTTTGATGCGCTGTACGAACTGCATTTCGAGCGCGTGTATGCGTTTGTGGCAAGCCGGACGCGGGACAGGGCCACAGCCGAAGATGTGACGTCGGAAGTGTTTCACAAGGCGTTGGCCAATTTGGCGAGTTATGAGTGGAGAGGCGTGCCATTTGCCGCGTGGCTGCTGAGGATTGCGGCGAACGCTATCGTCGATCACGCCAAACGTGCCGCGCGGGAGTTCCCTGCCCCGAACGATCCGCTAGAGCCGGCCAACGATCCAGATGTGCAAGCCTCCGAGATGCGCGTTATTGAGCATCGAGCGAAGTTGTTCCGGCTGGTGGGGCAGCTTCCGCCGGTCCAAAAGCAAGTGGTGTACGAGCGATTTGTGGAACAGCGAACCATAAAGGAAATTGCGCGGCGGCTAGGAAAGACGGAAGGAGCTGTAAAGCAATTGCAATTGCGAGCAGTGCAGAATTTGCGGGCGCAGATGGAGGGCGGCCATGGTTAAGCGCTCCCTCGCCTTACAGTTGGATGAAGTGGTGCAGGCAATGCTGGTGTCGCTGCAGCCGCGCCCAGAGAAAGCGCCGGACCGGGAGTTGGCTTCGCTGGCGCGCGTGGCCCAAGAGTTGTGCGTGCTTCCGCGCGAAGAGTTTCGAGCAGCATTAAAGTCCGATTTGCAAAGGAGAGCATCCATGAGCGAAGGTACAGCAGCAGCAAAAGCAGGGACGGGGGAGGAACAAGCTAGTGCGGTTCATTACATGCGGCCGGGATTGACAGCCATCACGCCGTACGTGATCGTGCGGCCCGCGGATCGATTCATCGAGTTCCTGAAAAGCGCATTCGAGGGCGTGGAGCGCATGCGGATGCCGGCGCCGGACGGAACGATCATGCACGCGGAAGTGGCGATCGGCAATGGGGCGATCGAGGTGAGCGACGGAAACGAGCAGTATCCAACCGCGCCGCAGGCGATTCATCTGTATGTGGATGACCCTGACGCCACGTACGTCCGTACCCTGCAAGGCGGCGCCACTTCCTTCTACGCGCCGACCGACGACCATCCTTCAGGCGACCGCTGGGGCGCCGTCAAAGACCCCTTCGGCAATCACTGGTACATCGCCAAGCCTCGTGGATGGACGCCGGGGCCGGAGGGCCTACGGTCAGTCCAACCGTATCTCCACTTGCGGGAGGCGCACAAGATGATTCCATTTTTGGAGGCGGCCTTCGGCGCCGAGGATCTGGGAACTCACAAGTCGCCAGAGGGTTTGGTCCTGCACGCCACGATTCGAATCGGGAACGCGACGCTGGAAATTGACGAAGCGCACGGGGAAAACTACCCGATGCCCTGCCACCTGCACGTGTACGTGCCGGATACGGATGCGGTTTATGCGCAGGCACTGCGAGCGGGAGCGAGTTCGATTGAGGCGCCGCGCAACGCGCCTTATGGCGACCGCGCCGCGGGAGTGAAAGACGCTTGGGGAAATAGCTGGTTTATTGCGACATGGCTGGGGAAGTAACCCACTACAAAGAACAAAGATGGCGGCGTCCCAACCGGGTCGGGATAAGTGCCTCCGCCTCTACGACAGGAACGAAGAGAGATTCCTAGCAATGCTCGGAATGACGGGCGAGTGATTAAGCAGCGGATTCGGAGCGGAAAACGCGCTGGAAACGCGGGCCGGTGAATTGGACGCCGACGAGTTTTTCTCTTCCGGATTGGGAATCGCAAACATGGACTACGCGGCCGTGAGTCGCGAAGTCCGTCTCGTTCATTCTGGTGGCAGAAAAGCGATTTCCGTTTGGTGGGCCGCCAGCCCGTTCGGGCTGGGCGCGCCGCGAGCCGTGTTGTGATAAAGGGATGCGGATTTCGAGGTCGGAGCCGATGGCGACGTCGAAACGCGTGATGAAAGCGGCGCCGTTGCGGCAAAGATTTTCGCTGGAAGTATCTTCTTCGAAGGCGAAGCCGTGGGCGTCGCGGCCGCGGACTTTGAGCGGCAGGCGGACAGAAATTCTACGTTCCGAGCGTTGCTTCGAAACGGTGGTGCTCGCGAGCGGGACCATGGGCTGGGTCCTCCTCTATCTCTACAACGACGCGGCCCTCGTTTGTGGCGACCGCAGAGCGGTCATTTTTTTCGTCGGCCGTTGGACGGTCAACGAAAAAGCGTTCCACACTTTCGAGGACTTCACCGGGCGTTCGCGCCGCATGTACAAGCCGACGAAGCTCGCTGCCGTTCCCCACGCCATGAGTAAACCAGCAAGCGAACTGCTTCATTTTGCCTACCCCATCGGGCAGGTTGGCATCATTAATTTTCCTATAGTAGCCCATCAGTAAACGGTAGCGGGCGTCGTCGTTGGGAGTGTCGTAGCCGCCCGTTTTCGCGTGTTGCTGCATCTGGGAAAAAATCCACGGGTTGGTGGCGGCGGCGCGCCCGATCATCACGGCGTCGCAGCCGGTTTCGCGCACCATGCGCGCAGCGTCTTCAGGCTTGTTGATGTCGCCGTTGCCAATCACCGGAATCCTTACGGCTTGCTTGACGGCGGCGATGATGCTCCAGTCCGCGGCGCCGGTGTAGCCTTGCTCGCGCGTACGCGGGTGGACAGCGACAGCTTCGACGCCGATGCTTTCGGCCATTTTCGCGACGTCAACGGCGACGATGGAATTTTCGTCCCAGCCGGCGCGCAGCTTGATGGTCAGGGGAATTTTCACGGCGGCGCGAACGGCTTTGAAAATATCTTCGAGCAGCGAAAGATCACGGAGCAATCCGGAGCCGCCGCACTTGATGACTTTCTTGGCGGGACAGCCGAGATTGATGTCCACGGCGTCGTAGCCGAGATCTTCGACCATTTTTGCGGCTTCGGCCATAACGGCAGGACTCGCGCCGAAGAGTTGCGCGGTGATGGGATGCTCGTCTTCCTGAAAGTAGAGGTAGCGCAGAGTTTTTTTGGCGCTGCGCGTGATGCCTTCGGAGCTGGTGAACTCCGTCATGAGCAGGCCGCAGCCACCGAGTCCGCGAATGACGCGGCGGAAGAGCGTGTCCGTCACGCCGGCCATAGGAGCGAGGACCGCGGCGGGGCGGATGGTGAGGTCGCGAATTTGGAAGCTCGCCGGAATCATAAGTTCAGTTTAGGCTGGTGCGCACGGTGTAGCAAGGTGCTGCGTGATCCGTGTTCTTTACTCCGTTGGTCCATGCCCGCCAACGCGTTCTCTCAGGGCATGAGTTACGCTGGAACTATGTCTCAGGAGCGGGATGACCTTGTCTCCCCCAAAAGAAAAAAGCGGCAAGAGACCTGCCGCTGTTCCAATTCCACAAAACTACCTGGAAATTATTATAGGCACCCTGCGCATCTGGTCACGGACAATTTGCTCGGTAGCAGAGAAAACCAGTGCAGGCGGCATTTTAATCGGTGGGTGGCGTCGCGCTGGCGAGCGCGAGAATCGCTCCGGCAAACAGCAGCGTGTCCGCAAAGTAGTTGATCCCCTCAACTTTGGCCGCGGTGCTTGGGTCGGACATCTGTGCGATCAGGATCGGCCCATAGATGAACAAGACAAGCAGCACAATCCAGGTACCGAGATAAGTTGCCGCCATCCGCGTCTTCCTGCCCAGCAGAATGCTCGCACCAGCAACGAGAAGAATTGCGCCCGTCAAATAGCCAATGAGCAAGCGTCCCGGAATCCACGCGGGCATTAGTTTTTCGAGCGGGACTCCGGGGCATCCCGCTGGGTGCAGAAAATGCTCAACGCCAAAAAATAGAGCGGCGATCGCGATCAACACGCGGCCCACGGTTATGAGCTTGCTTTTGCCCGGTCCGCGCATCGCGTTTCCCGCAAGAATCCAGGCTCCGCCCGCGAATGACATTTCGCGGACGACAATCACCCATGGAATCCTGTCTCTGGGGTTGGCCAGAACTCGCGGGATATGCACCATCGCCACAAAAAGAAACATCATGATCCCGAACAGCAGGCCGGACCAGCGTACCTGAATTTTTGTGGCAATGCTCAAGGACGCGGACAGCAACGCAAAGCCGACGAAATACGCCCAAAACAAACGCCACGGCATGTACGAGGGCACGCTGAGCTTGATGAATCTTGCGCCCGAGAGATGCTCCGCGCCGAAGACCGCCAATGGGATGGCGAAACACAAATTGCTCAAGGCTACGATCTTGTCCAGGCCGCCGGCCCGCGCGATATCGGTCTTCGCAGCCCACAGCGCAACAAGGAAAAGCAGGATGCCGGCACTGCACATCGAAACCGCCGTGCGAGAGATCTCAAAAAATGTGGCGAGAATGGTTGTGTGCATGTGGATGCCTGGCATAACCTCGCGCGCTCTATCCGGAATCTCCTTTTTGGGTTCAAAAACGGTCAGAAGTATACACCCACGCCAACGGCGTTTTTTTGGAATTGAGACGCGGCCACCCGCCCACCAAACCAGCGCCAGCGGCCAACTAGAAAATGGAAAAGAGGAAGACGCCGCAGGGGTTAACAGTCGATAGTAGAAAGTTGAAAAGTAAAGGCGCCGGAAGAACCTCGGTGATACAAAGAACGCACTCGCTTCGTCCAAGGATATCGATTTCTCCGGTTGCCACTAACTTTCGCATAATGCGAAGATCTGTCATGCGCGTCGTCAGCCGGAAGGCGATTCGACAAGCGGCCGCCAAGCACAGCGAATGAAGCGCCTCTCTAAACGCGCGGTACAAGATCGCGAAAAACGCGGATTGGAAACACTTTGCTGAGGTCCGGAACAGTTGGAGAAATTCGGATGTCGTCGGGTCCTTTGTGGTGTTCGATATTACCCAAATGATTGCCGGTCCGGTCACGAGAGAGAACTGCTCGAAGAAGTTGCCCCAGCTATTGTAGATCCGCGGTGCGGCAACGATTCCTGGCACGCACAGTAAGGCGAAGACAAGATAAACCGCACCAAGAACGACTGCGCCCGTTTTCGCGGTCCGACGGAACTGAATCGCAGCGCCACCGAAGATCTGGGCACCGGCGGCAGCGTAGATAAGGTAACGCGGTTGATGCCAGCCGTTGTAGTCGTGCCAGGCCAGCGTGATGAGGCCAAAGCCGCCACTCCAAACACATGACGGCCGAGGTTCGAACTAGGCGTTGATACGGTCATTTGCAACTCATCGGGAGTTTGAATCAGAAGTCACCTTATGATACATCCCGAGAAGGTATGATCGCGCACACTATCGACAATCTGGCTGGCACGTGGAAGCTAGTATCGGCCTCGGCTTCAACCGCTAGCGGAGAACGAAACGACACTCCGTTCGGCCCAAGCCCTGCAGGTTTTCTCACTTATACTCAAGACGGCAGAATGACAGCGATGATCAGCTACGGCGGACGAAAGCGGCTCTCGTCGAGTGACTCCCGTTCAGCGCCTGCGGAAGAGCAAGCTGAGGCTTTCAGGACATTTGTTGCCTATGCCGGACGATACACGCTCAACGATGACAAAGTAATCCATCACGTCGAAATCTCCTCTATACAAGATTGGGTAGGCACGGACTTGATTCGCAGTATCAGGTTTGAAGGCGAGCGGATCGTATTGGTTGCGCCACCGACATCCTTTGACCGAAAAATCCAAACTTTCGAATTGATTTGGCAGCGTTTGCCCGCAAGCTCCCGATAAACGCCAAGCCCCCTTAAAGGATTGAACAGGGCCGAGAGGAGAAGGTTCTCCAGTTGGCTGTGCGGTTTTCTGAATTATTCACGTAGCAGGATCGGTCAGTCCCTCTACGGGATGCGCATGTTCCTGTTCCTCGCCGGAATTCTGATCGCTATGGGCGTCGTGATCGCACATTATTTTTCGGGAACGTTCAGTCTAGGCGCATGGAGCGGGGAACTGGCCCTATTCGCCTTTGCCTGGATTGGGCGCTCCATCGCGACCGGCGAAGCTTCGCGCCTTCCACTCACTAGTTCGCCTGATGGCGGGTGGCGCATCCTTAACACGCTGAGGTCGCTCCCGGTTGGTGTACCCTTTGCGATTTTGTTTTTGCAAAGGGTGGGCAATTCTTTCCTTCGCGAGCAGCCTAACCAGCCGCCGATTCCACAGGTCCGGTAAGGGCCAGAAGGTGGCGAACTATTTTGCTGCCGGAACAACCCCGCCTGAAATGAAACCGGACCCAACAGCGTATATAAGAGCAGCGCCCGGGGTGTCGGCGCCAAATCTGCACCATCAGGAGATGAAATGAAATTCCGCACTATCGCTTCCGCAGTGGTTTTGATCCTGGTATCCACAGTGGCTTTCGCGCAGTCTGGCAGCCAGAATTCCAATCAGACCGCCGAGAAGAAGGGGGAGCAGGCCGCACAACCCAATCCGTTCAGCACCTTCAGCAAGTTCGCTTACGGAAGGGTAAAAACCATCCTTGTCAGCTCCGCCGAGAAAATGCCTGAAGAGAATTACAACTTCAAGCCGACTGACGCCGTCCGCAGCTACGGCCAGATTGTCGGACATGTGGCGGATGCACAATATATGTTTTGTTCCGTCGCGCTTGGCGAGAAAAACCCCGGCTTGAAAATCGAGCAGACCAAAACCACCAAAGCCGATCTGGTTACCGCCCTCAAAGACGCTGTGGCGTACTGCGACAAAGCCTATGACAGCATGACAGATGCATCCGGGAGTCAAATGGTGAAGCTTTTTGACATGGACCTGCCCAAGCTCGGCGTGCTGAACGTCAACAACATGCATGACATGGAGCACTATGGGAACTTGGTCACCTACATGCGGCTCAAGAACATTGTTCCCCCAACTAGCGAACAACCGCCTGCCGCACCGCAGAAGAAATAAACAATTTCGCCGGAAGCGACGCTATTGCTGGCGAGTCTTCGTCCGCATCCGTTCGTAGCGCAGCCCGACCGATCCATTCGCGTAAGACTTGCATTCTGTCAGCCGGAAGTCGCGCTGCGGGAACTTGCCCGGGAAGCCGGGGATGCCATCGCCTAACAGTACGGGACCTACGCCGATGTAGAGTTCATCTATCAAATCCTCTTGCAGGAAACTGCGGCACAATTCGCCCCCGCCGCCTAGGTAGATGTCTTTCCCCGGGCGGCTTTTCAGCTTCTTCACAAGGGCTGCCAGCGATCCGCTCACCACTTCGAATTCCTCGCGTTTGCCCGGCTTCCATCGTCGAGAAACTACGTAGTTGGTGATGCCCGGCGTCTCGGGCATCTCGCCACTCTTGCGCATTTTCAACATGCCTACCGCGGTCTTGCGGCCCATGATGGTGGTATCGATCTTCGCGAAGAAGTCTGCCATCAGCGCTTCGCCTTCTTTGTCTATCACCAGATAATCCATGGCCCCATTCCGCCGCGCAATATAGCCGTCAAGGCTGATTCCGAATCCCAGGATGACTTTCCGTGGCATGCCGCAACTGTAAAAGGACGTTTGCTTACCGTCAATAGAAACGAACAGGATTACGAGTCACGAATTCGTACCTCATGAACCACACTCGACGCTCATTGGAAAGGGCGGGTGGGCGGGTGGCGCATCCTTAGCAGGCTGAGACGGCTCCGGGTGGGTATTCCGAAGAAACAAATACGTATGAACGACAAGGAGCTCAATCTGACGAAGATTTAGATCGAAGGTGGGTATTTGTGAAGAGCTAATTCCCGATAATCATTCGGGATCGGGTTTTTCGCTGGTTGACGCCGCGGCGTTCAGCTTCTCAAATTTTGTCAAGCGCTCTCTTACCTGATCCGCATTTTTCGCATTCGGAGCTAACTTCAAGTACGTTTGCATTTCTGAGATAGCAGTGGCGTAATTATTCTTTTGGGCAAAGATTTCAGCCAATAACAGATGCAATTGCGGAAAACGATTGCGCAAGTCCAGGCGCTCTGCCCGGAGCCCGCTCTTTTCAGCATCTTCGAACTTTTTGAGCCTGTAATTTGCGAACGAGTTATAGAAATAGGCCTCGGGGTAATTCAACGGATCGCGATCCAAGACTTGAGCAGTAAGGCTAAGCACCTCTGCCCAATTCTCCGCCTCGCCGGCCATTGAGGCGAGCGACAGATAAGGCGGTAGAAACCTGGAATCGGCAGTGGTGGCTTGGGTATACGCGGAGCGAGCCGCATCCTTCTGGTTTTCCTTCTGAGAAATGGCACCTAGATGAAACCAGGCGTTTGCGTGCCTAGGGTAGATCTCCACTGCCTTTTCAAAGTATTTCCGTGCATCGGCAAGTTTGCCGTTCTTCTCGGCTTCGAGGCCTTTTTCGTAGGCTTTTTTGGCATCTTTGGGCGCTGCGTAGGCGGTTGCGCTCACGGTGATGCCTTCAATCTTTGCACCTCTTTGCACAAGAATTGAGCCAACATTAATGCTGCCGGTGGTCGGAGGGAATTGGACCAGGCTGACGACACTGGACCGAAAGCCAGAAACCGTGGCCCGTAGCTCACAATTGAACAACTCGCGGTGAGGAATTCCCATCTGTGAACCCGTACCAGGCATGCCAAATTGCGAAGGTCTGCCAGTCTCGCCATATGGCGAGGATCGGTCCGCCTGCGAACTGCCGCTGGCGTCAAGGAAACTATCGGCCATAGAACCCATCTGCATGCTGAAATCGCCGCGTGGGCTGGCATGCACCTGTTGACGCACCCTGCCGTCGCAAACCCGCTCAACCACTAGGTCATGTGGAACGGGTGAACCGTCGTCCATGGCAACTCGTCCTATGAGATACAGCACAAGGTCTTCCGGCGGTTGACGTGGCTGCGAAATCGGGGGAGGGGGATTGACGGGCCCTGATGAAGGCCCACTTGAGGGCGGAGGCGCAGGCGCGGGAGCCGGCGGTTTCTGTGCCAACGCAGCTGGTACCAGAAGGCCCGTTGTGAGCGCCAGCCCGACGAAAATGCGCAAGCGAGGGTACACGAACTTATTCCTATGCCTGGCTTTGGTCATCCTAAGCTGCAAGTCAGTTCAAGTCAATCAATCCAGCAATAGGGCGGCCTGGATATCGTGCTTTGTCGGCGTGCCTTTGGGCAGACAATTCTGAACAAAACAGCTTTGGCGGGTGGCACACCTTTAACAGGCCGAGACGGTTCCGGGTGGCCTACCCTTTGCGATTTTGTTTTACGCAAAGCGTGGGTAATTCTTTGCCGGTGCCGCATCCCTGCGGTTTTCACGGTACGGTTTTTGTCCCGCGCGTAACGACCCCGTCGAGGACCAATCACAATCACTGAAACAGCTTTGGGTTTGGGTTGGGCACGTTTTCTTCTGCTTTGGCACTAGTGGAGTTCAGGAATTGGTCGAGGCGGAGGAATTTGCGGCCGAGTGCGCCGCTGTAGGCGGACCATTCAGGTTCGCCGGAGTCGACGGCAAGGGCGGCGCGGGCGGCGGCGAGCTTGGAATCGAGATCGTCAAGATAGTGGAAGACGAGGGCTTCGCGGATCATGGGGAGCTTGGGCGAGCCGAATTCGTATTGGCCGTGATGGCTGATGAGAAGATGCTGCACGACGATTTTCAAATTCGGTGGAAAACCTTCGATGGCGTCCATGGCTTTGGAGACGGTTTCGAATTCCATCATGATGTGGCCGAGGAGCTGGCCTTCGACGGTGTAGCCGATAGCGCGGTCGTAGCAGAGTTCGTCGAGCTTGCCGACGTCGTGGAGCATCGCGGCGGTGAGGAGAAGGTCGACGTCGAGCTCCGGATAATGTGCGGCGGCTTGCTTGGCAAGGCCGCACAGACTGAGGACGTGCTCGATGAGGCCGCCGAGATAGGCGTGATGCATGACTTTGGCGGCAGGAGCGCGCTTGTATTTCGCGGCGATGGACGGATTCGAAATGATCCCGGTGACGAGTTTGTTCAGCCAGGGGTTGGCGATGGAAGCGGCGAATTCCTGGAGCTGCGCGAAAAGCTTTTCGACATTTTCCTTGGTGTGTGGGAGAAAATCGGCCAGGTCGATTTCTTCAGGCTTCGCAAGACGAAGCTGCTGAAGAGAAAGCTGCGGCCGGTTGCGGTAGATTTCTACGCGCGCGTTCACCTTGACAAAATCATCGCGGTTGATGTTTTTGACCGCGACGTCGAACTGGTCCCACATGCGGGCTTCGATGGTGCCGCTGCGGTCGCCAAGCTCAAGGCGTAGATAGGGCTTGCCCTCGCGGGTGCTGCGAATCTCTTTTTCGTGAACAAGGAAAAACGTAGTGATGGATTGTTCGGTGTGCAGATCGGTGACGAAGGGCGTCTTCATGTGCCCGATTGCGTTCCGGAGCGCTTGCCGAACAACAGAAACTTCTTGTGGTTTTTTTTGTTCTTGGTAACTTCGGGGGTGGCGCTGACTTCCTGAATCTCCGAGCCTCCGGGGCCAGCGATGTCTTGATAGCCGGGCTTGATCACCACGTAGCTCTGTTCGCGCAGAGTCTTGAGATATTCGCGCATGGCGGGTTCCATGCGCGCGCTGTAGAGCCGGTCCATAATTTCGTTTTTGACTTTGGCGAGCGACTGTTCGCCCTCGTCGTAGTGCTCAAGAACTTCTAAGATCAGAAAGCCCTGCTTTGTTTCCATGACGTCCGTCAGTTCCTTGCGTTTCATCTTGAAGACTTTGTCTTCGAGTTCTTTGGAAAGCTCTCCGCGCTTGTAAACGCCGAGAAAGCCGCCCTGGCTCTTGGTGCTGCCATCGGAAAGGCGCTTGGCGATTTCGCCGAAGTCTTCGCCGTCCTGGACGCGCTTGAGGGCGGTTTCCGCTTTTTTCTTAAGATCGGGTAGATCTTCCGGCTTTTTTCCTTCAGTACTAACGACGATTTCGCGCAGAGCCACCTGCTCCGGGCGCACGAACTCGGCTTTGTGGGCCTCGTAATACTTCGTCACTTCCTCGTCGCTGATGGTGATGTGCGAGCCGACTTCGCTGCTGATGACGCGCTGCGTCAACAGACTATTGCGAATACCGTTTTTGAAATCTTCCCAATTCATTCCCGGTTGGCTAGAAACGGCCTTTTCAAGTTCTTCCATGCTGGCTAACTTGTTGTCGGTGCGGATGGCGTCGAGTCTCTTAATAAGCTCAGGCTCGACGCTCACACCCATGTCCTTGGCACGCTGGACGAGGAGGGATTGGTCGACGAGAGTGCGTAGAGAGTTCTTCTGGGCCTCCTCGATGGCGGTCTGCAACTGTTCCGAGGTGCAGCGGTTCTGGCATTCAGACTTGGCTTCCTCTTCGTCCTTCTGGCGTGCCTTGTCGTACTCCGAGCGCGTGATGATTTCATTGTTGACGCGGGCGATGATTTCCTCGACGGTCTTACCGGCATCGGGATTAATAGGCTTCGAGGCGGCAGGCTTCGCGGGCTTTTCGGATTTCGGATCTGGCGCAGCCATCGGCGGCTTTTCCAGCGTTGGCGCGGGCGCCGGCTTCGGCTGAGAACCCTGCGGCTGGTCCTGTGCCGCGAGCGGCAGGCTCATAAGGGGCAAAACGGCGCAGAGCGCTACGATAACGGCTAGTTTTCGCGTCAATTTCCTCACCTCTAAAGTTTAGCCCTGCCCTTGAAGGCCGAGCAATACGTTTCTCAAAGCAACGGGGATGGATTCACCGCGCTTGACTTCCATCCAGAGCACGCCGCTGGGATCGAGCTTTATACCTGTACGAGAGCGTACCACGGAGACCAGTTTGGCCGGGTCCAGGGTCGTCTCGGGATGGAAACGAACGGCGATGCGGGTTCCCTGGCGTTCGACGGCGGAAATCCGCAAGCGCTCACACATGGATTTGAGGGCGGCGTACTCCAAAAGGTTTTCCACGGAGGAAGGCGGAGTGCCGAAGCGGTCTTCGAGCTCTTTGCGCACGTCCTGTTTGTCTTCCTCGGAGGCGATCGAAGAGATACGTTTGTAGGTGCGCAAGCGGAGATTTTCGCTGGGGATGTAGTCCTGCGGGATTCGAACGTCAAAGCCGAGGCTGAGAGTGGTGCGAAGATCGGGAGCGACTTCTTCGCCTTTCAGTTTGGAGACGGCGCGCTCCAGCATCTGGCAATACATGTCGAAACCGATGGCTTCGATGTGGCCGTGCTGCTGGCGACCAAGCATGTTGCCCGCGCCGCGCAATTCGAGGTCGAGAGCGGCGATGCGGAATCCGGCACCGAGTTCGCTGAATTCTTTCATGGCGGCGAGGCGTTTGCGGGCGATGTCGGAAAGCGAAGTGTCCGGGGGAACGAGGAGATACGCGTAGGCGCGCTGGGCGGAACGTCCGACGCGTCCGCGGAGCTGGTAGAGTTCGGCGAGCCCGAGGCGATCGGCACGATTGATTAGGATGGTGTTAGCGCGAGGGATGTCGAGACCGTTTTCGACGATGGTGGTCGCAACGAGAACATCGGCTTCATCACGGATGAATTTCAACATTACACTTTCGAGTTCTTTTTCGGCCATTTGGCCGTGGGCAACCACGACACGCGCTTTGGGGACCAGCTTCTGCACCATGGCTCCCAGCGAATAGATGGATTCGACGCGATTGTGAATGAAGAATACCTGGCCGTCGCGAGCAAGCTCGGTTTCGATGGCGGTTTGCACCAGCTCTTCTTGAAACGGGGCGACGACGGTTTGAATGGCTAGTCGGTCGCGCGGAGGCGTTTCGATGACGGACATGTCGCGAAGGCCGACGAGCGACATGTGCAGTGTGCGCGGAATGGGAGTCGCCGAGAGCGCGAGGGCGTCCACATTTTTGCGCATTTCCTTGAGGCGCTCTTTGTGGGCGACGCCGAAACGCTGCTCTTCGTCGACGACGAGAAGGCCAAGGTCGGCGAACTTTACGTCTTTCGAAAGCAGGCGATGCGTGCCGATGACCACATCGACTTTGCCAGCTTCCAGATCGACGAGGACTTTTTTCTGTTCGGCAGCACTGCGGAAGCGGCTGAGCATTTCGATCCGCGCGGGAAAAGCGGCAAATCGTTTCTTGAAAGTTTCGAAATGCTGGAACGTGAGCACGGTGGTGGGCGCGAGGACAGCGACTTGCTTGTTGTCGATTACGGATTTGAAGGCCGCGCGCATGGCGACTTCCGTTTTGCCGTAGCCGACGTCGCCACAAAGTAAGCGGTCCATAGGCTCGGGGCGCTCCATGTCGCGCTTGATGTCTCGAATGGCAGTGACTTGGTCGGCAGTTTCCTCAAATTCGAATGCGTCCTCGAATTCGCGCTGGAAATTGCCGTCTGGCGAAAAGGCAAAGCCCTCCGTCGTCTTGCGCTGGGCGTAGAGCGCGAGAAGCTGGTCGGCCATGTCTTCGACGGATTTGCGCGCACGCGTCTTGCGGGCGTTCCAGACGGTGCCGCCGAGTTTGTCGAGCGGTGGGTGAGTGCCTTCGAGGACGCGGTACGTTTGGACGAGATCCATGCGTTCGAGAGGAACGTAAAGACGGGCGTCTTCGGCGTATTTCAGCAACATGAATTCGCCGCTGTGGCCGCCGGATTCGATCTGGCGAAGACCTTCGAACTGGCCGATACCGTGATCCACGTGGACCACGTAGTCGCCGGGTTTCAGCTCGGCAAAGTCGCCGAAGAAACCAGAGGTGCGAATTTTTCGACTGGGGCGCTCGACGGTCGGAGTGACGTCGAAAAGATCAGCGTGGCCGAAGAGGGTAAGGCGGGCGTCGGGGAACGCAACGCCTTCGGCGAAGGGCGCGCGAATCAGCAACATCGCGGCGGATTCCTGCGCGCCCTCGGCGGTGAACCCAGCGGCGGCGTCTTCCGATTCGCCGAGGACATAGGGCACTTCATACTCGCGGCAGATGTCTGCAAAGCGCTCGATCTCTCCAGTGCTTGCGGCGGTCAGGAAAACGGTTCCGCCGGATGCGAGCTGGGACTTTACGTCGCCCATGCAGGCAACGACATCACCGTGAAAGCGCGCGCTGGGACGGGAGGAAAGTTCGAACTGCGGCGTGGAGCCAATCGCCAGAGCGAGTTGCTCGATGTGAATTTGGGAAGTGTTTTCGAGCGCGGCGGCAAATTGCTCTTCGGTCCAAAAATAATGAGAGGCGGCGGGTGAGTTGGCGCGGCCGTGACGTTCGTAATTTTCTGTCGCGGCGGCGAGATGCTTGGCAGCGGCTTCACGTAAAGTTTGCGGCTCATCGAGGAAGACGATTGGGCGGAGCGAACTTTCTGCCAGCTCAAACAGAGTGCTTGTGCCGGGTTCGCTAGCGGGGCCAAAGTATGATGGCGTCTCCCAAGCGGCATCACTCAAGTTTGTTTGGTCGGGTGCGGGGACAGCCCATTCCGCCAGCGGCAAGAACGTGGTGCGAACAACGGGGGCGATCGATCGTTGGGTGCGAGGGTCAAATTCGCGAACGGATTCGACGGTGTCGCCGAGCAGCTCGATGCGGACGGGGCGAGCGGCTTCAGGAGAAAAAACATCGATGATGCCGCCGCGCACTGCGAACTGGCCCGGCAATTCCACCATTTCCGTCCGCGTGTAGCCAACGGAACCGAGGCGAGTGATCAATTCTTCATGGGGAATCTCAGTATCTTTGGCCAATGTGCGGGTGAGATAGAGGTACGCCGCAGGATCTTGATAGCGCCAAAGAGCCGCGGCAATGGGAGCGATCACCATGGAGATTTGCCCGTCGGCGACGCGAAAGAGAGTGGCGGCGCGGCGCTCGAGAATGTCTGCGTGCGGGCTTTGCGATTCCCAAGGCAGCCGGTCGAAGGCAGGGAGTGCGGCGACTCCACCCGTGGCACCGGGGAAAATGTTGCTGAAGAAACGCAGCGTTTCCGCGAGGGCTTCGGCGCTACGATTGGAGTCCGTAACAAGAAATGCCGGACGCCGCAAAGCGTGCGTTAAATATGCAGCAACGAGGGCCTTGGCGACGTCGTGCAAGCCGGTGATCGAAATATGGTTTGCGCCGGATCGCACGGCGGCTAGCGCGCCCTCCATCGCCGCGTGGCGAAGCAAGGCCTCCAATCTTTCGCGGACGGCTGGAAGTATCATGCGTGGTTAATCAGGATTCCGCGCGGGGAGCGCGCGCACCTTTAGGCTGAGGCTTCCCGCCGAAGCTTTCGCGAATTTTTCGGAGAATGGCCGATGTTGAATAGCCCGGGACCACGGGAATGGATACGACGCGGCCTCCGGCGGCTTCCACCTCCTCGCGGCCTACGATTTGGTCGCCGGGCCAATCACCGCCCTTCACCAGGACGTCGGGGAGAAGGCGCGCGATCACTTCGCGCGGCGTCGGATCGTCGAAGATCACCACAGCGTCCACGGACTCCAGTGCTGCGAGAATTTCCGCGCGCTCGCGCTCCGGGAGAATGGGGCGGCCTTCCCCTTTCAATTGGCGCACACTGGCGTCGCTATTCAGCCCGACGATCAGCGCGTCCCCCAATTCGCGCGCCATTTCCAGGCTGCGCATGTGGCCAGGATGAAGCAAATCAAAGCAGCCGTTGGTGAAGACGACGCGGCGGCCATTACGTTTCTCGCGGCCAAACCGCAAAATCGCTTCCTCAAGTGTCGAGACTGCTGAATTCAAAGGATCTCCATGGAGGACAGAAAACGACAAAATTATCCGCGAAACGGTAGTTTATCACGCGCAGCAGTTTACGGCGCGTGAGGGCCGGCAGCGGGATGGTGGATGAGTCCCCGATTACATGATTTATCAGAGTCGAAAGAAGAGGTCCCCGTGCTGAAAACAAAGCAGTTACAGACACGACTTTCATAAGGTTTCGCGGGCCGAAGGCCCTAAAAGGACAGATGCGATGAGAAGGCCGGTCTCCCGCGGGATGCGATACGCTCCCCATGATCGACGCGCTCGTGGCGCGATAGAAAAGGAGACCGGCTATGAAAAAGACTAGATGGAACAGGCCAAGGCGCAAATCTTGGCCCCGTCCAATCACCAGTAGGAAGAGTTCGGAGCGGAGTTGCAGTTGGCTTAAATGTGTGAAGATCTACCCTAAGGCAACTGACAACGCGGAGCATTATCAGATGGCTCGCCAAGAAACGCGCATTGGGGACACCGGCCTACCCAACAAGCGCGGGAATACGATCAATCACGCTCCAAAAGTTGCGCCGTGTTACCGGAGATTCGGCCGGGTCAATCCGTGATTGTGGCCGGGTGCTCCGAAGCAATCCACTTGCCAGATTAACGCGCAAATCAGAGACTGACCGACTACTGGCGGCGGGCGATGAAATCACGACAGGGCATCCGGGCGCTTGCAGGTGTCATACTCTGCGGCGTCGGATTGTGGCTTGCTCTTCCGGCACCTTACAAGGAACGTACCTATATCTTCAACGCTGAGGGCTGCCGACTGGAAACTACGATCGTGGAAAAACCGTTTGCGGCGGTGCGGGGTTCGGTCGTGCTGTTTCATGGAATTTCGGCGAACAAGAAGATTATGTCGTACCTCGCACGGGGATTTGCCGACCAGGGCCTGCGCGTGTACGTTCCGGATTTGCCGGGACACGGACGCACCCCGGGGCCGTTTTCTCCGGCGCGAGCGGAACAGTGCGGCGAGGCACTACTGCGCGAACTGCTTACGCGCGGAGTGATCGATGCCAAACGCACGATTCTTACCGGGCATTCGATGGGCGGGGCGATCGCTGAACGTGTAACATCGCATGTTCCTGTCGCGGGCTTGATTGCCATTTCGCCAGCGCCGATGCGGGCAGCGCACGGAGTGACTCCGGAAAAGTTGCTTTTCACCGATCCGCCGGAACTGCCTCCGAATTCGCTGGTGATGGTTGGGTCGCGCGAATTGGAGTCGATGCGCGGAAATGCCGCCGACCTGGTTGCCTTGCGAAACGATGCAAATTCGAAATTCCTGGAAATTCCCGATGCGTCACACGTCAGCGTTCTATTCAACGGCGCCGCAATACGCGCTTCACAGAACTGGGCTGCACAAGTCCTGCGTTTGACTCCCACTGCGGTGTTGCCCTCCCACCGGCCACTTTTCGGTGCGCTTGCAGGCTTCGTGGGGATCCTGCTGATTGCCGGACCGTTTCTGCGGGAAGTCACTGGAAAAAACACCGGCACGGAGATCGCCGTGACCGGCACGCTCATCAGAGTGCCACGACTTTTTCTGGAATTTGCGGCTTGCTCGACGGTAATTGTGCTTCTCTTGCGATACTGGATTCCGTTGAGAAGGATCGGGCTCTTTCAAGGCGACTATCTTGCCAGTTTCCTGCTCCTGTTCGGTGTGGGGCTAGCTTTGATGCACTGGAGTTCCCTACGTAAGGCACTTGCGAATTCCTCTCGTCGCCTGCTCGCGGCAGGATTTGCCGGGCTCGTGATGCTGCTACTCGCGACGGCGTGGTTTGATTTGACGTTTTACGAGGCGTGGCTGACCGCGGCAAAGTGGGCGCGCTTTCCGTTTCTCGTGGCGGTCGTGCTTCCGAATCACGTCGCAGAAGAAGTTTTGCTTGGCCCGGTGCAAAGCGGAAGGAGAGGACGCAGGCTGGCGCTTGCCTTGAGCTTGAGGCTCGTCACTTGGGGAGCCCTGATGGGCGGCGTACTAATACTGCATAACGGAGAAATTCTGATGGGTTTGCTGTCGGTGTACATGGCGGTGTTCAATTTGATACAGCGGAGCGGTATGGACATAGTGCGTACTGAAACCGGTTCGGCAACGGCGGCGGCGCTTTTCGGTGCTATACTCCTCGCGGGCTTTTGCCTGGTGATCTTTCCCCTCACCTAGCCGCCCCATCAGCTTAGGACCCATCAACAAGGGAACTCATCGCACCGGTTCCCAGCGCAAGACGGAGCGCTCAGCGAGATACGACCATGGCCCAAATAGCAATCGTCGGCGGCGGACCGTCCGGCGCGATGTGCGGTGAGCAGCTCGCGCGCGCGGGCCATAAGGTCAATCTTTTTGACGAGCACCTAGCGTGGGAAAAACCATGCGGCGGCGGACTGACACATAAAGCCATTCAGTGTTTCCCCTTTCTGCTCGATAATTCCTATCCCAAAAAGCTTGTGAATTCCGTCGAGCTAATCAGCAGCGAGGAACATCACGCCACGCTCGAAATGCCGCATCCGATTGTGATCTATTCACGAACAGTGCTGAACGGAATGCTCCTGGACCGCGCGCGGGACGCCGGTTGCAACGTGCAGCGCTCCCGCGTGATGAGCGTGGACACCACGACGGCGAAGCCGCGCTATTGCGTTGAAGGCGAATGGAAAGAAGCCGATTTTCTGGTACTTGCGGCCGGGGCGCGCAATCAACTGGTTCCCGAAACACGGGCGTTGCAACGCGACGAACTGGAGATGACGCAAGGCTACTTCGTGCCGCAGACGAGAGACGCCATCACCATCAAGTTCTTGCCGCAGTTTGAAGGCTATATCTGGTCGTTCCCGCGCTGCGATCATCTCTCGGTGGGCATTTGCGGAAGCATGTCCTCGCATTCGAGCACGGAGCTGCGGGGACACTTGCAAGATTTTGTTGAGAAGCACGGCATTCCGACGGAGGGGGCAAAGTTTTACAGCCACGTGCTGCCGTCGCCTAAGGAGCGCACACTTTCCGAACGAAGTGTGATCGGAAAGAACTGGGCACTTATAGGAGACGCGGCGGCCTGGGTCGATCCGCTCACGGGCGAGGGACTTTTCTATGCCATTCGCTCCGGCGAACTGCTGGGCCGCTCTCTCGCGGCAGGCTGCCCGGAGAAATACCCGGCGTGGGTGAAGGCTACTTTCTGCGCCGAACTGGAGTTCGCAGCGCGAATCGTTCGGCGGTTCTATCGCGGATCGTTCCTGGGCAGCGCGGTTACCACGCGCATGGTGCAGTTTATGCGCCGCAGCCCTGTGTTCCGGCAATTGATGGGCGACCTCTTCAGCGGCACACAGGATTACACCAGCCTGAAGCGGAGACTTTGGGGCCACCTGGGGATCACCATTAGCGAGTTCATCTCCAGTGTCTTGAACCTGGATCGGCCCGCCAGGGCCAGCGTGCCCCGGGCAAGCGCGGGTGACTGAAGATATCAGCTCTCTCCGCGGCGTTTTCGCAATATAGTTATACAGACATCACCGGCATCTAACCCCGGAGAGTACACTTCATCCAAAAATCATGGCCACGGCAATAGCATCCCCAATACCAGCCAAGAGTGAGAAGCGCAAGAAAAGCGCGTGGAAGAGTCTTCCGGACGTCTGGGCGCTGATGAAACCGAGACGCGGACTGCTGGCGCTGGGCCTCGTGCTCATGGCGGTCAACCGCCTCGCTGGATTAGTTCTGCCCGCTTCGACGAAATATTTGGTAGATAACGTCATCAACTTGCGGCAAATCCAGCTGTTGACGCCAATCGTGCTGGGCGTCCTCGCTGCGACGGTCATTCAGGGATTGACTTCGTTTACGCTGACGCAACTGCTCTCCAAGTCCGCGCAAAAAATGATCGCGGACTTGCGCCGCCAAGTGCAGGCGCACATCGGCCGGCTTCCGGTTTCGTTTTACGACGCCAACAAAACCGGCGCGCTCGTCTCACGCATCATGAGCGACGTGGAGGGCGTGCGAAATCTCATTGGCACAGGCCTGGTGGAGTTTGTCGGCGGGATCATGACCGCAGTCATCGCGCTGGTGTACTTGATTCATACGAGCGTGACGATGACGGGCGTGGCGTTTGGCATCCTGCTGGTTTTCGGATATGGGATTAACAAGGCGTTTGCGACAATTCGTCCGATTTTCCGCGCACGGCCAAAAATCAACGCGGAAGTTACGGGGCGCCTTACCGAATCGCTCAGCGGAGTCCGCGTGGTGAAGGGGTACCACGCCGAGGAGCGTGAAGAAGGCGTCTTCGCGACGGGCGTGCAGCGGCTGCTCGACAATGTTTTGAAGACACTTACCGCCACTTCGCTGATGAGTCTTTCCGCCGCGGGCCTGATGGGAATTGTCAGCGCCATTATTATGGAGCTTGGCGCGCACAAGATTCTTGGCGGCACGATGACGCTGGGGACTTTTTTTGCGTTCAACATTTTCCTGGGCCTGCTGGTTGCGCCGGTCTTTCAGATTGTAGCCATTGGCACACAAATTACCGAGGCCATCACGGGTCTGGAGCGCACGCGCGAAATCCTGAACGAAAAGCTGGAAGATGACGAGCCGGGGCGGACGAAGACGCTCGATCGCGTGAACGGGCTTGTTGAGATGGAAAACGTAAGCTTTGCTTACGACACGCGGAAGGAAGTTCTGCACGACGTGAGCTTTCGATCGGAACCGGGAACGGTCACGGCCTTAGTCGGTCCTTCCGGGGCGGGCAAATCAACGATCATCGGACTGATTGCGGCGTTTTACGTGCCTTCGAGCGGGTGCGTCCTTGTGGATGGCGTAGATCTTTCGACGGTGAAACTGAATTCCTATCGGACGCAGCTTGGCGTGGTGCTGCAGGAGACTTTTCTCTTCGATGGAACGATCAGGGAAAATGTGGCTTTTGCCCGGCCCAACGCTACGGAAGAAGAAATTCTCGCCGCTTGCCACATCGCTCGCGTCGACGATTTCGCGGAGTCCTTTGAAAACAAGTATGACACGGTCGTCGGCGAGCGCGGAGTAAAGCTCTCCGGCGGACAGAAGCAGCGCGTGTCCATTGCGCGGGCGATTCTAGCTGACCCGAGGATACTGATCCTGGACGAAGCGACTTCCAGCCTGGACTCGGAATCGGAGGCACTCATCCAGGAGGGCCTGCGCTACCTCATGCGCGGGCGCACGACGTTTGTAATCGCGCACCGGCTATCGACGATTCGACGCGCCGATCAAATTCTGGTGGTGGAGGCGGGGCGGGTGATTGAGCGTGGCACGCACGAAACTCTTTACGCTCTGGGCGGACGTTATTACGACCTGTATACCAAGCAGCACGCTGTCGAAGCGAATCTCTTCCTGGCGCCTGGCGAAGGCAGCGACCAAGATGATTCGACGGGCGTGGAAATCCAGGCGGGGGGCAATAGCCGGGGCGATGCCGCTTTACCTGACGCAATCCGCATCATTCGCGGGCAAAATAGTTGAACCCTGCATTTTGAGAAAACGGAAAGAGCGCGGCAGAAGAAGTGGGCTCCCTCTATCAATTCCCATTGTGAAAGCGGTCAAGCGGTCGGACGGCGCACGATCAACTTCTTCGCTACGGGCGGTGGAATCAAGGTGGCCATTTTGCGGATCATGGCCAGCACCAGCCGCTTGTCCCCGTCGGAAAGCGTTGTGCTGTACTTCTTGATCTCCGCCAGGAAGCGAATTTCGTCCTGCGAGAGCTCCCCAAGCGCTTTTTGCGTTTCGCGATCGCGCGGCGTTTCCGTGCCGGGGAAAAAATCCGCCAGCGAAATATCCATGGCTTCCGCGATTTTGGCGAGCGTTTCGAGAGACGGGACGGTGTGTCCGTTTTCGACGCGCGAGAGGTAACAACGCAGCAGTCCGGTGCGGCGCTCGATGTCGCCCTGCGACAAACTACGCTGACTGCGATAGCTCTTGATCACTTCTCCGATATTCACTCGAGGCTTTTCTTTTGGCATGGTCTCCCCACTAGAGGGGGTAGCTTACTCACTAACAGTAGGAGTGGCAAGGGGGAATTTCAGCCGGATGGTTCCAATCCGACAACGTTGAAGGAGACGCGGCCGGGACGCACTTTCAAAGCAGGAGGCGACGGGTAAAGAAAAAGGCGAGGCGAACCCTTTTCTAAAGCCCCGCCCGTATTTCCGTTTCGTAGCTGCGGGAATCAGGCCTACCCTTGGGTTGCCGCCACCGTTACCGGTTGTTGCAGGCGGAATTCCAGCAACGTCTCGCTCGGCACCTTCACCTGCTGGCCTTTCGTCAAGACCTGGACGCCAGCGCCAGCCGCCGAGCCCACGCCCGCACCGATTGCCGCGCCTTTGCCGCCGCCGGCAATCGCACCGATAATGGCGCCGGCTACCGCGCCACCACCAACTTTCTTGGCGGTGTCCGAGCCACGGCCCTTCCCTTTCAGACTGTAGTCGCTGCTGACGAGCGTGTAGTCCTTGCCATCGATCACGATGCGGGTCAGTTCAAGCTGCAGCTCACTGCTCCCGGAAATGTGACCCGCTTCCTTGGCCTCGGCCAACCGACCGTAGACATCCGTTCCCTTGCGCGCAACCACGGTGTTGCCGATGGTCAGGTCTGTTTCAAGGCTAGCGTGGAAGACGTCGCCGACATGATTTTTCGAAGAGTCCACGCCATCGATCATTCGGACCAGCAGGGATTGCCCCGCGGGAATAGTCATGGTCCCACCGGGAGAGGGATCCGGCGCAGCGGCCGCAGGCGCAGGAGCCAATGCCGCGGCCGGTGTTGGAGCAGGTGCAGGCGCGGAAGCTGCCGGACGACCAGTGAAAGTCAACGCCACGATGTCCGTAGTATTGAAAGTCTGGACTTCTCCATTGATCTCAAAACGCAGCACAACTTGCGTGCCACCGAGGTACTTTCCCTTCAAAACACGACCGTCTTTCAATTCAAGTGTGTCCGCCGTCGCTGCACTCGCCATAAACAGTCCGAGCGCGATCACGGCCAGAAAACGATTCCATTTGCGCATTGTCCCCTCTCGTTACCGGAGGTCGCGATTGGCGCGATCTCCACATTTCCCATTATGCCAGTGCCGCACAGTGATTCTACCGCATTGGATGGCGGAGAGGTGGCGAATGGTTGCGCCTTTCGACTTGAAGGGAGCCTATAAAGTGAAAGCGGAAAGACACCTTGGGAGAGGTCAAGGAAAGGCGTTACGGTCTACGAGAGCGCCGAGCTATCCCGCGAAAACGATTCGATTCACGTAAGAATTCCAAACGGGCAAATCCGGCGGGAAGTGTTGGGTCCACGAAGGGCGTTCCAAAGAGTGCCGTGGGGCTAAACCCGGCGTTATACGCTTCAACATCATCGGAGTTGAAATTAGCCGCGAGGATGAAATTGCCGGAGTCGTTCTCAACAAGGGCGAGCCCCTTGTAGACAGCCCCCATGGTGGAATTGTCCACTACAAGGAAGGCGTCTGTGCCGGTGCCGTTCCAGCCGGAGACGGTCCCGTCTTCGGTAACAAAAATGAAGCGGCTGGCGACACGATTGACGTTGAATCCGAAAACGATGCCGTTGATGAGGTTGGCGACGATTCCCGTGGGAGTGGACGGATTGGAGCTGCCCGTGGGGGCGGGTACACCGAGCGATCCCATCGGCACGCCGCTGCGATCGTAGACCATAGAGTTCCCGCCCTTGTTGTTGGCGATCCGGAAAGGCTGACCAGGCACAAAAGCGACGGCCCAAGGATTGTTCAAATTCGGATCTGTGTTAGCAGCAATTCCCGGGGAATCCGAGACCAGGTTGGTCTGCTTGAAACTGTTGGTTTGGGCGTACGCCGAATAGATGGGAAACGCGATGGCGCAAATAACCCCAAGTACAAAAACCGCGAAATCTCTGCATGAAAACGTTTTCTCCTCTTTGAGATACGACAGGCGCAACGAGGGGTGCCCGATCGTGCTACACACTTAGACGATAGAGTCGGCCGGGAATAAATCATGTGAAGAACAAGTCTTTCTCAGTACATAGCCGCTACATGTGAATAGCCTTAGAGGGAAAGCTCATGCACGGGCGGCCCGAACGCAAAGGTGGCAGTGGCTCGGGGCAGCTGGTCACAGGAAGGAAAAATGATGGATTTTGCAGTCGCCCCACCGATGCTGCGGTTTGGGACGTTTGAAGTCAATGTTCACTCGCGCGAAGTTCGCAAGCACGGAATGCGCATCCGAATGGAAGAAAAGCCCTTTCAAATCCTGGAAATGTTGTTGGAACGCGCCGGGCATGTCGTAACACGGAGAGCGCTGCGCGAAAAACTTTGGCCGGACACGGTCGTCGGCTACGAGCACGGCCTGAACACCGCCATCAATAAGCTGCGCGACCTGCTCGGAGACTGCGCGCGAAGTCCGCGCTACGTAGAGACCCTTCCTCGCCTGGGGTACCGCTTCATTGCGCCGGTGGAGGAGTCTGGGAAGGACATTGCAACGGCTGGCAAAAGAATGCTACTTGTCCTGCCGTTCGAGAGTTTATGCGGTGATGACGAGCAGGAATACTTTGCCGAGGGATTGACGGAAGAGACGATTTCGCAACTCGGCCGGCTTAATCCCAAGCGCCTGGGCGTGATTGCTAGAACTTCTGCGGTTCAATACAAGGCCACGACGAAATCCATAGGAGAGATTGCCGCGGAGTTGCGCGTCGACTGCGTGCTGGAGGGAAGCGTTCGATGCAATGGCACGCGCGTTCGCATCACTGGCCAGTTGATCGAAACGCGCGATCAAACTCACTTGTGGTCGGCCACCTATGACCGCGACTTGCATGACGCTCTCGCGGTGCAGACGGATGTGGCGCGCCAGATTGGAAAAGCGCTGGCGCCCGAATTGCTCGCCGACTAGGGCGTCGTTGGCTCCACGTCCCAGCCTTCCACAACCAGTTCGGGAGAAGCTCCTTGGAGTGAAGCGGAATCAAATTTAGCGGTGACGGATTTTTTCTCACCCGGAAGCAAGGAGAAATAGTTGTCGCTCCAGAAGATGGGCGTGACGTCGTCCCCGCCTTTGCCGCGAATCAGACGCGGATGAACCATGAACGCGACGCTGGCGCCTTTGTTTTCAGCTGCTACGGTGACGGTGGAGTCGGTCCCACTCATATGAACGGTCTTGGAGATCGTCACTCTTGCCACTGGCAGGCTGTTCAGACCGGTGAGGTCGGCGAACTCCTTCTGCGGTGTGTAGACGGTGTCGCTTCTCTTGGCCCAGTCGAGGACATCCGGTTTTGTCGACAACCAATAGAAATTCTCACTAACCAACTTTCCAGCGGAGTCGCGGAGTTCTAGCCTTAGGAAGTAGGTCGGCGTTAGTCCATCCGGATTGGGAAGATCGAAGGCCTTGGTGCTGCTGTCCGGGCTGAGATCCAGCGTTGCTTCTCGGAAAGATTTTTCTTTTGCATCAATGTTATAGATTTTCGCACTCGCTTTCGCGCCTTTGAGCGTCTCGTAAGTTCCGTTGATCACCGCAACAGAATTATCGTCGTAGGAATACTGCACGTGGACCGGCTCACAAGCTTTTTTCGTGCCGAAATACCCGCCTGCCGGCACAAGGTAATAATCGTAGAGATGCCAAATCAGGGAAGGCCATGCATTATTCAGCATCCACTGAATCACACCCGTCGATGTGTATTTGTTCCGCGCGTAGGCTTCGAACATCGCTCGCTGGCCGTCATAGGTCATCGCTTGCGCTTTGCGCTCGTAATCATCGAGCGACGACACCTGTCCGTAGCGGCGGTTCAAACCATCGGTAAAGATATTGACTGTCGTGAAGCGCTCGCCGCCCGCGTGATAATTCCAAACATCGTCGATCGGCCAGAGATGATCCTTGGGGATGAATTTCTCAAGCGATTCTCGCGGCGGAATCGCCGGCCCCGGACTTGTCTCCGTGTTGTAGCCGTGAGCACCGCCCGCTTGCGTATCGGCCAGCCAATACACGGGCGGCACATACTCATAGGGGCCGGTCATTTTCACGCCGGATTCTCCACTGACTACGGCTTTCTGTTCCGAAGCGGATGACATGATCGGATTGGGCCAATCCAACTCTTTCTCGATGTTTAGATACACACTTTCGACTTCGGCAGGCGGCGGATTGTCGCTGCCATTTAGCCACACAAAAACGCTTGGATGATTCCGCAGCCGCGTGATTTGGTCGCGCAAGGAAGCCGCCGCGACTCTGTTCTGATCGCCATTCCAATTCTTCCAGCGCTCCCAGGCATCGCAACACGTCCAACCGGGCATGACGAGAATCCCTAATTGGTCCGTTTTCTCAAAAAACTCGTCGCGATCGAGACGTCCTTCCAGACGGATGGTGTTCATGCCCATATCGCGCACGTAAGCCAGATCCACATCGAGCCGCTCCGACGACCAGCGGAAAAGGAGATCCGGCGCCCAGGCCGCCCCACGGATTAACACTTTTCTCCCGTTCACTTTGAACAAGCGGTGTCCCTTGTCCGTTAGTTCCGAAGTAACTTCGCGTATTCCAAAAGTCAAGCTCGCCGCGTCCGAAACCTGCTTGCCGATCTCGAATGACAGCTTGGTCGTATACAAATGCGGAGTTCCCATTTGATACGGCCACCACAATTTCGGATGCCTCAGCCTCAGCTTTGCGAACTTCTCCGGCGCAAACTTTACGGTCTTCGATTCCCCTGCGGCCAATTCAACAGACTGTTTCAGTTCTGTCCCATCGAGTTCGGCGCGCAGCACGCCTTTCACGGGTTCATTCGAAACGTTGCGCAGCTCCGCGCTGATGGTCAACTCGGCCGTCTTGTATTCCGCATCCAGCTTGGAAGCCACGAAGGGATTCCTTACGGCTACGTCTCCGCTCGAAGTCATAAAGACTTCCTTCCAAATCCCCATGTCCTTGTCAGGCGGTGTTGGATTCCAATCCACCCATGTAATTCCCAAATCGTATTTTCCCGGAGCGAACACTTCGACCGCAATGGCGTTCGCCTTGCCAGGTTGTAAGAATTTGCTCACATCGAATTCGTAGGAGCGATACGTGCCTGCTACATCGTTCGCGTCGGCTATCTTGTGCCCATTGATCCAAATGTTGGCCCGGTAGTTGATGCCCAGAAAATTCAGCCACTCCGTTTTCTTGGCCTCTCCGGCAGGGGGAGTGAACTCCGTGCGATACCACCACGAACAGCGAAAGGGGCTGCCCTCTGGCATGTCCTGGTTGGCAAACAGATTTTTATCGGAATAATTCATCCCCGGAAAGGACTTCAAATTTGTTCCATAGTTTGGATCGGGATACGTCTTGTCCGTCACCAGCGCACCGACAACCGTGGCTGGAATGTCAGCTTTGTGCCAGGCATTCGCATCAAATCCAGTCGAGGAAATTTGTTCGCCTATTGCCGTCACCTCACAGGAAGACTGAATCTGCCAATTCTTGTGCAGATAGATCCTCGCGGGCTGGATTTCGGGGGCACCGGCAACCATCATCGGAAGCAAGAGTGAAACGAACAACCCTTCCATCAGGCGGGTTGAGAATTTCCGCGAACGTGGCATAGATCTCCTCAATGGGATCGAAATGTAAACGGCAATCGACCGGAGTTGTGCGTGCCAGAAGACCGGCATACACGATATTAAACCGATTCAATGCCCACGTTGAACATTTATTTCAAGGTGGGAAAGGCACACAAAGAGATTTCCCAAGAACTCAAGCAGGGAGTCATCGATTCGCGAGAAGGCGAGCCACAGTGAGGCCGCTCGGAGGCACGACACGACCTCACCGCTGGCTCTTCCCCCTCAGGAACAACCAGTGAAGTCCAACTCCGCCGCAGTCGAGGTGGCTCCTGCGGTCACCTTCAACGGCATGGCGGCCGAGTCCTTGCTCGTGGTTTGAGACGACGGTGAGCACATCGCGGCGTTGGACGTGGGGTTTGTCGCATCCGCTTCGATCATGTACAGAACGTCGCCTGTTGCCGGTGGCGTGATTGTGGTCTTGCCCGCGGAGAATGTGCCAACGCTCGGATTACTCGCCGGAACGACCAATGCATAGCTTCCGCAGAAGGCACCCTTGGGGGCTCCGGTTGGGCACGATGTGCTGGACGTCACCATAACGTCCGCCGCATTCGACTTCGGGAACAGCGGGACTGTAAACGTGTGGCTTGTGCTCGATACCGTCACGCTCTGCAGCGCGCTAACGTCCGCATCGATGCTTGCTCCCGTTGTTCCGTTAATCGCAGTGATCGTCCCCTGAATAGTTCCTGGTCCGGTCGAAGCACCGACTGCCGCTGGCGTCTCCGCGACGAGAGGCACTGCGCCGAGGTTCGTCCCTCCGACAACGTTCAAGACGACGGTAACGTTGTATGCCGTGCCCGAAGAGGTAAGCGCATCAGACAGGACATCAAACACCGCGCCTATGGCGAGCGGGCAGAAACTGAAGTGGCCTGTGGAATCGGTCTGCTGCTGCATCGCGATGCGATCAATGCCGGACTTGTCCGCAAATTGTAGGGTGACGATCGCTCCGGCAACGGGTTGCGACGTAACGCTATCCACGATCTGCCCGCTGATCCCGGTCTTGTTTGGGCTCACGACCCCCGCCGTAAGCGCAGGCTTCAAGCGAAAAGCGCCGTTGCCCTGCTTAACAATGGAAGCGCAGGTGTTGAAATCGATGTTGAGGTCCACGGACTGCCCCGCGGCCACATGGACCGGGCCACCCATTATTTGCCCGGGCGGAATTTTAAGCCCCGTGTTTGCCTCGCTGCTCAAATCCAGCGTGTGCGTGCCACTACTATCCACCACACAGTTGAAGACGTCGCCGCCGAGCTGCTTGAAGCATGCATTGCTGCCGGTCGACGGCGCCGGGCCTCTCGGGGCCGCGTTCGCCAGCAAAATCAAACGAATCTGCTGATAATCGCCCGCAGGCAAAGAGGTCGAGCCAAGTTGTTCGAGCAAGCATTGCCCATTGGCCGGTAGATTCAAGAGATCGACTTGCACGGAGGCGGAAACCAGTTGCGGCGCGAGTTCCTGCCATCCGGAAGACGTGTCGTCGGCAGTCGCGCTGATGTGCGCCTGAATAGAACGAATCGTCACAAACACGCTGGTAAATGTACCGGTGGGCGCGGCGGTACCTCCGGCGATTGCGGCAGTAGCGCCGGACGTGGACGCCGCGCAGGAGGGCGGGTCGCTCACGGACACGCTTATTGCGCCCATGCTTGAACTTTGCATGGGGGGGACATTCCCGCCGCAGCCGACGGCCATCAGAACCACCACTGCCACCATGAAAACTGGGAGAAAACGAGAATCTAGACGTCCCTTGAAACGGAACAGGGCGTTGGAGATCATAGGAGCCTCCGCATGCCGAAGATGAACTTGATTGTTGGCAGCCCGGTGTGGGACAGAATTTGAATTCGCGGGGTGACCATCCGGAGGGATACGGAAAGTCAGTACTAAAACTGCTATGAGTATTTACCCCGTGGATTCTACTGGGCAGCCTTCCCCGATTCCAGCACAGCAATCGCCGAGCCTAGTTCCCTTCTTTAGCAAAATATGGCGGCTCTGTGCTTTAGAGTGAACGGCGCCGAAGAAATCGCCCAGTGGCTGAGTCAAAACTACGGCATCCTGTGTAAATTTGCGCACCGACGCGGGTGGCATTAATGCGCAACCAATCTTCTAACTCGGTGTTCTACCTATTTAGGACGTTGAGATTCTCCAGAGGACGCTGATATTCTGTGGCCCCCAGCAGGCGACGCTAGCCAATATAAGTGTTCTTAAAAAGGCAGCCAACATGGACCCCGATAAACTCCGGATTGCCCGTGACAAGCTCACGCGCGTCTTCCGCTACCTGGAAGCACTCAACCAGCACCGTAACCCGGCCAAGCGCCAGATTCGCGAGCAGCTTTGGAGTCTTTGGTTACGCAACCTACCCGAGCACCCATCCATAAAACGCGGAGCGGCTAAGGCTGGCTCCCCAAGGGCCAAGGGCAAAGAAAACCAGGCCACAGCTGACAACAGCGAGGGATTCGTTTTAAAGGTCCAGCGGCCATCGCTGACTCGACCTCCTGAGCCTCCTAATGGACTTGCTGCCTGGCTTGAGGCGGGGTGGGAAGACCCTTCCGAAGAGATCCTCGTGCGCCAAACTCGAGAGGAACCAGATGCAGCAAGCAATCCTCGCATCATGAACTTTGATGATGACAGGACAAGGTCCGCAGCCCTGCAACGTTGGAAACTCTCGCGCGATGAGTGGGCGAAAAACGAAAAGCCCGCTCGTAGCGCTATGAAGATCTTTGAGGCTTTGTACGCTCTGTATGGGCGCATCGACCGGGAGGCAGAGCGTGTCGAGCTTGTTCTGGGTGACGGAATACTGAGCTGGAGCCGGCCCGAAGGCAACATTTATCATCCGATTCTGCTGCAACGGCTCCAACTGCAGTTCAATGCAGCCGTTCCGGAATTCACGCTCTCCGAAGCTGATTATCCCGTGGAACTCTATTCGGCGCTTTTTCAGTCGATGGCCGATGTTGACGGACGGGCGATAGGCCGGTGCCGCGAAGACCTGGAGCAGGGCGGATTTCATCCTCTGCTGAACGGCTCGACTTCCGGATTCCTAAAGCGCCTGGTAGTGCAATTGTCTCCGCGTGGCGAGCTTATCGAAGATGAAGCGCCGGGCGAGGACGAGAACGATCCGCGCATAGGGCGCGATCCCATTTTATTTCTGCGCTCGCGCACACTGGGTTTCGCCGCCGCAATCGAAGGCATCCTTTCGGACCTGCGGGTTCGCGAAGACTTGCCCTGGTCTCTCCTGAACATCGTTGGGGAGGAATCGCCGGTGTCGGAACTTGGAGAAGCCGGTACACCTGGTAGTCAATACCATGAAGCGGATGCCGAAGTCCTTCTAAGCAAACCTGCGAATCCGGAACAGGTGCGAATCGCAAAGCAACTGGAGGAGTACGGAGGCGTGCTGGTTCAAGGCCCGCCAGGCACTGGGAAAACTCACACAATCGGGAATCTTGTCGGACATTTGCTGGCCCAGGGAAAGAGCGTACTCGTCACCAGCCATACGACAAAAGCATTACGCATGGTGCGGCATCATATCGTCCCTGAATTGCGGCCCTTGTGCGTAAGCCTGCTCGAAAGTGATTTGGACAGCCGCAAGCAATTGGAAAGCGCCGTGGGCTCGATTGCTGAAAGGCTATCGCGAGCCGATGCTGGTTCGCTTGAGATGGAAGCAAGGAAATTGGAAGCTGAGCGCTTGGACCTGCTGAAAAAACTCGAGGAAATTCGCAACCAACTTTCGGACGGACGCGCGGACGAGTATCGGGACATCGCCATTTCCGGAAAGACCTGGGCTCCTTCCGATGCCGCGCGCAAGGTGGCGCAAGAAAAAGAAACTCTCGGCTGGATCCCCGGGCCCGTTGCAGCAGTTGCTCCCGTGCCGCTTTCTCCCGCTGAATTGACGGACCTTTATCGCACGAATGTTTCTCTCTCCCGCGAGGACGAAAGCGAGCTTTCCGGCCATCTTCCAGACCTTCGCGATCTTCCTGGCCCAGAAGACTTCGAAGCCTCCCTGAGCGAGCGAAATCGCTTAAGCGTGGAGGATTTGGAATTCCGTTCGGATCTTTGGCAATCCGGCGCCGTGCAAGGTTCACCTGAGGAACTGGAGGTTCTCTCCGCCAGTTTGAGGCAAGCCGTCGAACCTCTTTCCGGGAAAGAAAAGTGGAAGCTCGCGGCAGTTTATGCCGGAAAGTACGGCGACGCGCACCGCGAGCCTTGGGATCAGTTGGTCAGCTTTATCCGTCTCGTACACCGCGAAGCGGCAAAGTCGCAAGAATCTTTCGTCAAACATGGCCCTCATCTTTCGAGCAACATCTCTTGCGAGGATCAGGAACGCATCGCTGGCGAAATCCTCGCCCATCTGGACAATGGGGGCAGGCTCGGTTCCGTCACGCTCCTGACACATAGGGCCTGGAGCCAATTCGTCGAATCGACGAAAGTCAACAAGGCACACCCACGCTTAGCTGAACATTTTCAAGCTTTGGAAAGAATGGCGCGTCTCAAGAATCTGCGTGAGGAGCTGTCCGGCAGATGGGATCGCCAGATGGCAACCCTGGGCACGCCGCCCTCCGGCGAGATGGGCGAAGAAATCGAAAAGACATTGTTGCAGTATTGCGACTCGATCGAGGACTGTTTGAGCTGGCACAGTCACACCTGGCGACCGCTCCAGCAACAACTTGGCGACCTTGGCTTTCGGTGGGAAAAATTTCTTGCTGGGCAACCTGCCGTTGTCGGGGCCGACGGAGAATTGGTGCGCATCGGCAAAGCGGTCAACAATTCCCTGCTGGCCATTCTCGACTCGCGCTTCAAGAAACTGAAGTTGGTTCAACTTGAGGAGGAGATTCGCGATCTTAAAGCGCGGCTTAAGCTTGCTGCGCGTGTCGCTAAGTCGTCGAAGGCAACTGCCAAGCTCCTTGCGGCCGTGAGTGATGAGGATTCTGGCGAATACCGAGACGCCTACGAGCGTCTCCTCGAACTCAAGAGCCGTCAGGCAGACCTCGATCTGCGCCGTGCCTTGCTCAGCAAACTCGAGAGCGCCGCCCCTGCGTGGGCAAGCGCCATCCGCAATAGAACCAGCGTCCACGGCCGTGGCGAGCCGCCGCGCGATCCGACCGGTGCATGGACCTGGCGCCAGCTCAACGACGAACTTGATCGTCGTGCAAGCGTTTCGCTCGAAGCGCTTCAGACAAAAAGCGAAAAACTCCGGGAGCAACTGCGCCGCGTCACGGTAGGCCTGATAGACAAACGCGCATGGTCGGCACAAGCTCGGCGCACCTCCCCTCGTCAGCGTCAGGCGCTAGTCGGCTGGCTGGATACCATTCGGCGCATCGGCAAAGGCCACGGAATCCGCGTTTCTCTGTTACGAGCCGAAGCCGCCAGAAAGATGTCCGAGTGCCGCAGCGCTGTCCCTGTTTGGGTTATGCCTCTGTCCCGCGTGGTAGAGAATTTTGACCCGCACATCACACGCTTTGACGTCGTCATCATCGACGAAGCCAGCCAGAGCGACGTCATGGCGCTCGTGGCTCTCTATCTCGGGAAGACCGTTCTAGTCGTCGGCGACCACGAGCAGGTGAGTCCCTCAGCAGTTGGTCAGGATCTTGGGATTATTCAGAATCTTATCTTCCAATACCTGCCTGGAATTCCAAACTCCGATCTCTACGACGGTCAAATTTCCATTTATGATCTTGCGCGTCAATCCTTCGGCGGCACGACCTGCCTGGTTGAACACTTCCGCTGCGTGCCGGAGATCATCCAATTCAGCAACATGATTTCCTACGATCACCGCATCAAGCCGCTACGCGATGCCAGCCGGGTCCAACTCCGCCCTCACACCATCGCCTATCGGGTGGCTGGCTCCAGCCGCGACGGCAAGATCAATCGTCAAGAAGCCTTGGGCGTCGCCTCATTGCTCACCGCCGCGATGGAACAGCCCGAGTACAGGAAAAATGATGCGGGCCAACCCACTACGTTTGGCGTGGTCTCGCTTGTCGGCGACGAACAAGCTCTTGAAATCGATAGTCTGCTCCGCAAACACATCTCGCCGGATAGTTACGAGCTGCATCGCCTCCTTTGCGGAAACGCGGCTCAATTCCAGGGCGACGAGCGCGATATTGTCTTCATCTCGCTCGTGGACACCGCGCAACGAGGTCTGCTCTCTCTTCGTGACCAGGAATTATTCAAGCAGCGTTTCAACGTCGCCGCCAGCCGGGCGCGCGACCAGATGTGGGTTGTCCACTCGCTCAGCCCTCAGAACGACTTGAAGCCGGACGATCTTCGACGCCAACTCATCGAACACGCGCAGGACCCCAGCCGTCTCATGCACGCACTTGAAGAAAAAGAAAAGCGCACGCAATCTCCTTTTGAGCGGGAGGTCATGAAGCGCCTCGTTGCTGCTGGATATAGAGTGGCCCCACACTGGCGCGTTGGCGCATTCCGAATCGATCTAGTGGTGGAGGGCGACGGGAGACGGTTGGCAATCGAGTGCGATGGTGACCGCTACTATCCGCTTGAGAAACTCTCGCAAGACATGGATCGACAGGCAGTGCTCGAACGTATGGGATGGATCTTCGCCCGTATCCGCGGGACTGAGTTCTTTCGCAACCCAGAGCGGGCCATGAAACCTTTGTACGACAAGCTCCAGCACCTGGAAATCTCGCCTAATGGCATGAGTCCGTCGACTGCCAAAAAATCGCAGCCTCTAGCCGATCTCATCGAGCGTGTTATCAGCCGGGCGGAGGAACTACGCCGTGCGTGGGGGAGTCCCGAGCAAAATCCTTCCCGACGACAAGCTTCATCACAGGCCGCCGGACAAGTCACGGTGTCGTGAAGTACGAGCAAGTCGGCGAACCAGTGACCTCTGCCTAGAAACCTTATCGCCAGATTGCGCTGAGAGGTAGCAGTGGATTTTGTTTCTATGCTCGGCTACATACATTTACTGCCGAGGGTCATCTCAGTTGCATGGGGCGCCGCCCATTCCAGATGAAGGCTCTCCTGCAAGAGTTCACGCAGGCGCCTGCGCGCCCGGTGAAGCTGGGCCTTCGAATTGCCGATGGACCAATCCATGATTTGGGCGATCTCTTTGTGCTTGTAACCCTGGATGTCATGAAGTTCGACGACCAATTTGTGACTCGGAGTCAACTGTTTGATCGCTCTTTCCAAATTGACGCGGTCAATTGATCCCGCCAATTGCAAGTCTGGCGCACCGAGTTCCTCACGCCAGCCGCCGTGATTGCTTCCCGTTTCATCAATATTCTCAGGCGAGGTTTCCGGCAAGGATTTCTTGCGAAAGCGCATTAAAACAAGATTTACCGCAATCCGGTGCAGCCAAGTGGAAAAAGCCGAGTCGCCGCGAAATGTCTGGATCTTGCGCAACACCGTCAAGAATGCTTCCTGGGTGAGGTCCTCCGCTTCGGCCGAATTTCCCGCCATACGCAGGCACAGTGCATAGATGCGGCGACAATGTGCATGGTAAATTCGCTCAAACGCATCGGAGTCTCCGCGCTGAGCTCTTCGTATGGTTTCACTCTCCGATAACTCGGCCAGTAGGGGCCGCGATCGGTGCGAGACATTGGCTTGCTCCCAGAAAGTCTCCGCGCTTGTGGAAGAACCAATCATCTTCGTTCTTTGTTCCTCTCAAACAAAATATGAGAGCGCATCGTGTCGAGGGGCTATGCAAGCAAGTTTGCGGCCATATCCCCGTTGATTCCCGTAATGGGCTGAGATTTCAAAAGTGTAGAGCGCAGTTGTGGCGTAATTCTAAATTGGGGATACGGCGTGAACTGTGTATATTTTTCCAGGCACGCGGACTTCTTGCGCAAGCCACAATTCATGATTATTCTTCTGCTGACCTCTGCAGGATACTCGCGCTGAGCCTGTGTCATGGCTTTATGGCCATGCCTTCTGGGAGAAGCGCCACCCCCCATATCGTTGCAACAACCGTGTTGGTAGCAGTGCTGATTACAGAGGCGTCCTCTGACATCCTGTTCGAGACATAGGCGAAGGCTCCGTCTGGAGTGATGGCCACACCTCTGGGAATGCTTCCTACTGCGACGGAGGTTGTCACGGAGTTGCTGGCAGTGCTGATCACGCAAACGATGTTGTCTCCATTCGTGGCCACATATGCGGAGGCCCCGTCCGGAGTGATGGCAATGGCAATGGGATAAGCCGGCGTCGAAACCGTCCCCACAACCGTGTTTGTGGCCGTGCTGATCACCGAGGGACTTGATGACAAGTAATTTGCAACGTAGGCGAAAGCCCCGTTTGGCGTGATGGCCAAACCAACAGGGTTGTTTCCTACCGGAATGGTAGCCACGACGGTGTTGGATGCGGTGTCGATCACCGATACGTTGTTCGTGGCGTGATTTGTCACATATGCGAATGCACCGTTCGGCGTGACAGCCACGCCCCAGGGGTTCGTTCCAGCACGAACCGCTGCCACCGTGGTTTGCGTCACAGTGTTAATCACGGAAACGTCGTTGGAATTCTGATTTGCGACGCAAGCAAGAGCCCCGTTTGGGGTAAAAGCAACGCCAACGGGGAAGCGTCCGACGGGCATGGTAGCCACGACAGAGTTTGTGGCAGTGCTGATGACGGAGACATCGTTGTTGCCGAGGAACCAACCAGAATTAGTTACATAAGCAAAAGCCTCGTTCGGCGATACGGCCGCCTGGAGTGGCTGAAACACAACGGGAACCACGGCAACAACGGAGTTGCTTGCGGTGTCTATCACCGAGACAGAGTTCGACTTGTGGGTTGGCACGTAAGCGTAGGACTGGGCTGCTGCCGGAGTCCCCGAGAAACCGACCAATATCGCCAGGACCACCAGCCATGAGAACAACCGCAACCGTTTCAATCCATAGCCTTTTTGCAAATTCCTAGCCGTCCACGCACATACCTGATCAACAGTCCTCATCCGTTCCCCCCTTGGCCTTCAAAATGAACCGGGCAGCAGTTCGAAATCGCTAAGGAATCAAGCCTCCACATAGCAAGTACCCCACGGGGGGCCGCCCAACCATCCGGTGAGTACCCCCATCCGAACGACAAACACTGTCCAAAGACGCATAGGGGAATCCCCTTAGGAGATAAAGACGAGAAAGACCTTTGCGTCAGTCGATTGATGCCCGTTTGACGGAATTCAGAATGAGAGTAACCTTTGGACTAAGGTCTTTACCTGAGGCCTATGCAGGGTTTTACTTGATTGAGAACGCGGGATTCTGATGGTATTTCCTACCTAAGGTTCCTGTGCTTTTGACCGAATTGACCCGAAATAGGACTGTTCGAGCGGAGGAGAAAAACCTTGATGTCGAAACGTGATCTTGCGTCCTTGCCCCCCGAATCGAAGCGAAACGAAGAACCATCTGAACTTTTACGGGAACTAGTAGCTCACCTCCGGCAAAATCGAACTCAACTGCGCGAGGAATGGGTGGTGCGCATCTCTGAGACACGCCTGCTCACCGCGATGACCAAGGAAGAGATATTCGCGGAAGCGACTTCGGTGTACGACAGTTACGTCGAAGCTCTCGAAACCGAGGCCTTCGAAGCGTTGCAAGCTTATGCGCGAAACCTCTCGGAACGCATCATTCCACGCGGTGTCGAAACGCACGAAGTCGTCGGGATTGTGCTGCTGTTGCGCGATGTCCTTGCACGTTCCCTCTTCGCGAAATACCAGAATGATTTCAAGAAACTGAATCGCATTCTGGATGCCTACGAGCCGGCGGCCAACCGCATCGCTAACACGGTGGCGGTCGGCTTCGTGCAAGAGCGCGAGCGCGTTATTCGCCAGCAACAGGAAGCGATCCGCGAGCTCTCCACTCCCGTGCTGCAGGTTCGCGAGCGACTCTTGATTCTTCCCATCATCGGCGTCATCGACCCTCAGCGCGCCCGCCAATTGACGGAGCAACTCCTTCGCGGAATTCGGACGAACCGCGCCAAAGTCGTGGTGATCGATATCACCGGTGTGGCGGCCATGGACGTCACAGTGGCGAACCACCTGGTGCAAACAGTTGAGGCATCGCGGCTCCTCGGCGCTACAGTCATCGTTACGGGCCTTTCGCCAGAGATTGCGCAAACCCTGGTGACTATCGGTGTGGACCTCGGCAAGATGAACACGGTCGGTGACCTTCAGGGTGGCATCGAGCAGGCGGAAAGACTCTTGGGATACAAAGTGGCAACCCTAGCGGAACCACGCTAGAAAAAGCGGAGGAAGGGTCACAGTGGAAGTTCCGATTCTCAAGCAGGGCGCATTCCTCATCGCAACATTTCAGGCCGCTCTCTCGGACGCGGACCTCAACCAACTGCGCATGGGCTTAGTCCAGCAAGTCGTTAAGTTTCGTTCCCGCGCGGTTATCGTCGATGTTACCGCGATGGATGTGATGGACTCGTTTGCATCGAGGACATTACGCGAGATTGCACACATGATCCGGCTGCGCGGTGCGGAGACGGTCATTGTTGGAATTCAACCCGAAGTAGCTTTTGCGATGGTGCAGCTGGGTTTGACACTGGAAGGCGTTGCGACTGCGCTGGACCTGGAAGAAGGTTTGGCCTATTTGAACGAAAAGTTCAAGGTCACGAACTGAAAGTGAGCGATAGTGTGGTTGGGGAAATCCGGGTGGCAATCAACTCCGACCAGGATATCGTCTCAGCCCGCCAGAAGGGCCGGGTGGTGGCGAATGAACTCGGGTTTTCGTCGGGTGACGCCACGCTGATTGCCACTGCCATCTCAGAACTCGCCCGAAACATCGTGTCCTACGCGCGCAGGGGACAAATCACCATAAGGAAGGTGAATGGTCACAACCGTGAAGGCATTGCAGTCATAGCCGCGGACGAAGGTCCCGGGATCGCCGATATCCGTCAGGCACTGCGCGATGGCTTTTCCACTTCTGGGAGCCTGGGACTCGGACTACCAGGGGTGCGTCGATTGATGGACGAATTCGAGATCAGTTCCCAACCCGGCAAGGGAACAACTGTGGCGGTGAAGAAATGGAGACAATAAGGGAGCCGATGGTCGAATACGGTGTCGCCAAGTACGTCCTTCCGGGCCAGGGAGAGTCTGGCGACCATCATCTGGTGTGCTGCAATCGCAATGGGATTCTGATCGCAGCGATTGACGGGATAGGGCATGGCGAAGAAGCCGCCAGCGTCTCAAAGACTGCGGCCACGCTTATTCGAGGCTCTGCCGACGAACCAATTATCTCCCTCGTGGAACGCTGCCACGAAAAACTCCGGTCAACTCGCGGCGTTGTTCTGAGCCTTGCTTTTGTCGACCCTGAGCATGGCATGATGACCTGGCTCGGAGTCGGCAATGTGCAAGGAGTGCTGATGCACTCCGATGCGAAAAATGGAAACGCGCAGGAGTCCCTTCTTCTTCGGGCTGGCGTCATCGGTTCCCAGTTACCGGCCCTTCAAGCCACGGTGCTTCCCATTGCGAAGGGAGACACGCTTTTCTTCGCGACAGACGGAATTCGGAGCGATTTTCCCACAACCCTCTCCGCCCGGGAGAATCCGCAAAGGGCCGCAGACAGAATCCTCGAGCAGTACCGGAGCGGCAATGATGATGCGCTCGTTATAGTCACGCGAATCATGGGTATTAATCTATGAAGACCGCAGCTCGAGGCAAGACCAAGCCGCAGGCAAGCTTTGAAGACGAATACCGCTCTTCCTTGCGTGAATATGCGGAAGGGGGAGGGGAGTTCGCATTGGGTCGGGCGTATGAACTCGGCCGTCGAGCGCTTAACGAGAAAAAAAGTCTCGTCGAGATCGCTTCCCTGCACCATCAAGCCGTACTTGGATTGATTCGCGATGCCGGAAGTGACAAGCAGCGGGAAGATTCATTCCGGGCAGGGTCCGAATTCCTCGCGGAGTGCTTGTCTCCCTATGAGATGGCGCACCGGGGATTTCAGGATGCGGTGAAAGCCTTGCGGCAATTGAACGAAACGCTTGAAGAGGAGATCAAGCGAATCGCGTACGCCGTGCACGATGAAGCCGGCCAGCTACTTGTCGCCGTGCACCTCGCGCTATCCGAAATGGCTTTGGAACTACCCGAGCCCCAGCAAGGACAGGTTACGCGGATCAAGGAATTGTTGAATGAGGTTGAGAAGCACTTGCGACGGTATTCTCATGAACTTCGGCCAACGATTCTAGATGACCTTGGGTGGATTCCGGCGATTCGTTTTCTGGCGGACGGAATTTCAAAACGGGCCAACATACCAATTCGCATAGAGGCGAGCTTTTCGGGACGGTTGGCAGGAACGATTGAGACGACACTCTATCGCGTCGTTCAGGAAGCGCTGACCAATGCCGTCAAGCACGCAGAGGCAAGGAATATCTGGATCCGTGCACGGAAAGAACATCTCGTGCTGTGTTGTTCGATACGAGACGACGGGGCAGGATTTGATCCTCATCAGGCTCAGACTGCATCGCACCGAAAAGGGCTAGGACTAATCGCCATGCAAGAGCGTGTGAGTGCGATCGGCGGAACACTGCAAATCGAATCCCGCCCAGGCCGCGGAACCGAGCTTTTCATTCGACTTCCACTGGAGGATAGCCATGCCAATTCGAATCGTACTCGCAGATGACCATGTGCTGGTGCGCCAGGGCCTAAGATCATTGCTGGAACGTGAGAAATTTCAAGTCGTGGCGGAAGCGTCCGATGGACAAGATGCAGTCCGTTTGTCGGAAACTCACCACCCCGACATCGCAGTCCTGGATATCAGTATGCCTACGCTCAACGGCATAGTTGCAGCTCGCGAACTGAGCCGGTCCTGTACAAAGACGAAAGCCATTCTTCTTACGCAGCATGAAGAAGATCAGTACATTTATGAGGCGCTTGAAGCCGGCGTGAAAGGATACGTGCTGAAGAATCAGGTCGCGAGCGACCTGATTCATGCAATTCAGCAGGTTTCGAGGGGAGAGTTTTACCTAAGCCCTGGGATTTCGCGGGCAGTGGTGGAGGCCTATCGGTCCAAATCAGACAGGCCAACGGATCCCCTGACGGTGCGCGAACGGCAAGTATTGCAGTTGATTGCGGAAGGAAAATCCACGAAGGACACTGCTTCACTTCTGGGTATCAGTGTGAAAACGGCCGAATCACATCGCATGAGACTGATGCAAAAACTGGACATCCACGAGACCGCAAGTCTTGTGCGCTACGCAGTCCGCCGAGGATTAGTGGAACCTTAAGTTAGAGACTCGGAGCCGTGTATCGATTGCGGATTGTAAGACGGTTTGCGAGTTTAATCGAACTTAAATCCCGATGGGCTCGCAGAATTCGAAATCATCGGCAAGCCTTATTGTGGAGTCTGCGCAGCTGCTGCCCGGCTTCGATGTTGCCCTTTTTCGATGCTGCCCGCAATAGGACCCTCGCTTGTTCACAACTCCTTGGAACGCCGTCGCCCGTTAGATATAGCTGAGCAAGGGCAGCTTCCGCTGAACTATCGCCAGCCTGTACTGCAGACCAGAGCTGTTGTGCAAGGGCGTTGTGGTCACTTCTCGAATGCGTATCCGCAAAATGTGATCGGGAGACCGGGAGATCGGCCTTGCGAGTGCCGGTAGGATTTCCCGTTCCGGTGGCTGAATGGAACGGATGAAACAGTCTGGGATTCATCTGGAGTTTCAGTTGAGGGAGACTCTGGAGTTGGGTCGGGGACGAGCGGAGGGTTCCCCGAACCAGGGTTCGCAATCCGAACAGGGGGCGATGAAGAAGTTTCCGTTGGCGTATCCGTATCGCGTTTGAGCTTCTGCCCAAAACGGATGAGCGAGCTCCCTACCCCCTGACGAACATTTGCTAAGAACAAGAATGCCGCGAATACGAGGACGAAAAAGAGAATGCCTAATGCGAGACCGCGAACCAGCGGAACGAGAGAAGAAGATGTCTGATTTCTTTGCAAGCATGGCTCTGACAAGTGCGAAGTCGACGGGATACGGGGAAAATCCACGCACTGATAATGTGGCATATCCATCGAGATGACGTCTGGCGCCTTCCAGACTGGAGATTATCCGTGGCAGGCCCGTCGCTCTTCTCTCTGCAACTGGGCGAGGATCAGATTCATCCTGTGAAGGATACGTTGGAACCTCAAGATCAGGGTCCGGAATCATCGATTCTTCTGTTTCTGCCAGCCATTGACGAATTTCATTCCTCGCATGTGCAGTAACTTTTGTGAATCGCAGGCCTCCGAACTTTTTCGCGTCATCCATCCAAACAATTTCAGCGGCGAGCTCGAGCCGCTGTGTGGCAATGGGCGAAATAGACAGGCGAATTGGGCCTGGCTGCCGCACCGCATTTGCGGCGTGGAAAGCGAGACCCTGCTCGGAGGCGTTCACCAGGCACTCCCGCAACGGAACCCCAAACTAATCAGGTGTTTACCTCAGAAGAATATAGGGAACCACCCGATTGCCTCGGGCCGGCACAATTCCTTAATCTGCCCGCGATACAATGCCCACACGTGTATTGCTAGCTGATGATCATGCCCTCATCCGACAAGGACTAAGGGCATTACTGGAAAAACAGGGATTTCAGGTGGTGTGCGAAGCCTCGGATGGACAGGAAGCGTTACGCGCAGTACAAAATACGCAACCGGACGTGGCCATCATCGACATCAGCATGCCAGTCTTGAATGGCGTCGATGCCGCTCGCGAATTGAAAAAATCAGCTCCCAAGACCAAAGTGATCCTTCTTACGCAACACTCCGAGGATCAATATGTCACCGAGTCACTGCGTGCCGGAGTGAAAGGATATGTGCTGAAGAGCCAGGCGGGGGCCGACCTGGTGCACGCGATTCAAGAAGTCTGTCGCGGGTCTGTGTATCTCAGTCCGAACATATCACGAGCTGTCGTTGATGCCTATTTATCCAAGGCCTATGTCTCGACGGACCCTCTTTCGGGACGCGAGCGCCAGGTACTTCAATTGGTCGGTGAAGGCAAGTCTACGAAGGACATTGCTGTTCACCTGGGTATCAGCGTAAAGACTGCCGAATCGCACCGGGCAAGGCTCATGAAGAAGCTAGACATCCACGAGACAGCAAGCCTGGTTCGCTACGCAATTCGCACTGGCTTGATCCAGCCCTGACGAGGGCATCTCAAGGTTTTGTCTCTGTAATGTCTCAATCATTATCCTCACTTCGAATGGGTAAATCACCGGATTGAGTTAATTTGGCGAAAGGCTATGGTGCAGTGAAGAGAGCGGGCCGCCTCCATGGACAGGGCCCCCACCTCGATCACCCCAATACCGAACTGCACTGACACGGAGGCGGGCCGAACTCAAAGCATTGGAGGTTGTAGTGGCACACGGCGCCACAGTCGCAAGGGATAGCATGAAAACAGCCCGACATTGCAAGGGAGGACCGTTCCTAATTCGAGGACACGCGGAAATGCCAATGGGATCGAATAGGTTTAAGTTCAGCAGTTCCTCGCGTAAGCGGTCGAGCGTTAAGAGTGAGAACGACCCCGCTGACGTTGCGGTCCCGAGCATGGCGGCAGGTACTCAATCATTGTTTCGGAACAGAGTCTCAGGGTTGTTATCTGGCGGAAAAACAAGAGCTGTCGATGACGTTTTCCATGCGTTGCTTTCCGAGGCAAATCAAGAACTCGCCAGTTTGTTGCAGGACGTCCGGACAAAGGCCAGCGGCACGTCGCTTGGTGACGCCCGAAGTCAGCAGGTTGGTGAGCTATTGATACGCGCGGTCCGCTGTGCCGCGAAGCAGTACACGCTTCAAGCAGAACTGCGTAATCTTGCCCTTACCGACGAACTCACAGGTTTGTACAACCGTCGGGGTTTCATGGCCTTGGCGGAGCGCCAATTAAAACTTGGGCGCCGATCTGGTCGTGGAATGTTGCTCTTCATAATGGACGTGGACCACCTGAAACAAATTAACGACTCGTTCGGCCATTTGGAAGGAGACTGCGCATTGGAGCGCACAGCAGACGTTTTGGAAGAAACATTTCGGGACTCGGATGTTGTCGCTCGTCTGGGGGGAGACGAGTTCGCTGTTCTTGCGATTGAGGCAGCCGGGCACTGCGAGGCTACGATCAAAGCTCGTCTCTTGGAGTTATTGAAATCCGTCAGCGCCAAGCAATCTCGCTACGCGATTTCCCTCAGCCTGGGCGTTGCGCGATGTGACCCGGACAGTCCAGCATCGATCGCAGAACTGATGATGAAGGCCGACCAAGCCATGTACGAGCAGAAGCGGCAGCGATCAAAGTCGTCTTGGGAGACCGAAATTAGTGTGCAAAGCCGATAGGTTCTCCGGGTTCTGGAGATCCATCGTCGCTGGACTTCCTGTTAGTTCCTGCGGGCTCTTGGCGCCGCCCAGCCTGGTGCCGACTAACAGAAGCCAGTTCACAAGGTGACTACGCAGATGCACGCGGGGTCAGGACGGCTTGAAAAACGGATTCGGCTGGCTGTTCCGGTTGAGGTATCCAGCCCACAGAACCCCTCTGCCGCTGAGCGAACGACTACGGAAAACGTTTGTTCGCTTGGAGCAAGAGTTCTGATCCAACGGGCTAAGGAATTGAATGAACGACTGATGGTCAGCTCACTTGTAGGTGATCTGCGAACTCTTGCGAGAGTTGTCTACTGTCAGCGGCTGCCCGACGGACGGTTTGGAATCGGACTACAGTTTCAAGGACGAGCTGTCAATTGGCAAAAGGAGCCGCCGGTCGGCTCCGCGAATTGAATTGGGATTACGCGAGGGATCGAGCAAGCCCAGATGCTTGATTCTTCCCCAAGATTTTCCCGATACGCAATTCACTCGGACACCGGATTGTCCCTAAACTTAGCGGCAGGTAAATTGCCTCCATGATTGTTGCTACGCGGTTCTCTCGAATCTAGAGAGTCCAGAGAGCGAACCTAACTTGAGCCCGAATTTCGAAGGTCAGATGGTAAATCCATATTGGGATCGAATCAAAATAAGATGGCGACATGAGATGTAGCTATTGTCCCTCTTCGGAGTATGCCGTCCATCAAATGACGATCGCTGCGCAAAAGGCTCGCGTAGATACATTGGTACCCATTGATCCAGCCGCTCTCTCGGCCAGGTATTACCATCCCGATGAACTTCATCTCAATTCTGAGGGCGCAAAACTTTTCACGTCCGCGTTGGCAGCTTTTCTTCCTCGGACTGTGGACCATGAAGGGGTCTCGTCTCCGAATTAACAGGCTGCAACTCGAGCCTATTTTTGCATACCGGCTTTTGTTCGCCTTACGCGTGCGGTGGACCGAAGTGTGATGGCGCAAGTGGAAGGCGTCCAGGCTCCCGCCTGTCGAGGAAATTTCAGAGTGAGCGGTCCCCCAAGCCCATCGTGCGGAGGACTTGCTTGCGGGTTTGTGGCGAGAGTTGGTTGAAAAGATTGACGATTTTCTCCGCGATTTTTTGTTCGAACCTCGCGGGATCGGCGGCTCTAGCGATTTCGGGATGCGTGCGACGCACGTGAGTGGAAACGTACCTAGAATTGTAGAGCTTACCGCATACTTGGCATTTTACGGTTTCTGGCATTTGGCAGCGACCAGTCAAAAAAACCCCGGTTCTAACTCCTTAGACGCCGCCCGCATCTTCCACGTTTCGCACAAGGACCGCTGTGCTTTGTAATTGCCCACTTTGAGCACTGCGCGCCTTGGAATGTATATCGGCAAGCGAGGCTGACAGGAATGAGAAATCCAAGGACTATTGGAGGATTTCATGCCAAATGGCTAAACCTTCACACACCCAAGAGCTGAACGGTTTCAGGACAAAAACGACAAGACTGTCTATGAATGCCGCGTCAGGGTTATGGACCTCGCGGGTCAGGTCGTGACGGAATGCAGCGTCGCTGACCAACCGGATACGTTCATGCGCGGGGATCGCGGCGCAGTACACTCCTGGGTCTCAAAGCGGACCACTGTATCCAGCGAATCCAATGCGGCCCCCAAGAACCGATTTTCACTTCATCCCGTTGCAGAGCTTCGCAGGAGCGAATCGACAAAAAGCGTGGTAAAACGCGGAAATCACAGTATTCACGAAGGGCTGAAAAGATAGGCGTCCCGGAGGAGGGGGTCGAACCCACACGGTACTAAGTACCACTGGATTTTGAGTCCAGCGCGTCTGCCAGTTCCGCCACTCCGGGCTTATTGCCAGTCTCACTGAATTGTAACAGGTTCAGTATTTTGCGTCTCTTGCTGCGTTCCGGCTACTTTAGCGTGTCTCCGGCTTATCTCAATTTTCCGGGCCGCGTCCGGTTGGTCGCGCTCACTTGTGGTGTTGTAGCGGTCGAAAGCGTTTCGCGTCTTGTAGCCGGATACCTTCGTACAAACCATTTCGGGTACGCCAGCGCGCACCATGTTGGGGACGGCGCTCCGTCTGAGATCCTTGGATATATCCTTTACGACTGGTTTTCCAAGTAGCCCGAGAGTGTCGCACTGCATTCGGCAACATCTTTGCCAGCCGAATCAATAGCCAGGTAGACGGTCGTGCCTCCGTCGGCGTAGATGCACGTCTGTTAGTTGAAGGTATAGGCATCGGACAACCTAGCAAAGACCAGCTGCGGGACAAAGGTATGAGGGAGAGGACCAGACCCAACCTGAGTCCAGACCTCAGCCGCGACGACTGTTAGCGTCTCCGGCAAGTTACACCTCCCTGAAACAAACTCGACCACGAACCGCTTGTCGGATGGTACGTCGAAGAAGGTGAAGCCGCCGGTTGTGCGGTTGATGAGTGTTTGAAACGGCGTCCGCCCTGGGCTGGACGTATCGCTTACCACCAATGGCACCGGAGTGCTTGTTCCTGGGTTGCTGACGCGCACGGTGCCGTCGATGCCGATGTTGCCCCTAACATCCAGAGTTCCGGTAACCGGCAAGGGCGTATTGACAACGCTAACCGGCGTGGAGTGCGGCCGCTCGTCAGTGGCATTGGAGGTGCTCGGCTGCGCTCCCGCAGGATGGGTGCTGACGAAGCCCAAAACACCAGCAAGGATTCCGAAGACAAGCGCCAGGGACAACACGTTAAGCAACTTCTTCATCCCAGCGGATTTAATTCCTTTTCAATGCACAAACTTAATTATTGCTGCTCCCTCGTCTCAAGATCAGATCGAAATGTTCGACAGATGTTTCAAGAGCGATGCAGAGGACTAGAAGCGAAGTCCCGTTTTCCTCAGTGAACCGCGTCCCACGTTGCCTTCGCCGTGCGCCATGCCTCGTATTTCTTGATGTTTTAGAATGAAACTCTGGCGCTCAATTGGATTTCGCGACCCGGCGTCATCGCCATGGTGATCGTTCCGAACTGCGGCGTATTCACAAAGCGGTTCGGCGTGCCTAAATTCACCTTGTTTAACGCGTTGAATGCTTCCGCCCGAAACTGGAGATTGGTTCTCTCGGTGATGCGGAAGGCTCTCGCCACCGCGAAGTCTAACGTCTGCATCCTTGGACCATACACGGAATTCCGGCCAGCGTTGCCGTACGCAAACGCTGGCGGCGCGGCGAACGCGGCGGGGTTAAACCACTCCGCGGCGGTGTGCGTTCCCGGACCAAACACCGGCTGGCCGGTCACGTTGGCTCGGATCGGATTCTCTCCCAGTACGGTCCCGGAGTTCGCCGTGTCTCCAAACACGGAGATGGTGAACGGCATTCCCGATTGTACTTGGTAGATCGTTGACAAATGCCAGTCCTGCGTGACAACGCGAACCCATTCCTGCTTCCGCAATGCAGGAATATCGTAAACACTGCTCAGCGCGAAGCGATGCCGCACATCACAGCCCGGGCCCTTCTCCAAGTCCAAGTTCCTGTTGTCTTCCGGGATTGTCGACTCGTCCATCGGGGAGCGGAAGTCGGGCGCGTTGGTCAGGTTTTTCGCCAGTGTGTAGTTGGCCAGGAAGCTGAGACCATGAGAATAGCGGCGGCGTACGTTCACATAACCCGCGTCATACCAACTCTGCGCCGTGTTCTCCAGCAAATTGATCGTACTGACCGGGAAAGTTTCGCTTTGCACCACGGCATCGGTGCTGCTCGGCGTCAACACGCTACCCGGCACAAATGTAAGCGTCTTGAATGGGCGGCGCGGGCCAAGGGGGCCGGGTCCGGGAAGAGTGTTGTTGATCAGGTGCGCCCTTTGCAGGTGGAAACCGCGCGAACCGATATAGCCGAATTCCAATGAAGTGTTCTGCCCGAAGCTCTTCTGTACCGACGTGTTCCATTGCTGGACGTACTGCGCGGGCGCATGCGAATCAAACGCGGTAAAGCTTACAGTGGTCGGCGTCAGGGTGCCCGTGCCCAACACGGGGGTGCCAAAATTCATGCCGGTATTGAAAAGCGCGGCGGGCGGCGAGAAGTTGTCTGCTTGCTGCGTCTCAGGGAAAACGTACGGTACGTTGTGCCTCTGGTTGCACCAAGTGTTTAGGTCCACCGGCGTGAAAAAGATTCCATAAGCGCCATGGAAAACCAGGCCCTCACTTGGAAGGCTCTTGGCAATTCCAAAACGCGGCGCAAAGTTGTGTTTGTTCGCGTACATTAAGCCTTTGGGGTAACCCAACTGCCCCCCGATGAAAACGGAAGGAACGCCGTTGTTAAAAATTAGGTTCGTGTTGGTGCTCTGCTTGTCATAAAGAGGGCTGGCGTACTCGTAGCGAAGGCCGAGGTTGAGAGTCGTCGTTGGCGTCACTTGCCAGCTATCTTCAGCAAAGCCCGCCGTCCCCCAGGCGCGCAGATCCATTTGTGGTACCCCGGCCTGGCGCTGCTTCACTGCTGGCAGGCTAAGCAGCAGGCTGGCCAGTCCTGAGCCACTTCCATCATTGAAACCAAATTCGGTGGTGTACCCCGTCGTGTATTGGTAGAAGCCCCGGTTTTGAAAGAACCCCCACATCGGCCAGATGTAACGGTGGAATTCGCCGCCAAACTTCATCCCGTGCCGGCCACGCTGCCACGCATAGCTGTCTCGCACTTCAATCGTCGTGTCCCAGGCGTGCATGGGAGTAGCCGCAAAAGTATCGCCGATTCCCGTATATCCCTGAACGGCGAACCACGGCGCGCCCCACGCGCTCTTGCCTCCAAATCCGATTCCCTGAATACCCAGCGCGGTGACGATATCGTTGACTCCGTCATTCTGCGAGGTGCGGTCCATGGAAAGACGCGAAAGGGCCAGCGACACTGTGTTGATTCTGTTGCCTGCAAAAACATGGTTCCACGAACCGACAGCCTGTTGCGAAAGATTGTTGAAGTTCACTCCAAACCCTGGGAGGTTTTCCGTCGTAGCTGTCATCCCGCTGCTCGGCGAGAAGCCATTTTCACCGCCGGCAGAATAGCGGGCCAGCAGCGTGTCGCCGTTCGAGAAATTGTGGTCCACACGAAACGTGCCCTGGTCCTGGAAGTGCGTTTCGTTGCGTACATCGAGATAATTATTTGAATCTGCTGCCCCCGCCGCCATCATCATGTTCGGCATAGGCAAATACTGAAGCAAAAAACTTTCGAGAAGAGGATTGATCCTGCCTGAGGAGATTTGGTTGTTGGAAAATTGCGTACGCGTATAGGGGAAATTCGAGGGCCCGGTCGGCACACTCGGATTGTAATTCGGGTTCTGCACCGCGGTGGTTGGGTCATAGATTTTGACACTGCTCATGCTGAAATCCCCCGTGATTTCAGCCTGTGTCGGAACGGTCAAAATCTGCGCGTCTGCCTGTGCCAACCGCAGGCCCTCGTAATTGACAAAGAAAAAGGTTTTCTTTCCGATGAGCGGTCCTCCGAACGAGGCGCCGAAATTATTTTGCACCAGGTGATTGTTGCCCATGGATGCGAACGTGCTCGCGTCCATTGCGCCATTACGGAGGAATTCGTAAAAGGTCCCATGGTATTGGCTAGAGCCGGAATGCGTCACGATATTGATCTGGCCGCCGCCCGCGCCCCCCATGTCGGCAGTGTAGCTGTTTGTTTCCACTTGAAATTCCTTGACTGCATCGGGAGAAGGGCTCAGGTTTTGCGTATTAAATGTCGGGTCGGTGTTCGTAGCACCGTCAAGCAGGAAAAAGTTCGCATTAGGGCGCGCACCACCAATCACAACGGCGGACCTCTGCCCCGGACGCCAATAAAGAGGATTCGTAGATCCCGTCTGCGCTCCAAATCCAACGTGCGATCCGGGTACGGTGAGCACGAGGTCAATCAACATGCGCCCATTCAGTGGCAGCTCGCGAATGGACGTGGGCTCGACGACCTCCCCGACGCTGGCATCGGTCGTTTGCAAAACTTCGCTCCCTGCCGTGACCTTCACTCCTTCTGCGACGGAACCAACCGTCAGTGTGATCTCCAACGCCAGCTTTTGGCCCACCTCCAGGCGTAACGACTGTCTTGCCGTGGCCAGGCCCGATGCCTCGACTTTCAGTTGATAGTTATCCGGCAAGAGCGCTGGCGCCTCGAAGAGTCCTTGCTGGTTCGTAACCACGCGGCGGATTGCTCCAGTGCTCGCCGCTGTGAGCTCCACCGCGGCCCCAGCCACGGGGAGATGCTGTGGATCTGTAATGGTCCCTGTCAGAAGAGCGTAATTGCTTTGGCCAAATCCGGGCACCGCAAGCCCGAGAAGGAATAGAATTATGCAAGATCGCCTCATGCGGTTTGCCCTCCAAAGAAATACGCGCTCAAGCGAGCGTGGTTCCTGGCACAGGAAACAAATGGTCAGCCTTCGCGAAATGAATGCACGGCCCCGGTTGGGCGAAACTCTACCGACTGCCTGGTGGGGCAGCAATAGTAGGAAAGCATTAGAAAGCGCCGGACGCCCCGATTCTCTGCAAATAGGCTTTCCCGCTGGGCAATCCAACATTCTCCCCCGTTCCACATTTTTTCCACAGCCCTCGGCTGGACTCCCCTTTACCCAGGCGCTAGCCTATAGAGCCCGTTCGGCAGGGGTCTTCTCGCAATGAAGACATCCGAGCGGTTTTCCGAGGCTGTGCATGGCTACTGTTACGCCGCTTCCCTCCGGTTCTCATCCGGAGCATCGCGGCCTGTCTTTTTGGATGGATCGTGTTATCAAGGAGCTAGAAAACGTCCGTTCATCTCCCGACCCGGACGCCGTTCACGATCTTCGTGTAGCTATCCGTCGCTGCCGCTCGGTGGCGGCCGTCATTGAGGAAGTGGACCCTGACCCCGCCTGGCCGGGGATGCGCAAAGTCCCGCGCAAACTCTTCCGCGGGCTCGGCGCACTTCGCGACGCACAAGTCATGCAAGATTGGGTTAAGAAGCTGGCTCCCGAGACGGACGCCGTCCGCACGCATCTACAAACCGTGTTTGAAACGAACGAAGCGAAGCTGCGAGAGAATGCGACACGCCTGGCCGGTAAATTCGACGAGAAAACCTGGAAGCGCCTTGAACGCACCCTGCGCCAGCGCTCCCGCCTCGTGCCTGTGGGGAGCCTGGCCGCCGAGTGTCTCGCGCTGGAACGATTCGAACTTGCCAGGCAGCTTCACGCCAAAGCCTTGCGCACGGAAAAACCCAAACCCTGGCACTCCTTGCGCATCGGGCTAAAGCGTTTTCGCTATACGGTTGAAAGCCTGCTTCCCGAGTACTACGTTGCCTGGAGCGATACCCTCAAGCGCCTTCAAGACATGCTCGGCGAAATTCATGATCTGGACGTCTTGGCTGCGGTCGTCAAAAAGTCGGACCTTCACGAAACCGAAGACTCTCTCGGGCTCTGGCATGAATTTATCGAGCGCGAGCGTAAGGAGCGCATCGAGACATATCGCCAGCTCACTCTTGGCAAGACCAGCCTCTGGAACATTTGGCGCTCCGGCCTCCCCACCAATGGTCGCGTCGAGGCCGCCGCTCTGGCTCGCTTGCGCGCCACCGCCCGCGCCGTTGATCCCCACGTGCGCCGCACTTCCCAGGTTTCCCGCGTAGCCGTCGCCCTCTTTGATACCTTCAAACGTGCGGACGCCGCGCCCGCGTTCAGCGACGCTACTCTCCGACGCATTTTGCTGGCGGCGGTTCGCCTGCACGGCGTCGGCGACGCGGATGCCCACAAGTCTCCTCAAAAAGCCGCCCGCAAATTTATCCTTGACCTCCCTATTCCTCCCGGGTGGAGCAACGAAGACTGGGAACTGCTGGCTCTTGCAGTCCGTTACTATCGTGGCGCCGAGCCTCGCGCGAAGAATGGTCCATTTTCCAGGATTTCTTCGGAGCAGCGAATCAATGTAAGGGCTCTGGCTGGTGTTTTGCGTTTGGCGCGCGCGCTTCGCAAGTGTGGTGTCGTCAGCGGATCAGCATTTCGCGCCGAGAAATCCACGGACACTATCGTCCTTCGTGTTCCCGGCCTCCCTGACGATGTCGGAACCGCCGCGCGTCTCGCCGCAGGCAAGCATCTCTTGGAAGAGTACCTCCGCGTTCCATTGATCGTGAAGGCCGCGGCGAAGCCCGAAAAAATCGTTACGCTGACGCCCCAGCAAGTTCCCGAGTTTTCCGTTCTCGCTTCCGATTGAAGCGGCTCACTGTTCTACTTCCTCGCTCGCCGCAGCAGCTTCGGAATCGCCAGCCACACCAGTTCGCCAATCGGCGGCGAGAGCCGTTTCAACTCAAGGTAAGCCACTCCCGCTTTTTTCAACGCCGTCAGATGCTTCTTCGAGCCCAACGCCGTAGCAATAACGTCATCGAGCTGCGGTGCGTGCCCAAACAGGAACACCGTGGACGCCTGTTTCTGTTTCACAAGCTCCCGAAAAAGCTGCGAAGGCTCCGCTCCCGGCAGCAGCAAATCCGTTCGCCGGATCTTCTGTTTGGCGTAGTCGAGCTCGCTTGCAAAAATCTCCGCCGTTTGTACCGCACGCACGTACGGACTCGTCAGGAACAGGTCGCCGGTTATTCCAAGTGCCGCCACGCCTTTCGCCACCTGTTTGGTTTTCTCGATGCCTTCCTCCGTCAAATACCTCTCCGGGTCCGGAGGACACTTCGGATCTTCGCGGTCAATGGCGATCCCGTGCCGCACAATATAGAGCCGCATGATTACCTCTCAGCGTGACGCTAGAATTCGCGGTGCAAGAGCTACCCACAACAACCCTGGCATTTCTTTTCTGGCTTGGGACTAAAAACTCAAAACTCTTAACTTGCCTGCGCCTGCCGGAAATAGAGCCTCACGTGGAATTCCTTTTCGAACAGCTCCGCGCTGCGATTGGCGTCCCGCAAATCTTCGGCGGCATCGCCCCGCGCGTGCACTTGCAAACTGACGGCGCCGCGCTGAAACGAAGCCCGGATCTTCACCGCCCTCTGCCGGTGTGAATGATCGAGCGACTCGGCGATTCGCAGTATTGCAGCCAGCCGCCGGGTGATGCGTTTGTCCGCATTGTTCAGCGAAGAATACGCCGTATGATGTCCCGCGGGCTCCGACTTGCGATTGTGATAGCGCACCAGCGCTGCCGTCACGGCTCGGTCGCGCCCTTCCAGCCCAGGGATATCACCATTCATCGCCAGGTACTCACCATGTTTGTGATGTCCGCGGTGGCTGATCATGTGTCCGATGTCGTGCAGAAGCGCGCCCGCCTCCAGCAGCACTCGTGAATGCGCCGGCATATGATGCACCGGCTGAAGCTGATCGAACAGTTGGATACTTAGTTCCCGCACGTGTTCCGCGTGCTGCTGTTCATATCCCAGCCGCCTCGCAAAACTGCGCGTCCCGAGCAACAATTGCCGCGCTAAAGCGTTGTAGTGATGCGGCTCCTTGCGCGAGAATGCCTCACGAGCGATGTCATCCAGCAACCCCTCGCGCACCCCCACTCCCGGGATGCTAAACGATCGCAGGTTCAGGTAGCGGCCCAGCGTAATCAGTGTCAGCGCCGCAATTCCCATCACATCCGCGCGGTCTCGCCGCACTGCATAGGTCTTCATGCGTTCGCGTACGTCCCGCTCGAGGATGTCCGGCAACCGCTCGCGCAAAAGCGATAACTCCAATGTTGGCAATCCGTGTTCGCGGGGACCGGGCGCAACGATCGCCAGCGTTTCCGCATTTCCGCCCAGCGCCGCTGCGACGCTCTCGCCCAATATCGGCCGCGGCGTCAATTTCGATTCCAGCAACGCTCGCACGTATCGCCTTACCTGTTCCTCCTGCGACGGACGAATCACTCCGGGGAGGTTCAGCGTGCTCATCAGCCGCACGCTGCCCACGGGCAACTGTGCGGTTTGCTCCACGGTGTGGTCTTTAAGAATGGTGACCTCCAGGCTCCCCCCACCCAGGTCTGCGATGCACCGTGGCGGCGTCTCCGGTCCTAGCGCCGCCAATACCGCCTCCCTGCCCAGCCGCGATTCCTCTGCTGCACTGATGACTTCCAGCAGGATTCCTGTTTTCTGCCTGACATTGCGGACAAACGCTTCGCGGTTTCTCGCTTCGCGCGTGGCGCTGGTTGCCACGGCGCGGTAACGTGTTACTCCGAACTCATCCATTACTTCGTGGAAATGCCGGAACGCCTTCACCGCCTTTTTGAAAACTTCTTCGCTGAATTGGGGACGCAAAAAAACGCCTTCCCCCAATCGCAGGGAATAGCGTTCGCTGTGCAGCGGTTCGATGTCCAGTGCCGAGTAAGCGCGCGCAACGGATAGGCGCACTGCGTTGGAACCGGCATCGATGGCGGCGATATGAACCGGCTCGGACATTCCCGGTTCTACCGCCAGAGATGAGCTAGTGCAGCGGAAGGATTGTACTTCGTTGCGCGAATTCCCAACTGTTCGCCGATGCGCTGCCGCAGTTGTTTGTTCACCACGGGAACGCTCGCCTCACCGTCCAGTTCGAGGAAGTTATTCTTTTTGGCCATGACTTCGAATTCGCGCTTGATCATCGTCTGATAGCGGATAAAAGACCAGTAGAGATCGTGCGAAAGCGACATGTCCCGTCCCGCTTCCCAATAACTGATCGCCTGTGCTTTCTTGAATTCGCGCCCGAATGCTGTCTCCGGCCGCACGTTCAGCCAGAACGTCAGGTGCGGCCTCAGCGCCATCGCGTAAAGTCCGCTCATGTAATCGCGATTAATACCCCGCACCACGCCGCGCGCAATCAGCGTGAAAATAAATCGGTCCGCCAGCACAATCGTGCCGGATCGCAGCGCCGGCAGGATGCGGTGTTCCATTTGGTCGAAAAAGTCCGTCGCATACATCAGCGCCAGCGTTAATCGCGTTGCCGCGTTCTTGGCCAGCAGTTCATCGATGTCGCGCCCCACCAGGTTCGAACGTCGCAAGCCGCTCGTCTGCACTGCAAAGCCTTCCGATTCCAACCACTCCTGAAGTAATGCAATCTGCGTCGACCGGCCAGACCCGTCCATTCCTTCAATGACGATCAGGTTGCCGGTTATTTCGCTTGGATCTGCCCCGACCAGCGGCTCTCCAAAAAAATATTGCGACGAAGCATCTTCCGCTGCCGTCGCAGTTTTCGCCGCAGGCGCCGGTGGCGCGGGTGAAGTAGTAGCTGCCGCAGGCGTTTCCGTCGGAGAAACCGCCGCTGGCGTTTTCTCTTTTTCCTGGTCGGGCATGCTCACTCCGTTTCCGGAAGCCGGGGGGCAAAGCGCTTGAGCTCAATTTTTGAAGCGACGATGTCGCGCATCTGCTTTTGCAGTTTGTTCACCGGTAGTGTGCCGTCCAGCACCACGAAATTGTCGGTGTCCACCATCTTGTCGTACTCCTCCAAAATTCGCGCCTGGAACAGCCGGAAACTCTCAGCCCGGTCATACGACATTCCCAAATCCATGCCGGCTTCGTAATATTTCAGTTTTGGACGCCCGCTGAGGATGCGATGCACCGCCACGTCCAGCGGCGCGCGAAAATAAAACGTGATGTCCGGAACAGGCGCGAACCGGTACAGGTTTCGCAGCCATCGCGCCGGGCAGCCTCGCGCCGCATCCCGCGCAAACGCCGTATAAATGTAGCGGTCCGCAAGCACCAGGTAATCTCCCTGAAGCAACGGCATGATCTGCCGCTCGCAGCGGTCCGCAAAATCCGCCGCGTGCAGTAGAGAAAACGTCGTCGGCGTCAGCAACCGCCGCTGTTTCCCGCGCCGTGTCGCTGACTTCACCAGCGGCGAGGAATTCCATTCCGTGAAATGCAGCCGGTATCCGCCGATTTCCAGCCACCGCTTCAGCAAATAAAGCTGCGTGCTTTTTCCTGACCCATCCGTCCCTTCCACGACGATCAATGCCCCCGGATAAGCACGGCTGGGAACGGGCTTGCCTGGCTGCGGAAGTGTGGATTTCGCCGGCTCAATCCGCGGCGGCTTTTGGACGACGTCTTGTGTTTCTGTCATTTTATCCGCGACAAGCTCGTCTGCTTGGGACACTAACCCTTCATTGTTACTGTCGCATTACAACACACGCGCCTGCTTCCGGCAAAGCGGCAGCCCGTCAAATTAAAAAATCGTGACCTTGATGTGCAGGAATTTCTTTGGATTCTGCCGGAAATCCCCGACCAGCAGCCGCATGTCCCCGGTCAGGCCCGCCAGGTTGTCGTACAACTTCGGGTCGGAGAAAAGCTTTCCAGCCGTCGTCGTATTGTCATTCAGTTTCGCGGACGCCGTCGCCAGATTAGCGCTCGTGTCGCGCAATTTGTTGTACAGCGTGTCGTCCGTCGCCAACTTGCCCAGCGACCCCTTTCCGGCGCGTGCGTCACGCAGCATCGCGTTCCCGTGCGTCACGGCTTCCTTCGCCTGATCGTAAAGCGTGGGATCATACATCAGTTTTCCGATCGTCCCCTTTTGCGCGCGCACGTCCGCCAGAATCACGTTTACGTTGTCCAATCCCTTGTCCACTTTCGTGTACATTTCGTCCGACGCTACCAGCTTTCCAAGCGTGCCCTGGCCTGCCTGGATGTTTGCCATCATCGCTTCACCCTTCGCCAGCATGTTGTTCAGGTGGTTGTACGCCTGCTCGTCCCTCAACAATTTCCCCAGCGACCCCTTCCCTTCTTGCACGCCTTGAATTAGGTCCCGCACCTCCTCCGAAAGCGCGTTAAGGTTTCCCAACACCTCAGCGCTCCTCTCCACCACTTCCTTCATCGCCTTTTCTTCAGCGCCGGGAATCTCTCCGGCATCGCCGATGGGAGTTCCCGTAAAACCTCGCGTGATGTTCACGTATCGGTTGCCCAAGAGCCCCTCAGTCACCAGGCTCGCCGTTGAATCCGTCAGAATGTCGCTCTGATATCGCTTGCTCACGCGCATCACCACTTCAATATTCTTGTTCTTTTCCAGCGGCTTGCCCGGCGTCCGTGGCAGCAGCCGGATCGATTCCACGTTTCCGACCTCCACTCCGTCCACGCGCACTGGTGCTCCGTTAGACAAGCCCGCGACCTCCGGCAGATAGGTCTTCAGCCGGTATTTCGGCCCCAGAATTCCCCCGCCCGTCACGTAGAAAATCCCCGCCGCAAGCACGAAGAGGCCAACCAGCACGAAGAGGCCAACGCGTAATTCCGTCCACGTCAGTTGTTTTCGACTCGCCATCGCTGCTTCCCTCCTTCGCCACCATGCAACAGATTACTCTAAAATTACTCCAGAAAGCGCTTCAGATAGGGGTCTTCGGAGCTGGCAATCTCTCCAGGTCCCCCTTCGAAGTAAATCCCGCCGTCGCGGTAAACCAAGAATCGCGTCCTCGCCGCGTTCGCCGCCTCGGCATCGCCATTCTGCGAGTTGCGAACCACTCGCTTTGTCTCCGGATCGAAATGAAAATTCGCCAGCGCAAAACCGTCCTGCAAGCGATGCGTGGCGAGCAGCGCTGTCACTCCATATACATCGCGAAGCTGTAGAATCAGCCTGATGATCGTCTGCGACGTCACCGGGTCGAGTCCCGCCGTCGGTGAATCGTACAGCACGATGGGCGGCTGGTTGATCAGCGCCCTCGCAATGGAAACGCGCCGCTTCATGCCCCCCGATAGCTCCGAAGGAAGCATATCGACTGTATGCTCCAGCTCGATGATTCTTAGGACTTCCAGAACTCTGGGCTCGATCTCTTCTTCGGCCACGCGGTCCTCGCGAAGCCGGTACGCGACGTTCTCTGCAACCGTCATCGAATCGAATAGCGCCCCTTCTTGGAACACAAATCCAATCTTCCGCCGAAACGGCAGCAACTCTTCTTCGCTCATCTCCGAAATCTCATTGCCTAACACGATGACACTTCCGCTGTTGGGCGCCAGCAACCCGGCGGCCATTTTCAATGTCAGTGTTTTTCCCGTTCCCGTTTCACCCAGCAGGATCAGCGTCTCCCTCTCCTGCACTTGAAACGTCACTCCGCGCAGCACTTGCCCCTCGTCGAACCCCACCCACACGTCCTGGAACGTGATGGCCGGTTCGAACGCCAGCCCATCTTTTGTCAGTGCGCTCATCAAGCTAATTCGTGATTATAGCGGCAAATGCGCTGTGCGTCGGAAAGGAAACCTGCCTGGAGTCTCGAACGGCTGGTCTGTAGCATCAGAAAACTTTGTCGGAAAGAAAGAGTGAAAGTTTCGTCAAGAACGCGTCCGCAACGATAATCAGCACCGAGCCTACTACTGCCGCCGACGTCGTGGCGCGTCCGACACCCTGCGTGCCTCCGCGCACCGTCAGCCCCTTGTAGCACCCGATGGTGGCCAGGATGAATCCGAACACCACCGGTTTCGTGAATCCCTGCATCAGGTCCGCGAAATCTAGCGCGTCAATTGCGCGCCGCCAGAATGAAATGGCATCCAGGCGCAGCGAGAATACCGATGCGGTGCATCCTCCCAACAAACCGATAAAATCCATCAGCGCCGTCAGCAACGGAACCATCAGCAGGGCGGCAAGCAAGCGCGGCGCCACCAATTTGCGGCTGGGATCCGTTCCCATCGCGCGCATTGCGTCCACCTGCTCTGTTACCAACATCGACCCCAGCTCCGACGCAATCCCCGTCGCACACCGCCCTGTCACCAGCAATCCCGTAAATGCAGGACCCAGCTCGCGCACTAGCGCAATCGCCACCACGTCTCCGGTCAGCGAAGTCTGTCCGAATCGAATGAATTGCGATCCTGTCTGCAGCACCATGACCGCGCCGATGAAGAACCCGGACAACAGGATGATCGGCAGCGACCCTGCTCCGATAAAATCCATCTGCTCCAAAGTGTCTTGGAAGTAGTGCGGGCTGGTAAACATGTTGCTGAATGCGCGCCCGGAGAGCAGCGCGTAGTCCTGGACGGAGGCCACCACCCCCTTCGCCGCATCCCCCAATACCTCAACCACGGAGACGGCTTCTTCCTCTTTCGTCTGGCGGCCGGTAACCTGAAGATGAGTATCTGCCACGAGTACCTGTTCGCGTTGGCTTTCCGCGACGAACTGCTCGGACAACTACGTCACCGAAAGCCTAACTGTGTGGCAACAACACGTCAAGTCAGCGATTGGAATTCCATCTATATTAAGCAATATCAGCAACATGCTGGTATTTTCAGGTGAGGATGCAGTTTGAATCCTTCCCTCTGTCCATTTTCGCCGCAATTTCGTCCTGCCATGGCCATCATAACCCTGGTTCCGGCATCGTCGTTAGTACCTCCATCCTCACTCTTCGTTCGCTTGTGGTTCAAAAGAGCCATGGCCTATTCGTACCTCAGAGCCACAATCGGATCGACGCGCATGGCGCGGCGCGCGGGGATGTAGCAGGCGAACAACGCGACAGCGGAAAGCAGAATGGCGACGGCCGCGAACGTGAGCGGATCGGACGCGCCGATTCCGTAAATCAACGTGGTAATGAGGCGCGTGAAGCCAAATGCGGCGATGACTCCGATGGCGACGCCCATCAGCGTGATTTTCAATCCCTGTCCCAACACCATCTGCAGGACGTCTCTTCTGGAAGCGCCAAGCGCCACACGGACTCCAATTTCGTGGGTGCGCTGGCCGGTTATATAGGAAATCACGCCGTAGATTCCGACCGCGGAAAGAACGAGAGCAAGGGCGGAGAAAACGCTGAGGAGGAACATGGTCAGCCGCTGTGTGGAGATGGAACGAGAAACGATTTCTTCCATCGGCCGGACTTCGTAAACGGCCGCGCTGCTCACGACTCTTTCGGCGGCTTGTCGAATAGCGCCGGTGATGTCTCCTGTATTGCCTGTTATCCGGGCTACATACCCGCTGCCGTTGGACAAAAGCGTCCAGAATCTGTCCGGCACTTGCCAAACAGGAAGATAGAGCTGGGCCTGCAAATCCTGATGTTCTCGCGAACCTAAACCCCAGTGTTCGACGTGGCCGACAACGCCAACGATCTCCGGCTGCATATCGAGCAAACCGACGTTGAGATGTTTCCCGATGGGGTCCTGATTCGGAAAATATTTGCGCGCGAAGGTAGCGTCAATCAGCGCTACGGAAGGTCCGTGCTCGTCATCGCGCTCCGTAAATGAACGGCCTCGTTCGACGGGAATACGCATGGCCTGGTGGTAGCCTGGATTCACCAGATAAAAGAGCGCGAAAGGCATGTCGTTATCGTTTGCCGGCTTGGGCTGGCCTTCAAGCCAGAAAGGAACTTCGGAATCTCCGGTCATTGGCAGCGAACCGCCCATCATGGAAACCGTTTCCACGCCGCGAACGCCTTCGAGTTGCCGCAAGGTCTCGCGGTACATGGCGCGGAGTTGATCAGGCTTCGCTGCGGAACTGGAAGTCGAGGAGATCGCGAATGTGAGAACGCTGTGCGGATCGAAACCGGGATTCACATTGCCAAGCGCCGAGAGAGTGCGAATCATCAGCCCCGCGCCGATAAGAAGGACGACCGCCATGGCCATTTCGACAACGATGAAAACGCTTTGCGCGCGATGACGCGCGCCGCTCGAACCGCGTCCGCCTTCCTTCAGTGTTTCGTGAGTATCCGGCCGGAGGGTCTTGAGCGCGGGAATCAGCCCGAAGACAATGCCGGTCAGGACGGAGATGCCGAAAGTGTAGAAGAGCACGTGGCTGTCGAGAGCGATCTCCTCTGAGCGGGGAACATTCGAGGCCAGAGTCGCGAGGAGAACGCGCACGCCCAGCTTCGCCAGAAGGAGGCCAATGCAACCTCCCGCGATGCCAAGCAGGACGCTTTCAGTAAGCAATTGGCGAATCACCCGCGCGGGACTGGCTCCGAGAGCAGCGCGAATCGCAAATTCGCGACTGCGGCCGGTGGAACGAGCGAGAAGCAGATTGGCGACGTTGGCGCAGGCAATCAAAAGCACAAAACTGACGGCTCCGAGCAGTACGAGCAAAATTCCCTTCACATTGCCGACAACATCCGCCTTAAGTGAAATCAGAGCCACGCCGGTGCCTTTGTCGGCCTCGGGATACGCGGCGGCAAGATTTTCGGCGATGCCAGTCATGTCCGCGCGGGCCTGTTCGATGCTGACCCCGGGCTTCAGGCGGCCGATGGAGTTCATGCCCATGCTGATGCGGCGGTCGCGGAAAGTAGGATCGGTCCACTGGCCGATGGGGATGTAGACGTCGGTGGGACTGAGGCCGGTGACGCGGCCCTGAGCGACTCCAATAATTGTGTAGGACTTGCCGTTCAGCGTGATGGTCTTCCCCAAGACGTCCTGCGACAGACCAAATTTACGCTTCCAAAGCCCGTCGCCGAGGATGGTTACCGGACCGGCGCCCGCCTGATCTTCTTCGGGACGAAAAGTGCGGCCGAGCAGCGGTTGCAAGCCAAGGGCGGGAAAGAATTCAGCAGAAATCATGTGAATGTGAACGCGCTCCGGCTCGCCGGCACCGATCATGTTGTAGTCGTCGGAGCGGAAAGCGCTTAGGGACGCGAAAGAGTGATTGTCTTTCTGCCAGTCGAGGAAATTGGGATAAGAGCTGGAGCTTTCCTGGAACGTCCCAGTCTTCGAGTAGACGGCGACGAGGTCGTTGGGATTAGGGAAAGGCAACGGATTGAGGAGCACGCCGTTGACGACCGAGAACAAGGCGGTGTTCGGGCCGATCCCCAAGGCCAGCGTCAGAACAGCGATCGCCGTGAAGCCGGGGTTCTTTCCCAGCACGCGCAATCCGTAGCGGACATCTTGCCAGAAACTCATCATTGGACTCTCTCCTCAGATACACACCCAGGGTGGTATAGGGCGTCTGGAAGAAGAAACGAGATTGCGGGGCCTTTTGTTTCCGAATGCCAGAGCCGTCCTCGGGATCGGGAAGTCAGACATGATGCCTCGTTGCTGGGGCGACTGAAAGTGGTTGTCGCGAGCGATGACGCGGCAGGTGGAGGAGCTGGTTGGCGATGTAGGCGAGGAGACAGTTGGCTGAGGGACGCATGTTCGGAAGAATGGACGGACGGAGAGCGAGAGAAACGTCAACTACCCCACCTCGCCCCGACCGCGTCCCGACGGGAGTTGGGATCTGCGATCGGGGTAAACGCCACTCGCGAGAGTGAGACGCACGCAAGAGAAACCCAGAGGAAGAACCTGGCCCAGCCACCTGAACGCCTCGTTAGCCCACTCTCCAAATGTTCTTGTCCGGTGACGTCCAAGCCAACTCGCTTGACACGCAGATACTTTGCTGCATAAAGTAGTTTATTCGGTCACTCGTTTGGCGGAGCGGCAGCCTTACATTTCTGCCACCAAGATCCCAGGTGCAAAGCAGGCATCGATGTGGACGGCGCTGCACACGGCAGCGTTATTCAAGCGGGGATCGACCGGCCGTTTATGTTCCTTCTGAGCGACCGCAGTCGCGAGTCCGAGCCGGAGAGCGGTCAGATCATGGCCAACATCCGATCGATTTACGATCGTCTGCCTACGGATGGAAGGGCGCTGCTGGAGATTCGTGGCGCGAACCATTTTCTTTTCAGCGACGACGGAGCATTGCTAAAGAGCCATATCGTGCTACGGACACTCCGCATGTTAGGAATTGTCGGTATCGAGGGGCGCCGCCAACTTGCCGTGACAGCCTACTGCCTGCGTAGCTTTTTCGACGCGTGCCTCAAGGGGGAAAGTGTTTCGCGGTTCAAGAGCTCATCTCCTCTTTACCCTGAGATACAGGTTCTGGAGTGATGCGCCTCTAGCGACGATTGCGCCGGGATTGGAAAAAGACGGCCAGCCGAATGTTGAAAGCAAATGGATCAAGTAAGGTATGCTCACTCTCAACTATGGCACGATTGACGGGTCCGGAACGCCGCCGGAGAGCGCGGTTGAGGCTTCGACAGACTGTTCGTGTGAGGCCGTCCGATGCTCGGGGACATGACTTCGACGAAATCCTGCCGACGCTCAACACGTCGCGAGAGAGCGTCTATTTTGCATCGAAGAATGAGTTCTATACGGAAGGTATGCGCGTGTTTGTCACTTATCCCTATTCGGATGAGCATGGCTCGCTTAACCGGGAGTCTCTCGGAAAAGTAGTGCGCATCGACGATCTTGGCCATGGCCGCCGCGGGATTGCTGTGGAGATTTTGATGCCCGTATACCTCGGGGGCAAAGAAACCCTGAAGTAGCAGGCTGGGCCGCGGATTATTCCTTCTTCTTAATAACCGCTTAAATTCGCCAGGCGCAGCGCCGGTCAGCGTGGAGGCGTGCTGGACGCAGGGAGCAGCGCCGGCTACACTGTTTGTATTCCACTTGATTCGCATCGAATACGCGCAAAAAAATTTGCGAGGAATAAACGGGATGCTTCGCTTTTACACCGCGGGTGAATCGCACGGACAGGCGCTTCTAGCGTTTATTTCCGGCTTGCCAGCGCAGATGCCCGTGGATATCCGGTTCATCAACCACGAGCTACGGCGGCGGCAGCTTGGTTATGGCCGCGGCGGGCGGCAGAAGATCGAAAAGGATACGGCAGAAATTTTTGCGGGAGTGCGCCACGGGAAGACCATCGGAGCGCCGATTGCGTTGCGAATCGAGAATCGCGATTGGGCCAATTGGGAAAAGATCCTGCCGGTGGAAGAGGGGAAGGAAGACACAGACACGCGAAAGCTGGTTGCGCCGCGGCCGGGGCACGCGGATTTGGCGGGATCGCAGAAATTTGATTACCACGATGCGCGGTACATACTGGAGCGGGCGTCAGCGCGGGAAACGGCGGCACGCGTAGCGGCGGGCGCGTTCGCAAAACTTCTTTTGCGCGAATTCGGCACGCAGATCGCGAGCCACACAATTCAGGTGGGGCACGTGCGGCTAGAAAAACCAGCCAGTTGGAAAAAGATCCACGCGGTGAGCGGGGATCTGGACTCTCCTTTGCGATGCATTGACGCGGAAGTACAGGAAAAAATGAAGGCGGAGGTTGATGCAGTCCTGAAAGCAGGAGACACGGTCGGGGGGATTTTTGAAATTGTGGCCCACAACGTGCCGGTGGGGCTGGGAAGCCACGCACAATGGGACGAAAAGCTAGATGGGCGGCTGGCGCAGGCGCTGATGAGCGTGCAGGCGGTGAAGGCGGTGGAAATTGGCAACGGCGTGAGGAGCGCGGACTCGTTTGGAAGCGAAGTGCAGGATGAGATTTTTTATGAAAAATTGGCGCGGCGATTCCGGCGGACGACAAACCGCGCGGGCGGACTAGAAGGCGGGATCACCAACGGCGAAGACGTGGTGGTGCGCGGGTACTTGAAACCGATTTCGACATTGCGGCAGCCGCTGCACACGACGGACATGGTCACCAAAGAGCCGGTAAAGGCCGCTTACGAGCGGTCGGATTGGTGCGTGGTACCGGCAGGAGCGGTGGCGGGAGAAGCCATGGTCGCACTTGTGCTGGCAGACGCTTTTCTGCAAAAATTTGGGGGAGACTCGCTGGCGGAGATGCGGCGAAATTTTGACAACTATGCCCGACAAATTGACGAGTTCTGAACCCCCCAACGCTGCGGCCACCGAAGCGCAGCAGGCGGCGTCCGCCGCGCGCAAGATCTATCCGATCGTCAAGTATGGAGATCCCATCTTGGAGAAGCCGGGCGCGCCGATAAAAAAATTCGACGCGGAACTGAAGCAGCTTGCGGAGGATATGTTCGCTTCGATGTACGCAGCGCAAGGAGTGGGATTGGCGGCTCCGCAAATCGGACTGAGCCTGCGGATTGCGGTGGTGGATGTGACCGGAGGGAAGAATCCTGAAGCGAAGATCGTGCTGGCGAATCCGGAGATCGTTCACGCGGAAGGCGAAGTTCGGGAAGAAGAAGGCTGCCTGTCGATTCCGGGGTTTCGAGGATACGTGCTGCGTCCGCAGTTTGTGACGATCAAGGCGCACAACGCCAAGGGCGAGCCGTTTGAAATCCGCGGGGAAAACCTGCTGGCACGAGCCTTCTGCCATGAGATCGATCACTTGAATGGCATTCTTTTTTTGCAGCACCTCAGCATGCTGAAGCGCGACCTGATCAAACGGAAAATCAAGAAGCTGAGGAAACAGGGCGAGTGGTAAGTGCCAGAGCCGGCCGTTTGGCGGCCGAAGTGGGTTGATGATGCGAATCGTTTTCTGCGGCGCGCCCTCCTTTGCGGTTCCCACTCTCAAGCACCTGCTGGCGCAACCCGACATTGAGATTATTGGCGTGATTACACAGCCGGACCGTCCGCGGGGGCGCGGGCAGGACGTTTCGTTTTCGGCGGTGAAGGAAGCGGCGCTGGCGGCCAAGCTGACGGTGCATCAGCCGGAGAAGATTCGGACGTCTGAAACGGAGACGTTGCTGCGGAAGCTGGCTCCCGATAGCGTGGTGATCATCGCTTACGGACAGATTATTCCGGCGAAATTGCTGCCGATTCCGAAACTGGGCTGGATCAATCTGCATGCTTCCCTGCTCCCTAAGTATCGAGGTGCGTCGCCGATCAAATGGGCGATCGTGAATGGCGAGACACGAACCGGCGTGACGACGATGAGGATTGATGCAGGGATGGATACCGGAGAAATGCTCTTGCAGCGCGAAATTGAAATTGGCGCGAAAGAGACTGCGCCGGAGCTTGCGGCCCGGCTGTCGGAAGTTGGTGCCCCACTGATGGTGGAAACGTTGCGCGGGTTGGCCGCTGGAGTGATTGTTCCGAAGGCCCAGAATCATGCGGAGGCGACCCACGCGGGAATGCTGAAGCGAGAAGATGGGCGCATCGATTGGAAGCGGCCAGCGACAGAGATTTACAACCGGATGAGGGGATTCGCGCCGTGGCCTGGGTCTTATACGACGTTTCGCGGGCAGACCTGCCACGTTTGGGGCGAACCGGCGTCTAAAGGAGAAGGCGCGGGGTCGCCAAGCGACAGTAGCGAGGCGGCACCGGGAACTTTATTCGGCGAAAAAAATGAATTGTTTGTGCGTTGCGGGGACGCAACCGTTTTGTGCGTCAGCGCAGTCCAATTGGAGGGCCGCAAGCTGGTGAAAGCGGGTGATTTTGCGAACGGCGCGCGATTGAAAAGCGGTGAACGCTTTGGCGACAGCTAGTTTGCGCGGAACAAAACAGTAGGACATACTTCAGGTTTACCCCATGCACTCGGAAGAAAACATTCGTTGACAGGGCGTGGTAACGGGAGCTCACCATCCATGAAAATCTCTGAATTCTCAGCCAAACGCGGGAACGTGCGTTTCCGCGGCAAGGACTTCGCGCGGGCGGCGCTGTGCTGGATGCTCGCTGCGCAGCTTGCGGGACCGCCGATTGCATCGGCGGGAGGCGGCAAGTCCGCCGCAAAGACGGCGGCCGCAGGCGCAGTGAATGATCCGGTACTAAAAGCGATGCAAAACGAGATTGCCCGCGCAACGGCGGAACTCAGCAAGTCGGAACAGCCACCTTACTACCTGAGCTATACGGTGTACGACCAGGATTTCGTGGTGCTGGTGGGGGCTTACGGAAGTTTGCTGACCAACAGCGCGGCTCAAAGACGCTTCGCGGATGTGACCATGCGCGTGGGCACGCCGGAGTTGGACAATACCCACGGACAGAGTCGGCCGAGCGGAGTGAATTCGGGCAGCTTGCCGCTAGGAAACGATGCCGACGCTATCGGGCGGGTGTTGTGGGAACTGACGGATCGCGAATACAAGCGCGCGGTGCCGACATTGCTGAACGTGCGGACGAACACGGCGGTTCGCGCGGAGGAAGAGGACAAGTCGCCGGACTTTTCCAAGGAGAAGCCGCAGACGCACGTCCAAGAAGCGCCAGCGGCAGGGCCGTTCGATCGCGCGGCATGGGAAGGCGAGATCAAGAGACTGTCCGGGGCGTTCCGGAAATATCCGGAAGTGTACTTTGCGTCGGTGATGATTCAAGTGCAGCGATCGAATTCGCGGATGGTTTCGAGCGAAGGAAGCGCCATCGTGTCGCCCACTGCCTCGACCCGGTTGATTATTGAGGCGCAGACGCGCGCCGAAGACGGGATGGATTTGCTGCGCGTGGAAACTTTCCAGGCGCCGGCGGCGAGCGGCTTGCCGAGCGAGGCGGAACTGACCGGCAAGATTGAAAACATGGCCGCGGACTTGAGCGCTTTGCGAAAGGCTCCCATGGCGGAGCCGTACGATGGACCAGCGGTATTGAGCGGGCGGGCGGCGGCGGTGTTTTTCCATGAAGTGCTGGGGCACAGATTGGAAGGCCACCGGCAACGCGATGAGGAGGAAGGACAGACATTCACGAAAAAAATCGGACAGGAAGTGCTGCCGAAATTCCTGAGCGTAACTGACGACCCGACGACGCGCGAGATGGGAGGAATGAAGCTGGCGGGCTCATATGACTTTGACAATGAAGGAGAGCCGGCGCGGCGTGTGGACGTAATCAAAGACGGAGTGCTGGAAAATTTTCTCATGTCGCGAATGCCAGTCAAGAATTTCGCCCAATCGAACGGGCATGGACGAAACCAGCCGGGGCGGATGCCCACGGGGCGCCAGGGAAACTTGATCGTCACTTCGACAAAGACCGTGCCCGAAGGGGAAATGCGGCAGAAGCTGATTGAAGAAGTGAAGAAGCAGGGCAAACCCTATGGATTGTACTTCGACGACATTCAGGGCGGATTCACGCTGACGACGCGGTCGCTGCCGCAGGCGTTCCAAGTGCTGCCGGTGATTGTGTACAAAGTGTATGCCGACGGGCGTCCTGATGAACTGGTGCGCGGCGTGGACATTGTGGGAACGCCGCTGGCGGCGCTAACTCGGATTATGACCACCGGAGATCAGCAGCACGTGTTTAACGGTGTATGCGGAGCGGAGAGCGGACAGGTTCCGGTGGCGGCTGTGGCTCCGGCGATGCTGTTTTCCGAGATGGAAGTGCAGAAACGCGCGCATGAGCATGAGCGTCCGCCGTTGCTGCCACCGCCCGGATTTGAAGATGGTAGCGCTGCCAAAGCTGTGCAAATGAAGGCGGAGGTGAAGCCGTGAAAATTCTTCACCGGCCGGTGGCTTTGCGCGGGTACGGACAATGGACAGGAATGGCGATTGCGGCATTGCTGGCGCTGAACGCCACGCCGGGACGCGCGGATTCCGCGGAATCGAAACCGGCGCTGGATGCGGCCATGGTGGCGGCGCACGCAGCAGCAAAGGGCGACGGTTTGCTGGAGGCGCTGCTGACGGAATTGGACCGGTCCAAGGCGCAGCTCAAGATGGATCAGGTGCAGGCGCCATATTATGTGGAGTACCGCGTGAATGAGGTGGAGGACTTCGGGGCGGAAGCTGCGTTCGGGGCGTTGCGCGAGAACCAGCACATTCACGTTCGCGTGCTGCGCGTGGTTGTGCGCATCGGGGACTATAAGCAAGACAGCTATTTCGGCAGGGGCCAGGGCGAGTCAAACATTTTGCCGCTGGACAACGATCCGATCGCGCTGCGCCACCAGATATGGCTGACGACGGATGAGGCGTACAAGGCGGCAGGGCAGGCGCTGGCGGAAAAGCAGGCCGCGATGAAACAGTTCAGCGCGGACCCGAGTCCCGTGGATGACTTCGCGAAAGCGCCGCAAATGGTTGCCGTCGAGCCGACGGTATCGCTGAAGGTTGACGAAGCGGCGTGGAAGAGGACGCTGGAGGATGTGACGGGTTTGTTCAAGCAGTATCCGGACGTACAGTCGGTGACGGCGTCGGCGAGGTTTTCGGCAATCAACGAATATTTGGTGAATTCCGAAGGCACGGTCACGCGATGCGGAAAGACGACGTACAGCGTGCAATTGAGCAGCTCGGCGCAGGCCGCCGACGGAATGAGGCTCAGCCGGAGTCCGGCGTTCATGGTGGCGCGGGTGGAAGAGTTGCCAACATACGACACGCTGATGGGCGAAGCGAAGAAGATGCTGGATACGGTGGTCGCGCTGCGGCAAGCGCCAATCGTCGAAGAGGAATACCGCGGACCGGTGCTGTTCGCGCCTGATGCGGCGGACGATATCGTGGCGTCACTGATCGGGCAAAACGTGCTGGGGCAAAAGCCGCAGCTTGGGAAACCAAACCGGACGACGGGGGCGTTCGCGACGAGCTACAAGACGCGCGTGCTGCCGAACTTCTTGTCGATAGTGGACGATCCAACTTTGAAGGAATTTAAGGGGAAGAGCCTGGTGGGAAGCTACGCAGTGGACAGCGAAGGCGTGAAGGCCCAGGCGGTGAACACCATCGAAAACGGGACGCTGTCGAATTATTTGATCGGGCGGCAACCGATTCGCGACTTCCCGGCCTCAAACGGACACGGACGGGCTGGGCCGGGATCCTTTCCCGGGCCGAGTCTGGGCGTCCTGCTAGTGAAGAGTTCGGAGGCGCAATCACCTGAGGAGCTGAAGAAAAAAGTAATGCAGATGGTGCAGGATCAGGGCAGGCCGTACGGTTATCGCGTGGAAACGCTGGGACCGGGCAATTCACCGCGGCTGCTCTATCGTGTTTACGCGAAAGATGGGCACGAAGAGTTGGTGCGGGGAGCGGTGTTCAACGAACTGGACATCCGCGCGTTGCGGAGCGATTTGATCGCCGTGGGCAACGATCCGCTGGTGAGCAACCGGGCCGGCGGAGCGCCGACGACGATTATCAGTCCCTCGCTGCTGTTTGATGAGCTGGAAGTGAAGCGGGCGGACACGAGTAAGGACAAGCTGCCGGATTATCCGGCGCCGCCGCTGAAGAAGTAATCAGTTGCTCTTGAAGGCGAAAGGAGACGCTGGCTCCCAGGCCGCGAGCCTTAGTCTTCTGGTAACAACGCTTTCCGCACCTACGTCCCAATAACATGGCGATTGGAGGCACTATGCCAAAAATCATGAAACGAGGTTTCGTATGTGTGGCTTTTGCGATTGCATGGGTAGCGGTTCTCGGCTTGAGCGCACAAAACCGGAAGTGAAGTGCTCCGTGCTCCGCTGCCGGCACAAATCTTCACTGCAAGGAAGGTATTTGTTTCCAACGCGGGAGGAGACACTCTTGGTTACTGCGGTGGAGGATCCGACAGGGCGTACAACCAGTTCTACGCGGCGCTGAAAGATTGGAGACGATATGAACTGGTGGCCGCTCCCGGCGACACTGAGTTGGTGTTTGAAATAAGCTTTGCAATGCCCACTGTGGGGGAAAACGTCTCAGGCGGAAACGGAATTACTTCGGTGTCAAGCAGTCCGCTGAAAGGTCCGCAATTCCGGCTGGCTATTGTGGACCTCAAGACGCACGTTTTGCTATGGACGTTTACCGAGCACGTGCAACCAGCAACGCTGCAAATGAACCGCGACAAAAAACTTTGATCAGGCCATTGCGGCCCTTGTGAACGACGTAAGGAATGTGGCCGGCCAGCCCGGTCCGGCGGCCGGTGGCAGTTCGAAGTGAACCGTCCCGCTGAGAAGCTGGGGCTGGTTCGCGAGAAGACGAAGAGGTAAACTTCGCGCAGGAAACCATTGACGAATCTGGGCTGAGATTCGAGACTTTAGCTCTGGTTATGACGCTGAGCGAGAACTGACATAGGCGGCTTTAGCATATGACTTTTGGAGAGCGCTTGGAATGGCTGGGGCGGCTGACGCTGCTGGTGTTCATTCTGGCGTCGGCGGCGTTTCTGAGCGCGATCACGGCGATGCGCATTGCGATTCACGGGCGCGAAGTGACCATGCCGAATCTCGTGGGCATAAATGTTTCCGAAGCGAGCCGGATACTGCAGTCGCGAGGGCTGGTGCTTCGTGTGGCTGACCGGATTTACAGCGACCAGCCCATTAATGCGGTGGTGCGGCAGACACCGACGTCGGGTTTGCTGATGAAAGTGTCGCAGCAGGCGCACGTGGTGCTGAGCCTGGGGCAACGGCAACTGCAGATTCCACTGCTGGAAGGCAATTCGCTGAGGGCTTCGCGAATCGAACTTCTTCGGGCGGGATTGCAAGTAGGAGAAGTATCAGGCGTAACCATGACGACGCCGGTGGATACCGTGATGATTCAGAATCCGAAGCCCGGCGCGGGAGCAGCGACGCCGCGGGTGGACGTGCTGGTTTCGCAAGGGCCGCGTGAGACGGCTTACGTAATGCCGCACTTGACGGGGCTGAATGAGATCGAAGCGCAGCACCGGCTGGATATAGCGCAGATGCGGCGCAAAGTAAATTACGTGACCGCTCCACAATGGCCACACGGGGCGGTGATTGACCAGTCGCCGATGAGCGGCACGCGGATTCCGGCGAGTTCGACCATTGAATTGACAGTGGCGAACTGACTCTCCGGCATAGGATTTGTAAACCAGCCTGATGTTCAGCATCCAGCCACCAGAAACAACCTGCAAAGGGAGGATGGACCATGGCATTACTCAAAGCTCCAACGAAACAAAAGACGACAAGCGTTCAGATCCGGCTGGAGGATGACGTCCGATCCGCGCTGAACAAGTACGCGCACTTCATCGAGGCGAACCCGTCTTACGTGGTGAGCGAAGCGCTAAAGCTATTGTTCAAAAGAGACCAGGAATTTAAGCGATGGCTGAGGCAACACACCAAGAATGAGGGGCAGGAACAAAATCAAGAAGCGGCTCTTGCAAAGGCCGCGTCGCAAACTTGAGAGGATGTCGACGTCCTGACGGCTGGGGGAAAATGCCTTCGCCACCGTAAAGGCAAGGAAGGACGAATTTATTTCGCGGCGTCCTTCTTGTGCAGAGTGGTACACATGGTCAGGGCGGTATTGGGGTCGACGGCGCTATCGCCTTCCTCGACAAACTGGACGACGCCCTGCTTGTCGATAATGATGTTGGCGCGCAAAGCCCACTCGTACGTTTCGTTTTGCACGTCGTAGCCCTTGAGGATGCCATAGGCCTTAAGCATCTTGCGATTCATGTCGCTGAGGAGCGGGAAGTTGATGCCTATCTGTTTGGCGAACGCGGCGTTGGCAGCGGGACTATCCAAACTAACTCCGAAAACTTCCGTATCCGAGGTGTCAATCTTACCGGAGGCGATTCCAGCCTGGACCGCCTGAAGTTGCTTCGTTCAACCGCCGGTGAACGCCAGGACATAGACGGCGAGAAAGACGTTCTTCTTGCCGCGATAGTCGCTGAGCTTCACGGTTTTCCACTGGTCGCTGAGAAGAGTGAAATCAGGGGCGGTGTCGCCGACCTTGAGGGTCATCTTGGCGACTTCGGACTTCCCGGCTCGCGGAACGGCCGGAGCCGCCGCGAGGACGGCAGCGACCAGTAGCCCCAGAGCGATCTTGCGCTTCATAGAGAATCTCCCGTCGGAGTCGGATTAAGTGGCAACAGGAGCTTACACCTTGCCAATGTTGTAATACTACGGGGAGGGGGGAAATATTCCGGGGTCGAGAGGGTAAAGGCAACCCATTGCGCGGCATGGCGGCATCACAGAAAGGGGTAGACCGGCTTGGGCCGGCCGAAGGTGCAAAGTAGTTGTTCGGGCTGGCCTTTCGTTCAGGGTATAATTGTGCGTCCCTTACAGCATGGAGCCGGGAAGCGCCCGAGGCTTTCGACGAACCGCTGTGGGGAAAGCGCAGATTTGAGAGAGGTGAAGTTTGCTCTTTAATTCGTTCCTGGCGACCGTAAAGCGGTCTGCCCTCTTGACGGTAACAGGACTGTTTCTGTTGAGCGCAACACGGTGCGACGCGCAAATCCTCCATAAGAAGAAAAGGGTCAATAAGTCAACGAGCGCGGAGAATACCGCGGAGCCCGACAAGATTCTGTATGACAAGGCGATGGATGACATCAAGCACGGGCGGCATGAGGTCGGCCGGCTGAACCTGCAAACGCTCATCAACACCTATCCGGACAGCGAGTATCTTGCCAAGGCCAAGCTGGCGATCGCCGATTCGTTCTACAAAGAGGGTGGGACGGCGAATCTGACGCAGTCTGTGCAGGCATACAAGGATTTCGGCATTTTCTTCCCCATGCTGCCAGAAGCAGCCTACGCGCAATTACAAGTGGCGATGACGCACTACAAGCAGATGGAGAAACCGGACCGCGACCGCACGCAGGCGCGCGCCGCCGAGGATGAGTTCCAAATATTCCTGACAAAGTACTCGAATGATCCGCTGGCTCCCAAGGCCGAACAACGCTTGCGCGAGGTGCAGGAACTCCTCGCGGAAGGCGACTTCCGCATTGGTTACTACTACTACGTGAAGGAAGACAAGAAGGCAGCGGAATCGCGGCTAAGAGGGCTGGTGAATCGTTATCCTCTTTACAGCAAATCGGACCAGGCATTGTGGATGCTCGGAAACATATGGCAAGCCACCGAAAAGAAAGAGATGGCAGTTCCCTATTACGCACGGATCGTGCGCAATTATCCTTTGTCGCCTTTGGTCCCCAATGCCAAGAGCCGATTGAAGGCCCTGGGAGCGCCGGTGCCGCAGGCGGATCCCAAATCCGTGGCATGGATGACTGCGGAACAGAATGCGCCGAGGCAGCATGAGGCGTTGGTCAAGAAACCGCTGGGTCTGATTCGTACGGGCCCAGGGCAAGAGTTGCGGGCGGCAGCCACAACCGGACACCCTACGATGACTCCCGATTCGGAAAGTGAAACGGGAATTGACGTTTTAAGGGGCGGGAATCCATCGCAAGGAGTCGGAGCCACAACGGGGATCGTCGCGACCATAAATGTCGGGAGTACGAATGGGGCATCGGGCGGGGCAGAAAATGTTGTTCCGGCAACGGACGGGGGCGAAGCGGGTCCTGCGGCGCAAGGGGATCCGAACGCGCCGGCAACGAAGGAGAATTCCGCGAATGGAACGGCCGAGGCAACACCCAAGACGGATGAGACCCCCGCGACTGCCGGCCAAACCAGTGACGCAGCCAAAACGGACGCACCGGCGCAAGATGGAAAGCAAAATGGGTCCAACGGGGACACCAAAAAAGAATCAACCAGCAAGAAAAAGAAAGGCCTGAAAAAAATCGTGCCCTGGTAAGGTCTTGGCGCAGGGCGAAGATCAGGAGAAGCACTGCGGGGTACGGTCAGAAAGGGCCGTACCCCGCGTGTTTTTGGCGCCAGATCGGTCCTGGGAGCGGCCAAGAGTGCAGTATTCACTTCCGACACACGCCTGCCCTGTTGAGATTGACGCAAACTGAAACGGGTGCTCCAATAGGCTGGAGTAGGTTTTTGTGCGGCCGCGCACGGGTGTGGCCAACACAGGCAGATAATCGGCGGAGGACGCTCGGTGGTCAAGATTCTGGTTGCGGACGATAACAGCAACATCCAGAAGATGGTGGGGCTGGCCCTGAAAGATCAGGGCATCGACGTCGTTGCCGTTGGGAACGGTGAAGCAGCCGTACGGAAAATCTCCGATTTGCGTCCTGACCTAGTGCTTGCCGACGTATTCATGCCGGTGCGGAATGGTTATGAAGTTTGCCAGTATGTGAAGATGGATGCCTCGCTTGCGCATATTCCTGTAATCCTGTTAGTGGGCGCGTTTGATCCGCTGGATGAGCAGGAAGCACAGCGCGTGGGAGCAGACGGGGTATTGAAGAAACCGTTCGTTCCGCCTGATCCCCTGATTTCGATGGTGAAATCCGCGCTGCAACGCGCAGGGGTGGCTCACGGGGGCGCCGGCGCCGTGAAAGCTCCGGAACCAGAAGTTTTGAAGGGTACCGATCTGCTCACTACGAGTGTTGCGTCTGTGCCGACGCTGAGCAGCACCCCGATGCACACGGCGTCTAACGAACCAGTTATTGCGGCTTTAGAGCAAGAGAGCTTTGTAGATGAAGTGCCGGCGCGTCCGGAGCCAGTGCAAATTGACAGCGGCTCGCAACCGGTGGCATTCGGGAGCCTGCTGGAAACGCCCGCGGATGAAAAGGATGACGAGTTGGGTTTTCTGCCGCAGGCGCATCCCGAATTGGCGCCGGAGCGCGATTGGCGCGATACGGATGCAGAGGAACTCGACGAGGAAGCCGAAGAGGAAAAACCCCCTGCTCCCTGGCGGCGTGAAGAAGCGGAAAGCTATGCCGACTCTGGAACTGCCGGTGGAGCGAAGGATTGGCGCTCGGGAAGTTTCGAGCAGATTCTTGCCAGGAAAGCTCACCAGGATTGGGAACCGGCCGAAGAAAAGCCAGGAGTGGTCGAGACGGCGCCTGCGGCGAGTAACTACGTTGTGGAGACGCCGACTCCTCCCGCCAGCATTCCGGAACCAGCAACAGTGACGGAGGCGATTCCGAGTACGCCATTTGCGGTCGATGCATGGGCGGGAATAAATCCGCCAGCTTCACAGGAAAAAATCTCGATTAAGACACCCACGGCTGTGGAAGAAGTAACTCCCGTGAAGGAGCGCGAACGGCCTTCGCTGGAAACGGCGGTTGCGAGCACACCCGAAGCGAGCCAGGTCGAGCCGCAAACGAAAACATCCAAAGAGTCGTGGTTTTCTGTGCCGTCAAACCCCTGGAATGCCGAACTCGAGAAGGCCAACCGGCTGGCTTCGACGTGGGATTCCGGCGCGCCGGTGGCTACTGCTCCGGTGTCCGGCAACGGAACAGAAAAGGCCACTGAGGCCATCAGCGAAACGACTCAGAAGGTGATAGAGGAAGCAGCCTTGCCTGCGGAGACCGTGGAGGCTATCCGCGAGGAAGCCGCTCAAGTTGCCGAAGACGCTGCGCTCCCGGAGCAGCAAAACTACGATGGAGCGGGTTTTTACGCGTCCGAGGAAGCGATTGAGGCGCCCGAGTCAACACCGACATCGGCCTCAACACCGGCGGCGGGTTCGACGCCCAGCATGGATGACCTCGTCGCAAAAGTGCTGGCAAAGTTGAATCCCGAGGTTTTGCAGGCTGTTACGCGCGAGATTCTGAAGCCCGTCGTGGAAGCAATGGTCCAGGAAGAGTTGAAATCGAAGAAGTCGTAATCCCCTGCTCTGTCGCGTCGAGATTCTATCCACACTTTAGATTCGTCAAAGTTGAATGTTCTTTCGTGGCGCCGCGCCGCCGCGAATTGACGACACTGCTTTGCCCCTCGTATAGTCGAAGATTACTCTAAACGACTTAGACGTGTCTAGAACGGACGGGCCAAGGCCCGCCAATGCATGGGAGAAGCGCACCGGATGGCTCGCGAGATAGCAAAAGCGTATGAACCGCAGCAGATCGAACCGCGGTGGGCAGATTTCTGGGTTAAGGAGGAGCTGTTCAAGGCGGATCCAAGTGCGTCCGGGCCGGTGTTTTCGATCGTGATTCCCCCACCGAACGTGACCGGGTCGCTGCATATCGGCCACATGCTGGACCACACGGAGATCGACATCCTCACGCGCTGGCACCGCATGCGGGGGTTCAACACACTCTACCTGCCGGGAACCGACCACGCCTCGATCTCGACGCAGCGAGTGGTAGTGCGTCAGTTGGCAGAACAAGGGATCGACTACCGAAGTCTGGGACGCGAAGAATTCCTGAAAAGGGTTTGGAAGTGGAAGGAAGAGTCGGGCGGCATGATCACCCGACAGATGAAACAGATTGGGGAGAGCTGCGACTGGTCAAGGGAGAAGTTCACCTTATCACCGGAATTGTCGCGCGTGGTCACGGAAGTATTCGTTCGGCTCTATGAAGAGGGGCTGATTTACCGGGAGAACCGACTTCTGAACTGGTGTCCGGTGTGCCTGACGGTGCTGAGCGATTTGGAAGTGCTGCACGAGGAGCGGCTGGGACACTTGTGGCACATCAAGTATCCAGTGGTGGGGACGCAGGAATTCCTTGTTGCGGCCACGACGCGACCGGAAACGATGTTGGGCGACACGGCAGTGGCGATAAATCCGGAAGACGAACGGTACGCGCACCTCGTTGGCAAAAAAGCGCTGTTACCGCTGATGAACCGCGAAATTCCGATCATTGCGGACGCGATGGTGGACCGTGAGTTTGGGACGGGCGCGGTGAAAATCACGCCGGCGCACGACCCGAACGACTTTGAGGTGGGCCGACGCCACAAATTGGCGGAAATCGACGTGATGACCGACGAAGGCAAAATGAACGCGGCGGCGGGTACCTACGCGGGAATGGACCGGTTCGAGGCGCGGAAAAAGATCGTTGAGGATTTGAAAGCGCTGGGCCTTTTGGAAAAAATCACTGAGCACACGAATGCCGTCGGCTTGTGTGAACGGAGCAAGACGATTGTCGAACCGCGGGCTTCGACACAATGGTTCTGCAAAATGAAGCCGCTTGCGGAGCCTGCCATCGCGACCGTGGAGCGCGGCGAAATCCAGATCGTGCCGGATAACCGGCGCGAGGAATATTTCAACTGGATGAGGAACATTCGCGATTGGACGCTGTCGCGGCAACTGTGGTGGGGCCACCGGATTCCGGCTTGGTATTGCAAGGAGAACAAGCACGTCACCGTGGCGCGCGAAAAGCCGGCGAGGTGCGTGACGTGCGGGTCCACGAATCTCGAGCAGGACCCGGATGTTCTCGACACGTGGTTCAGTTCGGGATTGTGGCCGTTTTCTACGCTTGGCTGGCCGGAAGAAACGGTTGATTTCATGAAATATTATCCGACGAGCCTGCTAATCACCGGATACGACATCCTGTTTTTCTGGGTGGCGCGGATGATCATGATGGGAATTCACTTTACGGGGAAAGTTCCGTTCCGCGCTGTTTATCTACACTCGCTGGTGCGCACCGGGAGTGGCGAGAAGATGTCCAAGTCCAAAGGAACGGGACTCGATCCCGTGGCGCTGAACCAGCAGTACGGAACGGACGCGATACGGTTTTGCCTGGCGTCGATGGCCGCGCCGGGGACGGACATCGTGCTGTCCGAGGACAAGCTGGCGAGCGCGCGAAACTTCGCGAACAAAATCTGGAATGCGGCGCGATTTTTGTTCGTGAATTTGGACAAATTTGAAGCGAGCGGAGCGAAATTGGAAGAGTTGGCGGCGCCGGAGCTGCGCGCGAAGGCGCCCCATGCTTATCGCGGCGGCGTTCCGCTGGTAGATGCATGGATGTTTGCGCGACTGGCGGCAACCGTCGAGCTAATTAATGATGCGCTGACGAACTACCGGTTTCACGAGGCCGCTCAAGGCGTGTACCAGTTCTTCTGGGGCGACTTCTGCGACTGGTATATCGAGTGGGTGAAGCCGGAACTGCAGAGTGCGGACCGTGAACGGGCGACCGTGGCATGGAAGAATTTGTTTGCGGCCTTCGACGCGGCATTGCGGCTGTTGCACCCGTTCATGCCCTTCTTGACGGAAGAGCTATGGCATCAATTACCGCAAAGGGCGGGTGCGAAATCCATCGCGCTAGGACAATCTCCAGAAGCGCAGGAGCATTGGAAGAACAAGAAGGCCGTGTGCGAGGTTGACGCGATTCAGGAAGTGGCCACGGCGCTGCGCAACATTCGCGCGAAACTGAAACTTGATCCCAAGAAGAAGGTGGCGGCGGAGTTCTCCACGAGCGATGCCGGTATGGGCGAGCTGGTTCAAGCAAATCACGGGGCGATTGAAAGATTCGCGGTTTTGACGGAACTTCGCACGGTGCCGCGCCAGCAGTTCGACGGTAAGAGTGGCGCGGTGCGCTCCACTGCTAAATTTGACGTGCGCATCGCGTACTCCGACACAGTAGATGCGACGGCGGAGAAGACGCGGCTAAAGAAAGAGATCGAAGGTTTGCAGAAAGCTATGGCGTCAAAGGAGCGGCAGCTCGGGGATGAGACATTTCGCAGCCGAGCGCCAGAGAAAATTATTAAAGGGCTGGAAGCCACGCTTGCGGAGCAGCGCATTGAAGTGCAAAAGCTGAAGGATCGCTTGTCGCAGTTTGAAAAAAATACATAGCTCTTCGGGGTCTTATGGATTGGAACTCTCGTTACATTGCTGACGTTGTGCGGCACGCGCTGGAAGAGGATATCGGCACGGGAGATGCAACGACCGCGGCGGTCGTACCGCCCCGCGCGTCGGCGCGGGCGAAGATTCTTGCCAGGCAAACTCTCGTTTGCGCGGGACTGCCGATTGCCGAAAGAGTGTTCCGGGCTCTGGATCCGGAGATCCGCGTGACTTTTCCGCACAACGACGGGTCGTTTGTGGAACCTGGCGCGGAGATTGTGCAGATCAAGGGAAACGCTCGCGCGATCCTCGCCGGCGAGCGAACCGCACTGAATTTTCTGGCGCATCTTTGCGGAGTTGCCACACTGACGCGGCGCTTTGTGGAACAGCTGGCGGGCACGAGAACGCGCATCCGGGATACGCGGAAAACAACACCAGGATTGCGGGCGCTGGAAAAATATGCGGTGAAGACGGGCGGCGGCAGCAACCACCGCTTTGGCCTCTATGACGCCATCCTTTTGAAGGAGAATCACGTCGCGCTGGCCGGAGGAATGAAGGAAGCGGTAGACAAGGCGCATACCTATGTGTCTCCAAGAATGCCGGCACCGCGGGCCGCGAGCGCCTACGACGCGGCGGGGCTCGACCCGGAAGTCGTCGGCCCAGGACCTTTGCCGGTGCAGATCGAGGTTCGCAACCAGAAAGAATTGCTTGAGGCCCTCGGGGCCGGAGCGGAGGCGGTGCTGCTGGACAATATGACGCCGGAGCGCGCTGCGGAATGTGTAAAGGTCGCGCGAGGGATTCGCGCGCACTGCGTGATCGAAATTTCCGGAGGGATCACGCTGGACAATGCGCGCGCTTACGCGGAGACGGGCGCCGACTTTCTTTCTTCCGGGATGCTCACGCATTCGGCGCCTGCCGCAAACCTCAGCCTGCTTGTGGACAGCATCGAGGGAACGTAAGCTAAGGCGGCGCGAAGGGGCGCGGCGAGATCCCCATGACTCAAGAATCCTTACCGGGCACAACCGACCGGCGGCTGGCGGGGCTGCTCACGTTGCTGTCGGAAAATGCCACCATAGTGATCAGCGGCGCGCGAATCGCGAAGGAGATTGGCGTCTCGCGATCGACAGTATGGCGATGGGTGGAACGCCTGCGCGGATTGGGAGTGAAAGCAAAAGGCCAACCTGCTACGGGATACTTCCTGGAGCAAGTGCCCGATATTCTGACGCCGGACATGCTAAAGCAACGACTGAAAGGAAGTCTTTTCGGGAAACGCATCTTTCATTTCTTTAAGACGGACTCGACGAATCGCGTGGCGCTGGAATTGGGTCATGCCGGCGAGCCGGAGGGCGCGGTCGTGCTGGCGGAGGAGCAAACCGCGGGACGCGGACGTGCGGGACGCAAGTGGCATTCCGAGCGCGCAGCGGGCATCTATGTGACGCTGCTCCTTCGCCCCAAGTTAGCGCCGGTGCAGGCTCCACTCCTGACCATGATGGCGGGACTCTCCGCGCATTCCGCGGTGCAGGCCGTGACGGGGCTGACGGTGGACCTGAAGTGGCCGAACGACCTGCTTATTCGAGGGAAAAAAGTAGGCGGCATCCTGACGGAGATGCACGCAGAACCCAACCAGGTGCGATTCGTGATCGTGGGAATCGGCCTGAACGTGAATCAGGAGAGATTTCCCGGGGAGCTTGCGCATGTTGCGACTTGCCTGCGCGCGGAAACGGGTAAACCGCAATCGCGCATGGAGCTGCTGGTGCGGTTGCTGCGCGAATTCGAGAACGATTACAATCGATTCGTGCGCGAAGGCGTGGCCAGCGTGGTAGCGCGATTTGAATCGGTATCGAGTTACGCGAAAGGCAAGCGTGTGCGCGTAACAAATAGTACCGAGAGCTACTCCGGGACAACCGCGGGACTTGGACCGGAAGGATTGCTGCAAGTGGAACGAGAAGATGGACGAATTACGGCGGTGATTTCAGGCGACGTCACGGAGGCACGCTAGATGCTGCTGACCATCGACGTGGGAAACACCAACTCTGTGCTGGGCGTTTTTCGCGGCGAAGAACTAATCGCAAACTGGCGTTTGACGACGGCGCGGGAGCAGACGGTTGACGAATATGGCGTGCTGACGAGGAATCTGTTCACGCTGGCGGGGCTGGACCGAGACGCCATCACCGGCGTGATCATCAGCTCGGTGGTGCCGCCGGTGAACCGGACGCTGGCGGAAATGTCGCGGGTTTATTTTGGGAAGAAGGCGTTGTTTGTGGAAATGGGCGTGAAAACCGGGATGGCCGTGCTGGTGGACAACCCGTCGGAAGTAGGCGCGGATCGGATTGTGAACGGCGTGGCGGCTTTTCATCAATACGGGGGGCCTTGCATCGTGGTGGATTTCGGGACAGCGATCACGTTTGACGTAATCTCGGCGAAAGGTGAATACCTCGGCGGGGTCATCGCGCCGGGACTGGGGATTTCGTCGGAGGCGCTGTTTGCGCGCGCGGCGCGGCTGCCGCGGGTGGAGATCAAGGATCCTGGGAAAGTGATCGGAACGAACACGGTCACGCATATGCAGGCGGGTTTGTACTACGGCGCGGTGGACATGGTGGATGGCATGCTTGCGCGGATAAAGAAAGAGTTGGGCCAAGACGCAAAGGTTGTTGCGACCGGCGGACAGGCGAGGCTCGTGTCGAAAGGGTCGAAGCACATCCAACACACGGATGAATTCCTTACACTGACCGGCCTGCGGTTGATCTGGGAGAAAAACCAGCCGGCGGAACACGGGAAGAGCGCGGCAGCGGCGCCGGCACCTGCAAGGAAGGCGCAGAGTTAAGCTGCGCGGAACGACGATGCAGGCGGGATCGAGGGCCGGAATCGGGAATTCTGCGGCGCCTCACCAACGAGATGGGCGGCTGGAACTACTTCAACTACTTCACGGAAATCGAAGAATATTTTTGGAAGAAACGCGGGGCGCATTTGCTGGTGTCGCCGCTGGACTGGGCCATCATGGAGGCGTGGCAGAAAGCCGGAGTGCCGCTCGAAGCCGCTTTGAAAGGAATTGATAATGCGTTTGAGAGCTATCAGAGGTCGCGACGCGGAGCAGGCAAGCCGCTGAAAAATTTGGCGTACTGCACGGACGCGGTGCTGGAGGCCGCAGAAGAACAACAGGAAGCGGCTGCGGGCAGTGCACCGAAGGCCGCGCGCGCGACCGCCAGCGAAACGTTTTCGCGAGACGAATTGAAGAAATATTTTGCGAAGAATGCCTCGCGATTGAAACAGGCGGCGCAAAAGAGTTTGCCGCGACAGCCTGAGATGGCCGGCCATTTGACGGGGATTGCGGAATCGCTGGAATCCAGCGGCGGGATTCTCGATACGCCGGCGGCACTGGACCTGGAAGACTTGGAGCGGCGGTTGACGGTTTTGGATGGGAAGATACAGGCGCTGTTGACGAGCCATGCCCCGGAAGAGGTGATGCTCAAGATCCGTCGTGAAGTGGACGGGCAGCTGGCAATGTACCGGCGGAAGATGAAGGCAGAGCAACTGGCAATGGTCGAAAAGCAGTACATGCAGAAACGGTTGCTGGAAGAATTCGGAATCCCGCGACTCAGTCTTTTCTACTTGATGTAGTGTTGGTCAGCAGGGTGCCCGGTATTCGCAAGCAAGAACGGTTTGATCTCACACCTCCGCCACCGAGTTATCTTAGAATAGGACAACAGTATGCCTGATGAGTTACGCTTATCGATTGAGAAGCTCATTTACGGCGGTGACGGCTTGGCGCACGCCGATGGAAACACCGTTTTCGTGCCTTACGTTTTGCCAGGGGAAGAGGTGCGCGCAAACGCGAAATCGCGAAAGAAGAAATTGGTTTGGGCGGAACTGCTGGAGGTAACGTCACCCGCGAAAGAACGTGGGAAAGCAAAGTGCACGCATTTTCAGAAATGCGGCGGCTGCCATTACCAGCACATTCCGGCGGAAGAACAGCTAAGGCTCAAGAAAGAGATTTTGCGGGAAACACTTTCGCGGCTCGGCGGAATCACTTGGGATGGCGCAATCGTCGAGCATTCGGCCGAGCCTTACGGCTATCGAAACCGCGCGCAGTGGGCGGTTAGGAGCGGGATGCCTCGCGCGCTGGGATACTTTCTGCCGGAAAGCTCAGTGATCGTGCCGATCGACGAATGCCCCGTGCTCTCTCCGCGCCTCACACGCACATTCGCGCAGCTTCAAGAAATGGCGCGCTCCGGCACGTTGCCAGTGGGAATCCAGGAGATTGAGGCATTTGCCGACTCGGCGGACGAAAAGATAGCGTTGAACGTGGCGTTTGAAAAATTCTCGAAACCGGCGGCGGAGCTGGCATCCACCTTTCGCCAAGCTGTGCCGGAGATCGAAAGTCTGCTGCTTCTGGACCAAAAGAAAGTCCGGTTTGAATTGACGGGGCCGGGTTATTTGATGCACGAAGCCGGCGGATTCAAATACCGGGTAAGCCATCTTTCATTCTTTCAAGTGAACCGCTTCCTGATCGAGGATTTGCTGAAAACCGTGACGGCGAATGCGCAGGGCGCGCTCGCGCTGGATCTGTATTCGGGGGTCGGATTCTTCACGTTGCCGCTGGCAAAGACGTTCCAGAAAGTGGTGAGCGTCGACGCCAATCTTGCCGCGACGCGGGATCTCTACGCCAACGCGGAGATCGCAGGCGTTACCATCGTGTCCCACAATGAACATGCCGAAGAGTTTCTGAGAAAAACGGAAGAAAAGCCAGACTTCGTGATCCTGGATCCGCCGCGAGCAGGATTGGGCGCGGAGGCCGCACAGAAGCTCGCGGAGCTTGGCGCCAAAGAGCTTGTATATCTTTCCTGCGATCCATCCACATTGGCTCGTGACTTGGCGGTCTTGACGAGTTCACCTCGGAAACCAAAAGGAATCACCGGGCCAAGCGTCCGTTATGAAATCGCGGAAATGCACCTGTTCGACCTGTTCCCGCAAACATTTCACATCGAGACGCTCGTGAGGTTGCAAAGAGCGCCATGAGTCTGCCGGCCGTTGCGATTGTCGCGGCATGTGCGAGCGGCATCGCGTTCGGTCTGCATCCTGCGGTTGCGAGAAACGCCTCTTCTCACATTCCCCTTGCTTCCTTTTTCCTGTTGGTTGCTGTCGTCGTCCTCGCAGGAATCCTTTTTGTAAGATTCGGTCATCTTTTCGTCGCAACCATCGCTTCCCTGTTTGGCTGGATTCTGCTTTTCTAGGCGTTTGCATTGCAGAACAACCGCGGGATGCGAATCACGCGATCTCACTGCTGGAGCAAGGGCGCCTACGTTTGAAAACGCCGCTGCGATGGCATGGTCACCTCCGTGATGAGCCAGCGCGCCTCCCATGGGGCTACGGATACGAAATTGAGCTTTCGAGTTGTTGAGTTCGAAGAGACTCTGCACACCGCGCAAGGAGGGTTGCGCTGAGCTTCACCGGCCACCCGGAGGGTCCGGCGCCGCCGGAACTTCATGTGGGAGACGAACTGGCAGTTATGACAGAAGCAAAGTGGCCGCAGGTTTTCAAGGATGAAGGCGCGTTCGATAGACGCGCGTATCTGGCGCAGCAAAACATCGATCTCGTAGCCACGTTGCGAGCGCCGGAACTAATCGAACGAATCTGCTCGCCAAGTCCAACTATCAGGACGATTCTCGCGCAGGCGCGGAGGACATTGCGCGACGAGATTGATGTGCTCTTCGCGGACACTTCACAAGTCGCGGGAGTTTTCCGGGCGATGCTTTTGGGCGACCGGAATTTGACGTTGGCCAGGGTGACTCGCTGTTTGTCGTTACTCCTGCTGGAAAACTCTGTTGATCGATGGCGGCGGAGCGTTTGGCGGCTTTCCGGGGCACGAAGAACACAACGGCGTCGACCGGGGCGAAGAAGCCGTGCCACCCTATTTGTGGTCGCGGGGGTTTTCAGCCGCGTTTGGGAATTATATCCGCTGGTGAGGACAATCCGTACGGGCATCCTAGCCCGGAGCTTCTCGAACGATTGCAGAGTGCGGGCATCCGCATCTTGAGGGCGGATCGAGACAGCGCAGTGCAAGTCATGACAGATGGCCGACGGCTGGAGATCAGCTGTTTCATCGCATGTCCAAATGCTGGAAACGCGGTTTCAGTGCAGGCGAAGGCGCCAGATCACAAGCAGGACTAAGAGAAGAAACTGGAAGCCAACGGTGGCCTGCCATTCATGATTCTTCTTGTACTGGGAGAACGAGAAGGCGCCGGCCGAGTCTCCCGGCAATTTCGCGGCGGTCAGGTGTGGAATAAACAGAGGAACGGCGCGGGCATACTCCTCGAAAGATGCGCGGTGGCGCAGGCGAAGTTCATTCTCTTCCCGGCGCATCACGATGGAATAAAACACCGCGAAATAGACAATCAGGATAAAAGCGGAGATCCCCGAGCGCGTGGCAATCCCGGCTCCCAGAGCCAGGATCGCGCTGCCGAGATAGAGCGGATTTCGAGTATAGGCGTAGGGTCCAGTGACGGTGAGGACTTCCTGCTTGTGAAGATAGCCCGCCGCATACGCGCGTACCCATAGACCAATGACTCCTACCAAGGCGCCAAGCACAATGCTGCGGGGCGTGGGCCGTGAAAAATAAAGAACCGCAATCGCAAGCGGATAACCAAGCCGTACACGCCAGCGCACGAAAAAACTTTCGGTCGCACTCATCGGCGAAACTCGACTTGCCTGCGAACGGCGTCGAAAACTGTGTCGACGTCGATTTCTAAAATGGAAGGAGCGGCTTGATCGCCTCGTTTATAGGTGGTCACGGCGTGCTGGCTGCGAAGGACGATATCAAGCGCGGAAGCTTTGCCAGAGGGTTCGCCTAGGCGACAGGGGCCGTTTCGGGCTGGATCCGTCGGCCCAAAGATGGCGACCGCAGGTGTTCCAAGAGCGACGGCCAGATGCAGCGGCCCCGTATCACCACCGACGATGCAGACAGCATTGCGCAGAAGAGCCATGAGCTGCGTGAGCGACCCATTGTAAGCAATAGGGTCAGCCTTGCCACTCCCCGCTTTGACAGCGGAAGCAAAATCCTCTTCACCGGGGCCATAGTTCAGTACGCAACGCAGTCCCAGAGTGTCGGCTATTCTCTGGCAGAGCGCGCCGTAGCGATCCGGCGGCCAGCATTTCGAGCGCCAGCCGCCTGCAGGGCTCAATACGACGTACCGCTCAATCGCAAAACCTCGTAGAAGCTGCAGTACGAACACTTCTTGAATGGACGGTACGGAAAGCGCGACACGCGCTACGCCGTTGCGAGCGCCTGCGCGCTGCGACAGTTCCCCGTTCTGATCGGCGATATGCGTTTGTGTGGAACGAACGCGATCCGTGTAAAGGACCGGCACGCCGAATTCGCGAATCGTTTGCGAGGAGAATCCGATCCTGCGCGGAACGCCGCCTAAGAAAGGCAGCGAGGCGGACTTCCACAGCCCTTGATAGTCGATTGCAGTCGTGAACTTTGTTTTGCGGATTCGTCCGATGATTTCGCGCAAGGATTTGTGCGAGCGAGTTTCTGTCTCCCAGATTTCCGTTGCCAATTCGCTGCTCTCGACCAACGCTTTCCAGCGCGGCTGTGTCAGCCAAATGATTTCAACTTTCGGGAACGATTCGCGCAGGGCGGCGACGGCAGGAAAAGTGTGAACGATATCTCCAAGAGAACCGAGGCGCACGACCAGGAAGCGCGGCTCAAGCATGCGGCGCCTTGCGAATGGAATCCAGAAGTTCTTTTGTAGAGTGATCCTTGGGGTCGCCCACAATAGCCGCGCGAATGCCAAGCCGCTTGGCGACGGCGCGCTCCGGCACGGTCTCTAGGGTATAGTCGGTTCCCTTAGCGTGAACGTCCGGGCGCAGCTCTTCGAGAAGGGCTTCGACGTTGGGTTCGGCAAAGAGAACGACGTAATCCACGCAACGAAGCGCGGCAACCAGCCGGGCTCGCGCGCTTTCATCAAGAATGGGGCGGCCCGGCCCTTTGAGATGGCAGACGCTGGAATCTGCATTCACGCCGACAACGAGAATGTCGCCTTCACGCCGAGCACCTTGGAGATAGCGAATATGTCCGACGTGCAGTGTGTCAAAACACCCGTTGGCAAAAACTACGCGCTGGCCGCGGCGCTTGTGGTCCGCGATCTTCTCGCGCAGTACTGCTCGGGGAACAATTTTGGAGACGGCTTCGCGCATAAACTAAGAGGCGGCTCCGGATGACTCGCCACGGATCGCATCGAGAAGCTCTTGGCGCGAAATGGTAGCTGTGCCGCGTTTCATGACAACGAGGCCTCCGGCGATGTTCGCAATGTGCGCAGCTTCAAATGGAGATGCTCCACAGGCGAGCGCCAGAGTATATGCGGCAAGAACGGTGTCGCCTGCCCCGGTAACGTCAACGGCCTGATCGCTGCCGTGAACGGGAATCTGCGTGAGCCGATCACCTGGTTCGAAAAGAGCCGCGCCGTGACGTCCTCGTGTGACCAGCAGCGATTGCAATTTCATTTCGGAAAGAGTTACGCGGCCAGCGCGCGTGAGCTCGCTGGTATCTTGACCGATGGAAGTGTGATGCTCCGCCTCAAGCTCAGCCTCGTTTGGTGTAGCGGCCGTGACGCCTGCCTTCGAGTAGCGGTGCAGATGGTATCGCGCGTCGAGGGTGACGGGCAGCTCATTCTTTCTCTTGCTGGAGACCTGTTGCACAAGCTCTGGAGTCGCAATGCCAAAGCCGTAGTCGGAAATAGCCAGAGCGTCTGCTTGGCGCAGACCTGCGGAAAGCCATTGATGGAGTTTTTTTCGAATCGCATCGGGCAGAGGCGATTTCGGTTCGTAGTCAACGCGCAGAACCTGTTGCCCCACGGTATGCGCCCAGCCGGCGAGAAAGCGGCTTTTCGTCGGCGTCGTCCAGCCTCTCACGCGGAAAATGCCGGAAACATTGCCGCGCAGGCGGCGGAAATACGCAATCAACGCGTCTCCTGCGGCGTCATCACCCACGGCCGTAACAGGAAGGACGCGCGCGCCGAGCGAAGCAAGGTTGTTGGCAGCGTTGGCGGCACCGCCAGGAACAATTTGAGTTTCGCGATGTTTGAGGATCAGCACCGGCGCTTCGCGTGAAACACGGGAAATCTCACCATATTGGAATTCGTCGGCGACGAAATCACCGAGGAGAACAATCGTTTTCGTGTTGAACTGTTCGACGCACTCGCGGAGGGCGAGAAGATCTACCGACGTTGATACTTGCTCTTGCGCACGCGGACGCTTCATTTGGGTTGCCTCAGGATCCAGTCTGCTGCCTGCGCGAGATCTTCAGCGACGAAGTCGGGCTGCGCGGGCCACTTGGCCGCGTGCCAGGCGAGTTCACCTTCACCGTAGCCGGTGCGGACGAGAATGCTGCGCGCAAGCACGTTTCGCGCAAGTTCCACGTCGCCGTAGCGATCGCCAACCACAAAGGAGCGTCGCAAATCGAGCGCGTGCTCGCAGGCTGCACGGTCCAGCATGCCTGTTTTGGGCTTTCGACACGAACAATTTTCGGCGGACGTGTGCGGGCAATAATAAATTGCGTCGATCTTCGCACCGCCGTCGGCAAGTCGCTCGGTCATCAATTTGTTCACGGCTTGTACGACCGACTCCGGAAAGTAACCGCGGCCGACGCCAGACTGATTGGTTACGACGATAACCGGCAAGCCCTCGTCGTTGAGCCGACGAATAGCAGCCGAAACAAAGGGGAACATACGAAATCGGCCGGCGTGATTCAAGTAGCCCACTTCCTCGGCGATCGTGCCGTCGCGATCGAGGAAAACGGCAGGGCGCAAAGCCGATTGCTCAGGCACGCTGCACCTGGGCCGAAGAGAGCCAGGGTCTTGCGGCAGCTTCCACCATGTCGGCCGTGATTGCCGTCATGCAGCGATGATCCGTCGGACAACGACGGAGAAAGCACGGGCTACAGTACGGTTTTTGTTGAACGATGCTGCAGCGCAGCGTGATCGGAGCAGTGCCGAACGGATCCGTGGGACCAAATATCGCAACAATAGGCAGGCCGACAGCAGCGGCGACATGCATAGCGCCCGAGTCGTTGCCGATGAAAAGATGACATTGCGATAGCAGCGCAGGCAAATCGGCAATCGCGGTTTGCCCGGTGATGTCAATGGGGGGCCGGGTCATTTCAGAAGCGATCGCTGTCGAGACGGTTGCCTCAGCGGCGGTCCCAAAGAGGATGACGTCGGCTTCCGTTTCTGACTGCAGCCGATTCGCTACATCTGCAAAACGCGGAGGCGGCCAGCACTTCGCCGATCCGTACGACGCGCCCGCCCCGATTGCAATCCGTATTGCGCCCTGACGTACCCCGGATTTACAAAGAAATTCATCGGCGCTGCGCCGCTTCTCTTCTGGAACATGCAAGCCAATGAACGATTCGTCCTGCACGGAATCTAGCCAGCGCGCGCGGCGCAGCAGTTCCAAGTAATAAAACTTTTCATGCGCGGGAATTTCCCCGAGCCGGGGAAGAGGCACGGCCTTGGTCAGGAGAAAGCTGCGGGCGTCGCGCGCGTAGCCGATGCGTTCCGGAATGTTTGCGCGCCAGGCCAGCCAAGCGGCATCGAACGCATTCTGCAGCAGCAGCGCCACGTCGAACTTTTGCGTGCGAAGCTCCGCCGCCAGCCGCTCACGGCCGGAAAACCCGGCGTGCAAGCCTGCCGAATCGTACGAGATAAGCTGGTTGCAAATCTCTTGATCGCGATAAATATCCGCGACGTAAGTCCGTCCCACGATCGCGATCTCCGCGCCAGGAAAACGTTTGCGCACCGCGCGCAGCGCGGGCAGGGCCATGATGGCGTCTCCCACCCAGTTCGTGGCGCGTATTAGGATCTTCACGCGGCCCCTCCCGCGCCGGTTGCCAGCGTTTGTTCAAGGACACTTCGAAAATCAGTCTCTGGCGACACTACCAGATCGATTACGGCGACGTAGAGCGGAGCTTCATCGAACAGAACACTACCCAGATTCTGCGCATCTTTTTCCGTCGTCACAAATGCGACGGCGCCCGCACGTTTGCCAGCTTGCTTGATCGCTAAGATGTCCCGATGGGTGTAGCGATGGTGATCGGAGAAAATGGCCTGCCCGCAAATAGTAAGCCCCCAATTTCCAAGGTCGCGGAAAAATGCATCTGGATTGCCAAGCCCGCAGAAAGCAAAAAATGGGCCGGATCCGATTTCTTTGGCAGAGAGAAGAGTGATCTCTCCGCCGAAGCGGCGGAAACCAAGCAGCCGAGTGGATGCCGCGAACACCGGATACTGATGGAGCTTCCCGACCGCCTCGAGCGTTCCGGATGCCGACTCGGCGCGCGTAAAAACAATTAAATTTGCGCGGCTCATAGCCGCAAGTGGTTCCCGAAGCCGGCCAGCTGGCAGCAAGAATTCACCGGCAAGCGGTCGCGAAACATCCATTAAGAGAATGTTCAAGTCGCGGGTAAGCTGCAGATGCTGAAAACCGTCATCCAGAAGAAAAACGTCAATGGGCTGCTGCGATTCGAGACGATGGCCCTCGGCGAAGCGGTTCTTGCCCACGCCGAAAGAGACGCGGCCCTGGAGCCGGAACTTCATCAATTCAATTTCGTCACTGGTTCCGTTTGCACCGTGGTAGCCACGGCTCAGAATTGCCACGCGCCTCCCTCCCGCAAGAAGTTTCTCAGCGAGCCAGATGACCATCGGCGTTTTGCCGGTGCCCCCAACTGTCAGATTGCCTACGCTGATAACCGTTCCTTTCAGACGCTTTTGCTTCAGCCAGTGGTGCGTGTAGAGCCAAGCCCGCGCGCGCACGACAGCGCCGTACAGCACGGACAGCGGCCATAGCAGCATCCGCAGTAACGGTGAAATGTTCATCTCCCGGCGCCGTCCAGACGCTTTGCAATCTCCACCATCGCTCGGTCTGTCGCTCCGCGAGAGTCCGCCACCAATTGGCGCGCCGTCTCGCTCATTTTTTTCATACGCTCCGGGTCGCGAAACAATTCAATCCACGCGACGCCGACGTCTTCGGGGCTTTCCACTTGAATCGCGGCCCCTGCGGTTACGAAGCGTGAAGCAATTTCCGCGAAGTTTTCCATCGAGGGGCCAAACACGGGAATCTTGCCGAAGGCCGCCGGTTCGAGAATATTGTGGCCGCCAGATGAAACGAGAGAGCCCCCCACGAACGCGCCGTCGGCTAGTCCGTAGAGCGAAGCCAGTTCACCGATGCTGTCGAGCAACAGAACAGTGACGTCATCGGGTATCGTGGCTGTGTTGGAGTTCCCGTCCTGTTGCCTTGTGGCCGGCCCCGGAATCGGCAATCGCGAGCGCCGGATGAACTTGCGGTGCGACTCATCGATGAACTCCGCGGCGGCATCAAAGCACTCCGGCTTGCGCGGCGCAAGCACTAGCAGCGACTTCGGATACTCACCTTGGAGAGTTCCAAACGCAATGAGCGCGTGAGGTTCTTCCGTCGCAACGACGCTGCCGGCAACGACAATCGGCGAGCGGCCGCTGCGCTTGATTTCTGTGGCGAGCCAATTCGAAAGTGGTGTGGGAGTGAGAAGCTCCAGATCGTATTTCAAATTGCCGCTGACCTGCACGCGATCGACGGGCGCGCCAAGCGCTCGCACGCGCTCCGCATCCTTCGCGCTCTGCATAAGGAAGGCACTGGCATTCGACAGTGCGTTTCTCAGGAAAGGACGTAGAAAAAAGCCAAAAACGCCGAGATAATTTTGATAGCGCGCAAATGAGCGGTCCGAAATCCGCCCACTCACGAAAACCACGGGAATCTTTCGCCGTCCAGCTTCCCGAAGAAAGTTTGGCCAGATTTCCGTCTCGAGCACCAGCACGATCGAAGGCCGCACAGCCTCAAGCGCGCGCCGCACGCAGAAGGCCCAATCCAGAGGGAAATAGATGATGGCGTCGGCAAACGGCATGCGTTCGCGCGCCAGCGTTTGCCCGGTCATCGTGGTCGTAGAAACGATCAGGGGCCGCTCGGGATAGGCTTCCTTCAAACGCCGCGCGAGGGTAACGCCGGAGAGCGCTTCGCCGACACTGACGGCATGAATCCAGATCGCTCCAGTGGAATTCGCAGGCAGCTTGGCGAGCCCCGGAAACGAGAACCCCAGCCGTTCTCCAAGGTTCGAGAGATACTTCCCGTGGCGCTGTCCCTTCACGAGCCAGTACGGCATCAGCAAAAGGGCCGCGAGACACATAAGAAAGCTATAAATGAAATACACTAAGCGTGGCTCCGGTCTGTCATCACTCCGCCGGATGCAGGCGGCGCGACGCAGGGCAACCCTGCGCAACCCCCAGGAATCGAAGGCGTCGAGATGAGAAAAGTCTATTATAACCTGGTGCGAAAACTAACCCTCATCCTTGCCTTTCTCGCAGCACCGTTATTAGTCGCCCAGGACAGCGCCTCGCAACAACCCGCTTCGCTCAAGACCGCATCGCTCGAATCTCATGAAGGCATGACGATCACCGCACGGCCGTGGAGCGACCCGGCGCTGTACAAGGCCAAATTCCCAAAGAAGTCGCCCTTCGCGGCGGGCATCGTGGCCATTCAAGTGATTTTCCGAAATGATTCGGATGACAGCATGAAGGTCAACCTGGAGCGCATTCGCCTGAACGTGACGCTTTCAGAAGAAGATCATCAGTCGCTCTATCCCCTTTCGTCCGAAGAAGCAGCCGACGTCATCACGCATCCCGGATCAAAAAATGTAACCATGAAGAGGCTTCCCATCCCCCTCGGCGGACCAAGGGTTGGGCACGACAAAAAATGGATTGAAGCGGAGAAGAGCCTGAGCGACGCCGGTGTGCAAGCCAGTGTTGTCGCACCCCACAGTACTGTGCAAGGGCTCCTCTATTTTGATCTTCGAAGCCAATTCGATCTCTTGAATTCGGCGCATTTGTACGTACCAGAAATCGTGGCCCTCGAGAAGAGTCACGGCCTTATGTATTTTGAAATTGATTTGAGCCCGTCTGCGGGACAGTAGTCCATTCAAATTAACGTAGGAACTCAACTGTTTGCGCACATCGCCGTCGTCAGATAACATGACGTGTGCACACTTCTTCCCAACACTCCGGACAAATGCTTACTCTACTCGACGAATTAAACCCGGAACAGCGGCTTGCCGTGGAGACCACGGATGGTCCAGTGCTGATCCTGGCGGGCGCTGGAACGGGCAAGACGCGGGCGATCACGTATCGCATGGCGAACCTGATCGCCCATGGAGTTCCCGCTGAATCCATACTCGCCGTGACCTTCACCAACAAGGCCGCGGAGGAGATGCGCAACCGCGTTTCGAGCCTGCTGCTGCGCGCCGGCGTTCCACCCGCGCAGCCGTGGCTTTCCACGTTTCATTCCCTGTGCGCGCGCCTTCTGCGGCGCGAATCGGCGGCCGCCGGTCTGCCGCGGGATTTTGCTATTTACGATGACGACGACCAACTCGCCGCCGTTAAATTGGCAATGACCAAGCTGCAAATCGATATCGACAGTTTAACGCCGAGAAATATCTTGAGTCGGATTAGCTACGCAAAAAATCATGGCCAGACCTCTGAGCAGTTGCGCGCCGAAGCGTTCGATCAAAACGGACGTCACATTGCCGATATTTTGGCGGCGTACGAGAAGCTCCTCCACGACAGCAAAGCCCTGGATTTTGACGATCTGCTTCTTCGCTCTGCTCGTTTGCTGCGAGAATCCACAGCCACACGAGAAAAGTGGCAATCACGCTTTCACTACATTCACGTCGACGAGTATCAGGACACCAACCGCGTGCAGTACGAACTGATGCGTCTGCTGACCGGACCCAAGCAAAACGTTTGTGTAGTGGGCGACGAAGACCAATCAATATACCGCTGGCGCGGCGCCGATGTTTCCATCCTCCTGAGTTTTTCCCGAGATTTTCCCGCGGCCCGAGTCGTCAAGTTGGAGCGCAATTACCGCTCTACCCAGAACATTCTGGACGCCGCCGGCGCCGTCGTCGCCAACAATCCGGAGAGGCTCAGCAAGTCCCTGAGCGCGGAAAAGGGCCCGGGCGGAAATCTGAGATACTTCGAAGGGCGGGACGCGCAAGCCGAAGCGGAATTTGTCGCCGGCGAACTCAAGCGTATTCTCAACGGCGATTCAGACCAGACCTGCGCGGTGGAGTACCGCACCAATTCTCAGTCGCGCGCCTTCGAAGAGGTTTTCCGCAGGCGAGGGCTGCGCTACAAACTGGTCGGCGGATTCAGCTTTTACAATCGCGCCGAAGTGAAGGATGCGCTTGCCTACGTGCGCCTGGCCATGCACCCCGAGGATGACATATCGCTGCTCCGCGTGCTGAATCTGCCCCCGCGCGGTATCGGCAAGACCACTGTGGACGCGCTTCGCGAGTCCGCGCGCGTTGAAGGAACTCCCCTCTGGGCAGCCATTGAGAAGTTTGTTTCCGGCGCATCCGCAGGCGGCCGTGCGGTAACTCCTCTGCGAGCGTTCGAGGAGCTCATCCGCAAATTACAAGACGCGTTAGCAACCAAAGAACCAGCGGATTTTCTGCATGTAGTGCTTGAGGAATCCGGTTACATGGACATGCTCAAGGATCGCAACAGCCCCGAAGATGTCGCGCGGATGGAGAATCTCGAAGAGCTTGTGCGTGCCGTTGCGGAAAGCATGGAAGCCGGAGAGACCTTTACCGATTTTCTGGATGCTGCTGCTCTGGTGAGCGACGCAGATCAATTTGAAGGCAAGCCCGGTGTGACTCTCATCACCTTGCACAGCACCAAAGGTTTGGAATTCGATCACGTGTTTCTTACGGGCATGGAAGAAGGAATTTGCCCCCACAGCCGAGCCATAGACGAAGATAAAGGAATCGAAGAGGAACGGCGCCTTGTTTACGTTGGAATGACCCGCGCACGGCAGTCGCTCACGCTGACACGCGCCGTGTACCGACGCATCTTCGGCAATGAGCAACAACTTCGGGCTTCCCGGCCCTCCCGCTTTCTTGCGGAAATTCCAAATGACCTAGTGGAAACGGTTCGCGGCTCAATGGCAGAAATTGGCGAGACGCGCCGCTACGAGCCTGACCCCGAGTATTCATATTCACCGGAGGAATTCCTACGTCGCGTGCGCGGCGGACCAAAGCAAACACAGGCAACTCCTCGCCGCCAGGTGACTCAGAGTTCCTTTTCGCGCCCCGCTACAAAACGCGGCGCCGATGCCAATCCCATGCTCGGTCGCAAGGTCCGTCATCCAAGCTTCGGCGTCGGGACCATCGTAGGGGTCGAGGGCGACGATGAAGACCGCCGCCTTTCCGTGAGCTTCCCGGGACGCGGCACGAAAAAGTTTATCGAGCGGTACGCGCAGCTCGAACAAGCGTAAAGGGGAATACTCCTTTAGAACGCGACCGCATAGGTCGGCTTCGCAGACCGGTTGCGCAAGGGGGCTTCTCAGGGTACATTGAGGCGCGTTCATTCCTCAAAAGCGTGCTGGATCATTTCTGCTTCCGGTTTGCCCGGATGCGATCGGAGCGCATGAGTGGGATCACATCTCTTCCGCTGCAAGGGTATCGATCAACTGATCTCAGATTCGGAAAATGCGGAAGTCCGATTGAAAAAGTCCCTTGGGTGGCTGAGCCTGACGTCGCTCGGCATCGGCGCGGTCATCGGCTCCGGCATCTTTACCATCATCGGCACGGCGATCGCCGGACAGAAATTTCAAGCCTCTTCCATCCTGAACGCGCCGCTTCTCCAGTACCTGATTCATCATTCCGCTTCGTTTGGGCGCCCCGGCGCGGGCCCGGCGATTGCGCTATCCTTTATCCTGGTTGCTATCGCTTGTGGATTCGCATCGGTGTGTTACGCCGAGCTTGCCGCCATGATTCCGATTGCGGGTAGCGCGTACACTTATACCTACGCCACAATGGGAGAACTCGTCGCTTGGATTATCGGCTGGGACTTGATCCTGGAATATGCCGTCAGCAACATGGCCGTAAGCGTCGGGTTTTCGCAGCACCTGGTCAATTTGTTGGACTGGTTCGGAGTCCATCCGAATCCTCGCTGGATCTCTCCCGCCTATCTCCCCAGCGGACTCTCCGACCTGGAAGGCAACGTGCTCTATGGCCCTGGATGGCATTTTGGCTTCAACTGGCCGGCGTTCATCATCGTCATGCTCCTGACCGTCATCCTTGTTCGTGGCATCCGCGAATCGGCGGAGACCAATAACGTGATGGTGCTGATGAAAATCATCGCCATTTTGGTGTTCGTCTCGTTCGCATCCCGCTTTATTCATCCCTCCAATTGGCATCCCTTCGCTCCCAATGGTTGGCCCGGCATACTGACGGGCGGTTCGATCGTTTTTTTCACTTATATCGGTTTCGATTCGGTCTCCACTGCGGCCGAGGAATGTAAGAGACCTCAGCGGGATTTGCCAATCGGCATAATCGCGACTCTGATTGTTTGCACCCTGCTGTACATCTCTGTCGTTGTCGTGCTCACCGGACTTGTCCGCTGGGACACGCTTGTCGACGATGCCGCGCCCGTCGTCAATACCCTCAAGAAACTCCACATCTCCAGCGTGCGGCTGGTGGTTCTGCTTGGCGCGCTGATGGGAATGATCTCTTCCCTACTGGTGTTCCAGATTGGCCAGGCGCGTGTTTGGTTCGCGATGTCCCGCGACGGTCTTTTCCCCAGGGTTTTTGGGCGCGTTCATCCGCGGTATCAAACGCCGGACTTCTCCACGTGGATGGCTGGTTTTGTTGTGGGCATTCCCGCGGGTCTCCTCGATATCGGAACCTTCGCTGATCTCTCGAACATTGGAACGCTTTTTGCCTTTGCTCTGGTTGCTGGAGGCGTGCTGATTCTCCGCTATCGCGAACCGAATCGCCATCGAGCCTTTCGCGCGCCCGGAGGGCCCATTGCTCCGGTTCTGACGATTCTTACTTGTCTCCTTCTGATGGCCGGCCTCCCCATCATGAATTGGATCCGCTTTTTCGTCTGGATGGCCATTGGTCTTGTAATTTATTACAACTACGGGCGCAAGCGCAGCACCTTGCGTGCCGCCAACCAGGCATAGGGGAATCATGTGATGGGGCGAGGTTTTATCGAAGGGGCGAGGCCGTGGACGGGAGTCATCGTTCTCGGCGTTGCGCTCTGTCTATTGTTTCCCGGCCATTCCTTCGCCTGGGGTAGGAACGGGCACAGGCTGGTCGTCAATAAAGCCATAGACACGCTCGAAACACTTCCGCCGGAATTTCGCGGATTCTTCGAATCAAGCCGCGGGTTGCTGGCGCAACACGTTACCGATCCACTCGATGCGATCGCCAAATCTCCTACCGAGCGCCGCAATCATTTTATTCTTCTCGACAAGTATGGCCGATTCCCTTTCGAAGCACTGCCGCGCAGCTATAAGGCCGCGGTTACCAAATTCAGTAAACCGAAACTGGATGCCAATGGTCTCCTTCCCTGGCAGATTGGCGTGTACAGCGAAAAATTAACCGAAGCGATGAAGGCCGGAAAATGGGACGAAGCCCGGCTTGACGCCGCCATCCTGGCGAATTACGTAGCGGAGGCGCACGATCCATTCAATACGACCGATAATTTCGACGGACGTTTGAGCGCCCAGCCGGGCGTCAACGAACGTTTCGGTACTGCGCTGATCGACCGTTATTCCTCTTTCTTTCCCATGCGCCCAAACGACGCCGTCTTTGTCAGCGACCCTACCGATCGTGCGTTTGAGGCATGCCTCAGCTCGCATAGCTGGCTGGAAACCATTCTTCTCGCCGACCGCAACGCGCGTCGTGGCGAAAGCACTTTCAACGACGAATATTACGACCGTTTTTACAATCAAGCCGCGGCAATTTTGATTCGCCAGCTTTCCGATGCGGCAACGGATGTCGGGTCTTTCTGGTTTACGGCCTGGAAAAACGCCGGCAGCCCGCAATTGCCACACTGATCTTTCGCGGATGACGCCGCCCTTGCTCTCTAACCGGATTGCTACTCTTCCAAAAGCCGAATTGCACCTGCATCTCGAAGGCTCCATCCAGCCCGCGACCGTCTGCGCGCTAACGGCTCGTCACGGCGTTGTCACAACCGAAGACGAAGTCCGCCGGCGTTACGCTTACCGCGACTTCCCGGAATTCATCAAAGCCTTCAAATGGGTCACTTCATTCCTGCGCGAGCCACAGGACTACGCGCTCATCGCCAGCGGCCTTGCCGAACATTTGCTCGCCCAACGCGTGGTCTATACCGAAGTCACTCTCTCGATCGGCGTCATGCTCCTCAGAAAACAGCAGCCGGAAAGAAATTTCGAAGCCCTTCTCAGAGCCACCGAGCCGTTCGAAACACGCGGGCTCCGATTCCGCTGGGTGTTCGACGCCGCACGCCAATTCGGCGCGGACGCAGCGATGGAAGTGGTTGAATCCGCAAAACGCTGCAATTCGAAGGCGATCGTGGCTTTCGGCATCGGCGGCGACGAGCTCAGCGTTCCCACCGAAGAATTTCGTCGCGTGTACGACCGCGCCGCGCAACGGGGCCTGCACCGGTTAATGCACGCAGGCGAGGTCGGCGGCCCGGAGAAAATTCGCGAAGCCATCGAATTACTCGGTGCGGAACGTATCGGTCACGGAATCGCCGCAATCAACGATCCCGAATTGATGGATTTGCTTGCGGAGCGAAGAATCCCACTTGAGATTTGCCCGGCGAGCAATATGAAAACCGGCGCCCTGGCCCGTCAACTGCAGCGCGAAAAAGCAACAATAGAAGATCATCCACTCCTCAAGTTCCTGCGCCATGGCATACCTATCGTGCTCTCCACGGATGATCCAGCAATGTTTCACACTACGCTTACCGAGGAATATGCGAACGCGGCTCGCATGGGCCTGCAGGAAAAAGAGTTGGCCCGCATCGTTGAAATGGGTTTCCAACACGCCTTTTCACCGGCTAGCGAAAGGCGCGGAGCATGAAGCGGTTTGCGGCAATGTTATACTGAAGGCATGAAAGCACACGTCTGGGTAATGCCAAAGCGCACGGTGCTTGATCCCCAGGGGCAAACGATTCAGCATGCCCTCGCGGGGCTCGGTTACTCCGCCGTGCGCGATGTCCGCCAGGGCAAGTTTTTCGTTCTGAATCTCGATGGCTGGAGCCGTGACGAGGCCCAGAAGCAACTCGAGCACATTTCCAAAGAAGTGCTCACCAACACGGTCATCGAAGAATACTGTTTTGAGATTGTGGACTGAGCTGCTGCTTGCTCTTCCAGCGGAATCCCAAGGCCGATGAGCTTTGCTACTCTGCTGGGGACTTTCTGAGGAGACGCCGCGCATGTGCGGAATAGTCGGCTATATCGGGCCCAAAAAAGTCGTGCCTGTCATTATCGAAGGCCTGCGGAAGCTCGAGTACCGCGGCTATGATTCCGCGGGTATCGCGGTCGTGCCGCAGTCCGGCAAGCTGGAAATCCGCCGTGCTCCGGGGAAACTTCGCAATCTCGAAGAGGTCATCGCCAAGTCTCCGCTCGAAGGCACCTACGGCATCGGCCACACCCGCTGGGCTACGCACGGCCGCCCTACCGAAGAGAACGCCCATCCACATCGCGACTGTACCGGCCAAATCGTCGTCGTGCACAATGGAATTATCGAAAATTACCTCGAGCTGAAGGAAAAGCTGCAAAAGGAAGGCCACAAGTTCGCCACTGAAACCGACACCGAGATTGTGGCGCACTTAGTGGAGAAAAACTCGCAAGGCGGCATTCCTCTGGAGGAAGCGGTTCGCCGATCCCTGAAAGAATTGCGCGGCATCTACGCGCTGGTTTTCCTCTCCGCAAACGATCCTCAGAAGATTGTTGCCGCACGCTTGGGCCCGCCGTCCGTGATTGGCCTCGGTGAAGGAGAATATTTCGTCGCCAGCGACATCCCGGCCCTGCTCCAGCACACCCGCGAAATGTTTTTCTTGGCGGATGGCGACATCGCCGTTCTCACCGCGAAAGGTGTGCGAGTAATGGATCACGACGGCCGCCCCGTCGAGCGCCCCGCACACCATGTCGCTTGGGATCCCATCATGGCGGAAAAGGGCGGCTATAAGCATTTCATGCAGAAGGAAATCTTCGAGCAGCCGCGCGCCGTGCGCGATACTCTGCTTGGCCGCATTTCCCAGGATACCGGAAGAGTCTTTCTGGATGAAATGGCCATCACGGAAAAACAACTCCGCGAATTTCAGCAGGTGCGCATCGTTGCCTGCGGGACAAGCTGGCACGCCGGGCTGGCCGCAAAATTCATGATTGAGCGGCTTGCCCGTCTTCAAGTCGAAGTCGACTACGGAAGCGAATTCCGCTATCGCGATCCGATTGTGGATTCGAATACGCTGACCGTGTGCATCAGCCAGTCCGGCGAAACGGCGGACACTCTTGCGGCGCAGCGCGAGGCAAAACTCAAGGGTTCGCCTTCGCTGGCAATCTGCAATGTGATCGGCTCCATGATCACGCGCGAAGCAAACGGCACGATTCCGACGCACGCTGGGCCGGAAATCGGCGTGGCGTCCACAAAAGCTTTCACCTCACAATTAACCGCGTTGCTTCTGCTCGCCTCCTATCTCGGCCAGGTTCGCGGCAAGCTCAGCGAAGAGGCTGCCAGAACTCTGATGCAGGAATTCACGCGCATTCCTCACAAAATCGAAACGGTTCTCCAAGCGGATGAATCAGGATTCTACGAAAACCTGGCGCGGCAATTTTTCCGCTATACAGATTTCCTCTATCTGGGCAGGGGCATCCACTACCCCATCGCACTTGAGGGCGCGCTGAAGCTCAAGGAAATCTCCTACATTCATGCGGAAGGTTATCCTGCGGGCGAAATGAAGCACGGCCCCAACGCATTGATCGACGAAAATCTGCCCGTCGTGGTTTTGGCAACACGCGACGATTCCGACCCCGAAGCCATGACGCGTTACGAGAAGAGCGTTTCGAACATCAAGGAAGTCAAAGCTCGCGACGGCATCGTCATCTCCATCGTCACTGCGGGAGATCACCTTGCCCGCGAAGCCTCCGACCACATCATCGAACTTCCGCCCGCGCCGGAGCTGCTGGTGCCACTGCTGGAAATCATTCCTCTCCAATTGCTGGCCTATCATATTGCCGTGCGCCGCGGCTGTGATGTCGACCAGCCGCGCAATCTGGCCAAGTCCGTCACCGTGGAGTAGCCCGGCCCGTTTCCGTTAATATAGAAACTATGGTTCGCTATTTTCGAACGTGCCTCGGCACTCTTGTTCTTCTGCTTCTGCTTTCGGCCGGATTCCCTGCCTGGGCGCAGGCTCCGGACCCTGTCGGTGCCCCTTTGCGCGAGGTTCATGTCGATGGTGAAAAACGCCTTACCGAAGCGCAGATCATCGCCATAAGCGGCTTGGTCCCTGGCACCCAGATCGGCCGGGATGATTTGCAGACCGCTGCCGACAAGCTCGTTCAAAGCGGGCTCTTCGCCAAGGTGAGTTACAACTTTCAAACCAAGCTCGCCAGCGTCCTCGTGACTTACCACGTGGAGGAATCGCCTCGAGTTCCCGTCTACTTCGACAACATTCCGTGGTTCGCGGATTTGGCTCTTGACGTGGCCATTCGTGGCAGGCTTCCCTTTTTCGATGGAACGCTCCCAGAAGCGGGAGCCGCCGTGGATCATGCCGTCGACGCCGTGAAGGAATTGCTGGCTTCGCGCGGAGTACAAGGATCCCTAGAACACACGGTCATTGCGAATCCAAATGGTGAAGGCAACGTGCAGGAATTTCATGTCGAAGGCGCCGCACTCCAAATCGCAGAGTTGGAATTCAGCGATCCCGCCCTTTTGAACTCCAAAGCAGTCCAGCAACATCTATCCGAAATAATTGGAAAGCCTTATTCGCGATTGACCATCGATCTCTTTCTCGCCGAAGCGATCAAGCCGATTTATTTGCAGCAGGGATACCTGCGGTTGAAGCTCGGGCCGCCGGAAGTGCGGCTGGCGGGCGATTCTGGTCAAAAACTGCCTTCGCAACTTCCAGTTTACGTTCCCGTAACGCCGGGCGACGTCTATCGCTGGAAGGAAGCCCGTTGGTCCGGGAACACGTTGGTATCGGAATTTACGCTGAGCGGCCTGATCGGGCTCAAGCGCGGGGATATCGCGGATGGCATGCAGGTCGAAGCCGGCTGGGATCGCGCTAGCGAGGAATACGCCCATCGGGGCTACCTCGAGGCCAAGCTTGATCCAGTTCCGTCGTACGATGATCAAACGCATACTGTTTCCTATGCGGTGAGCATTCAAGAAGGGCCACAATATCGTTTCGGCAAAATGATTCTTACTGGGATTTCTCCCGCTGCCGAGCGAAAGCTCCACGCCGCATGGCCGATCGCCACCGGTGAACTCTTCGACAAAGCCAAGTTCGAGGAACTTCTTGCAAAGTTGCAAACGCATCAGGAACAGGTCTTCGGTGAATTGCCGGTCCACTACGATAACGTCGGCCATTGGCTGCAAACAGATGCGGCCAAAGGCACGGTTGACGTGCTTCTGGATTTCAAGTGACTTCTGCCGCGGCGCAGTCTACGATGCGGGCGGCTCTGAGATATACTCGGCACTGAGATGAAAGAGCTTATTCATATTCGCAATGTCGAGGGCAACGCTACGCCTGCGGAAGAAAAAGAAAGTCTGCTGCTCGCTCGCCTCGCCGAGATTCCTTCACTCATCGTCGCGCTGTCCGGTGGCGCGGATTCCGCCTACTTGGCCTGGGCTGCTCATGAAGCGCTGGCCGCCCGCGCTCTCTCCGTTACTGCTCTCTCACCGAGTTACTCCGCTCACGATCGCGCCATCGTGGAAGAATTCGTTGGCAAACTGGGCTTGCGCCACGAATTCATCGCAACGCACGAAATGGACAATCCCGCTTACCGCGCCAACGCCCCCGACCGCTGCTATTTCTGCAAAGACGAATTGTTTTCCGCGCTGGACGAATTAGCGATGGCACGCGGTTTTGCCGCCGTTGCCTACGGTGTAAACGCCGACGACACGCTCGATTTTCGCCCCGGCCATCGCGCCGCCACGGAGCACCAGGTCCTAGCGCCGCTTCTCGATGCCGGCTTGAACAAATCCGAGATTCGCCTTCTCTCTCGGCATGCGGGTTTGCCCACGTGGGACCGCCCCGCCTCCGCTTGCCTCGCTTCTCGCTTGCCTTATGGCACGGAGGTGACACCGGAGCGTCTTGGCATCGTCGAACGAGGCGAAGCGGCGCTACGCGAGCTTGGATTCCGCCAATTCCGCGTGCGGCTCCACGACAAGCTGGCCCGCGTGGAAATCTCTCCCGAGGAAATGCCTCGCGCCCTCGCGCCAGAAATGGCCGCCGCGATCGCCGATCGGCTGAAAGCCGCGGGCTTCACTTACGTTGCCCTGGACCTCGAAGGGTATCGCCGGGGCTCTCTCAACGAGACTCTTTCGCCCGCTCGCCCGCGTGCTGCCAAGGCCGCCCGGGGAACATAATTCGCTGCTCTTTCGTAGCTATAAGTAGGACGGCCCAGAACAATTCTCTGCGCCGTTACGGAGGATGAATGGCGCGCCACCGCAATCTCTGCTTACCGCTCGTGCTGTTAACGGCCGTCGTCGCTGCAGCGGCCTGCAATGCCGGGCCCTCGGTTAGCGGCACTTTCGATCGCAACTATAAAGTGAGCGGTCCGATTCGCCTCGAAATCACCAACGCCTCCGGTGACGTAGACATTACCGGCAGCGCCGACGGAAAAGTGCACGTGCGCGGCGACGTGCGCGCATCGGGATTCGGCATTGACAACCCTCGGAAGCGCTTGGACGACACCGTCGCGAATCCCCCCATCGAACAAACGGGAGACACCATTCGCATCGGCAAGGAAATGTCTCGCATGCGCAACGTCAGCATTGCGTACGCGATTCAGGTGCCGCGCGACACGGAAGTGAGTGCCACCGTCGCGTCCGGCGCGCAGACCATTCGCGGCGTGCGAGGTCCCGTAAAAGTTCAAGCCGCTTCGGGGTCCATCCGCGTGGAAAAAATCGAGCGCTACACGCAGCTTACAACGGCCAGCGGTTCAATCTCCGCAACGGATGTTGGCAACGATCTCCGCATATCGTCCGCCTCGGGGAGTGTGACGGTCTCGAAGGTTCGTGGCGATATCGACGTGAGTGCCCTCTCGGGCGTCCTTCGCATTTCCAATCCTGGAGGGCGCGTCGAAGCGGGCACTGCAAGCGGCGATGTCGACATTCAGGGCGCGGCACACGATGTGAAGGCGCATGCGGCCTCCGGTCGCGTTTCGGTGCAGGGCAATCCAGGCGCCGAGAATTATTGGGAACTGAAAACCGCATCTGGCGGTGTACAACTCGCCGTCCCGGCGTCGGCGAATCTCCATATTTTGGCGGAAGCGGTCTCCGGGGAAATTCGCTCCGACATTCCGATTGTCATCGAGGAACAAGGCAAGCATTCCCTCCGCGCCCACATGGGCAGCGGTGGCGGGCGCGTGGACATCCATACCGTCTCCGGCGAGATTCGCATCACCGACACAAAATAGTCCTGTGCACACGCGAAGTCCTGCTCTCGAAGGAAAACAGTTAAGACCTAGCGACAATTCTTCGCGATGGCCTTAGAATCCCGCTGGTATGCCTTTCCAGCTCGTTTCCACGTGCGTAATCTCAATGCTTTTTCTTTACGCGCCGACTTCGGCAATTTGCGGTCAGGCCCTGGCGCAAAATGAAAAAAGTCAGAAGCCGTCCCCGAAGACAGTCGCCTCCAGGCAAGATGCTCCCGCTAAACAGCCTTCACCCGAAGAACAATTGCAGCAAGTCATCAACAACTCCGGAAACGATCGCGTGGCGATGGTCCGAAATCTGGAGACATTCCTGAAGGAAAACCCGGGTTCGCGGCAGCGCCCACAGGTTTACCGGGCGCTTGTGGAAGCCTGCCTGAAATTGCGCGACAACGCTCGCGCCACCGCTTACGCGGAGCGCATCGTCGCGCTTAGCCCGGACGATATTTCCATGACCATCCTGACCATTCAGTTGCTCGAAGGTAGCGGCGAAGTGGCCGCCCTGCGCCGGGCCGTAAACTACGCCACCCGCGTTTTGGAATTTGTCGAGCGCGGTTCTTCTGGTGAGAAATCGCCGAAGATTTCACCGGAAGAGTGGGCCATCGAAAAGAAACACGATCGCATTTCCGTGCTTACTTTGCGCGGAAGGCTCGAACTGAAATTAAAGGACACCGTTGAGGCCCAAAGAGACTTCGCGAAGAGTTATTCCATCCTCCCGAGTTCGGCCGCCGCGGAACAGCTCGGTGAAATTGCCGAGCTGAAAAAGGATCTGAAAGGTGCGATCGAGCAATATGCCCGCGCCTTTTCGCTGGCCGATGGAACGAATGAAACTACAGGCCGCCGCGAAATCCGGAGAAAACTCGGCAACGTATGGCGGCTTACTCACGGCTCTGACGCCGGATTAGGCGAGTATCTGCTCCTCACTTACGATGAAGTCTCGCAGGCTTCCATCTCGGCAAAGCCGAAGAAAAATGCGGACGCCCGCGAACCCGCTGATTTCATGCTCCGGAAAGCCCCCGAAGGCACGGCCTTCCCGCTGAAGGATACGAGAGGGAAAATTCTTGTCCTCAATTTCTGGGCCACTTGGTGCGGCCCTTGCCACGCGCTGGAACCACTGTTTGCTCACGTCGCTGCGGACTTTCAATCGAATGCAGATGTTCTTTTTCTGGCCGTCAACTGTGACGAAGATGAAACTCTTGTGAAGAGCTATTTGGAAGAGGATAAGCCGCGCACCCCGGTCATATTTGCAGACGGCCTTGACCGGTTCTTCACCGTCAACTCCTTTCCCACGGTGATGGTGATTGATCGTGCCGGGAAAATTGCCTATCGTTCCGATGGTTTCGAGCCCGATACCTTTGAGGCCAATCTGGCAGCAGCCGTCCGCCGGGCATTGACTCCGGCGAGCGCCTCGTCGCCAGTTGAAGATTCAGCGCCCTAACTGTGCGGAACGCTAAACGCTCTTCGAAGATTCGTGCGAATATTTCTCAGCCACTTCCCGAGCGGACAGAATCGTATTGACGTGGATTCGAACCGTATCCTCGACTCTGCGCGCGTAGCCGCCGGCCAGTGTCGTCGCTACAGGAATTTTGCGGCGGCGCGCCTCCTCAAAAATCTGGCGGTCGCGTTGCTTCAATCCTTCTTTCGTCAGTGACAGCCCGCCAAGCTGGTCCTCGCAGTAGGGATCGGCGCCGCCAACATAAAAAAGAATCTCAGGCTGAAATTCGTCGAGCGCCTTCTGCGCAGCAGGAATCAACACGCCCAGATATTCAGCGTCATCGGCGCGGTCAGCCATGTTGAGATCGATGCTTGATGGCGGCTTGTGCGCCGGATAGTTGTTCTCCTGATGAATCGAAATCGTGAACACCGTTGAATCGTTCCGAAAAATCGTCGCAGTGCCGTTCCCGTGATGCACGTCCGTATCGACGACGATCGCTTTTTTTACTGCTCCATCTGCTTGCAGCTTTCGAATCGCCACGGCAACGTCATGAATCGCGCAGAAACCTTCGCCATGGCCAGGATACGCATGATGAAATCCTCCGCTGAGATTCGAACCGAATCCGTCGCGCAGCGCTGATTGCGCCGCGAGAATCGTTCCTCCGGCGGCAAGCCGTACCGCTTCGACGAGTTCCTTCGAATACGGCACTTCCAGTTTCATCACATCGCTGGCGGTCAGCGTGCCGGTTTTCAGTTTGCGAACCCAGTCCGAAGTGTGCACGCGCAGAATATCTTCGTCACTCGCAGGATTTGGACGCAGGAAATCTTCCTGCGTGGCGATGCCGTCGCGAAGAAGCATTTCATAGATAAGACGGAATTTCTGGGATGGAAACACGTGTGGACCAAGATTCAAATCGTAACGATCGTGGTAAACCAGTTTGAACGGCAGCATGGCGCTTGGCGCGACTAGTTCTCGCGTTCGAGGATAAAATCCGGGAGCGTCGTGAGGGCGCGAGAGTATTCGGAATCCTGGCGAGCGTTGAGGCACGCCTTGGCGCGGCAGGCATAATCCTGTGCAAGTGCGCGGGCACGGTCGAGCGCTCCGGATTCGTGAACGAGCGAAACGATCGTTTCCGGCCGCACGGAGTTGAATTCCTTTTCTGCGAGCACGCGCGCGACCAGCTCACGCGCATCGCGATGGCCATTTTCCATCGCGTAGATCAGCGGCAACGTGACCTTGCCTTCTTTCAAATCGCTAAGAACTGGTTTGCCAAGCTGCTCCGCGGACGCCGTAAAATCCAACAGGTCGTCGACGAGCTGAAACGCCAAGCCGGCGTACCGTCCGTAATCGGCAAGCGCTTGCTCTTCTTCACCTTCGAGACCGCCCAACACGGCACCAAGCCGCGCGCAGCCACTGAAAAGACACGCAGTCTTGTAGGTGGCGAGCCGCAGAGCGTCTTCTTCGGTCACATCGATGCGTCCGATTTTCGCGAGTTGAATCAGTTCGCCTTCGACCATTTTCTGGGTCAAGTCGATCAAAATGTCGAGGATGCGAAAATTGCGTTCCTCCAAAGCCATCTGAAACGACTGCATGTACAGCCAGTCGCCAGTAAGTACGCTGCGATGATTGCCCCATTTTGAATTGGCGGAGGGGCGGCCGCGGCGGGTGTCCGCGCTGTCGATGACATCGTCGTGGATCAGCGTCGCGCTGTGCAGAAGTTCAACAACTGCGGCGAGACGGATAGCGCTGCGATCTTTGCGGCCCGCGTAGCTGGCGGAAAGAAGCAAGAGCGCGGGACGCATGCGCTTCCCACCTCCGCCCAGCAGATATGCAGTAATTTCGGAAACCGGCGGAAAGGCGGCTTCGGTTTGCCGCGCAAGCTCTTCTTCAACCAAGAGGAGGTCGTCGCGAACGAGATCAAAAATCTCTTTAGCCGTGAGGAGCGCGATGGCAAATCTCCTGATCTAACCCTTGTCTTTGAGACCTGGGGCCGTGAGAGTTGCCGGCCGGGCAAGGCCGAAGAAGCGCCGGAAATTCTCCGACGTGGCGGCGGCAACTTCGTCCGGCGACAAGTTTCTCACACTCGCAAGCGTGCGCGCTACTTCCGCAACGTACGCAGGCTCGTTGCGCTTGCCGCGCCACGGCTGCGGCGCAAGGTACGGAGAGTCCGTTTCAATTAATATGTTCTCAAGCGGCAAGGCTTTCGCAACGTCGCGAAGGTTCTGCGTTTTCGGATAGGTTGAATTTCCCGCAAAGGACACCAGGAATCCCTTTTCGATTCCGCGCTTTGCATCTTCGAGCGTGCTGGTGAAACAGTGCAAAATTCCGCCGAGGCCTGTGGGGCGCCAGTGCTCTTCGATCATGTTCAAACAATCGGACCAGGCATCGCGGCAGTGAATGATGATGGGCAGCTTTGCTTGCTGCGCGAGCCCCATCTGGTCGCGAAAAACGCGGTGCTGCACTTCTCGCGGAGAATGATCATAAAAATAGTCGAGACCGATTTCGCCCCAGGCGATAACTCTGGGATGCTTCGCCAGTCTGGCAAGTGCATCCAAATGTTGCTGCGTTACTTCCTTCGCGTCGTGTGGATGGACTCCGACCGTCGAGTAAATCCAATCGTGCTGCTCGGCAAAAGGCAGCGCGGCATCGAGTTTTTCGGGGCCTGGGCCTGTGCCGATAGCAAGCAGAGTCGTCACGCCAGCGGCGCGCGCGCGGTCAAGCATGGCTTCGCGGTCTTCAGCGAATTGCGGGAAGTCGATGTGCGCGTGGGAGTCGATCAGTTCCATGGCGGCTTATACTTCAACGAGAAAACACCCTCGATAAATAACTCCGTTTCTTAGGTCGTTTTCCGAGTTCTGTTTGAATGCGAATCCAGGCATTCGTCGGTGTCCCCTCCGCCACGGCCTCAGAGAGCCCCAGACTCGTTGTATATGCTTTGAGAACATCTTGGATGGGAGACCCCGACGGACGCGAGGTCACGCTCTCGAGTTTGCTACTCATTTTCGATCAGACGCATAGACTTGTCGTCTTTTTCGAAGTTAAAGAGTGGGTACGTGACGCTCACTTCAATCTGGCGCCGATTTCGACGTCTTCGTCGGGGAAGCCGGCTAGCACCGGGCGGCCTTCGGGGCCAACGGAGGCGGCTACGATCATACCGTTGGATTCAACGCCACGGAGCTTGCGCGGGGCGAGATTGACGACTACTGCGACTTTGCGGCCAATCAGTTTTTCCGGCTCGTAATACTGGGCGATGCCGGCGCAAATCTGCCGAATCTCCGTGCCGATATCGACAGTAAGCTTCAGCAATTTGTCTGCGCCGACGATGCGTTCGGCGGTCTTGATCTGGCCGACGCGCATTTCGACTTTGGCGAAGTCCTCGATGCTGATTTTTTCATTTGCGGCGGGCGCGGCAGCGGCAGCAGCGCCGCCAGCGGTGGGCGTGCTAGCAGGCTTTGCCGTAGGAGCGCTAGCTGGTGACGGTTGCTTTTGTTCTTCCTTTTCCATGGCTTCTATCCTCTCGATTGCTTCTGGTTTTTCAATGCGCGGGAAGAGCGCTTGAGCATTTCCGAATTTAGTGCCTGGCGCTAGCTGCCCCCACTGCAATTGCTCAAGGCGAAAGCTAGACAACGGCTCGCTCTGCCCAAGCTGGCGCCAAATCTTATCCGTCGATTCCGGAATCACAGGATGAGCGAGCACAGTCACGATTCTCAGAGCCTCGGCTGCGATGTACAGAGTGTCTTGGAGCTTTGCATGTTGAGACGCGTCTTCCGCGAGTACCCAAGGCTTATGCTCCACTAAGTACCTATCAACTGACGCTATGAGTTCCCACATTCCTTCCAGCGCACGCGCGAACGCCAGCTTGTCGTAGAGCACAAGGATATTTGAAATATTTGCGTTTCGGAAAGCGGCCAAAGTCTCGCTTCTATCTGGAAAGACTTTCACTGAGTTCAGGTCAGGATTCGGCACGATTCCGTTTAGGTATTTCGACACCATGGTCAGGGTGCGGCTGGCGAGGTTGCCGAGGCCGTTGGCAAGATCGCTGTTGTAGCGCGTTACAAGCGCGTCGTAACTGAAATTTCCGTCCTGGCCAAAAACCGTTTCGCGCAAGAGATAGTAGCGGAGCGCGTCCATGCCGAGAACGTTCACGATCGGACGAGGCCGCACTACGTTACCGAGCGACTTGCTCATTTTGGCGCTGTCCATGAGCAGCCAGCCATGGGCCCAGACTTGTTTCGGCAACGGCAGGCCGGCGGCCATCAAGAAGGCAGGCCAGTACACAGCGTGAAAGCGGATGATTTCCTTGCCGACGAGATGCAGATTGGCGGGCCAGTAGCCTTGCTTTTCGTAATTGGGGCCGCCGACGGCGCTGAGATAGGCGGTGAGCGCATCGAACCAGACGTAAAAAACGTGCGGCTCTTCGCCGGGAACAGGAATGCCCCAGCGAACCGAGGTGCGCGTGATGCTGAGATCGCGAAGGCCGCCTTCGACGAAGCTGAGAACTTCGTTGCGGCGAGCTTCTGGCTGGATGAATTCCGGATGCTTGGCGTACCAATCGAGAAGCGGCTTCTGGAATGCCGAGAGTTTGAAATAGAAATTAGCTTCGGTGACGGTTTCCGTGGGACGGCCGCAATCGGGGCAGTTTTCGCCGGGCTTCACGTCGACATAGGCATTGTCATAGATGCAGTATTGCCCGGTGTAGTGTCCGGGGTAGACGAAACCATTGTCGCGGCACTGTTTGAAAAGCCATTGGACGGTGTGCGCATGTTTGAGGTCAGTGGTGCGAATAAATTCGTCACCCTGGACGCCGAGTTCGTCCCAGAGGGCGCGCCACTCAGCGGCCATTTTCGCCACGAATTCGGATTCCGGGACGCCAGCTTTTTTGGCGGAGCGCTCCACATTCACGCCATGCTCGTCCGTGCCGGTGGTCATCACCACATCGTAGCCGCGCATGCGTTTGTAGCGGCGAATGGTGTCGCACACGATCGTCGAGTAGGTGTGGCCGATGTGCGGCAAGCCGTTGGTGTAGTAAATCGGCGTGGTCAGATAGAACTTGGGCTTATTGGCTGGCATGTTTAGTTTGTTTTCTCGCTCGTCTCATAGGCGCGGAGGGCTTCGCTGATCACGCGCTGGAGAGGGACGTTTTTTTCGACGGCGAGGTTGCGGCAGTCGTCGTATTCAGGCGCCACGTGCAGGATGCGGCCGTTCACGCGGGAAATCTTGATGCGCACGTCGCCGAAATTTGTGGCGACAGTGACAAACTCGCGAGGAAGCGTGCGGCGCTGCGCGCGGTACGTGCGTGCGCCAAAGGTAGTTGTTTCGGCAAAGACGAGCGCCATCAGAGCGTTGGTATCTTGCGGCTTGCACAAAACCGTGAGAAGAGTTCCGGGACGATTTTTTTTCATCTGCACCGGCGTGGTGTAGACGTCGAGCGCGCCTGCGGCCAACGCTTTTTCCAGGAAGTAGCCGTAAATCTGCGGGTTCATGTCGTCGAGATTCGCTTCAATGACCGCGATTTCTTCGTCAAAGCCGGCAACGATTTTTTCCGCCGCTTCGCCGATCATGATGCGAACGACATTTGGCTGGCCTTCGAGATCGGCGGTACCTGCACCGTAGCCAATAGCCGTGACGCTCATCACCGGCTGCGGGCCGAACGAATCGCAGAGCGTGGCCACGATTGCAGCACCCGTTGGCGTAACGAGTTCTTTTTGGACACCGTTGGAATAGGTCGGCTTGCCCTGCAACAGGTTCGCCGTGGCGGGCGCGGGGACGGGCAAAACGCCGTGAATCATTTTTGCGGTTCCGCCGCCGACGTTCAAGGCCGAGCAGGCGAATTTTTCGACACCAAGAGAATGGAAACCGATGCAGGCACCGACAATGTCCACGATGGCGTCGACGGCGCCTACTTCGTGAAAATGAATTTTCTCGAGCGGAACATCATGGACTCGGGCTTCAGCTTCGCCGAGCTTGACAAAAATTTCCGCAGCGCGGTGGCGTACGTCAGACGCGAGTTGCGATTTCTGCAGAATCTCGAGAATTGCGCTGGGCGAGCGGTGCTTCGCCTGATCTTCGGTCTTGACCTTGACGCAGGTGGCGGCCATGCCGTTTTTCCAGACTTTTTCGGCGGAAAGCTCCCACCCGGGGACCTGTAGGCCGCGCAAGCCGGAGCGGAGCTGCTCGACGTCGCAACCGGCGTCAACCAAGGCGCCGAGAGTCATGTCACCGCTAATGCCCGAAAAACAATCAAAATAGGCTAGTTTCATGGGAATCTGCCGCGGGAACTGCCTGCCCTGCCCACGTCCCGTTGTAGAAGACTTGATAGTATCGGCGGCGGCAGAGCGTGTCAAACGACGCTCCCCTCGGCCCGTATGTTTTTCATAACTGTTCATTCTAAACAGGGTTAAAGTCATTTGTTTTCATACACTTTTGCAAGTGTTGATTCTCAAAGGAGTTGTATTGCCCAAAAATTGTGCAAGATCGGAGCAAATGTCGGCGCTGCGCTCCGCGGGGAGGAAAACGCTTGCGAAACTCTGACTGCTCGGACGGAAATAAAAAAGCGGCAGCAAGCTGCCGCGCTCCTGGAGGAAACTTTTACCTGCCGAATACTATACCTGAGGGATAACAACGATGCAAGGGAAATTTTGGGTGGCGGGCCAATTACTGGTGTGTTCGTCTCGCCGCGAAAAAGCGATTCTTTGACCGCGGGCTTGCCAGCTCTCTATACTGAGGAACTTTGAAAATGACGGCCAAGATGACCGAGGATACGTGTATCAAACACTGATGAACAGGTTGCGCGAGGCACTGGCGGGGCACGTCCGCGAGAAATACGGCGAGGAACTGACAATTGTGCTGGACCGGCCGCCGAAGATTGCGATGGGAGAGGCCGCTTCGCCGGTTTGTTTTGAATTGGCGAAGCGGTTGAAACGCCCGCCGCGGCAGATTGCCCAGGAGATTGCGAATGGATTGGGCAAGGTGGAAGGGATCGCGAGAGTGGAGGTCGCGGGCGGCGGGTATTTGAATGCGTATTTCGACCGGGGAGCATTTTGGACTAGTGCGCAGGAGGAGAACAGGGAGAAGGAGAAAAGACAACGCAGAGACGCTGAGAACGCTGAGGAACACAGAGAAAGACAAGAAACTGGAAGGGGCAAAGTGCCCGGCAAGGTGATTGTCGAGCATACGAGCATCAATCCCAATAAAGCGGCGCACATCGGGCACGTACGGAATGCGGCGCTTGGCGACACGATGGTGCGAATCCTGCGGCATGCGGGGAACCGGGTGCAGATTCAGAACTACATTGATAATACGGGCGTGCAGGTGGCGGACGTGGTGATCGCATTTCTGCACATGGAGCAGCGGACGCCTATCGGCGTGAAGATGATGGCGCAGGAGCCGAGGTTTGATTATTACTGCTGGGACTTGTATGCGAGGGTGACAAGCTTTTTTGCGGAGGACAAGGCGCGCGCGGAGAAGTTGCGCGGGGAAACGCTGAGGGCGATCGAAGAAGGCAAAGGCGAGGATGCGGAGGTGGCGCAAGTCGTGGCAGACGCGATTGTCGGATGCCACCTGCGGACGATGGCGCGGCTGGGGATTGCTTATGAGCTACTCGCGAGAGAAAGCGAAATTCTGCATCTGCACTTTTGGGATGCGGCGTTTGAGATGTTGAAAAAATCGGGGGCGATTCAACTAGCGACGAGCGGGAAGATGGCGGGCTGTTGGGTAATGCCTTGGAAGGAAGAGGTAAAGGAGGTAAAGGAAAAGATTACAGAAGAAGAGGAAGAGAATTCGCAAGACAAGATTATTGTGCGATCGAACGGGACGGTGACGTACGTCGGGAAAGACATTGCGTATCAGCTTTGGAAATTTGGATTGCTGGGGAAAGATTTTCATTACCGAAAGTGGCCGGCACCGCCGGAGGGGCAAACCGTTTGGGCCACGACGAGCGGGCCGAATGACCCGGAGGCGCCGCACTTTGGGGAGCCGGCTTCAAGCGTTTACAACGTGATTGATGCGCGGCAGGCGTATTTGCAAAAAGTGGTGGCGGCGGGGCTGCGGGCGCTGGGGCACGAGAAGGAAGCGGAGAACTCGATTCACCTGTCGTATGAGATTGTGGCGCTGACGCCGCGATGCGCCGCGGAAATGGGTTACGAGCTTACGCCGGAAGAGGCGAAGAAGCCGTACGTGGAGGTGAGCGGCCGCAAGGGATTTGGCGTGAAAGCGGAGGATCTGCTGGATAAATTGGAAGCAGCGACGCTCGAGGAAGTACAGCAGCGGCATGCGGAGATGAAACCGGAGGAACAAAAATCGACAGCGCATGCGATTGCGGTGGGGGCGCTACGGTTTTTCCTGCTGAAATTCACGCGCAATGCGATTATCGCGTTCGACTTCAAAGATGCGCTGAGTTTTGAAGGGGAGACGGGGCCGTATTGCCAATACGCGGTGGTGCGGATACGAGGGATTCGGCGCAAGGGCAAAGAAGCAGGCGCGACGGATGTGGCGGTAACGGAGGAATCGGCGAGCCAACGGCTTGCTGGGGCGGAGGGAAATTCACTTTGGGAGCTGCTGGTCGCGGCGGGTTCACTGGATTACGCGGTGGATGCGGCGATTGCGACGCAAGAGCCGGCGTTCCTGGCCAAGTATGCATTCCAATTGGCGCAGGCGTTTAATAATTTTTATCACAAGCGCCACATCCTGTCGGAAGCGGATGAGCAGAAGCGGGCTTTCCTGCTGCGGCTGACGGAATTGGTGGAGGCACAGTTGGTGCGGGCACTGTCGCTGCTGGGGATTACGGCGCCGGAAAAGATGTAGTGGCAAGAGTGAATCCAATGGCTGCGCTTCCACCGGATCTCGATACGGTTATCGAAAAAGCCTGGCAGCTCACACAGCGGACGGCCGGTTTCCTCGGCGAAAACGAAGCGAGATTCCTGGGCATGCTGGCGGCATGCGTGCCGGCGCGCGGAGCGATCGTTGAGATTGGCGGCTTCAAGGGCAAATCCACGGTGATGCTCGCGTCCGTCGCCGCGCATTACGGGCTGGGCCCGGTGGTGGCGATCGATCCGCACACGTCGCCGTCCACGACAGACCCTGGGATTGCCGCAAGTTCATCGACGTTCGAGGAATTCCTTGCATCGGTGAAGGCGGCGGGACTGACGGAGCACGTCGAAGCTCACCGCGCCTTTTCGCGCGACGTGGCGAAAGGATGGAACCGACCGATTCGTTTGCTGTGGATCGACGGGGATCATACATTTCGCGGAGCAAAAGAAGACTTCGATTTGTTTGCACCCCACGTCGTGAAAGACGGCGTGGTGGCGCTGCACGATGCGTTGAACGCGTTCGAGGGGCCAATTCGGATATTTGTAGAGGAAATCCTGAGGTCCGACCAGTTCGGGGCGGCGGGAGTGGTGCAGTCAACCGCCTGGGGACAGTTGCGGCCCGAGGATGGCAGGGATTTTCGAAAATTGCGGATGCGAATCGAGCGGCGCGCGCGCCGGATGCTGCCGTTTTTGGCGAATGGAATGCGCGTTCAAGGACTCACAAAAATGGCATACAAGCTGGCACGGTCGCGGGTTCCGCGCGCGCCCATTTCGGCGAAAGAATGGTCCGCGCTAGTTTCGCGAAGTGGCGCCGAGTGAACTGCCGCCGCTCCCGAAACGTCCATCCTCACCTGAACGAAGAGGCAGTGAACAGATGGCCTCCTACCGCGGCGAAATAAGCCACTGAAGCCGTGCCCATGCGCGTAGACTTGAAGCTAAAGGTAGAGGCTGCCCATGCCTATTCCCTGGGACGCCGACATTCTGATCTTTGCATTGACAACGGCAAAAATCGTACTCGGCGGCAAAAAACGGTTACGCGAATCCAAGCGCGCGATAGCTGTGCACGACGAGATGCAGGAGATTCGAGAAGACGCCCTGACGAAGGCGCAAAAAGAGTATATCCGGCCGTTCGACGAACAACTCGCCAAACTGAATTACTTTCGAGATTTTACATATTGCGTGACCAACCACCGGAACTACGGACAAAACTTGATCCGGCGTTATACGAATCCGACCGATTCGGGTTCGTGCACGCTGATGATCGTGGAGCTGAAAGTGAAGGTTGGCGACGTCGAATCCATAACAACGAGTTCAAGCGTGGCATTCAGAACGCGGTTTGCAAGCGGAAAGCATCTGACCACGCGAAATATGTCCAGAAAGTCGCTGATGGACCACCCACCGCACAGCATCGTTCAAGAGTGCCGCCACACCACCAATTTGCCTGAACTGAATCGCCGCCACGAAGCCCGTGCCGCGGAACTGGGCCTCGCGCTTTCTCCGCCCTCCGGGCCGGAAGCCATCATGGAAGAGCATCAAAGAGAGCACAAGCGCTTCTGCGAATATCAACTGGAGCGCGGAATCCTCCGGTTGCTTCCTGACGGCGAGGCTTACGAAGTTACGGATAAGACGCGCGCACGAGGGATCTGGAACCATTACAACCCATTTGCGAAGCGGCTTTCTCTGAAAGAGTTGCTGCTTGCCGCTTTAGTGGGCAGCTTTCTACCACTTTTCGGGATTCTGAAGCTCGCTCCCCTGGTTACGGGACGCTTGCAGGGCACGGGACTTTCTTTGCTTCCACTCCCATGGCTGCCGATTGGTGTTTGCTACGCGCTGGCGGGATTCATCATCGGTATAATTTCCGACCGAGCGTCGTTCCAATGGATGATGCTCGTTTGCTACGTTCCGGCGCACTTCATCGCCGGTTGGAGTTTCGGTGCAGCGCCTTACAGCACAATGGCTTTCCTGATTTCGTTTTATGTGATTCGAATGAAACGGCGCCGCGCGCTGATTTTCCAATCCTGAGTTGCGCGCGGATTAGAAGCGCGTCCAATCAATAAGACAGGACGAGGTGGACGAGAGTGCGGAGCGCCACGCCGGTGGGGCCCTTGGCTAGCCAAGCCTTGGCGTCGTCGTTCCAGGCAGTGCCGGCGATGTCCAGGTGAATCCAGGGCGAGTCGCCGGTGAATTCCTTGATGAACATGGCCCCAGTGATCGCGCCACCGCCCTTGCCGCTGCTGATGTTCTGAATATCGGCGACGGTTCCCTTGATGAAATCGCGATAGTCGTCGTCAATGGGCATCTGCCACATTTTTTCCCCGGCGGCTTTTGAGCTGGCAAGGAACTTGTCGGTGAAGGCCTGGTCGGAACCGAAGAGGCCGACGTTGACGTTGGCGAGGGCGACGACGATAGCGCCGGTGAGGGTGGCCGCGTCGATCAGGTGCGTGGCGCCGAGCTGCTTGGCGTAGTGAATGCCGTCAGCAAGGATGAGGCGACCCTCTGCGTCGGTGTTGAGGACTTCGATCGTTTTGCCGGACATGGCGGTCTGGATGTCGCCGGGCTTCTGGGCTTTGCCGCCGGGCATGTTTTCCGTGGAAGGAACGACGCAAATTACTTTCACGCTCGGCTTCAGAGCGGCAATCGCGCGCATAACACCGAGCATGGTGGCACCGCCAGCCATGTCGTACTTCATTTTTTCCATGCCGTCGGCGGGCTTGATGGAGATGCCGCCGGTATCGAAGGTCACGGCTTTGCCGACCAGGCCGATCACCGGCGCGCCGGGTTTCGGATTCGCAGGCGTATAGGTGACGACCATGACGCGCGGTGGCTCGGCGCTTCCCTGGGCGACGCTCAGGAGCGCGCCCATCTTCAGGTCAGCGATTTTCTTCTCGTCTAGGATCTGGACCGCGAGGCCAGCCTCCTTGGCCATGGCTTCGGCTTTTTCCGCCATGATGCGAGGGGTGAGTTTGTTGGAAGGCTCATTGATGAGGTCGCGGGCGAAGTTTTGCGCATCGGCGATGATGCGGCCTTTTGCGAGACCTTTTTCACCGGCAGTGCGTTCCGGATCGGAGAAGCCGGCGACCGTAACAGTGTCGATGTTCTTCTCGTTTTTCTTGTCGGTCTTGTATTTGTCCGGTTCGAAATTAGCGGCTAGAGCCCCTTCCGCGATGGCTTGGGCAGACTCCTCCGTAGCATGGGCCTCTCGAACGAGCAGGGCGAAGTTCTTGACGGAGCGAGGCTTCAGATACCGAAGCGCAGCGCCAGCGAGTTTGCGGAGCACCGCGCTATTCCATTGCTCGCGCTTCCCTGCTCCGACAAGGAGCAACCGCGCAGCCTTGAGACCCGCAGGCACGTGGATGAGAGTGAATTCGAGCATCTTGCCGGTCAGCTCGCCGCTCTTGGCAAGTTTACGCAGCAGGCCTGCCGCAGCCTGGTCGAGCTCCGCGATGCGGCCCTGAACAGGGTCAGCCTCTTCAAACACATAGGAAACCAGGGCCTCGGTTTCGAGAGCTGCGAACGGCTGGGTTGCGAGCGTGATCTGCATGGTCCCTTATCGCCTCCGATTGCGATACATAGATTGTTCGACTTCCCTGCGAGCTTCTTTGGTGCGTTCGTCCTGCCGACGGTCCCATGATTTCTTGCCTTGCGCCAGGGCAATTTCGACTTTAGCGATGCCATTGCGAAAATAAATCTTGGTGGGGATAACCGTTAAACCCTTCGATTCGGTGCGCCCGGAGAGCTTGTCAATTTCCCGCTTATGGAGGAGGAGCTTACGAGAGCCCAACGGCTCGTGGTTCCAAGGTCCACCCGGTAAGTACTGTGCAATGTGTGCATTAACAAGCCACGCGCCGCCAGGCTTGAAATCGACATAAGCATCTCGGATATTGGCTTTCCCCTCGCGGAGAGCCTTGACCTCAGTACCATGAAGGACCAAACCGGCCTCATGTTTTTCAAGAATATGGTAGTTATAGGAGGCCGCGCGGTTTTGGGCGACGATCTGCTCGCCGGACTTCGCGGACCTCTCTGTCTTTTTTGCAGGTTTGGCCACAACATTCCATCATAACTGCAGTGTGAAGGCTTGTCACCTGCGACACATGGTACGGGCGGGCGACTTTAAAGGGATAAGGGGCTAATATCCTTTTCGGGTGGCTATTTCCGTGCGTATATTATACGCTCGGAATAGGAGGTCCACCATATGCCCCAGTCCCTTCCTGATTTAGAACAGCGACGTGAACGGATT